>OJHG01000019.1_pt1 | contig 123585 bp, 116 predicted proteins | sample 1594761 | NCBI WGS metagenome assembly OJHG01 (sample SAMN05416786, study PRJEB24817) | seawater metagenome | isolation source: Sea water | place: Canada:Atlantic | collected 2013-07 | reverse complement strand
CTAAGCTTTTGGTTCACTTGAGTTTCAAGCACTCATTATCCAGAGTTCAGGTTACCTAAGCTTTTGGTTCACTTGAGTTTCAAGTACTCATTATCCAGAGTTCAGGTTATTTAAATCATGAAGAATTAAGCGTTAATACATTCGCTTGTTATATAGCGTTGAGCTTGTACTCGCTAGGTTCGAAGTAAAAAGTAAGTGAAAAAAGTGAAAAAAGTGAAAAAAGTGAAAAGAGGTAAATAAAATTAATATATTAACTGTAAGTTAAGTTTGAGGGGGCAGCTTACAGTTAATTATAGAGTAGGGAGTTATGAAGTAATCGTTAAACAGCGTTGTGAAAATATAAAATAATAAACACTACTGAATTGTATTCGTTGTAATGGTTCCGACTTTTGTTTGTTCATTGTTACCAGCGAATACACCAGCCAAAATAGTATCAATAACAAATGCTAATTCGGTTGATGACACTTTAGAGCGGGCCATTGCAGCACAACCTTTTAAAGCAGTATATAAGCTTAATGAATTCCCTTGTGCATGATGATGTAAGCCCAATGATATTGCTTCTTTATCGGTAGTAAATAAGTCTACAAATAACGTTTTTGGTAAAACGTCTATATCGATAAGTAACTTTGATGCTTCTTCTGGTATATCTCCGCCAGCAATTTCTGATTGGCATAATACAAGGTAACAACCTTTAGGCTGCTCTGTACTACATTGCATACCAACGATCGACATCATATAGTTTTTTAGGCGAGTTTTTAACGGCGTATCAGGAGTAAATAAAGCATCTAGATGCACCTTCATTTTATTTTCAATGTAATATTGAGTGGCCTTAATAAATAGAGCTTCTTTATTACCGAACGTGCTATACATGCTAGGTTTATTAATGTTCATGCTTTTTGTTAAGTCTGCTAAAGAAGCGCCAACAAAGCCTTTAGCCCAAAAAACTTCCATTGCGGCATGCAATGCTGTTTGTTCATCAAATTTTCGTTTGCGTCCGCTAACCACAATAATCACCATTTATTTTACTGAATATTAATATTGTACCTAATGGTATGATTAACTTCAATCGACAAAAAAATTTAACAAGTTATCTTGTGAAAGACAATTTTTTACCACCGCATATGCAAAGTAAATGAGCTATTTAACATGGCTTATTCGCCGTTTATAGTAATTACTATGGTTCTTGAACCACCATAATCTCTATGTTCGCCAAGATAAATGCCTTGCCAAAGACCTAAATTAATTTTGCCATTTTTTAATGGAATCGTAACGCTACTTCCTAGCGTACTCGCTTTAATATGAGCAGGCATATCGTCTGGCCCTTCATATGTATGACGATAATAAGGTGCATTTTCAGGGATAAACTGGTTAAAGTGGCGCTCCATATCATCTCGAACTGTTGGATCTGCATTTTCATTAATCGTAAGCGATGCGGATGAATGCTTAATGAAAACATGTAACAAACCACACCGAACACGTGGAAAATTAATAATCGCTTGTTCAATTTCTTCAGTGATTAAATGAAAGCCTCGAGAGTAAGGCTTGAGTTCTATCTCTACTTGTTGCCACATAATTTTAGTTACTCTTATATTATAAATATAATTGCAGTTTGTTTAAGAAGACACACCACTATGTAATTTAGGAATAAAGTCTAGTTGAGGTTGGTGAATATGTTGAGTATGCGCCCATGAAAATGTTGAAGCGATTAACGCGCTAATCAGTATTGTTTTGTGCATAAAAAAGCCCCGTATTAACGAGGCTAACTTTCAATATTGAACTGAATTATTTATCAAAACTAAATTCAATATACGCATTACCAAATTCTGACGTAAGTGCAATAATAACAATGGGACCGTCAGCCATATGATGAATTGAATGGGCAGGGCCTGAAACTACCATAGGTGTTGCCATATCAAACTCTATGCCTTTTTCACTCAACATGCGTTTCGCGCCGCCGGTAACCATATTGGTAATTTCGCCAACGAGATCCGTAATTTCTTCATTGATTTCATCTGGTCCTTCGCCAACCATTTTTTTCATTGTAGCGAGTGCTAACTTACCTTCAAAGGTAATAGATAATGAACCTTTAGTTTGTTCACTAACCATACCAATTAATCCTGAAACATCGCCTTTAGCAATTTCATTTTTTTTCAAACGAGGTTTTTCAGGTGTAAGTTCCATTTGTGCCATGGTAGACATTACGTTAAGCATCGAAGAAAGAAAGGGGTTAATAAACTCTACATTCATGAATTTTTCCAAAGGCTCAGTTTAATAAAATGACGTTATTTTGCTTATTGTAGAGCAAAATTAATATCGAGCAGCATTAATTACTATTTTGTATTTCATTAATAATAACTGATCTATTGAAAGTTAGGCTACCTTTTATCTGTTTATCGTTAAAATTAACTATATTCACTTGTTTTGGATAATACGCTGTTAACAAACTATGAGTTATTAAGACCTGTTAAAGTGTTATCAATATTATGTTCGATAAGTTGAGCAAACATGCTGACCTCTTGTATAAATGGTTTTGACTAAGAAAAAGAAGCATTTTCGTCAAACAACACCCAATGAATAGCATCATTTGCATAAATTTAAATGGGCTGGCGGTATTTATCTAATAGTTGAGGTTAATATTTACCGGGTAAGCAGGCTAGAAAGGGGAGAACCGATAGCGCTTAAAAAGGAGTGTTTAAAGTCAATAGCATTACTTTTTTTATACCTTACAGTAACAGCCTTGCGCTTCTTTAATAATAAGATCAGCTGAATACCCTTTAATAAAGTTAGATAACATGGTTTGTGCAAACCCAGATGTTTGTGAGCAAGCTAGCCCTTCACCATAAGGACCATAATATACCACTTCTCCAAGGCTGTTTAGAATGGCGACCGAGGGGGTTGCAGGTAATATAGTATGGTCTTCAAGACTAATATGCTTAACGTTGAAGTTATTTGCTGTAGCGATATCGTTGATATCTTTAATATGTGCTTCACTATATTGTTGGCACTGACAATTAGCTTGATTAAAATGCAAAATCGAACTACGACTGCTTGGTTCAATATATTGTGTTAGTGAAGCTGATAATTTTTGAGGATCCAGGTAAGTTATTTTCGTGCCATCATTAAAATTAACCAGCTTGCTATCAATAAAATAAGCAAAAGCTGCAAGGGTTAGCACTATCCAAATAACAAATACCGCTATTTGGATAGGCGTAATACTTTTATTTAAAGCGGGCAATATTACCTTCCATATCAATTGCGCTGTTTGATAATTTTAGTGACTCCTGATCTAATATTTTTATTTTTTCAATATCCGTTTGAACTGTGCTTTTTAGTATTTCTACACTTTTTGCAATTGCGCTTGTTGTGTTTGCCTGTTGTTCTACCGCGGCAGCAACATTGATTGAAACATTGCTTGCTAGCGCAACTAAATCAGACGCTTTAACTATTTTACCTTCAGCGTTACTAGCGCTGTCGATAACAGATTGCACTATTTTTAAGCTACTTCCCATAGAGTCAGTGGTAGATTTCGAGTATGTTTGAAGAATATCTAAAGTTGCGCCAATTTTATCGGTACTTTCTTTTGTTCTGTTTGCCAGTGCTCTAACTTCGTCAGCTACTACAGCAAAGCCTCGGCCCTGTTCACCAGCTCTGGCTGCTTCAATAGCGGCATTTAATGCTAATAAATTCGTTTGATCAGCAATGCTGGTAATTTCAGATAATACATTTGAAATTGCTTCAGTAGAGTTCGCTAATTCTGTTACTTGTTCGCTCGTTTTTTCAAGCGCGATAGTTAAGTGTTTATTGTGATTGTTAATTTCAACGATATCTTCGTTTGTTGCTTGAGTGTAATTATTAGCCTCTTGCATTTGATTACTTAGCAAGTGTGTTTCTTCAGAAATCGACGTAACTGTGTAAGATAGTTCTTCTGCAGATGTGGCAATAGCCTCTGTTTCAAGTTGCCTCTGTTGTGACAAACCCTCCAACTCTTCTTTTGTTTGAATGAGTTTTTGTGAATTACTGTTTAGTTCAACAATTTGCACTTTTACACTGCCAATAACACGCGACAATAACGCAAGTAAATCGTTAAATGAAAGCAAAGTGCTGTCTTCTCTTGCATCAGTTTTAATATTTAAATCAATAGCATGAGTGTCTCGAGTTAATTGTTTAGTAACAAGTGCTAACTCTTGACCTATTCTATTTACTTTCGCCATCATATTTGCAATGTAGCCGGCTATAAGTGCTTCTGTTGCTGCATAAACAGCATGAATAATCACCGTTGTTGAGGCCAATCTATCTTGAGTGAAAACAAAGACACCAAGATTATTCGTTTGCAGGATATAAAAAGAAATGTGATGTATACATACAACAAGTAGAGCAGTTATAAACACTCGCCAATCTTGATAAATAATTAAGAAGGCCATTAAAATAAACACTTCAAAGTGCGTTTCGATTAACCCGTTTGTTTGATGAATATGCAAAGCTGAAAAAATCATTAAAGCTATAGCAGAAACATGACGAGTAATCGCTAAATTTGGGGCCGTTTTGTTGAAAAAAATTGGCACAATTAAAGCGGGTAATCCGATGATAAAAGTAGGTAAATAAGAATCGTAGAAAAAGGAGAGAAACAAACTCTCAATAAACAATGCACTGAGTAAATAGATAAATATTTTATTAGTTTTATTCATTTTGACCTTGAAAGTATAGGATTGTATGTATATCAATGAACCTAACTTCACTGTCAGGAATTGCTGAATATATGGTGTATAAAAGCGTTAGCCACTTAAATTTGTATCTAATTTAAAAGGCTGAGAATATTAAATCACTTGAATAACGATGACAATTTAAATTGTCATCGACAACAGTTTCGCCGCATTATACAGTAACAAGTCTCTCGGTCTTAACGATTTTCGTTAATTTAATAGTAAAAACAATACAGTGTTTAATGCTCAGTGTTTAATGTTAAAAACTACCTGGGTAGTTATATTTTTAAAAAAGGATTTTTATGTTTTCAAGCTTTCTCAAATCTGTTCTGGTTTTTAATCGCTCACAAAACCAAGCACCTAATTTTATTTTGGTTTATGCCTTAATTGCATTGGCCTGGCATAATCAATTTTTTATTACTCTTGTAGTTTTTAGCGGTAGCTTTAGTGAAAAGTTAGCTCAAGCTTTAACAGAGCACTCATTTCAATACGGCACAGTGCTATGCCTCACGATTTTGTTTTTTATTTTAAGGTTAGCATTTTTATATTTAGTGAATAAAACCGATAACTTTATTGAAGCTGATGAACCCATTGAAGCCAAAATAGGTAGTGATCAAGTATTTACAGAGAATAAAGATGTGCTGCGTTTATTGGCATTACTAGAAGATACTAAAGCAGAATTAGCGAAAGTAAAAGCACGTGAAACGGCTGCTCAAACAGATAAAAATGCCACAATAAACAAAATGTTGGCAGTACAAGCTGAATTAGATATAGCGCAAGCTGATATAGCTATATTGAGTCAAGCTAACGAAGATTTAAGGGCAAAGCTTTCAGAACACGCGTAAGCTAGTAGTAAGATAAAATAGCCAAGATTAACTGAGAATTTTTTCTTTTGTTTAGCATCCCCAAAGCCTTTATAATTGGCGAATATTCCCGTTGTACTAATTTACAGCTATATTCGCATTAAACTTAAAGGTTTTTTATTACTTTATGATTTCTCACAAACTTTCCATTGCACCTATGCTTGATTGGACAGATCGTCATTGCCGTTATTTTTATCGCGTAATGTCAAAACAAACCGTGTTGTATACCGAAATGGTAACAACAGGCGCAATATTGCATGGTAAAGGTAATTATTTAGCTTATAACGAAGCAGAGCATCCTTTGGTATTGCAGCTTGGTGGTAGTGATGTTGCTGCGATGACAGAATGTGCAAAAATTGCTGAACAGCAGGGCTATGATGAAATCAACATTAATGTTGGTTGCCCGTCAGATCGTGTGCAAAATGGTAAGTTTGGTGCTTGTTTAATGGCTGAACCGCAACTTGTGGCTGATTGTGTTGCCAGCATGCAAAACGCAACGAAGATTCCTACAACGGTAAAATCTCGTATTGGTATTGACGATCTCGACAGTTATGAATTTTTGCACCAGTTTTTAACAACGGTTAGCGCAGCAGGGTGTCAGCATTTTATTATTCATGCGCGTAAAGCTTGGTTAAGTGGTTTAAGCCCTAAACAAAACAGAGATATTCCACCTTTAGATTACCAACGTGTTTATCAAATTAAACAAGACTTTCCTAACATTGAAATTTCTATTAATGGCGGTATTACAACGTTTGCACAAGCAAATGACCATATGCAACATTTAGATGGGGTAATGATTGGTCGTGAGGTTTATCAAAATCCATATATGCTAACCCAGGCCGACAATGAAATTTGGCAGGCCAATACTGAGATAAAATCACGCCAAGTGGTTCTAAATGAAATGATTGAATATGTTGATCGTCACGTTGCTAGCGGTGGCAGAGCGTGGCATGTTGCTAGGCATATGCTTGGTTTATGTAATGGTTTGGCAGGGGCGAAGCAATTTCGACGTTATTTAAGTGAAAATGCTAATGGCGAGAATGTTGGTGGTGAAGTGTTGCAGCAAGCGTTCGAGAAAGTCTTGCAACTTAACCCTGATTTGAACCTAATTTAGTTATTTCTGACGACCAAACGTATAAGTGTTGCTAGTGCTGCAAGTGTTAAATCTCCATTATCGAAAAAAGGTTATTTGGTAATGGAGGTGAGTGCTTTTTTCAATTTTACACTTTGACTTTATTCTCTGTCTTTATTGCTTACCTTTATTCTCTGTCTTTATTGCTTACCTTTATTCTCGGTTTTTATAATTTAGCATTACGCTTAAATATCGAAATTTTTAAAGTATAAACGTCTTTTGCTTTTATAAGCTTTTTGGCACAAACCTCACTATAAATTAGTAAATTTAACCACTTCAGCGTTTTTTTAATATTTTTATACTTGTTGATTTATTTACGAATAAAATAAATAACATTTTAAATCAATGGTTTAATCGTTTTTTCAATCTTTGGCACAACCTTTGTAACTGTTTACGCTACTTAACCAATAGCACATTTTAAATGCCGCGCTCAAAATAGCTTAAAAGGATTGATGTTATGCCAAGTTTAACCATTTTATTTACTCTGTTTATGTTACCGAGTATTTGTTTGCTAGCCACGTCGTTTATTGTTGCTCATTTAGAGCAAGGAAAGTAACCGTTATTGCTATATGAACTCGATAGCATTAGCGGTTGTATTATTACGTTATTAAAGTGCGCTATTAACGAAAGTTAAGCGTTAAATTTGCTTTTAATTCGACTCATTGTTTACATTTCTATTTGACCCACAACACCCAATTCCCTTTTGTTAACGACTGTACTTTGTTACAGAACTCAGCTAATTTTGCATATATTTACCGAACATTTCAGTTAGGTTTAATTTATGATGAATTTTCAGCAATTAATTTCCTGTGTAGATTTACACGCAATACTTGGTAGCAAAGACTTAGTGATACTCGATGCCAGTATTCCACCCATAGGTAATATGGCTGCTCCACAATACAGTTGGCCAGATTATAGCATTCCCAATGCTCGTTACTTCGACTTAAATAAAGACTTCTCAGATCCCACCAGTACTCTTCCGCACACGATGCCGAGCATTGAACATTTTGAGCAAGCAGCCAAAGGGCTAGGCATTAGTCAGCAAAGTCAGATTGTGGTTTATGATGATTTAGGGTTGTTTTCTGCCGCACGGGCTTGGTATATGTTTAAAGCCATGGGTCATAAAAAAGTGGCTGTTTTAGATGGTGGCCTACCTATGTGGATAAAACTGAAAAAGCCTATAGAGGGAGCTATAACATCAAATACGACTAAAAATATTGTTGAGGGAGACTTTATTGCTAATCAGCAGGATAGTTTTTTTTGTGATTGGCAATATGTTGAAACTCACACACAATCTCAAGATGAACTGATACTTGATGCCAGGGGAAGCCGAAGGTTTAAAGGCTTAGATGCCGAGCCTCGTGCAGGTGTTCGAAGTGGCCATATGCCAAATGCGAAAAACTTACCTTACAACGATCTGTTAAAAGAAGGTTTGTTCAAATCACCAGATGAACTTAAAGAAATATTTAGCAAAATTAATCGTAAGGATAAAGCTATGATCATGACATGCGGCTCAGGTGTAACTGCCTGTATATTAGCCCTAGCGGCAGACATTACCGGGTCAAAAGCGGTGCGAGTATATGATGGCTCTTGGAGTGAATGGGGCACTTTACCTAATACGAAAGTTGATAGCGCTTCAGAGTAAATATAACAATATTAATACCTTTCACCTTCTACTGAGTATAAGTAAAGCATAGCTACAACTTGTTGCTTTCATGTTTAAAAATAAACCTGAAAACGGCTAAATAACAGCTCAGATACTCAGGCGAATTTCCCTCGCAGTAAGTTAAAAAATATAATTGGTCATTTTCACTACTTAAGGTGTTTAAATTAACCAATTATTGGTTTGACATAATATGTCTCATTTTTTCGTCTAAATATATTTTTTCCATAAACACCTAATTAACAGTAGCTTACGTTTTTTTTACTTCTTGGCACAGCACTTGTAATAGCTATATCAGTTACCAACATGATGAGTTGAATAATCACATTTCATGTTATTTACATAAGGATATTAACAATGAAACTATTACAAACTAAACAAGTATTAAGCACCGTTTTATTATCTTGTACGTTGCTACTTACTGCTACTGCTTCAGCACAAGAAGTTTCACTAGAAAAAACTCTAGCAGCAACGGTACAAGCACAAGGACAAAAGGTGCTACATGATTTATCTGCAGAGTTATCGCATTCAATCAAAGCTGAGCTAAACCGATTTTCAATGCAATTTAGCACAGAAGAAACTCAAGAGTTAGCTGCTGTTGTTGAGCCAAAAAAATTAAATTTATCAAAACCAAAAACGTCAAAGTATTAAGAGGAGAAACACCATGGGCATGTTTTCAAGATTTACCGATATTATTAACGCGAATATCAATGCAATGTTAGATAAGGCTGAAGAGCCAGAAAAAATGATCAAATTGATCATTAATGAAATGGAAGAAACATTGGTCGAAGTGCGCTCATCAGCGGCAAAATATATTGCTGAAAAGAAAACAATTATGCGCAATATTCGTGACATGGAAAATCGTGTTACTAATTGGCATGAAAAAGCAGAGCTTGCTTTAACAAAAGGGCGTGAAGATCTTGCCAAGTCGGCATTAGTAGAAAAGCAAACGTGTACACAAAAGCTAGCTGAATTTAATGAAGAACTTGTTCTAATTGATGAACATTTGATGACAGTTCAACAAGATAGCCAACGTTTACAAGATAAGTTAACAGAAGCAAAACGTAAACAAGAAGCCTTTGCTTTGCGCCAACAATCTGCCGAAGTACGCTTAAAGGTTCGTGAGAAAGCAGCAATTCATAATATTGATGAAGCGATTAATAAATTTGAACGATATCAGCAAAAAATTGACCGTGTTGAAGCCGAGGTTGAAGCTTACGATATGACCTCAGCAAACGATCTCGATAGTCAGTTTCGTGCTTTAGAAAATGATGAAAATGTTGAGCAAGAGCTTGAGCAATTAAAGCAAAAAGTTGCGAACGGTTAACAGTATTAACGGGTGTTATAGAAAGGCACCCGTGATGAGTTCTAATCTGAACACAATAAATACTTAACGACATTATAGATGCTCACACGCTGAGCTACAGGAGTAAATTATGAGTTATCAACGAGAATATTCAGTGCATAAAACCTTAACTAAAGACCTAGTAAATAAAAAACTGTCAGGGGTTTGTGGCGGTATTGCTAGACATTACGAACTACCGCGCCTTGCAGTTAGGCTAGGAGCTATAGTCGCCTTGTTAATGTTTCCTGTAGCTACAGGTGTTGCTTATATGGTTGCATCACTATTAATACCCAATAAAGCTTAAAATTATTTTGATATACCAAGGAGTGAGTTATGTCATTTTTTAAATCATTATGCCTGGCTATTTTTGCGACCATATTTTTAACCTATATGCTGGGTGTTAGCTTTATGGAGTTACTCGATGTAGACATTTACATGGGCGCTGAAGTTGTAGAGCCTTTAAAAGCCATCAGTGTTTCAGCACTAGTAGTTGTAATACTTGTTCTGGTGGCCATAGCAATAATAATGAGTGTATTTGGAACATTAATTTTTATTGCCATGTTGGTACTAGGCGCTGGCGCTTTGTTACTGCTTGGGGTTTTTTGGCCTGTATTTTTAATCGCTTTTGTTATTTGGCTGCTTGTTCGCGATAAACGACCTGTTCACTGTTAAGTTTATCGTAACGAATAGCATAATAAACTTACTGTCAGGTTGGCAAATAATCAATGCAACAGTGCCTAAAAATTTTCGGTAATGTTTGATTTTGAATATACTTGAGTGTTAAAAGTTCGTATCAATAAAAATTTGAGGCTATAGAGAAAGTAAGCATACTCATTCGGCGAAAAATAAGTATTGTATTTATTTAAAGCAATTAAGTTATCCATTTCGTTCAAGCTTAGTTACAATGGTGATTAACAATCATAATATGGACAAAAAGGATGTATAGCAGCTTATGAGGAATGTATTAATACCCATAGTGTCATGGTTAATTTTATTGAATATGTCGTTATTTAATGATGCACTAGCCAATGAGAATAATAATATTCTAGTCGAAGATGGTTATGCTCGGGAAAGTATTCCTGGTACCTCTATCTCTTCTGCTTATATGACCATAAAAAATACCTCAGCAACCAACATTCGTCTTTTTTCAGCGACAAGTTCTGTCAGTGATCGCATTGAAATCCATCAACATACTATGGTTGATGGTTTAATGCGAATGCGCCAACGTGATTCTGTCGACGTTTTAGCTAACCATAGTACTGTTTTTAAGCCTTCAGGATTTCATTTAATGATTTTTAATTTAAAACAGCCTTTAAAAGCGAAAGAAAATATTATGATTACACTGCATTTTGACAATAAATCTAGCATAGATGTTAGTTTTAAAGTTCAAGGCCTTAAGCAGAAAAGTCACCATCATCATTAGGAGTCTATATGAAAATTAATATTTCAACAAAAGCCATTTTTTCAGGATTTATAGCGCTATTTTTTGTGCTTTATTTGCTGGGCGTTTATTGGAGCTTTGAGCCTAAGCAATTCGATATTCGTACAGAAGTTACTCAAGCTGCAACAAATGAGGGTGTGAGTCCAGTAGTAGGCTATACTACAACAACAGCACTTATTCTTGTCACGGAAACTTTGTTGAATAAACCTGGAGGCTATTTATCTAATGATGCTCTGCCACCGTCAGTGTTTTTAGATAATATACCTGCTTGGGAGTTTGGTGCATTAGAAATGATCAGGGACATGGCGTTAGTTATGCGTCAAGAGTTTAGCCGTTCGCAATCACAATCAGCAGAAAATAAAAACTTAAAAGTAGCACAACCCCAGTTCAATATTGACCATACCAGTTGGGCTATACCCAGTGCTGAAGGTGAGTACCAAAAGGCAATTAATGAGTTATACGCCTACAGAGCAGCATTAACTCAAGTGAATAATCAATCAGCTCAATTTTATGCTCGCTCAGACAATTTACGGGCATGGATACAAGAAGCAACCAAGCGTTTAGGTAGTTATTCTCAGCGCTTGAGTGCAAGTGTTGGACGTGAACAAATAAATGTCGACCTCGCAGGCGATAAAGTTGCTACACAATCAACTTCTGGTTCAACAAGCATGCAGCTGAAAACTAGTTGGTGGGATATTGATAACGAATTCTACGAAGCCAGAGGTGCTTGCTGGGCCTTGTTACATTTTCTAAAAGCTATTGAAATTGACTTTAAAGATGTACTTGAGCAGAAAAATGCGAAAGTCAGTGTACAGCAAATTATTCGTGAATTAGAAGCAAGCCAAGAATCCATGTGGAGTCCAATGGTGTTAAATGGTGATGGTTTTGGCATGCTGGCTAATCATTCTTTAGTAATGGCAAATTACATATCACGTGCGAATGCTGCACTGATCGATTTAAACGACTTATTGAGTCAAGGGTAGTTAAACATGAAAAAAATAGCGCTAGCAGCAACACTTGCAACAATTTTATCAACTCATGCTCAGGCTGATGCTTTGGGGATATATCTAGGTGGACAAATTTGGGATAACCAAGCTTCTGGTACACTCGGTGATGGCAGTTCTCTAGTTGATTTTAATCTAGAGGATCAGAAACAAAATAGTTTCTTTATTGCTTTTGAACACCCAATACCGCTAATTCCAAATGTACGTATTGCCTCAACTTCATTAGAAACTGAAGGCAATACAACACTGACTACAGAGTTCGAATTTGAAGGTGAAACGTTCAGTGAAGATGCAGATGTCAATGCAGACTTTAATGTCAGTTATGTAGATTACACGCTTTATTACGAGTTATTTGATAATGATTTAATATCATTTGACTTTGGCTTAACAGGGCGTGATTTTGACGGCGATGTAACTGTTTCAGCACAATCAAGCCAGGGCACCCAAACAGGCCGTGTATCAGTGACTGAAATTGTACCTATGCTATACGCTCGTGCAAATGTCGGTTTACCACTGACGGGTTTGAACCTTTACGGCCAAGGTAACTTTTTATCAATTGATGATCACACGCTTTACGACTATGAAGTTGGGGTCAGCTATGAGCTTATTGACAACCTTGCCGTAGATGTGAATATCAACGCAGGTTACCGCGCAGTAAAGTTAGAGTTAGATGACTTAAATGACCTTTATACAAATATTGAGTTTGACGGTGTATTCTTGGGTACAACTATTCATTTTTAAAGCTTCAAAATAGCATAGTAACAAAAGCAGAGCTGAGAGATCAGCTCTGCTTTTTTTTGTCTAATTTTAAACATGATTAATTGTTAATATCTCACGAGTAGCGATTAGTTTAGGTCGATGTTCATATGATATGTGTGACATTGCACTCGTTTTATAAATAAAACGCTCTATCGATAACAATTAACGATTCAATCAATATCCTATAAATATCTTATTAAATAAAACATTTGAAACGCTTGCTATAGTTCGAAGGCAAAAGGTAGGGAACTAGTAATTAATACCAATTGACTTAATGAATCGTTCAATTTTACACGAGGATAAATTTTCAGTAGCAAGGCGCTTGATTGATTAGGGCATGGATGCCTGTAAGTAGAACAATGCAGGAGCAATTGTCGAGCAATAGCAGGCTAATGGGATTGAAAGCAACGTAGATACTGGATATTTAAACCGCTTTAGAATGATCGATTAGTTTATATCAATTGGTATAATATTGCTTGTAAGGTGTTTTGATAACTTTATTTGAGTGGATAGTGCAATCTCTATCATTGAGTAAAGGTAATAAAAAAGCCATCAACAAATTGTTGATGGCTTTTGATTTTATAAGCTTTCTAAAAGAAAGTTTAGGTTGTTAAATTATGCTTTTTTACGACGTGTAAATAACATAGGCGTTAGTAACAACATTAACCAACCAAATGAACCGCTCTCTTTCTTGTTTACAATTGAAGCTGAAGATACGGTAGTGTTTGTATTGCCGTTACCGTCATCAACTGTTAGTTGGAAAGATATTGTTTCGTCTTTGTCAACTTTAGGTGCTGTAAACGTAAATGATGAAGCGCTATGGTTGTAACCAACTGGCGTACCTGAAAGTTGTACCCATGAATAAGTTAAAGTATCAGCATTTGCATCAGTAGAGTTAGTAGCATTAACCGTTAATGAACTTCCTTCAGTTGTTGTATTAAGGCCTGTTATTACAGCCACAGGTGCTACTTCAACAACACCGAAGCTATATTTTGACATCATAGTATTGCTACCCAAAGTATTAGATAACATCACTTCATTATTCGTACTTGCAGTACGAGGAATTAAGTCAAAGCCAACTGAAAGCATCTCTGTCGACATTCCAACAGCACGAGTAATTGTCCAAGTAATAGTGTTGTCTGTAACAACGCCATCATTGTTCACGTTTGTAATCTCATGTCCTTCAGTTACAGCTGCGGTTAAAGTATATACCTTGTCTTCGTTTGTGAAGTTCGCGGCAATATCAAAAGAAACAGACTGTGCTTCACCTGGTGTCATTGTTTGAACACCATTTTCAAGCTCTGAAGAGACATTGTTAACAACATCTGACTCGCCTAGAGTAATTGACCAAGGTAATACAACACTACTATCTGCGTCTGTAATTTCAATCAAACCAGCAGTGTTATCTTCAGCGCCAGTCCAACTTAACGATAGGTCAAAATTAGTTTCATTTTGAACTATTGATGTTGTTGCTACTTCACTGATTGAGGTTTCCACTAGGTCTGTTGTAGATACTTTCACATTAACGGTATCTGTTGCACCAGGTGCAGATGCAGTATAGGCATCTACTACAACATAATAAGTATCTGCAGGCAGGTCTCTAATAGATACTAATTCATTTGAACTACTAGAGCCACTAGAACCAACAGTTTGAAATGTCGAGTTTAAAATGCGTAAATCTGCATCAGGGGCTTCATCAGAACTAGTTGAGAAAACTGCTAAAGGTACAACGTCAGTAAAAGTAATTGTAAAGAAGTCTAAGTCACCATCTTGTACTTCCAGAGCTTCTTCTCTAATTACTTGTGCTTCATATGTTGTAGCGGTAACTGTTCCTGTTAAGTCTTTTGATTGAAGACCTGTATAAGAAATTGAACCTTCAGAACGGTTAGCAACTACTGCAGCTTCTGCAGGTAAATTATCACCAGCTACTTGAACCAATACTGGTAATCTAGCATCCGGAATTCCTGCAGAAGTTAATGTAACATCACCAAAGTTCCAAACATTTACATCTGCTTCAGTAACATCAGCAGTCACTGTAATCGTTTGTGTTTCACCAGCCTTAATATCAAAGCTTGTTGGCGAAACTGTTAATGACATGTCATTAGGTGTTGGTGTTGTTGATGGAGCTACAGGTGCGATAGCTGGTGTATTTGCTGTCACGGTCCAACTAGCATCTTGAGTTGCTGTAAATGTACGAGTCCAAGTACAAGTATCAATACACTTAGTATTAGTCATCGATGGAATGTTTAACGTTGATGGAATACCGGCAACCGCTGGATCTGCTTTCATGTAGTTGGCGAAAGTTTCATCCATTACTAAACCAGTATTGGTTGCTAAGTTCACGCGAATACTACCAGAACCCATATCAAATACATCGGCAGGTGTAACACCATCTTCTTTACGAACATCGGTAACAGCGGTCAACATTAATGCTGAACGAATGTTATCTGGTGTCCATGTAGGGTGTGCAGATTTTAATACTGCACCAGCGCCAGAAGTGTGAGGTGCTGACATTGACGTACCTTGTAAAAAGGCATAATCAGATGGAGATGTCCCTGTAACATCGTGGCCATATTGCTCATCAGCGTATGCAGCATAGATAGATACACCCGGAGCAGTAACAGAAGGTGACATTATATCTGCAACGGGTCCATTAGGTCCTCTTGAAGAAAAGTCAGCCATATCATCTGCTTGGCCTACATTTAAAGTAATCGCAGGGTCAATAGTTAATGCCATGGCTGGGTTATCAGCTAAATCAGCTAGTACTAACGCACCATCATCTTCAGAAATCATTACTGCTGGAATAGTCGTTGTTTCTAATGCGCCCATAACAAATGGTGCGCCAGCGTTATTATAAACTACTACGCCAACTGCACCGGCTGCTGTGGCATTAGTTACTTTATCGTTAAAAGAACATGCACCACGGCTAATTAAGGCAATTGCATCTTTAAATGAATCTTCAGCAAATGCATCACAGCCCGTAAAGTTTGCAGCATCTACATCAATGGCAGCAATTGGAGTTGCTGAAATTATTTCGTCGATTGCTGGGCCTGTTCCGTTAACAAATACATAATCAGCGTCATTAAAGCTTATAGAAGTATCTAAAGTTCTACCGTGTGTAGAGGCGCCTACAACTGTATACCAAGGAGCACTTTTCGCTGTAGTATAAGGTAGTGGACCACCATTACCTGCAGAAACCGCAGAGAATATTCCAGCTTCTTGAGCGGCTAGAAAACCAAGTTCAGTTGAACTTCTCCAAGGGTTACCACCACCACTGATAGAGTAGTTAAGTACGTCAACACCATCTGAAACAGCATCGTCTAATGCAGCAATAATTGCTGCACCAGGACAGCCGGAATATGTATCACCACTATTACCAGGGCGACAAATTTGATAAGCCACAATATTTGCGTGAGGTGCCACACCAGAAATTTGGTCGAAAGAGAAGGTTTCATTGACGATACCATCACTTTCTGCAGCGCCATTTTCTCCCGAAACTAAAGGAGCATTTTTTATGATATTACCACCAGCAGTGCTCGCCGTATGTGAGCCATGTCCACCGTAGTCTTCACCATTTTTTGCTGGAGGAGTTTCACCAAAAACATTAACATCATCATAAATGTCAGTAACTACAGAATATGAGCGAACACCGATTAATTTATCATTACACATAGATGCAAAATCGCCGGCACAATCACCAACATATACGCCAGCACCCCATGGGTTTGTGTGGTCATAACCATCACCACCAATATCAGCAAATGATGCATGATCAGAGTTAATGCCACTGTCAATTACACCAATAATTACACCTTCGCCCATATTGAGCCCTGATGGGCCTTCACCTTGCCATACTTGCGTTGCACCAACGTGGATTGGGCCAGTGTCAGTATGCATTTGCTCCATGCGCTCACGCTCAACGAATGCAACACTACTTAATGTAGATAGTTGTGCGGCTTCTGCCTGTGTTAAGCGTAAAGCCATACCATTAATGGCATTTTTATAACTGAATAGAACTTCTGCTTTCTTGCCAATAATACCTGCAGCTTGTGTAAGGAAATCTTGTTGTTTGTTCTCAAGAAAGTTGGCGTATTGTACCGCCTCTTTTGACTTCGTATCTAAGCGTAATGCATCTCGAACTTGTTGAGATGACATTTTGCTGTTTTTTAATTTAGCAAACAGCTCTTTTTTTGCTACCTTAGGGTTTGTTGCAGCAAGACCAGCGATACGGCCGTCATAGGTAGCTAGTGCCATATCGTTTAAGCGAACAATATAAGTATATTGACCTTGGGCTAAATCAGCTTCAAAAAAGAATTTTTGAGCAACTGAGCTGTTTATTGAATTTTTTGCCTTGTTAGGTGCTGATGCTTCAATGGCTTGACGAGCATCATTAATACTGGCCATCGAACTTAATGATACGGTCATTAATGCTGTTGAAACAGCTAATGCGACTTTGTTTCTCACTGAGAATCTCCTTTGCGCCTTTTGAAAGGCATTTAATTGTTTTTAGCTGATATAAAATACTTAAATTTTTTGTTATCAAATGCTTTTATGCTTTTTCTGAAATTTTTGGAACTGAGAACATTTCAAAAATTTGACGATTAAACATACCACATGTAAAAATAATGTAAATAAGTTGTCAGCAAAGGTTTGCTTAAATATTTAATTCAATGTTTAAAATGGAAAATAGTGTTTACAGAGTAGCCTATAAATTAAATAAGGTACTTAGAATTAAAGTATATGAAGAGATAATTTTCAAAGTTTTCAAAGCAATTTATTAAATAATTATTAGTCTGCAGGAAATTATGATGTATTTGTAGATGTTAAAGGTATGACAGGTGAATGTTTTTGCGGGATTAAATGATGATAATGTCCACACTTGGTTCATAGGTTAGACAAAGACTCCTTTTTTTGCCTAACTCAAATAAAATCGTTTTAATGTGTTGTTCCATCAATAAATTGAGCTAATTCAGGACGTTCAAATTTATAGGTTGTCATACAATAATCACAGGTCATTGATACCGAACCTTGCTCTGCAATAATGCTTTCAAGCTCGCTAGGTTCTATTTGAGAAATAGTACTTAAGCACTTATCTTCAGAACAACTGCATTTATAGCTAACAGCCTGTGGCTCAAAAATTCTCACTTCTTCTTGGTGATACAGGCGATAAAGTAAATCTTCACTCGCTAAGGAGAATATTTCTTCTGGTTTAATGGTATTGGTTAATTGGCATAGGTGATCAAAATCTGCCTGTTGCTGTTCTTTATCACCGCTGTCAGGTAAAAGTTGAATCAAAGTCCCTGCTATTTGCGATGTATTTTCATCAGCAAACAACCAAATTTTTGTTGGGATTTGTTCAGACACTTCGAAATAATGTGCTAAGCAATCAGCCAATGTATCTTGTTCAAGCGCTACAACACCTTGATAAGGTTCGCCATCAGTTGGGCGAATAGTAATTATCATGTTACCTTTGCCGATAAGATCTTTTAGGGTGGTCGCATTGGTTTCGTTTGCCATACGGGCAATACCGCGCATTTCTTGAAGATTATTACCATTGACTGCCAAGTAACCTACTGGACCGTCACCTTGCAGTTGTACAGCAATTTCACCTTCAAACTTTAATGTTGCTGTGAGTAAGCAAGTGGCGGCAACTAATTCACCTAATAATTGTTTTACGCCTTGAGGATAATTGTGTGGAGTAACAATATCCTGATAAGTTTGACTTAAATTAACTAACTCGCCTCGCGCGTGTAGGTTGTCAAATAAATAGCGATTTAAAGTATCTTTTTGCATAGCCACTGTTTATATCCTTTCTTTTAAATGTCGAATTTGTCGACGTTGTTTCTTATCTGGCTTGGTATCACTGGCTGGGCTAAGTAAAATACCTTGCTTGCGTGCCAAACTATTTTTTTCACGAGTTTCAATGCTCTCGGTGGTTTCTTGATAAAGCGTTTGGGCAAAAGTAGCATCGCGACGTCTATCTGCTAAAGCGACAACAATGACATGCTTTTCTTCAAAACCCTGTCTAATAGTAATACGATCGCCTAATACTACCGCTTTGCCTGATTTACTGCGTTGCCCATTATAAAATACTTTACCGCCGTCAATCATTTGCTTTGCAATGGCGCGTGTTTTATAAAAACGAGCAGCCCATAACCACTTATCTAAACGAGTGGATACTTTGTCTTGCGCATCATTTTCGTGATTTTTAGTCATGACGTAAATTGTACTCTATAGCGGCATTTTAAATTTGCCGAAAGTTAACATAACGATGGTGTTTTCGCTAGTTCGAATGCATTTCTTTACAATTTGTTAACTAATTATAGTTAAAAACGGATATGACGTCTTGTTGCTAAGCGATTGGTCAAGTATCATCAAAGCGAATCAAAATTTGCAGATAATAAAAAAACGATAAAAAATGACATTATTGAATAACCTATCAAGCGCGCCTGAACAGCTTTCCAAGCTTCCCCAGCGAAAAATTACTCAAGTAATTATTTTGCTATTGCTTTGTTACATCGCTTATTTATTTGCACAAATAACTTGGCTAGGTTTGTCTGAGTCTCCTAAAAATACTCATGTAACATTACAAGGCTCAGTGTCTGCCTCATCAACACCGCAAAAACAAATTGAAGTAAAAAGTATTCAGGCATTAAATCTTTTCGGTGCTTTTACTCAACAAAAAGAAGAGCGCGTTGAAGAGGTAATTGAAGATGCGCCTGAAACACGTTTAAAGTTAACGTTAACAGGAGTGGTTGCTAGTAGTGATAAAGCAACCGCCGCTGCAGTAATTGAAAGCTCTGGCAGACAAGAAACCTACAGTATTGGTGAAAACATTACTGGCACACGTGCAACCTTAGAAAATGTTTTTAACGATCGAGTCATTATAAAACTATCAGGTGGTTTTGAAACTTTAATGTTTGAAGGCTTAGTATTTGATAAAAATGTAAAGCCAGTTCAGCCAAACTATAAAAAACAGGCGGCACCTGGGCGCACTAAAAATTCATTAAAATTGTCATCAACTCAGGTTGTTGACCAACGTGATAATAAATCATTGACCAAAATTGCTAAGTCATTAACCAGCGACTTAGAAAATGATCCAGGTAAAATTACCGACTATTTAAAAATTTCACGTAAATTAAAAGATGGAAAAACTATAGGCTATCAATTAATGCCGGCAAAAGATCCAACTTTTTTTAAAAGTGCAGGTCTTAAGTCTGGAGATTTAGCCATACAAATGAATGGTTTTGATTTGACCGAACCTCGAGAAGCAGCACAAGCACTAAAGTCTTTAAGAGAACAACGCGAAGTTTCACTATTACTAGATCGTAATGGTGACATGACAGAAATACTTTTCAGTATCGATAATTAGAATAAAAGGAATAATAAATGCGCAAATTATTAAGCGCACCTTGGTATAAGCGTAGCCTTACCGGGGTTGTTACCGCAGTTTTACTCAATAGTGTTTTGCTCTCTGCAAATGTACATGCCGCTGAATACTCTCCAAATTTCAAAGGCACAGAAATAGCTGAATTTATTAATATTGTTGGAAAAAACCTGAAAAAAACCATGATCGTTGATCCCAACGTACGTGGCAAAGTTAATGTGCGAAGTTACGATTTGCTCACTGAAAAGCAATATTACCAATTCTTTTTAAACGTGTTAGAAGTTTATGGTTTTTCTGCAGTTGAAATGGATAACAATGTTGTCAAAATCATTCGTAATAAGGATGCTAAAACCTCATCTATACCCGTGGTAGGTAACGAAAACCCTGGTGTGGGTGATGAAATGGTTACTCGCGTTGTAGAAGTTAAAAACGTTACCGTGCGTGAATTAACCCCTTTACTTCGCCAGTTATCAGACCAAGCAGGTGGTGGTAACGTTGTTAACTATGATCCAGCAAACGTAATTATGCTTACGGGCACTGCGGCAGTAGTAAATCGTTTAGTACAAATTATTGAGCGTGTAGATAAAGCAGGTGACCAAGACGTACAAATTATTAATTTACAATATGCATCAGCTGGCGAAATGGTTCGCATAGTTGAAGCTATGAACAAATCTACTCAAGGTAAAAGCGCTGGAACACCGACCTTTTTAATTCCTACTATTGTGGCCGACGAACGTACTAACAGCGTTATTGTTAGTGGTGAAGTTAAAGCCCGCGAACGTGTAGCAAGATTAGTTTCACGTTTAGATAGCGAGCTTGAATCAAACGGCAACACGCGGGTTTATCATTTAAAATACGCTAAATCTGAAGACATGGTGAAAGTACTTCAGGGCGTTAGTGAATCTATTGAAGCTGAAGCTACTTCAGGTAGTACATCTTCGCGTAAAAATAAAACCCGTAATGTAAGTATTGATGCTCATGAAGACACTAATACTCTCGTTATTACCGCTCAACCAGATATGTTGCGCTCGCTAGAGGCAGTTATTCGCCAATTAGACATTCGTCGTGCTCAAGTACTTATTGAAGCCATTATTGTTGAAGTGTTTGAAGGTGACGGTGTAAACCTTGGTGTGCAGTGGTATCACGAATCCGGTGCTATGTCGCAATTTACCAATGGTGTTACACCTATAAGTTCTATTGCAGCAGCAGCTGAAGCTGCTCAGCCGACGCAGGGTACATTAGGTACTACTGTTACCTCAGAAAGCGGTGTAATTACAGAGAATCCTAATCAACCCGATATCGACGGTGACTATAGTTTAGCCGCTCAAGTGTTAGGATCAGTTAGTGGCACATTGTTCGGAATTGTGAAGAACGATTGGGGCGCAATTATTCAAGCGGTAAGTTCAGACACTAATTCGAACTTACTTTCAACGCCAAGTATCACTACGCTTGATAACGAAGAAGCTTACTTTATTGTTGGTCAAGAAGTGCCAATTATTACCGGCGCACAAACCGGCAGTAATAACAGTAACCCTTTCCAAACGGTAGAACGTCAAGAAATCGGTATTAAATTAAAAGTTACACCACAAATAAACGAAGGCAGTGGTGTGCAATTAACGATTGAGCAAGAAGTCTCTTCAGTAAGTGGTGCAACGGGTGTTGATATTTCAATTAACAAACGTGAAATTAAAACCACGGTCATGGCAGATGACGGCGCAACGGTTATTTTAGGTGGTTTAATTGATGAAGACGTGCAAGAAAGCGTACAGAAAGTACCGTTACTTGGCGATATTCCACTTCTTGGCCACTTATTTAAATCAACCAGTAACACTAAGCGTAAACGTAATTTAATGGTGTTTTTACGTCCAACTATTGTACGTGATGGCAAGTTAATGAATGACCTGAGTAAAGAAAAATATAACTTTATTCGCGCGCTAGAACTTCAAAAGAAAGAAGATGGCCTTGAATTATTATCAGACGAAAAGCTACCGATTTTACCAGAGTGGAATGATCAACTGTCATTGCCGCCATCGTTTGACGAATACATGAAAAAGCGTGATGAAGATAAAACATCGGGTGAAAAAGAATAGCCATGAGTAATATCGACCCACAAACACAAGCTTTCGTTGTTGCTAGCGAAGAAGCAGAGCGTGAAACAGCGCTTGACGAATCTTCAGAATTAACAGCAAGCGATATCATAACTGATGAGGGTATTCGTTTTCGTTTGCCCTTTGGTTTCGCCAAACGTAACAGTGTATTAGTTACCAATGACGACGGTGAATTACGCCTAGTTTGTACCGAGCTGCTAAACGCCGATGTTTTACTTGAAGTTCGTCGAGTATTAAAGGCTCCGTTTACGCTTGATTATAAAAGTGCCGCTGAATTTGAACAATTATTAACAATTGCATATCAACGCGATTCTTCTGAAGCTCAGCAAATGATGGAAGATATAGGTAACGAAGTTGACCTATATTCACTTGCTGATGAAATGACAGAAACCGAAGACTTATTAGAAAACGAAGACGATGCACCAATCATCAAACTAATCAATGCGATGTTGAGTGAAGCAATTAAAGAGAATGCTTCTGATATTCACATTGAAACTTTTGAACAAGCACTGCAAATTCGTTTTCGTGTTGATGGTGTCTTGCGTGAAGTTTTAAAACCTAATCGTAAATTAGCCTCTTTACTGGTTTCACGTATCAAGGTTATGGCTAAACTTGATATCGCCGAAAAACGTATTCCTCAAGATGGTCGTATTTCATTAAGAATAGCGGGTCGTGCTGTTGATGTGCGGGTTTCAACTATGCCAACAGGGCATGGTGAGCGCGTAGTGTTACGTTTACTTGATAAAAACTCGACTCGATTAGACTTACAAGATTTAGGCATGACCGATGGCAACCGTGCTCGTTTTTCTGAACTTATAGACAAACCTCACGGCATTATTTTAGTTACCGGTCCAACAGGCTCAGGTAAAAGTACCACGCTTTATGCCGGCTTAAGTCAAATAGACAGTAAAGAACGTAATATTTTAACGGTAGAAGACCCGATTGAATACGCGATTGAAGGTATAGGCCAAACGCAAGTAAACACTAAAGTTGATATGACCTTTGCCCGCGGCCTACGTGCCATACTTCGTCAAGATCCCGATGTAGTGATGGTGGGTGAAATTCGAGATTTAGAAACCGCACAAATTGGTGTACAAGCCAGTTTAACGGGTCATTTAGTTTTATCTACACTGCATACAAATACAGCCGCAGGCGCCATAACTCGTATGGAAGACATGGGCGTTGAACCTTTCTTGCTTTCTTCTAGTCTATTAGGTGTATTAGCACAACGATTAGTAAGAACATTATGTCCACATTGTCGTGAATGTTGCGCTACTTCTGCAGAAGAACGAAAATTATTACAACTACAACCTGATGATAACTCGCCTATATATAAAGCGGTGGGTTGTGAAGAGTGTAACTTTAAAGGTTACCGAGGCCGAACCGGTATTCATGAATTAATCGTCGTTGACGAACAAGTGCGCGAATTAATCCATAACGGTAAAGGTGAGCAAGCAATTGAAAAATTCATTCGTACAACAACACCAAGTATTCGCCGAGACGGTTTTGACAAAGTCATGTTAGGCGAAACCACTATTGAAGAAGTATTGCGGGTAACACGCGAAGACTAATAATCGCGTTTTTGATAACAATAATCACCCAATGAAAACACACTTGGTAATGAACTGGATAAAGATAAACCTAAATTATGGCAGCATTTGATTATCAGGCAGTAGACGGCCGAGGAAAAAATAAAAAAGGGGTAATCGAAGGCGACACCCCTAGACATGTGCGTAATTTACTTCGCGAACAAGGCTTAATGCCTATTGAAGTAACGCCAAGTTTACAAAAGAATAAGCAAACTAATAAGAAGTCATTCTTTAGCGGCGGAACAAAAATATCGTCGGCTGAGCTAGCGCTTATCACTAGGCAACTTTCAACGTTAGTTGAGTCGGGTTTACCAATTGAAGAGTCGTTAATGGCTGTTGGCGAGCAGTGCGATAAAAATAGTTTAAAAAGTATGGTAATGGCTGTTCGTACTAAAGTTACTGAAGGCTACGGGTTAGCTGAAAGCATGGCGGAATTTCCACAGGTGTTTAATCGCTTGTTCCGGGCTATGGTTGCAGCAGGCGAAAAGTCGGGCCATCTTGATAAAGTATTAGACCGTTTGGCTGATTACACCGAAAAGCGCCAACAATTGCGCTCGCAATTAATTCAAGCCTTGGTTTATCCGGTAATTATGACCGTAGTCGCCACCGGTGTTATAGCGATTTTACTAACGGCTGTGGTACCTAAAATTGTTGGCCAATTCGAACACATGGGCGCTAACTTGCCAGCAACCACTAAATTCTTAATTGCCAGTAGTGATTTCTTGCGTGATTATGGTTTGTTTATTGTCATTATTGTCGCGGCGCTAATGTTGTTGTGGTCGCAATTGTTGAAAAAAGACAGCTTTAAGTTTGCTTATCACAAACGTTTTTTAACTATTCCCGGTATAGGAAAAGTCGCTAAAAGCGTTAATACAGCAAGATTTGCACGTACCCTGAGCATTTTAACGGCTAGTGCCGTTCCTCTATTAGAGAGTATGAAAATATCAGGTGAAGTACTCGATAACTTATACATTAAACAAAGCGTTAAGGAGTCAACCGACAAAGTTAGAGAAGGCACCAGCTTACGGGTGTCGTTAGAACAAACTAAGCTGTTTCCACCAATGATGTTACACATGATCGCCAGCGGCGAAAAAAGTGGCCAACTAGAGCACATGCTAGGTCGCGCTGCAGATAACCAAGATCGTGAGTTCGAGGCAGTAATGAACATCTCATTAAAAGCGTTTGAACCTGCATTAATGGTAGTAATGGCGGGTGTTGTATTATTTATCGTTATGGCTATTTTACAGCCAATTCTTCAGTTAAATACGTTAATAGGAAGTTAGAAATGAAAGCAGTAAAAAATGTTCGAGGTTTTACCTTATTAGAAGTGATGGTAGTTATCGTAATTTTAGGTATTTTAGCCAGCATGGTCGTGCCTAACCTTATGGGCAGCCAAGAGCGCGCCAATATGCAAAAGGCGGTTTCTGATATTAATGCTTTAGAAACGTCTTTAAGCATGTACAAAATGGACAACTATAAATACCCAAGTACAGAGCAAGGTTTAGAAGCACTTGTTACTCAAACGGATATCGAGCCTATGCCACGCCGTTTTCCTGAAGGGGGATATGTTAAACGTTTACCGAACGACCCTTGGGGCAGCGAATACCAGTTATTAAACCCAGGTGAAAACAGCGCAATGGATGTTTTCTCTATGGGGCCTGACGGCGAACCCGGTACAGATGATGATATTGGTAACTGGAATTTAGGCGATTATCAGTAATCAATACATCTTACTGATTATTTCTAGCTATGAAACTTAATACAAGACGCCGTTTAGCATCACAACACCGCTCGCAGCAGGGTTTTACCTTAATTGAAGTGATGCTGGTCATTGTGCTTATTGGCGTTATGGTTTCTGCCATACAGTTTAGTTTTTCAGGTAATAAACCTGAGCAGTTACTAGAACAAAACAGTGCTCGCTTTGCGGGCATTTTTGACGTGGCGGCAGAATACGGGTTACTCAATAATGTTGAGCTAGGTTTGTTTATTGAAGAAAATAGCTATCAGTTTCTGGGTTACGACGGCACTAGTTGGTCGCCGATTGCTAATAACCCATTATTTGAAGTTTATACCTTACCTGAAGGTATTGAAATAAGCTTACAGCTTGATGACTTACCGATCGAAGAGGCTTTATTGTTTGACTCGTCTGTTTTAATTAACGAAGACGAAGATGACGACTTTACTGAAGAAGAAAAGAAAAAAACAATTCCACAAGTTTATATGCTGTCTGGCGGAGATATTACGCCCTTTAGTTTAACCTTTTCATTGGCTGAATTCGCTTTTGACGGTGATGAAAATATCAGTTTTAAAGTGTCTGGCATTTATACCACACCGCTTACGATAGAAGGGCCAATAGTTAATGCTAATGCTCGTTAATTATTATCGCAAGTTAGAGAAAGGCTTTACCCTTATTGAGGTAATGCTAGCGATGGCGGTATTTTCAATTGCCGGGATTGCCATTTTAGGTACCGCAGAGACTAACGCACGTAATTTAGGTTATTTAGAAAGTAAAATTCTTGCAAATTGGGTAGCATCCAACCAGTTAGTAGAAATTACACTCGACGATACTTGGCCACCAAAAAATAATAAAAAAGGTAAGGTCGAATTAGCCGGGCTAGAATGGTTTTGGCAACAAAAAGTCGTTAAAACTACCGATAAAGACATGCGCGCTATTGTGTTAGAAGTACGATTAGATGAAAAAGATCCCTCTGCATTAACCAGCTTAATGACCTATATATCGAAGCAAAATAAATGAATATCGCTGCTAAAAAGTATTGTGCCTTAAATCGTACTTCTCAGCCTATATCTAAATTTAGTCAGGGTTTTACCTTGCTAGAAGTTTTGATCGCCATTGCCATTTTCTCGGTGATCAGCATGGCGAGCTTTAGCATTTTTGAAACAGTATTAAATAGTGACACAGTGACCAAAGAACGCACTGAGCGTATTAACGAATTGCAACGCGGCTTTTTAATTATTGAACGAGACGTGTTACAAATAGCAAGGCGTAGTGTGCGCTTTTATGGCGAAGCTCCTCAAAGTGGTTTTTTACACACAGACATTGAAAGTTATAGTGGTAGTGAACAAGCCATTGCTTTTGTTCGCCATGGCTGGACTAACCCTGGTTTATTATTACCGCGCAGTGATATGCAGTCTGTTGCTTATCAACTAAATGAAAACACCGTTGAGCGAATACATTTTAACTTTGTTGATGCCGTGTTAGGTGAAGAACCAAAAGTTAGACCATTAATCTCAAAAGTTGAAAGCTTAACTTTCGAGTTTTATGATGGTAAAAAATGGCAGAAAACATTGCAAGAAGGGACTTTACCGCAAGCTATTGCGATTGAAATAGATACAACCGATTTCGGCATTATTCGTCGACAATTTCTTGTTGCGGGTGATGATTTGCAGAATAAGGACGATAGCCGTGAGTAAAGTGTTCGCTGTTAAGCAAACACCCAAAGGGGTGGCGTTAATTACGGTTATGCTTATTATTGCGTTAATCGCTATTTTAGCAACGCAAATGACCGCAAGGTTACAATTACAAATGCAACGCACAACCAATATAGGCTCGAATCAGCAAGCTTATTGGTACGCAATGGGTGCGGAAGCATTTGCTAAAAGAATATTAATACAATCATTTGAAGACGATGCCGAAGTTACACATTTGGGTCAACTATGGGCACAAGGTGAAAATACTTTCCCGGTTGATTTCGGTGAAATTACTGGTGAGATAACCGACTTAAATAGTTGCTTTAATTTAAATGCTTTAAAGGTTGATAGCGAAGAAACTAACAATAACAGTACAACAGCAGTAAAAAAATCACCGGCAAGAGCTGCTTTTGAGGAGTTACTTATTGCGATTAATATCGAAGGTGTAGGTAGCTTTGAAGCTGAATACATGGCAGATGCTTTAACAGATTGGTTAGACGCTGATGGTAGTATTTCGAGTTCAGGCGGCGCAGAAGATAACGATTATGCAGCAAAAGAGTTCCCTTATTTAGCCGCCAATAATTATTTAGCCAGTATGGGAGAGCTACGAGTAGTTGAACACTTTACTGCTGATGTTATTGAAAAGCTAAAAGATTATGCCTGTATATTGCCTGACACGAATATGAATAAAATAAACATTAACACCATGGCACAAGATCAACCTGAAATACTTGTAGCCATGTTAGGGATAAGTCAAAATGAAGCATCACAAGCTTTATCTTCTCGTGGAGAAGAAGGCTTTAAAGATATTAATGAATTTTTCGCTTTAACTGAATTAGTTGAAGCGAAAATTGCACCAGAAAAAAAACAATATTTTGCCGTTAAGAGCGAGTACTTTAAGCTCAAAACAACCGCAAGTTTTAATAACAGTTACTTTGCTTTGAACACCATTATGAAAGTAGACGATAAAAATAATATAAATGTGATCAGTCGCATCATAGGACGAGAGTAATGGGTGAAACCTTATTTATCCGTTTAGGCAGCCAAGCTGAAAATAGAATTCACTGGCTGATTAAAGTCAACGGACAAGAAGATATAATAGCAAGTGGTGAGTTACCTAACGCAGGTGAATTAACACAACTTACCGAAAAATCTGCAGCAAGAGAAGTCGTTGTTTTTGTTCCTAGTAGCGATATTGCGATTAAGCGTTTAAAAGTGCCAGGTTCATCGCAACGCGCTATTCGTTTAGCTGCACCATATATGCTTGAAGAAACGCTAGCACAAGACGTTGAGCAACTTTGCTTTGCCTTTAGCGATATTAAGCAAGACGAACAAGGGCATAACTGTTTTGTTGCTGCGCTTGAGCGTAAACAACTAGAAACATGGTTACAATGGTTGGCTGAAGCAAATATTTTCTGCAAGTTAATGATACCTGACACCCTAGGATTGCCTGTTGTACCGCAAAATAGCAGTGCTGTAATGTTAGGCGAACAAGTGTTGATTAGGCTTGGCGAATGGCAAGTTATGTCATTCGAGGCTAATGCTTGGCCAGTAATTTCGCAATACTTTAAAGCCTTGGATGAAAACGAACAAACCATCCATGCTTATTCTGCCTTGTCAGAAGTACCCGATGAATTAACCATTGAGTACTTACCTGAAGAGCTACCTTTAGCTATTTTAGCGAATAACCATGCGCGTAAATTTAACTTGCTTCAAGGCGATTTTCAGGTAAAAGAAAAACGCTCGGCTAATACGATGAATTGGCTTTGGGTTGCAGGTGTTGCCTGTTTTGCCTTAATACTTAACTTTGGATTAAAGGGCGCTGAACTTTATCAGTTATCAAATCAACAAGATGTTCTTGAAACCGAAATTATTGAAAAGTATAAAACAGTTTTTCCTGAAACTAAGCGAGTGAGAATTTCAACCGTTCGTTCACAGCTTCGACAAAAGTTGGCTGATGTAGGTAATAGCGATACCTCTGCTGGATTTTTAACCTTGTTGGTTAAGCTTGAACCTGCATTAGCGAGTGTACCAGAGATAAAGCCTCAAACATTAAAGTTTGATGGCAAACGTCAAGAAGTACGTATGCAAACTGTCGCCAAAGATTATCAGTACTTTGAAAAACTTAAAGTCGCGTTCGAAAAAGCAGGCCTAACCGTTAATTTAGGCGCACAAAATAATCAGGGTGATCAAATTTCTGGTTCGTTTAGCATTACAGACACTTCAATGAAGGGGCGCTCATGAAAGCATGGTGGCAACAGTTAAATATTCGTGAGCAACGTTTAGTACTCGTTATGTCGGTGCTAGTGTCGGTATTTATTTTATATGGTCTTATTTGGCAACCGCTAAATGAAAGTATAAACAAGCAAAAATCAACGCTAGAGCGTCAACAAGACTTGTTAACCTGGGTTGAAGAAAATACTCAACGTTATCAAGCAGCAAAGCGCAGTGGTCGAGCAGGTACTGGGGCGAGTTTATCGAGCATTGTAAACAGAACTTCAAGGCTGAATAATATTATTATTACACGCATGCAGCCTCAAGGTGATGATCTACAAGTTTGGATAGACGAAATTTCGTTTAATCAGTTGTTAACTTGGTTAGAGCAATTAGCCAGCAGAGATGGTCTACAAGTAAAAAATATAGATTTAAGTTTAGCTGACCAACAAGGCGTGGTTCGTGTTCGTCGATTACAGTTAGGAAAGAGTTAATGAAAAAGACGTTTGCCTATGTAGCAATTTTTTTCACCGCCTATTGCATTTTTACTATCGCGTTAATGCCAGCTAGCTGGTTAATATCGCAAATTCAATTGCCTAAAAATGTGGCTATTACGACAGTTGAAGGTACGGTGTGGCATAGCGAAATTAAGCAAGTAATGGTTGACGACGTTGTCATTAACCAAGTGCAAAGCTCGTTGTCACTGATGTCAGTGATAATGCTTGATCCTGAACTTGATATTACTTTTGGTAATCCCTTGGTTAACGGCCCAGAAGGGCAATTAGCCATTAGCGGCTTGTTATCTGAGCTAGTGGTTAAAGACGCGCAAATAAATGTCGCAGCCAATACCGTAGCAGCACGCTTGAACTTACCTATCGATATTATTGCTCATGAGCAACTTCAACTTAATATTACTCGCTTTATTGTTGGTGTGCCAATTTGTAGTGAACTAGAAGGCGACTTGCAATGGCGTAATGCTGCAGCAACAGCGTTTGAAGAAAAAGTTGAGCTAGGTGGGCTAGCGGCCAAACTTAGCTGCGATAAAGGTGAGCTAATTGCTGATATTGACCCGGAAAATAATCTAGGTCTGAGTTACCGTGCAACGCTAGCACAAGGTGGGCGATTGTCTGGTAGTGGCTATTTAACACCCGCTGAGAAGTTCCCAGAGCCATTAACAGCAGTATTAAGCTTTTTAGGTAAGCCCGATAGAAAAGGCCGTTACCGTTTGAAAATATAAGTAAACTGAACTCTGGATAAGTACCTTATTGAATATAAAAGGTAATATAAAATTACCTTTTATATTACCAATCGTTGACCTCGTGAAAACATATACCTAAACACGATTTTTAAACACATTTCCAAAATGTAAGTCCTAAATGTAACCCCTAAACAACAAAGTAATCTCAACCATTCGGTTTGAGCAATTATGTATAAATTTTAAAATCATCATATACAAAAAGTTTAGCTTGTTGTGGCTATATCAATTGGTATAACGAGAGATTTCTAAATTTTGTAACTAATACATAATGCTTTGTAATACTTTCATTCAAAATATTTCACAGGGAAGTGTTAAGTTTATTTTTACTTTGTTTACAACGGCTTATGTTCTGGTGTGAGTTTTGCAAATAAAATAGAGATTTAAATCAGCGCTTAAATGAGTACTTTAGTTTGAGTGCTATTTACCACCAATCTGAAATTATAGGAGAGCAACTATGAACAAAGATACTTTTGAAGGGAAATGGAAACAAGTAAAAGGTGAAGCCCAAAAACAATGGGGTGATTTAACTAATGACGACATGGATATTATCAATGGCCAAAAAGAAAAATTGGCGGGTAAGATCCAAGAACGATACGGTAAATCTAAGGAAGAAGCTGAAGCTGAAGTTGCTCGTTTTTGTAAAAACCACGATTGCCATTAGCTTTAATAATTTATCTGCAATATCTTAAGCTTTTGCACAAAGTTATCGCTTAATTTATCGCTTAGATCTGGGCTAGCAGTTTTATAAGTTGCTAGCCCTACTTACAACATAAATGAAAACACTCAAATATTTGTTAAGTTCATTTCTGCATCGCTTATATCCACACCCTGTAAAAACTAAAAATAGCTGAGCCTAACTACAAAAATACAGCAGTAACATTTAGCGTTAGATGTAATAAAGAGGCCAATTCTGCATGAATTCAAAATACCAAATTAAACACCCACAAGAGTTTTCGCTATCAAACTGGTGGCAAATAACTAAACGTATTCTATACAAAGTTGAGCAAGATAATATGTCGCTTATTGCTGCGGGTGTGGCGTTTTATTTTTTGCTAGCTATGTTTCCTTTGTTGGCGGCATTGGTTTCTATGTATGGCCTTTTTACGGATCAGCAAACTCTTCTACAGCATATGAATCTTTTGGTGGGTGTAATTCCCGAGCAAAGCAGGGAAATTTTAGAAGCACAAATTGAAAGCTTATTAACCACAGATAATAGTGCCTTAAGTATAGGCTTTGTTTTTAGCTTTTTATTGGCTATTTGGAGTGGCGGTAAAGGCTCTGTGGCGTTAATTACGGCATGTAATATTAGTTATAAAGAAGGGCGTACTCGTTCATTTTTTAAAATGCTTCTTGTGCGTACAATGTTAACTTTAGCGACAATATTAACTATGCTGCTGATGTTACTTATGATTGTTATTATTCCATTTGCGTTGAGTATGTTAGATGAAACAAGCCAATCTTTATTAGGTTGGGTAACCTGGCCAGTTTTATTAATAATATTTAATTTATCACTAGCCAGTTTATATAAATACGCTCCACATAGAGTATCAGCGAAGTGGCGTTGGACAACACCAGGTGCAATATTGGCGACTTTATTTTGGTTAGTGGGATCATATTTTTTCAACTTGTATATTACCGAGTATGCCAGTTATAACGAAACCTATGGTTCAATGGGAGGCGTAGTTATTTTATTGATGTGGTTTTATGTCACCGCTTTTACGATTTTACTGGGCGCAGCAATCAATGCTGCAGCAGAGCTACAAACGGAAGAAGATACCACGGCGGGTAAGGCAAAGCCCAAAGGAGAAAGAGGAGCGTATGTGGCTAATCATGGGCCTAGCGATTTAAAGTAATTAGTTTTCTGTATTTTTATTCGTGACCAACATCAACTGTTGCTAAGTGAGGTTATGTTACTTAGCCACAGTTAATAACTAACCTGAACTCTGGATAATGAGTGCTTAATACTCAAGTGAATCAAAAGCTTAGGTGGTAAAGTAAATGCTATAGTAAGGTGAACATCACGAATTTACACCATCAATGCTTCATTTTATGCCATTTCCAAGGCAAAACGTTTATGAATAGCGGGCTATTTATCGACGTTTTAACGCAGGTAATGGCTTAAAAGGGAGGATTGAGCAAGTACTACTTATCCAGCGCTCAGGTTACCTAGCTTCTGGCTTAGCCTTCTTTGTAGTATGTTCCTTTTGGCGCCGCACCAAATAAGCTCATTGCGGCTTGCATCTTATCTTGTGGATAATCGGTAATAGCAAGTTGATGGCTTTCTATTTCATCCCAACGCTCGATCATCATAAACTGATCTCTATGCTCATTATGTTTTAACAATTCACATGAAATACAGCCTTTCGCAGATGAAATATAAGGTATCAATGTTTGTAAAAATGTATAAAGTTCTGATGATTTTTCTGCTGCAGCAGTAAATTCGTTTACCCGTACTATGCTCATATTTTTTCCTTTTACTTAAACTCAAACTCAAACTCAAACTCAAACTCAATGATTAATGCTAGCTACTCACTTTGCTTTAATGAAGTGAGTAAATTAACAAGGTCACTCGGTTGATACAATGGACCAAATCTGGCGCTAAACTCAGTTATTTTCTCAGCGCTTGGGAAAGTATAATACTCACCTGCACTTCCCTGATTTTTAGTGATGATTTTACCGTCGTTATCTAGTGTTTCAATCGCTTGTTCAATTAATTGGCAACCGCCAACATATAAAGACAATACATGCCAAAGATAAGATTTATTTTGCTGCACCGCTAGCGTTGAGTTATTAATAATTCGGCCTGTATCTATCGAGCTATCATCGATAAAATGCAAGCTGGTCGACAGCTGTTCATCACCATTTAACAATGCCCAGAACGTCGCCATAACACCGCGATAATCGGGCAACTTACCAGAATGTAAATTAATAACGCCGTGTTTTGACAGGGCAATGATCGGGTTTTTCAAAATAACACCATAACGAATGGAAATAATTAAATCAGGGGATAATGCCTGAATTTTTTCTATCCCTTGTTCAGCGTTTATCTGATTTAAAGTTTCAATTTGAATACCGTGGTGCTGAGTAATTTCTGGGTAAGTTTTAAACATTAGCTTTTGAGCATTAACCTTTGGAAGCTGCTCTAAAGCTTGATAAATATCATGCTGTTCAAATCTCGCTAAATCTTGCAGTGCTTGCGGTCGTGTTAAATTACCACCCACTTTGCTCGATAAAAACACCTTGATATTATGTGGTGCTAACGCGGGTAATAATAAATTTAACGCTAAATTACTGGCTATATCATTATTCAGTAATAACACAATATTCATCAAAACGTCTTCCTGTACTGATTATTTATTTCGGCTGGGCTCGAAGGTCGAATAATGCGGTAAATCAGCATTAAACTCTTCCCAGTTGGCTTTAGAGTCGACAAAGTTATGCGATATCGGTCGCTCGACAATGTCAGAATCAAATATCCCTAGCCGCACTCGAACCCTTAACTTATCAGCTTCATTGCTGCTATAAACTGGGCTTCCGCAATGCTGACAAAAATAACGCGTACGTCCTGGCTTAAAAGAAAAAGCACTTAACGCTGAGTGACCTTGTTCAATAATAAAATCTGTTTGATTAACAAAGCCGTTAGTAGCATAAGCTGTGCCAGAGTTTTTCCGACAAAGTGAACAGTGACAATGGATAATATCGCTTATTTTTCCGCGCACACTAATGACAACCGCGCCACATAAGCACTTTCCGCTATACATGAATTATAAGTCGCTCTGCAAAGGTGTTAAATTTTTCATCATATAATATCTGCAACCAGTTTTTGGATAACCTTGCTGTGTCCACTGTACTTGATAACCATGTTTTTCATAAAACGGCATAGCTTGAAAGTTTAAAGTGTCGAGTAACGCTTTATTACAACCTCTGGCCTGCGCAGCTTGTTCGATTTCATGCAATATTTTACTACCCACTTGTTGGCCGCGTAGTGTTTCAGAAACCCATAAGGTATTGATCATTAACCAATCGCCGAAGGTGCGTCCAGCGGCGCCAGCAATAACATCACCGTTTTCAGCGTTTAGCTTTACAGCAATTGCTTTACGTTCACTTACCTCCCAATGAGCCCAGTTAAATTCAGCTATTTTTTTATCTAAAAAAGCAATTAACTCGGTCTCTGGGTTTTCAACCACTTCAATTTTCAATACGCTTTCCTCAAGCCATTTTATAAACTATTTAATAGCATCAATTCTTTAGGATGAGGTTTCATATAATATGAATCGGTAATGTAGTCGTTTGGAAACCTTCTAAAATGATGGCGCAGCAACGTTATTGGGACTATCAGTGGTAGTAAACCATTGCGATATTGATCAATAATATCAACCAGCTCAGCTTTGTCATCGGCACTAATAAAGTTTTTCAAATAGCCTTGCAAGTGGTGTAACGTATTTACATGACCTTTTCGAGAAGCTCTTAGTTTTAGTAACGTCATCATTTTTGTTAAGTATTGCGGCATTACTTCACTAGGCACTTCGCCATGGGCTTGCGCTAACCAATGCCCTAACTCTTTAGCCATAGCTTGGTTATGGCTCATAAAAATATACTTATGCTGGGCATGAAAATCGTTCAACGCTTTTATTGAAAACCCTTCTGCCGCTAGTTTTTGCCAGCGCGCATAAATAAACACTCGTTGAATAAAGTTTTCACGTAATATTGCATCACCCAAACGCCCTTCTTCTTCAACGGGTAAATTTGGATAATTCTCCATGAGCTTTTGAGCGTAAATTCCAACACCAATACGATCAGGCATATCACCTTTGTATAATCTCACCCGTTCCATACCGCAACTAGGCGAGTCTTTTTTCAAGATATAACCACTCAAGTTTTGCTGCCATGTTTTTTGTTCCTCAGCACAATCTTTAAGTCGCTCTGTTACATCTAAATCCGGATTTTTTGAACCTACACAATGCACTTTATCATCGAGCAGAACTAATCTAATGGTTTCACGAGGAATACCCAAGCCAATATCAACTTCTGGGCAAAAAGGAATAAAATCAAAATACTCACTTAAAGTATTATTTATGTATGAGTTGTTTTTATGGCCCGAGTCAAATCGCACTTTATGACCCAATAAGCAGCTACTAATGCCAATTGATATCTTGTTATCCATACTCGCTTCCTTTTACTGATTTTATAAATCTTTAGTTAATTTCAGTATAACGAAAAGCCTAAGGAAGTTAATCATTTAAATAAGCTCACAATGCATGAAGTTAACTCAGTAAAGAAATAACTAACATAATAGCCAACTTAATAGCTAACTATTAGTGACATGATGATAAAAATAAAGCGAGATGAAATTTGTAACAGCTAGCTTCTTTAAAGCTACTTACTGTGAGTGAAGTGATGGACTCAACAAATATGGGATATAATTAAACACGAGCGCTCTGTTGATTTAAGGATTGTTTGGGTATTTACCCGTCATTTAAATATCTATACTTACGGGAAAATGGTATCTATTTGTTTTGAATTAACATTGTAACCCTCAGTCTTTCCAACGTTCTTTTATTTCAAGAATTTGCTCAAGTAGTGGTTCAAAAATCTCCACAAGATGTGGATCAAAGTGCTTGCCTTTCTCTTTGTTTATCAACTCCATCGCTGCTTCAACTGTCCAAGCATCTTTGTATGGCCTAACACTGGTTAGCGCATCAAAAACATCTGCCAAGGCAACGATACGGCCTTCAATGGGAATATCTTCGCCTTTTAACTGGTTAGGGTAGCCTGTTCCATCCCACTTTTCATGATGTGTTAAAGAAACCAGTTTTGCCAAAGCGATTAATTCTGAGTCTGAGTCGCCTAATATTTCAGCCCCTATGATAGGGTGATTTTTCATCACAACAAACTCTTCATGAGTGAGCTTGCCAGGCTTAAGCATAATGCTATCTGGAATGCCTATTTTTCCAATATCATGCATCGGCGCGGCATTGAATAAATCATCAGCATCTTCTACTGAAAAGCCGTAGGCCAAAGCAATAATTTTAGAGTAATGGCTCATGCGCATAATATGCATGCCTGTTTCATTATCTTTATATTCAGAAGCTCTTCCCAAGCGTTGAATCACTTGTAATCGAGTGCTTCGAAGTTCATCAGCATCAACTAAAGACAAGTGTGTTTTAACTCGAGCTTTAACAACGGCTGGCGAAACAGGTTTTGAGATATAATCTACAGCACCAAGAGTTAAGCCCTTTGCTTCATCTTCAGGATCACTTAATGCTGTGATAAAGATGATGGGGATCGATTTAAACTGACTTTTTTTCTTTAGATGCTCACAAACTTCATAACCCGTCATATTAGGCATCATTACGTCTAGTAAAATCAAGTTAGGCGCTTCTTTTTCAATCAAGCGTAATGCTTCTTGGCCACTTTTAGCAAAAATTAACTTATAGCTGTCATTGAGTATTTGATTAAGTACACGCAAATTGGTTGGTTCATCATCAACAACTAAAATACTTTTATTTGATTTTTGCACTGTGTTTATTCCTTTATTTTTATGACGAACTTGGCTTAAGGGTTTCAATCAAAGATTCAATTTGCTCAAGTGCTTGAGTAAACTCAAAGTTTTCACATGCATCAATAATATTATTAATTTCAATAGTTTTAGAAGACACATGGCTTTGAAGCTTATCCAAAAGCGCGTCATTGAATTCATTATTACTGACATATGGGGTAAGTTGCTGCAAAATCTCAATCAGCTCTTCATTACTATTTTCACTGTTTTCTAGTGGTTGCAAAGCCACCGCTGCTTGCTCAATATCTTTTTTATTAAGGCAATTTACCGCCTGGTGAAGTTCAGCAATAACTTTCGCAATATTTTCAGCAATTAGCTCCACATTGTGATCATTACTTGACTGTTCTAAAGCGCCTAAGCTCAGCATAAATCGATTAAGCGAAAGATTACCTGCACCGCCTTTGAGTTTATGAGATATCATAGAGATTTGTTGGAGATTTTGTTGCTCTAGCATATCTTCAAGTTGAACAACGTCTGTTTTAGCGTCTTTGAGAAAACGAGATATCTCTGAGTAAAGAGTCGTTCTGGATCCCCAAAGTTCAATACCTTTTTTAACATCGATAACTAACGCCGTGCTCGCTATATTCTGATGACTTTCTTGAGCGACATTGTCTAAATTAAGTGCACTTAATATCTCATGATTAATTTGTTGCATGTCGATGGGTTTATTAGCAAAACCGTCCATACCGGCTTGTTCTGCCGAGGCTTTATCTTGCGGTAATACACTAGCGGTTAACGCAATAATAGGTAACTTAGTTAAACCATTAAGTGCTTCAAACTGTCGGCGCTGTTTGGCTGCCGTTAGACCATCCATTTTCGGCATTTGAATATCCATCAATACAATATCAAGCTCATTTTCTTGCATCTGTACTAATGCTTGTTCACCGTCACGGGCTTCTATTACTTCATGTCCATTTCGCTTGAGCATTAACGTTAATAAATCAATATTTTGCTCTATATCATCAACAATAAGGATACGCAGCTTAGGTATGGCGGCCATTTTATGTGAGGTTAAGTTTTCAACCGACTTAATCGCAGGTTTCAATGGCAAGCTGAAGGTAAATTCTGAACCTACACCTTCTGCACTCGTCGCGCTTATACTGCCTTGCATCAACTCTACTAACTGCTTACTAATTGTTGTACCTAAGCCTGTGCCGCCAAAGCGTCGACTCATTGATTCATCAGCTTGAGAGAATGCTTCAAATATCGTAGCAAGTTGTGAAGCTGTCATGCCAATGCCAGTATCTTTAATCACAAAAGTTATCATGTGATTTTCCGCCTGAAAAATATCAATACTTACTGTGCCTTGTTCAGTAAATTTGATTGCATTACCAATAATGTTGGTTAGCACTTGTCGGATACGATCAGGCGCACCATTATAGAATTCTTGTACACTCGGGTGAATATTCAAGGTTAACGCTAAACCTTTACTTTGTGCTTGTAACCACAAAGTAGAAACAACAGCATCAACTTCTTCAACAAGTGAAAAATCACGATACTCAAGTTGGGTTTTACCTTTATCAAGTTTCGCACTGTCGAGTATATCATTAAGAATGTGTAATAATGATTTCGCAGACTGATTAATAGTGCCAAGATGCTTTCTTTGGTATGCACTAAGCTCATCATCTAATAAGATATCACTAAAGCCAATAACTGCGTTCATGGGGGTTCTAATTTCATGACTCATATTTGCGAGGAAAGCCGCTCTAGTTTCAGCGGCTTTTTCAGCGACTTCTTTTGCTAAAACCAGCTCAGATTCCATCTGCTTTCGCTCACTAATATCCATAATGAAGCCATCAAGATAATATTCATCGCTGTCGTCAATTTTACTTGCACGACCATAAGCGAGTACCCACTTTATTGTGCCATATCGATCGATAAACCTATGTTCATTACAAAAGCCATCTGGGCCGCGTAAATCTGTCGACTCAATTCTATCTAGGTCTTCAGGATGAATAAAATCAGCTAAACTACGCTTTGGCTCAGGCATTAAAAAATCTTCTTTTGGATAACCCAGTATTTTTTCAACTTCATCGTTTAGAAAAATACATGGCCAGCCAGAACGGTCAAAACAACGATAAACAATACCAGGAATATTTTTTAATAGGGCATGAATAAGTGTATCTTTTTTCTGTAATTCTGCGGCCATCTCTCGACGCTCCCGTAGATCAGAAATAAAAATTACAAATAAATGCTGTGCATTCAATTCAACATGCCCAATAGACAAAAGCACCGGCACTTCTTCTTTATTCTTCGCGATGATTTCCAGTTCATGCTCAGAGCCTATAAGTTTTGCATGGCGAGTTTCAATATAGTTGTCGATATAGTGATTAAAATTATGCTGGAAAGATTCAGGAGCAATCATACCAATACTGCTATCAAGCAACTCGCTTTCTTGCCACCCTAAAATTTTTGTTACCGCTTTATTTATACTAATGATTTTTCCTGATGCATCGATAGTAATTACGCCATCAATAGCGGTATCCATAATTGCGATAAGTCGTTTTTCATTGCGCTCAGCAATAACAGATTTGTTTTTATAACTAAAAAGTACATTAACAGCTAGAACCATACCTATGATGATAACGGTAATTACCGTTATCCCTAATGCAAGATATAGCGAAATGGCGTTGGTTTGGTTGGAAATTTCAAAACCTGGCGGCAACACAAAGCGCGCTGCAGCCATACCTGTATAGTGCATACCTGAAATAGCCGCGCCCATAACACAACTCGATATCAGCATTTTCATATTTTGACTTAAGCTTGTTTCACCAAACTGTTTAAGCCCAAAACTTATCCATAATGACAATATGGCTAACACCACAGCAACCACTATTGAAAGACAAAACATAAATATGTCATACCTGAGCAGTACCGACATATCCATAGCTGCCATGCCGACATAATGCATCGTGCCAATACCCGCGCCAACAAGCACTCCGCCTAGCACTAATTGCGATATTTGAATGTTTTCACGGATAATTAAATTCAAGGCGACCCACGAAGCCACAATAGCTGGCAAAACAGAAACAGCCGTTAAGTCAAATTTATAGGTAACTGCAGTACACAACTCAAGTGCTAGCATGCCAATAAAGTGCATTGACCACACACCGCCGCCCAAAGCAAAGCTGCCGACTAATAATGAAACGTGTTTGCGAAAAGCTGTCGCTGTTGAGGCTTGAGAAGCAACCTGAAACCCCATGTAAGATGCGAAGATGGCGATTGTGACTGACAGTAATACTAGCCATGAATTATGTGATGAAACCGCCAAAAGGCTAGTATCTGCATACTGAAACAATTCGAAAATTTGGCTTAGCATAATACTTCGTCACCTATACAATAAAAAAATTGAGCGCAGCAATAGCTAAATATTAGCTTATAAGCACCGACTCATTAAAGTTTACATACGCGAAATAAGTCTGCTGATTCGGTGAGATACATCAAGTTACCTATTGATGTAGTCAAGTTTGATTTTAAGTTGCTGTTATTTAATGTCAAGTATGAGTAGGGGTTTACTTAAATTATCATGGCAATTATTGCAAAATTAAGCGAAATATATTGGCATGTTTAACCACGCTAGAATTAATGAATGTACGTGTTGCTTTTATTCAAGTGAATCTAAAGCAAGGTGTGGGTAGAAATAACTTGAATAGATAAAGCCCAGATTTTCTGGACTTTATCTCGATATTTTAGAGAGGTAAATTTAAAACTTATTTTTCAAAGTAAAATTTAGCACGCTTATTATCGTAGTTACCTACTTCATTCATAGTTTCGGCATTATATAAACGGCCGTTGATCATAGTGTAAACAATACGGTCAGATAAACGAATATCAGTGCTTACATCACCATCTACAACTAAAATATCAGCCAGCTTACCTACTTTTAGTGAACCTAATTGACTATCTAAACCTAAGGTATGTGCTGAAGACATGGTTGCTGTGTGAATAGCTTCTAATGGCGACATGCCACCTTGCGCCATCATCCACATTTCCCAATGCATAGCTAAACCTTCACGTTGGCCATGACCACCAGAATTAACAACGACACCTAAATCTTGTAACTCTTTGGCAACTTTTGCCACGTTAAGGTGGTTGTAATGATGGTGTGGCGCTTTTGTGCGTCGCATTGAACGCGGGTCTAAAAACTCACTCGGTACATATTTGCTCAAACGTGGATGCTGCCAAACATCTGTAGTGTCATACCAAAAATGTTCACCTGAAATACCACCGTAGGCTACGCCCATAGTTGGCGTATAAGCCATTTCAGATTGCGACCATAACTGCTTAATATCATCGTAAATTTTTGCTGTTGAAATAGAGTGTTCTAACGTTGTATGACCGTCAATAATCATCGACAAGTTATGTTGCAGCAGTGAACCGCCTTCTGGTACCACTAATATTTCTGCCTCACGAGCGGCTTGTATCATTTGTTGACGTTGGTTACGACGTGGTTGGTTGTAGCTTTTAACACTAAACACACCGGCTTTTTTCAAACGTTCAATATGAAATTTCGCATCATCTAAACTATCAACATGTGAAGTATAACCTGCTACGGTTGCACCGTATAAAATGCTACCAGTAGAGAATAATCGCGGCCCAACAATATCGCCGGCTTTTTGCATTTCACTGGCGGCAAAAAACTCGGTTGTATCGTTCGACGGATCATGAACCGTTGTAACACCTAAGGCTAAACCCGCATAGTTTTTCCAGTTTTGTTGCGGAATAATTTCGTCGCTACCTTGTGGACCATGTGCATGCGCATCAATTAAACCTGGCATAATCGACTTACCCGCAACATCAATCACTTTGGCATTCGACGGAATATCCACTTCGCCATTTTTACCCACAGCAATGATTTTATTACCTTCAACAACCACAACGCCATTGTCGATAATTTGCTCACCTTCCATTGTGATCACTTTACCACCAACGAAAGCAACACGGCCTGAAGGTTTATCTGCTTTTTCTTTAAAACCTAAATAGGTTTTAACAGGTTCAGCTGTGTTATCAGCGTCAGCCACCTCAGATTTATTAATGATATCAAACAAACCAGCAACACTAGCTTGATATAAATCTGGCCCTAAGCTCCAATAAATTTCATTAGATGCGCCATTCCAATTTATGCTTTCGCCTGCGCGTAATGATAATTGCTCTACCGGTAAGTTTTTCGCTTTTGGACCAATATCGATCACTTGGCCACGCTCAACAAACGGCGTTACAAACACTTTAAAACGTTCAGCAAAAGCCAAATATTTACCATCAGGTGATACTTTGTACTCAGTCGCAAACTTACCTTGGTAAACTGCTTGCTCTTTCTCTGCGCCAGCTGAAGCTTGCAAACTCACTTTTACTAGTTGTGGTGTTTCACCGTTTCGTAAAACATAAATACGATCATTTTTAGCGCCAAAGTGCGGTAATGCGCCTGATTCTGTAATTAATTTAGGTGTGCCCTTTTTAACATCTACAGTGTAAATTCCAGGGTTTAAACCCCATGTAGGATCGGTAATATAGCCACCGGCAACCTTGCGAAATACCACGGTTTTTCCGTCAGGCGAAAAGCTCGGTTCTACGTACTTTCCTGGCTCCTTAGTTAACACACGCCCTTTACCGCCACGTGAAGAAACCATACGAATGTCGCCAAGTTTATTGTCATCCCACGTACTGTAAACAACCGTTCTTCCATCACGAGAGAAACTAGGGTTCAACTCAAAGTGCGATTTTTGTTTGGTTAAGCGCTTTGCTTTACCTTTGGCTTTACCATCATCAATATTGCGAACGTAAATATGTCCCATTGATTCATAAACCACCTTGCTGCCATCGGGTGATATCTCAACATCACGCAACATTTTTACGTCAAAGTTGTCTTGATCAATATCTTGTTGAAAGCGTAACGCTGTTTGTATTTTTTTCTCGGTTTTAACGTGAAAAGGAATAACGGTAGTTTTCTTGCTTTTAAGATCAAGCTTGTTAATTTCGCCACCAGACCAAAACACCATACCTGAGCTATTTGGCAACCAAGCCATGTTTGGATACACACCATGAATTGCCCATGTTTCTTGCATATCTCGATCTAAGTTTTCAAAAATTAAACTTTCTTTACCACTGGTTAAGTCATACAAGTACAAGTTAGATTGAAAGTCATCTCGGCTAATGTAAGCTAAGTATTTTCCATCAGGTGAAGGTACTGGGCGAATAGCACCGCCTTTACCTGAAACAACAACTTTAATTTCGCCAGATTCAAGATCTAACCGCTTAATCTTATAAATGCCCTTCTCTGAATCTTTACTGTAGTGGAAAGTTTTTCCTGGAGTGGCATCTTGTGAGAAGTACACGTACTTACCGTCATGTGAAAATGCAGGCTCGCCTAAATCTTTTTGCTCATTCGGGCGTTTAGTTAACATAACACCGTTACCACCGGTTTTGTGGTACATCCAAACTTCACCAGCACCAAGCGAGCGAGAACCGGTATAATGTTTACGACCAACAAGATAGTTGCCATCAGGTGACCATGCAGGGCTATTTAATAAACGAAAAGTTTCTGAGCTAACCGCTTTGCCTGCGCTACCGTCTGCATTCATGACCCATAAGTTATCACCGCCATCTTCGTCAGAAGTAAAGGCAATATGTTTACCGTCAGGACTAAAGCGTGGTTGCATTTGCCATGCAATATCGGTCATTAATGCCGTGGCTTCACCACCTTCAATAGGCAAAGTGTAAATATCGCCAAGTAAATCGAATACTATGGTTTTGCCATCAGGGCTTATATCAACATTCATCCATGTACCTTGGCGAACATCAATGTTGGCCGTGGTAAATTCACCTTGTGGATTATTTACCGACCATTTTTCGGTTGTGGCCTTGTCGGCTGTTGCTTGGGTATTATTTTCAGCAAAAGCTTGATGGCTTGCACCTGTTACAAGTGCAATGCTAAGAGCGAGTGACGTTATACGAGTAGTAAATCTAGACATACATTTAACCTGATCAGCTATATCAATTATTGTTATAACCTTACTAGAACACATCATTACAAAAAACTTAAGTCGAATGCGATAAATAGTCATTATTTGCCGTTCAATACCTGTTACAAAGTACTAGATAGATTACTCAGTCAACTTAGCCGTTATGCAGAAAAAATAGACAATATTTAGATTTTTCAGTATGGTAGGGAAACGCTATTATGGCTCGAATCAAGTAGCAGTTCGCATTTTGCCATAGAGCCTTACATAACAATAAAAACAAGGACTGATTTTAATGGAAAGACTAAAAGAAGCACAAGCAAGCTTAATTGCCACTTACGCACTCTACAATGCGGCTAGTGAAAAGCAGTTACCTGCAATTGATCCTAACGATACCGGAACACTCAGCGCCTTATTAGAGGTAATTCAAAATCGTGAAGCTATTGCATACGTACAAAAAGTAAAGAAAAGTATTCCTACCGAGGTTACCGAACTTAAAAGATTACTCGCAGACGTTATGTTGTTGCTAGATGGTGTTGATATTAAAATTTTAAAAGCAAAAAGCAAAGCTACAGCAAGTACTGAGTAACTTAAATTTAAGAAGCTAGTAGTACAAATTTATTAATTTTTAATCGTTAAAAAACAAGTTTGTACTACTGTTGATTATTGTATATCAAGATAAAATAAGCTTTCGTTTATGTAAACACCTTAATTCTTCACTATTGACGTTTTTCTCAAACGTTTCTTTACTTGGTTTTTGTACCTGACTGATAACCCCAACGCGGCATAATAGCTTGCTCGATATGTAAATGATCAAGCATTCTACCAACCATAAAATCAATCAGATCGTTTATCGTTTCAGGTTGATGATAAAAACCTGGCGCTGCCGGCATAATAGTTACGCCCATTTGCGATAACGACAGCATATTTTGTAAATGTATGGTTGAAAAAGGTGTTTCGCGCGGCACTAAAATTAATTGCCCACGCTCTTTAATCACGACATCGGCCGCGCGCTCAATCAGGTTATCACTCATCCCTTGGCTAATGGCCGCAAGCGTACCCGTAGAACAAGGGCAAACTACCATAGCTTTTGGCGCTGCTGAGCCTGAAGCAACAGGAGAAAACCACTGTTCTTTGCCAAAAACAATAATTTGCTCGGGCTTTGCGTTAAATCTGTCAATAAAAAATTGTCTAGCAGCGTCGGGCGAACCGGGTATTTTTAAGCCAACTTCTGTATCAAAAACTACTCGCGCAGCACTTGAGCACAAAAGGTACACCTGATAATTTGCCGCGACTAAACATTCTAATAACCTTAATGCATAAGCAGAGCCTGAGGCACCCGTAATGGCTAAGGTTATTTTCTGATTAAACTCAGTACTGTTATTAATTGTTGTTGCTGTATTTTGCAAACCTGCACCTTAGAGATTACGTTAATTAATGCTAATGGTCTTTATACTCGGTAAATGAATAATGAGTTCATTTACCAATACCAATTACCTTAGCTATTATAGCTTAGCAAGTGCTGATAATAACTTGTCATGAATACCACCAAAGCCACCGTTACTCATTACAACCAGTGTATCGCCAGCTTTAGTTTGTTTTATAATATCAACAACCATTTGGTCAACATTATCACCAACAAAACAAGGTTGCTTACAGTCAGCAATTAATGCCTCAACCGACCACTTTACTTGCTCGCCTTGATAAACAAAAACGATATCGGCGTCAGCAAGCGAGTTAGCTAGGGTGTCTTTATGCACACCTGATTTCATGGTATTTGATCTTGGCTCTAATATCGCTATTACACGCTGCTTACCAACATTGGCTCGCATACCCGCTAAGGTTTTTGCAATGGCGGTTGGGTGATGAGCAAAATCGTCAAAAACTCTGACCTGATTCACTTCACCTTTTAGCTCTAATCTACGTTTTGTATTTACAAAACTTGCTAAAGCTTCAATAGCAACAGCAGTTGGCACACCAGCATGACGTGCTGCTGCAATGGCCATTAAGCCATTGTCGATATTAAAGTCGCCGATTAAACCCCATTTTACTTGTCCTTGCTTTACACCTTCAAAGCTGACGATAAACTCACTGCCATCGGCAATACATTTTTCTGCATACCAGCCGGACGATTTATGATCTTGGTCAACACTAAATTCGGTCGGTGTCCAACATCCCATGGCTAAAGTTTCAGTAATGGCGGTTTCACTTTTCGGAGACAATACCAGACCGTTACTCGGCACCATGCGAATTAAATGATGGAATTGTCGTTGAATATCGCTGATATCGTTAAAAATATCCGCATGGTCAAATTCCATATTGTTAATCACTAACGTATTCGGACGGTAATGGACAAACTTAGAGCGTTTATCAAAAAATGCCGTATCGTATTCATCAGCTTCAATAACAAAAAACGGGGCATTACCTAAACGAGCCGAACAATCAAAGTTTTGCGGCACACCGCCAATCAAAAAACCTGGTTCCATGCCTGCATATTGTAATATCCAGGTTAGCATAGAGCTGGTTGTGGTTTTACCGTGCGTGCCTGAAACTGCCAGTACCCAGCGATCTTTCAATACGTTGTCTAATAGCCATTGCGGGCCTGAGGTGTAAGCAATTTTTCTATCGAGTATATATTCTACCATTGGGTTGCCACGTGCCATGGCATTACCAACAATAACTAAATCAGGCTCATCTGCTAAGTGCTCCACTAAGTAACCGGATTTTAATTCAATACCCAATTGTTCGAGCTGAGTGCTCATTGGCGGATAAACGTTAGCATCGCAACCTGAAACACGAAAGCCCATTTGTTTGGCAATAGCGGCAATACCGCCCATAAAAGTGCCGCAAATACCTAAGATATGAAGATGCATAAAAGCCCATTTTAATTAGCACTAACACAACTTTTGCTCGTTAGCGCTAAGGTTTAAATCACAATGGGCTCAATATACCTTAATCTAACGAAAATACATATTGCAAAATCATGGCATTTTGCCCACTATCAAGGGCATTAACACTTATCGCAATATGAATGGCTTAATTGGAAAAGTTAAGTTCATCATTCTCTAAATTAACGTTACCATTAACCTTATCATTAAAAGTATTAAGGGAGCTCATGAGCCAAGCCATCCTACAAAATATCAATATTTATCCTATTAAATCTAGTGCTGGTATTGAGTTGTCAAATAGCTGGGTTGAAGAACTTGGTTTAGCTTGTGACCGGCGTTTTATTGTTGCTAACGATAAAGGTGAGTTTATCACCGCACGCACGCACCCTAGTTTGTGCTTAATTCAGGCAAACTTAACGGCAAAGGGTATTATGATCACGGCACCAGATATGCCAGCTTTATTGATCGAATACCAGCAACTTAGCCAAAACTATATTGCTGTAACTGTGTGGCAAGACACCATTAATGCACAGCAATGTAATAACAACATTAATCTGTGGTTTACGCGTTATCTCAAACAACCTTGCCAATTATTGTTTTTTGGCGCCGACTCTCAGCGTTTCGTAAAAAACAAAAATAGCCAAGTTGGATTTGCAGATGGCTACCCTTTACTGCTGATCTCACAAGCATCACTGGATAATTTAAATAGTCGATATAAGCCTGAAACGCATAAAATTTCGATGGCACAATTTCGAGCCAATATTGTTGTGAATAACTGTGAAGCTTTTGCTGAAGATACTTGGCAGCATATTCGCATTGGTGAAGTAGAGTTTGAAATAACGAAACCTTGCACTCGATGTGTTTTCACCACAGTGAACCCTGAAACAGGTGAAAAAAGTCCACAACAAGAGCCTTTAAAAACACTCAAAAATTTTCGCCAATTAGCTAATGGTGATATTTTATTTGGGCAAAATTTAGTAGCACTTAATCAAGGCCAAATAAAACAGGGGGATCAGGTTGAAGTAATAAAACGCCAAACAGCCCCTACTTTTACGCTCAGTAATAAGTCATCGGTTAACCCCACTTCAAATGACATAAAGCCCACATTGGAAAAGGAAACAGTCTTGAGCACGAAAACGAGTAAACCCGTACTAACATTCAGTAGCTTTAATAAAACCATTACTGGAAATAATACCCAAACATTGCTTGAGCAAGGCGAAGATGCAGGTTTAATACTGCCATACTCTTGCCGAGCTGGCATGTGTGGCAGCTGCAAGGTAATGTTAGAGCAAGGTGAAGTAGAGCAAACTTGTCAAGACGGCTTATCTGACCAAGAACAACAACAAGGTTATATCTTAAGTTGTTGCAGTACTCCCCTTACTGATGTGGTGATAAGTCACCCGGCAAGGCAGCGTCGACATATTGCTGATGATTAATAAGGGGAGATATCATGAAATTAAATTGTGATTTAGGCGAGTTTAAAGAAAATAACGATGCCGATATTATGCCTTTAATTGATATGGCGAATATCGCATGTGGATTTCACGGCTCAGACCCTTTAACGATCAAAAAAACCATTAAACTAGCAAAACAATATCAGGTAATTATTGGCGCACACCCAAGTTATCCCGATGTGGAAAATTTTGGCCGTCAATCAATGCACTTATCTCAAAGCGAATTAATCGCCAATGTGCAATATCAAATAGGTGCTTTACAAGCTCTGTGTTCAGCCGAAAATGCTCAACTTTCCTATGTAAAACCGCATGGCGCTTTGTATAACGATATGATGCAAGACCTAGCGTTGTTTGAAAATTTGTGTATCGCTATCGCGCAATTAAATCAAAAAACGAATCAAACACTATCTTTAATGATACAAGCAATTAGCGACATCGAGAAGTTTGATCAAGTAGCCAAAAAACATCATATTGCACTCTATTATGAAGCCTTTGCAGATCGCGCCTATCTCGATAGCGGCTTGTTAGTACCTCGCTCAACAGCTGGAGCGGTATTAAGTAACAATCAAGATGTCGTTAGCCGTTGTAAAAGTTTGCTTAACAATAAGCCTTTACTCAGCGTTAACCAAAAGCCCTTACAATTCCATATTGATGCATTATGTGTTCATGGCGATACACCCAATGCCTTGGCGATGATCAAAGCTTTGCGAGCAACTATTGATACGCAAAAAAATGCATAAATATAGGCGTAACAAGCAGTTAGAAGATAAAAAATATAAGTCATAATATAATGAAAAATGCGTCACAAAGTACTGAAATTTTAGAAGTGCATAACACCGAAATTGCCATTGAAGTAGTCGCGGAAAATGCGTTGTTACTTAGCTGGCAAGCAAAAATATCACTGTCACAACATAATGAAATTATCGCCTTTCAAAAAATTATTACCCAGCAATTAAATGCGCTGATTGTAGAGTCGGTAGCGAGTTATCATTGCTTAATGGTTTATTTCAACTTGCAATTAACCACCAGTGCTCAGCTTATTGATAAAATTAGGGCTCTAGCCAAACATCAGCAAAATAACTTACAAAACCAAGTAAAGAGTCGTGATAACAAACCAGTAATTAAAGAACTAAGTCAACAAAATGATGACTGTATAAATATCCCTGTTTACTATGATACTGAGCAACAATGGGATCTAGGTGATGTAGCAAAGCGCTGTAACATGTCGATAGATAACGTTATTAAGCAACACAGTTCACAAACTTATCATGGATACGCCTTAGGCTTTACACCGGGGTTTTGTTACCTTGCCAGCTTACCGCACGCGCTTCATCTACCAAGAAAATCTTCACCGCGATTAAAGGTTCCTCAGGGTGCGGTCGCCATTGCTGAGCAGCAAAGTGCCATTTACCCGATTGAAAGTCCGGGGGGGTGGCATATTATTGGTCAAACGCCACTACCTATGTTTGCAAGCAAAAATGGTGAGTTTAATGCCACTATAAACGTTGGACAAAATGTAAAATTTTATGCCATTACACAAGCTGAATTTATTGCATTAAAACAAGGTTTAAAGTCATGAGCCAGCATCATCTGAAGATTATCAGTATCAATGGCCAGGCAAGTCTTCAAGATCTTGGTCGCCTTAATGCCCAACATTTAGGTTTTAGTGCCAGTGGCGCCGCCGACGAATTCGCTTTTCTTAGTGCCAATAAAATACTTGCTGAGCAAAAAGCATCTCATGCCATGCCAAAAATCCAATGCCATTTACAAAGTAACTGCGCGGCAATAGAAATTACCCTTGGTCAAATAAGTTTCGAAGCTAAAGCTGCGTGTACAGTTGCGATAACAGGCGCTGATTGCCAAGCTAAAATAAACCAAGTTGCAATTAAACATTGGCAACACTTTCATCTACAAGCTGGTGATATACTTGACTTGGCAATGCCAAAAGCGGGTTTGCATAGTTACCTTGCTGTGTTCGGAGGTTTTACTTGCCAACAAGCACAACAACCTTGGCTAGGTAGTTATGCACAAACAATAAATGAAATGACCTTAGGATTTACCGGAGAAAAGCTAACCGTTGGCAGCAAATTATTTTTTCCACCACAAGCTGACATGTTCACTGAACTTTCTGAAAAACCAGCAGATAAATTATTAGCTGCGAACACACCAACGGCTCTACCAGCACAATTTTATTCCCAAAGAGAATTAACTATCCGCATGATACCTAGCAGTTTATTTCTAGAAATGGACCATAAACAGCAACAAAAATTTTTAAACACAGAGTATAGTGTTTTACCTGATAGTAATCGCATGGGATATCGCTTGAGCGCAACACATTTACAAAAGCAAACAGCCACAGACCCCCTACTTTCAAGACAGTTGCGTAGCCGCTGCTTGCTATCAATGCCCGTTACTTATGGTATGGTGCAATTTCCTGAGAACGAACAACCCATAATATTAATGAAGGAGCGACAAACCATGGGTGGTTATCCAGTTTTAGGCACTATAATTCACACAGACTTATTTCGTTTAAGTCAAATGCGCCCGGGTGAAAAGATTAATTTCACATTAATTCCTTCAAAACAAGCCCAGCAACAGTTAACTGCATTTTACCAAAGATTCAGCCTATAATTTATGCAGCGTATCTAAATGCACACGTTAACAATCGGTATAAGCACCACTAAAGGTAGTATGGCTAACAATAAAAGATTAGAATAACGCCCGCTTTATGATTTACTTTTATGCAGGTGTTTTTTTGTTATTAATGATCGACAATTACGACTCTTTTACCTTTAACTTAGTGCATTATTTTCAGGCTTTAGGACAAGAGGTTAAGGTATGTCGAAATGATGAAATCAACTTAGCCGAGATTGAGTCATTAGCGCCACAATATATTGTGATTTCACCGGGTCCTTGTGATCCTAACTCAGCCGGTTTATCTTTGGCGATTATCGAAAAATTTAAAGGCCGCATCGCCATATTAGGTGTTTGCTTAGGACATCAATGCATTGCCCAACATTTCGGTGCAAAAGTTATTAAAGCAAATAAAGTAATGCACGGTAAAACCAGTATTATCAGCCATAATGAACAAGGTTTGTTTCATGCGTTAAAACAACCATTAACCGTTACCCGATATCATTCGTTAATTGTGGATAAGAATTCTTTACCTAATGAACTCGAAGTAAGCGCTTGGATCACAGAAAATGGTCAACAAGAAATCATGGCTTTACAACATAAAACTTTAGCTATCGCTAGCGTACAATTTCATCCTGAATCTGTTTTAACAGAGCAAGGGCATCAATTATTACAAAATTTTATTGACCAATACGCCAATCATATAGATGATAATATTTTAGCCTCATGAAATATAACAATAGGTCGATAACCTAACTAATGTTTTATTTATCGATTGTTCACAAATAACTAACAATGAAGCCCTGATGCAGATTTTTGAAAATAACAAATTAGTTCTACCTATTTACAATCGCGTGTTAAGTCTTGCGATAAGTAAAGATTTTGCCAATCAAAAAAATGGTAAAATCAATATGACTAAGCATCAAGACAGTGAACAGTTTAATCGCAGACGTGAGCTATTAGCGATTGAAGAAGAAGCAAACAAAAATAAAATTATACAAGCACACGGTGAAGAGCACTTTAAAACACAAGTTAAAAACAAGTTTTTTAAACGTGTTAATAACCAAGTAAATAAAGTGTTTGATAATAAAGAAAACCTCTACACCAATGTACTAAAAATTGAAGATGCTGCGCCTTCTATTATGGAAATATTAGCGGTAAAAGCAGCGAGTATTAATCGCATTACTCCTTTGGCTAAGTCACTTCCCTGGCTTTGTAATGAATTAATTAATTTAGTGAATAAACCTCAGTATCGCAAACGCTCAGACATACAGGTAACGGAACCAAGCTTAGCCTTAAGCTATGTAGGCTTAGATAACCTAAAGTTAGTAATGCCCACATTTATGCTAAAACACTGGTTACCCACAAGCACCTCTCCGTATCCGTTAATGAAGCGAAAATTGTGGAACGATAGTTTATCAATTGCACTGGCATCTCAGCGTTTAGCCAAAGAAGAAGGATTAGATGAGTTCACTGCATTTACTGCTGGTATGCTCAGTAACTTAGGATTATTAGCAGTAACTCGTGGTTTTTTAGATGCCTATAGCGATCTGTATAATATAGACTTACGTGCCGCGTACGACAATAAAGATAAAAAGTTACATGACGTATTAGTAACTCTTGATACAGCGCCTGATTTATTGCTTGAACAATTACTAGAGCGCAGTAGTAAAGTAGCGGCAGATATGGTTGAGCTTATGCGCTTTGATCGCTTACAAATTACAGAGCCTTTATTCGATCTTGCTTATGCGACAGACATAAAGCATATGTGTCCAATTGCAAAATTAGTTACCAAAGCCAAAGCTTATGTTGCCTTTAGAAGTTTAGCTAAAGAAGACCTTATCAGTACTGAAGAAGCAAAAATATTATTAATGGCGGGGCGCTTAACTAAAACTGACATTAGCTTACTAAAGAAAAGCGATATTGATCATATTAAATTAATTTTTAATTAATCCTTGCAGCTCTTTTCCCTATAACTCAAACACACTTTTACCGATATATAATATGTTATATCGACTATTCTTCGGTTAAATATCAAAAAAAAAGCCATAAATTCACTAAAAAAGCCTTAATCGTCAAATTATTTTTGATTAATTATGAATTATCATAAGTAATTACAGATCTGCTAAGCTGACATAAAACGCTAATAACTCACCATAGAGTGCAAAAAAAACGCAAATATAGTTATGCAATAAAAATGAATAAAAACGGAGAGACCTTTATTTTATAAGGGCTTCAGCGCATTTTGACAAGACAATACCTGTTTTTTCTGTCATAATCCGTGCCTATTTTTAATTTGTCGTGCATTTAATAATGCATTACTCGTTAATGCATTTAGTTTTGTTAGCGTTAGCTATCGCAAAACAATGATTAATTACAATATCCTAAATATATAAGGAATTTACAATGTCTAACCACTTCCCAGTAAATCGTGAATTATTTGATGATGTTATGGTACCAAACTATTCACCATCTGCTGTTATACCTGTGCGCGGTCAAGGTTCGCGTGTTTGGGATCAACAAGATCGTGAATTTATCGATTTTGCCGGTGGCATTGCCGTAAACTGTTTGGGACATTGTCACCCAGTCTTGGTTGGCGCATTGACTGAACAAGCAAACAAGATTTGGCATTTATCTAACGTTATGACTAACGAGCCAGCATTGCGTTTAGCGAAAAAACTAACTGATAGCACATTTGCTGATAAAGTTTACTTTGCTAACTCAGGCGCTGAAGCAAACGAAGGCGCCTTAAAATTAGCGCGTCGTTGGGCATTAGAAAACTACGGTGCTGAAAAGTCACAAATTATCGCATTTAAGCAAGGTTTCCACGGTCGTACATTCTTCACCGTAACTGTTGGTGGTCAAGCAGCTTATTCTGATGGTTTTGGTCCTAAGCCTGGCGATATCGATCACGCTGAATACAATAATTTAGACAGCTTAAAAGCACTTATGTCTGATAAAACTTGTGCTGTCGTTATGGAACCATTGCAAGGGGAAGGCGGTATTGTTTCACCTACTGATGAATTTGCTAAAGGTGTACGTGCATTATGTAACGAACACAACGCATTATTAATTTTTGATGAAGTTCAAACTGGTGTTGGCCGTTTGGGTGAGTTATACGCATATATGGGACTAGGAGTTACTCCTGATATTTTAACAACTGCCAAAGCACTTGGTGGCGGCTTCCCAATTGGTGCGATGATCACCACAACTGATATAGCTAAGCACTTAAAAATTGGCACACATGGTAGTACATATGGCGGTAACCCACTAGCTTGTGCTGTAGCAGAAGCAGCCTTTGATACCGTAAATACACCAGAAGTATTAGATGGCGTAAAAGCCAAAGCTAAACTTTATGTTGCTGGTCTTAATGCCATCAACGCAAAATACAATGTATTTAGTGAAATTCGTGGTAAAGGTTTACTTGTTGGTGCAGTACTTACCGAAGCATACCAAGGCAGAGCGAAAGACTTTTTAAATGCAGCCATGGAAGAAGGTGTAATGACACTTGTTGCCGGCGCTAACATTATTCGTTTTGCCCCTTCATTAGTTATTCCTGATGAAGACATTGCTGAAGGTTTAGCGCGTTTTGAAAAAGCTGTAGCCAAATTAGCTAAGTAAGTTTCCAATATAATAGCGCTCAAAAGCCTGACAATAGTCCGGTATTTGAGCGTCTCATTGAGAGTTTTCTATGATTATAATACGCCCTATTCAAAGCAGTGATTATGATGCATTGCATCGTATTGCTGTTGAGTCAGGACATGGTTTTACATCACTGCCCGTAAATGAAGAACTACTAAAAAAACGCATTTCTCACGCTGAAGTGTCTTTTAAAAGCATAGTTTCACAGCCTGGCAATGAAGGCTACCTGTTTGTTATGGAAGATACAGAAACAGGCGCGGTAGTTGGTACAAGTGGTATTGAATCTGCTGTCGGTCTAGATGATGCATTTTATCATTACCATTTAGGTAAAGTTGTGCACAGCTCTCGTGAGCTTAATATTTACAATACTGTTGAAACATTGTCCTTGTGTAATGACTACACAGGCGCCTCTGAAATTTGCACCTTATTTTTGAGTGAAACTCATCGTAAAAACCGTAACGGACGTTTTTTATCACGTTTTCGTTTTCTTTTTATGGCAGAACATACAGAACGTTTCGCAGAAACTGTTATCGCAGAAATGCGCGGTGTTTCAGACGAAAATGGTGAGTCTCCTTTTTGGAAATGGTTAGAAGAACACTTTTTCTCTCTCGATTTTCCTACCGCTGATTACCTGACAGGTATAGGCAAAAAAGAGTTCATTGCAGAATTAATGCCTAAATACCCAATTTACGTCAACTTGTTAAGTACAGATGCGCAACGCGTAATTAACAAAGTACACCCGAAAACAGTCCCTGCATTAAGGCTACTTGAAGCAGAAGGTTTCTCGCGTCGCGGCTATGTTGATATTTTTGATGCCGGCCCAACGGTTGAAACACAAACAGCATCGGTGAAAACCATACGTCAAAGCAAAAAGCGTCAAGTTATCATTGGTGAGGTTGCAAACGACAATAATTACATCATTTGTAATGACAAGGTTGCTGATTTCAGAGCAACACAAGCTGCAATATTGCTACGAGATACAGCCAAACAGGTCGTGCTATCACAAACGGTTGCCGATGCATTAATGGTTAAAGAAGGAGACTGGGTACGCCTAGTTTCAAATTAATCAATAAGATAACTCATTACTAAACTCATGAGCGAAATACGCACAGAGGAAATAAGCATGTCACACAATATACAACTTATTAATGGTCAATGGACAGCAGGTTTAGGCCATGAAATTTTTTCAAAAAACCCAGCTAAAAACGAAGTAATTTGGCAAGGGAATACAGCCTCTCCAGCACAAGTGGGTGATGCCGTTATGTCTGCACGCGCTGCTTTTGAAGCCTGGTCAAATACGCCTATTGAAGCGCGTATTGCCATTGCCGTTAAATTCTCAGAGTTATTAACTGAGCATAAAGAAGCTCTTGCCACTACTATTGCACTTGAAACCGGCAAACCACTTTGGGAAACCCGCACAGAAGTAGGGGCTATGGTCGGCAAAATTGCAATATCTGTGCGCGCAAACGAAGAGCGTACGGGTACAATTGAAAACCCTATGCCAGGTGCAAAAGCCTTTATTCGTCATAAGCCTCATGGTGTTGTAGCAGTATACGGTCCTTATAATTTCCCTGGTCACTTACCAAACGGTCATATTGTACCGGCACTTATTGCGGGTAATACCGTAGTATTTAAGCCAAGTGAATTAACGCCTATGGTTGCTGAAGAAACCTTAAAGCTATGGCTAAAAGCAGGCCTTCCTGCTGGTGTTATCAACATGGTACAAGGCGAAGTTGAAACAGGTAAAGCACTCGCAAACCATCCACAAATTGACGGCTTATTCTTTACCGGTAGTTCAACCACAGGTCATTTCTTACATGAGCAGTTTGGTGGCCAACCGGGTAAAATATTAGCGCTTGAAATGGGTGGTAACAACCCATTAGTCGTTAAAGATGTCAGCGATATCGACGCCGTAGTTCACGATATTTTACAATCTGCATTTATTACCACGGGTCAACGTTGTACCTGTGCTCGCCGCTTATTTATTGAAGCTGGGCCACAAGGCGATGCTATTTTAGCTAAGTTAGTTGCGAGTACTGAAGCGATTAAAATTGGTTATTTTGATGATGAAGAGCAACCATTTATCGGCTCAATGATTTCTGAAAAAGCTGCTTTAGGTTTAGTTGCCGCACAACAGCAGTTACTTGACCTTGGCGCTGAATCAATCGTTATGATGAAGCACCTTGAAACAGGTACAGGCTTCATCTCACCGGGTATAGTTGATGTAACTAACATCACAGAAATGCCAGATGACGAGCACTTTGGTCCATTATTAAAGGTTTACCGTTATACTGATTTCGACGCGGCAATTGATGAAGCAAACAATACATCATTTGGTTTATCTGCGGGCTTATTAAGTGACAGTGAAGACTTATACAATCACTTCTTCCGTCGCATTCGCGCTGGCATTGTAAACTGGAACAAGCCAATTACTGGCGCCAGCAGTGCAGCACCATTTGGTGGCATTGGCGCTAGTGGTAACCACAGAGCAAGCGCATTTTATGCCGCTGATTACTGTGCCTACCCAGTAGCATCAGTTGAAGCTGAAAAAGTATCATTACCTGCTGCGTTAAGTCCTGGTTTAACCATCAAGTAATCAATACAAACGCGCCGAAATGAAACATTACTGCCCATTAAAAAAAGCTGGGATCCGTCCCAGCTTTTTTAAAAATATCGATCAAATATAGCCACCCATTCTGAGTGGTTGTTCAACGTTCTTTGCTTAAAATTTCTTCAATACGCTATTGAAAGATTAACTCAATAACCACATATACCACTCAGTAAATTTGAGATATTGACACTAATTTTATTTAAGTATTTAGGAAATTAACATGACACCGGTTAAAGATTTATTTAACAACATATGGCAAAACTATCTAGAAGTTACTCCTTCAGCAGATAAAGTACAGCAACTTTTAAGCAACGGTGAAGAACTCATCAATGATCATGTTGCTTACCGAACGTTTAATATTGCGAAAGTTAATATCGAAAAAATTTCAGCACACTTACTTAACTTAGGTTACAAAGAAGGTGGCGAATACCACTTCGAAGCTAAAAAACTTTATGCAAAACATTTTGAGCATGCTGACACTGACCTGCCTAAAGTATTTATTAGTGAACTATTGGTTGAAGAGTTTTCACCACGCGCTCAAGCAATTATCGAAAAAATGGTCGCTGGCATAGAAGAAACTGCAATTGATGCTGAAAGCTTTTTATACTCAGGTACACACTGGCAAGTGAGCCATCAAGAGTACTTAGACTTACTTAGCGAAAGCGAATATGCCGCTTGGGTAGCAGCTTGGGGTTACCGTGCTAACCACTTCACGGTAAGCATTAATCACTTAACCAACTTCGACTCTATCGAAGCCGTAAACGAAGCTGTTAAAGCGGGTGGTTTTAAGCTCAATGCCACAGGTGGCGAGATTAAAGGTGATGAAAGCGTAAAATTAGAGCAATCTTCTACGATGGCAGATCACGTAATGGTTGAGTTTTCAGATAAAACCGTTGCTATTCCAAGCTGCTTTTACGAATTTGCCAAACGTTACCCAATGGAAAACGGAGAACTCTACACTGGTTTTGTTGCCGCATCTGCTGACAAGATATTTGAAAGTACTAACACTGCTGCTTAATGGCTTAATTACCAAAGGCACTTATACTTTCCTAGTAATAGGTGCCAATTTTCATTAACCTATATTGATATATTATTTTTTAATGCATAGACATTTTTCAGTTTTGTATTAATGAACAACATTAAAGTACCGTAAGAATAAAGCATGAAAGAAAAAACAATGATAACCCATACAGATGGTTACATTCATATAATTGAATATTTAACTGCACATTTAAGCTTATTCGAAAACAGTTCAACGATGAATAATACTGGTGATTCAGTGTTAGAAGTTATTGAACAAGAAATGAGCGAACAGATTATGGCTTTATGTAGCCAAAATGAAAGCTTAACTTTTGAACAACGAAATACCATTATTCGAGAAATTGATGTTATAGTTTATGACTTGCAAGAGATTTTGTCTGGTGTGATCAATAGCCCAGTAACTGCTCAGCAATTAGCTTTTATCAAAGAATTTGCTATTTTAATTAAAAATTTATTTGATACTGAAATTAATCTATAGCATAAATTGTCAGCCAATTAGCCCCTTTATCATAAGTAACCTATGTTAACCGAATTACCTCAAAACCATTTATGCACAGTAACGTTATTAGGCAACTTAGTAAACAAGCCTGATATTCGCTATCAGGCTAATCCAGTGGTTGCTTTTGCTGAATTCACACTAGCAACGCATAGTCGTTGGTTTGATAAAACCAGTAATAAATTCAAAGAATGGACGAGTTACCATACTGTCAAAGTAATAGGTGATATTGTTGAACGGGCACTTATATTTGCCGAAAAAGGTGACATTATTTTAGTGCAAGGCTATTTAATTAATAGTAAAAAGAATAATCGTGAAATCATCCACGCGAGCTACGCCCAAACTTTTCCAAAAGGTTACGCTCAATCTATTAATCAAATTCATTACACAGGTAAAGTAATTTCAGAAATAAATGTATTAACCACCGAGCATAACAAAGAACTAACAGAAATAACTGTTGAGTCTGAGCAGCAAATTTTTTCTCTTATTACTCATAAGTATCATTTGGTTAAAATACAACGACCGATACACGTTTGGGGTAAACAAGCACTCTACCTCGCCGAACATGGAAAAATAAATGATCAAATAATAGTTGACGGGAAATTAAGCTATCTTAATAATAAGAATAAAAACCAATTCATAGATGCTCAACAAGCTGTTTTAATAAGTAAAAATTAAACGATAGCTGCCTATGATAAATCATCAAAGGAAGTAATATTTAATGCATAAAGGAAGTTGCTTTAATCGTTGTAAATTAAGATTAGTTTTTATCGTACTAACCGTTATTAATTTCACAGTGCATGCTCAAACTTCAGCAGTAAATGAGCTAGAGTTATCTGCAATTGCAAGCCTTGATAATGCGGTATTAGAAAACGACCAGTGGCAAACAATATTACCTGTTCTAGGTGACGAAGATCATTACTTTATTGCATCACGGGCTGGAAAAATATATCAATTACATAATAACAAAGTGTCTTCTACTGCATTTTTCGATCTAAAATTAGCACTAAAAAATCCTGATATCATTACGTTAACCGCAATGACTTTAGACCCAAACTTCCATTATCGTGACAAAGACGGTTATCACATTTTTTATACCGCTCATACTGAAAAAATTAACAGTTCATCTCCTAAATTATCCCCTGTTAACACTGAAGTTAAACCACTTTACGATACTGTTGTAACGCGCTGGAAAGTTACAAATTTTCAACATTCGACTCCTCAAGTGAGTTTACAAAATGAAGTACTGCGTATTGCAATTGTGCAAGTTGATGAGGCAATTCAGCAACTCAGTTTTAATCCGTACATTGAGCCTTGGCATGATGATTTTGGTTTGCTTTTTATCGCACTTACACGTAACGAAACTTTAAAAAATGAAGCCCTTTATGCTGGTGCTATATTACGCATAAAACCTGAAAAATATGGTTTACAAAACTATACCATTCCCGCTGATAATCCTTTTACAAAAGTAGCTGATATTCAAAATGAAATAATTTTCATTGCGGGGGGGGAAACTCAGCATTTCGATTGGATAAAACAAAGTACCTATAGCCTGCTTGTGCAGTATAACCAAACAGATAGTAAAGTACTTATTGAAGCCAAAATAGGTGATGATTGGCGCGAATCTGTTCCCGATGACCAAATTAAAAAACGCTTACCTCAGGCAGGTAAAAAACACAAAACCTTACTTTACCAAGGCCGAGATTTAAAAAGTTTATGGGGGAAAATGCTGCATTTACAAGAGAATGAAAATGAATGGCAGCTAAACGCATTAACCATTAATTCAGTTAACGATGGTAGTATGAATAGCAAAAATATTTCCCATAAACTGATCAATCATAATACTAAGGTACAGTCACAATTTAGTTTACATCAAAAGCATAATGGCGAGTTATTACTGCTTGAACATAGTCAGCAACGTTTATATGCAATTAAAAAACCTACCGCGGTGCTAAATAATGTTATTGAAAAACAAGACTTAACAACCGAATCAACTAAACCTAACTTATTGTGGCTAACATTTTGTTTTGTGCTTATTTTAATAGGCATTATTTGGTATTTAAGAAAAAAACAGGCTCAAAAACAAAGTTTTTTTCATCGTCAATGGGCAAACTTTGAAGTCAACCTGCAAACTCAGTCTGTATCGCTTTATAAGCGACACAATAAAACCCCTGAAATAAGTATCAATATATCGTCTCTTGTTGGTAGTGAAATATTATTAAACGATAAAGTTATCTCAACGGTTAGCGCTAATGAAGATCAGCTTTTCTCTAACGAGCTAGAGGATTTAGTCTTAGCTACTTTTGGCAATGAACATCGCATAAAAATGATAAATGACAAACACAGGAAAATACAGCTGTGCTTGAGCGATGAACGTAAGCAAAAGTACATGATCTGTCTTTATTATCGAGTGGGGAATATTCGCCATACTAAGTTAAAATATCAACAAATAATTGATAAAGCTATCGACTGGCAATGGCTGTTTTCAGAACTAACAAACCCAACGGCAACCACTGAACGAAAAATAAAAGCTAAGCCTGTCATAAAAAAAACAACTACGCCTAATAATAAAGCGACAACTTTAAGTACTCCTGAGCCTGAGTTTTTTGAAGACAACTCAACAATGGTAACTGAAAACAACAATGATTTGTTAGAGCCAGACACCATCAATATACCAACAGAAGCTAGCACCAATGCAATGGATGACAATGAAGCTAGTGATGCCAATAGTTCAATTGTTGCGGATCTAGACAAACTCGTTATGATGAAAAAACAAGGTTATTTAAATGAAGCGGAATTTAATGCAGCGAAGGCCAAAATTTTACAAAACTTAGTCAATAATTAAACTTGTTTCATTTAGCTGCCCCCTGTAATAATATTTATTTGAGGTTTGCAATTACGCTAATCTTAAATAATTAAGTTTGTCTAACATACGACACCATTTACAGCGATAATTTCAGTGGATTTTCCAACACAAATAACCGCAATGCATGTGCAGATTTTTACTGTATTTACATATGACTAACGATATTTAAAACGATTAAGACTACGCGTGATTAATAACTCTACCGCCAAGTTAACCTTGTGCGCAACAATTTTATCTTTATTGTTTGCTATTACTTTAGCGACAATATTTTTAGGTAATTATGGCGAATATATTCAACAATATTTGAATACCCAAATACCAAAAACCTTCTTTGGCGCTTTACTATTTAGCCTATTACTCGCTCCTGCAATAGCCATTGGTCTACCACGTCAAATTGCAGCATTAAGTGCTGGCTTTCTATTTGGCGCTGGTTTTGGTGTGCTATTAGCCACTTTATCCGCAATCATAGGTTGCTTAATGACATTACTCTTGGCGCGTAGATTATTTCATAACCTTATTGAGAAAAAATATCCTCAGCCTTTAGCTAAAGTAAGTTATTTTTTTCGTCACAACACTTTCATAAAAGCCCTAATTATTCGGCTAGTGCCTGCCGGCTCTAATTTCTTGACCAATGTACTTGCAGGAACCGCCAGAACACCTGTATCGCCCTATATTTTGGGTTCCGCCCTCGGTTTTATACCGCAAATGACTATATTCTCATTAATGGGAGCGGGATTGCAGGTTAATGGTCAGCAACAACTGATTAGCAGCGTAATACTCTTTATTATCGCACTCTTGCTAAGTACCTATCTATATAGAAAAAATCAGCACACCTTACCTTTGCAATAGACACTTTTGCTGTTTTATTTAAAAGAAAGATTCAGCCATGATTAATTCAGAACCTCCCCTGAATTAACTCATAATTATAAACACCGAAAATACTACTAAGCTTTTAACACTTAATTGCTCAGCAAATAAGTGTTCAGGCAATAAAAAAGAGGCCGTAGCCTCTTGTTCAAATCACCTGAGTAATCTTATTTATTTTAGCGTTAATAAATAATTTACTAGGTTAATGTAATCTTGTTCAAAGTTATTGCGGTCTAAGCCTTGTGCGTCAACACGGTACTTACCGTTAACAATTACTGCAGGCACACCCTTTAAAGCACCTTTGCTAGCAAAATAATTCTGTTGCTTCTTCATAGCTTTAGCTTGACTTACCATACCAAAGCTTTTCATTAACTTATCGAATTTCTCACCATCGGCACCATTAAGAACGAAAACATTACGAATATCTTTTTCTGATGTAAATACTGCTTTTTGTATATGTATATAATTGAACATTGCGCCAATTACTTTTTTCTCTACACCCATTTGGTGAGCAACAACAACAGCTTTAGTTAACATTCCTTGCACTTTAGGAGATGCAGCACGTAGAAAGTCAACGTGGTTCATTACGAACTTAGTATCTTCTGGAATAGAGGTTTTTAACTTCGCCATAAATGGTTCAAATTGAAAACAATGAGGACAATAAAATGAGAAAAACTCGCGTACTTCTGGCTTAGCGGTAATTTTTTCATCAACTTTAGTGTAATGCTCGCCTTCAGTATAATTTGCTGCGAATGCGAATACTGGTAACAACAATAAAGCGAATAAGCTCACTAACTTTTTCATAAAAATATACTTCCTAATCATTAAAAAATAAAAATAACACAGCCAAACTGACTTAATAAGGCAGTAAGCTTAACGGAGGCTGTTGCAATGCTGACATTTGCTCTTTTAACATCAAAATTTGTTGTTCCCAATATTTCTCGGTATTAAACCAAGGAAAATTATGAGGAAAAGCAGGATCTTGCCAACGTTTACATAGCCAAGCCATATAATTAACTACTCGCATAGTACGCAATGATTCAATTAAAGGCAATTGATTGGTCTCAAAGCTATGAAATTCGTCGTAGCCTGACAATATTGTATCTAGCTGCAATAATTGCTGCTGACGGTCACCACTGAGCATCATCCATATATCTTGTACTGCTGGCCCTGTTCTGCAATCATCAAGATCAACAAAGTGCGGGCCTTTATCTGTCCATAGAATGTTACCCGCATGACAATCACCATGAAGGCGAATTTCTGATGTGGGTTGATACTGCTGGCTCGCAAGCTTGATTACTTGCTCTAAAATAGTAAAGAACGGCAATGTTAAGCTAGACGAAACAAAATTAGACTTTTCGATTATCAATTGCGCCTGCTGTAACATTTCTTCACTGTTAAATGCAGGTCGTTCAGTGAAATTATTTTTCGCAGCAACGGCATGAATACGCCCGAGAAAGCGCCCCATCCACTCTAATTGATCTAAGTTATCAACCTCAAAAATTCGGCCACCACGACACGGAAATATCGCAAAGTGATAGCCTTCATATGAAAACAAAGATTCACCATTAATTTTCATTGGCGCTACTAGTGGTAATTCATTTTCTGCTAGTTCAAAAGAAAACCTATGTTCTTCTCTAATTTGCGCTTCAGTCCAGCGTTGTGGCCGATAAAATTTAGTGACATATTTTGTTTTATCAATATCGTGAAATTGATAAACACGGTTTTCATAACTATTTAATGCTAATAAACCGCTATCAACAATTAAGCCTGTACTTTCTAAGCCATCAAGAATTAAATCCGGCGATAGCGAGGTAAAATCAAATACTGACATTAGCGCTTATTAAAGAAGCGGCTTTCATGTTCAAGCTTAACCTCATCCGTGTCTGATACTAATTCAACAACAAAACTTATATCTGTCATATAACCCTCTAATTCATATGGGTCTACTGAAATACTGATAGGTAAAGTAAACACTTTAGCCGCTTTGACAAACACTTCCTGTTCGCCGTGCCATTTCGTGTTTTCAATGCCTTTTATTGATAAACGGTAGCGATTATCTGTTTGAGATTTATTAAGTATTTTCAGCGTATATACATTCTCAATATCACCATTAAAGTTCTCTTTCGCTAACTCGTTTCTATCGCGAATAATATCTAAAGATACCGGCACTCTGTTAGCCATTTCAATTACCAACAGACTGGTCATTACAATCAAAACAAGCGCGTACCCTATGAGTTTTCCGCGTACAAAATGAACCTTCTTGCCTTCTAATTCATGTTCGGTCGTGTAGCGTATTAAACCTTTATCGTATCGCATACGTTCCATAACATCATCACAGGCATCTACACAGGCACCACAATTAATGCACTCATATTGCAATCCATTTCGAATATCAATACCTGTAGGGCAAACCTGAACACATAAATTACAATCAATACAATCACCTAAACCTACATCTTTTGGAACATCTTTTCGACTTCGAGGTCCGCGATTTTCACCACGCTTTGCATCATATGAAACCGTTAATGTATCTTTATCAAACATAGCTGATTGAAAGCGTGCATATGGACACATATGTAAACACATAATTTCGCGCATCCAACCGGCATTACCATAAGTACAAAATGCAAAAAACCATACCGTTGCAGCTAAGGCAAACGAGGCGTTAAAGGTGAAGAAATCAACAAAGACTTCACGCATTGGCACAAAGTAACCAGCGAAAGTTAATGCTGTTAAAATAGAGAAAAAGCCCCAGCAGAAATGTTTAAGTGCTTTTCGCCAAAATTTATTTACACTCATGGCTTGGCTATCAAGCTTTTTCCGCTGATTGGCAGTACCTTCTATTTTTTCTTCAAACCAAATAAAAATAAAAGTCCATACCGTTTGAGGGCAAAGGTAACCGCACCATACACGACCCAAAAAGGTTGTCACAAAAAACAAAAGGAATGCGCTAAGAATAAATATCCATGCCAGTAAGGTTAAGTCTTGCGGCCAAAGAGTAACACTCCACAAAGTAAAACGCTGCTCACTAATATCGAATAAAATGGCTTGATGACCGTTATGCTGTAACCAAGGTAAAACGGCAAATAATGCTAGAAAGAAAAAATTCATCTTCTTGCGAAGTTGTTGAAATACACCTTTTACTTTTCGAACATAAATTTGATCTCGAGGTGCATAAGACTCGCTTTTATTCGGCTGATGAATTTGAACATTTTTGACTGGAATTTGCTGACTAGCTTGAATGTTTTTATCTTTAGATTTCAAAACGGTTCCTTTGTGGCATTAAGGCAATTTAATTATAACGGATCAGCTAGCATTTCTTATCAAAAAATTAGCAATAAATTGTAAAGAATTGCTTTGTATGTATAAAATTGAGTACTCTAGAGCTATTCTTATGGCATTTCGTCTAAGAAATCGATAAGACTGTGTGTAGTAGCTTCAATAACAACATCAAATAGCATGTTATCTGTACGCGCACATGATTATAAGGCAAGGTATGAAAAAATTATTGATCTTGATCGTCGCTGGCGCATTATATTTTCATTATTACCCTAATGAAGAGCTAAATAGCTGGTTATTTAAACAAAAACAAACAGTGCTCAGTTATTTTTCAGATGCTACTGATACAAAAGTTCGTCTAAAATCAGATAAAATTTATCAAGATTTAGCAAAAGATTTTGGTCAATTTAATAGCCAAGAAAAAGCATTTGTTACCGAAATAACCAGTAGCCGTGAAAAAGTAAAAAACTTTAACGAGCAATTTTGTAAAACTAAAAAACAAACACCAAAATTACATCGCGATAATTTTACTAAGGTTTGTTTTACCATTAGTAAATACAGCAATTTGTTATAAGCATTAACAATATAAGACGATTAACTTGTTTGCTAATCGTCTTACTTTATTTAACGTTTGCGTTAAGCTTGAGTAAAACCACCTAGACTGCACAACTTAGTAATACACCTAAGCGGATAAACAAGCAGAAAACTAAACAACTAACTAGGCCGATAACTTAGCTAATACCTGTGCAAACCGCTCTGCACATTCTTGCCCAAAAACATGTTCGGTATCGCGTATAACCCACCGTCCATTTACCATGACGTCGAGTATCGGGTTTCGTTGACTTGCAAATATTATACTATCGAGTAAATGCTTATCATCATGAGCAAATAAGCGTAATTGGCTATCATCTAAAACTAATAAATCCGCTTGTTTATTTATCGCTAATGCTCCCGTATTGCTATTGGTACTTTGCGCACCACCGGCAGCAGATTTTTGCCATAAATTTAGTCCAACCGACTTCTGCTCATTATTAGCTAATAATGCGCGCTTTTGTTTACTTAGTCGCTGTGCATATTCAAGCCAACGTAACTCTTCAATCGGATTAACTGAAATATGACTATCAGAACCAATAGCGAAAGTGCCATTTTCCAGCAAAAATTCATCCGTAGGGAATATGCCATCTCCTAAATTAGCTTCTGTACTTGGGCAAATACCTGCAATAGCTTTACTGGCAATTATGCCTTGGCGTTCTTGTTCATCGATATGCGTTGCATGAATTAAACACCAGTTTTTGTCTAAATCGGCATTATTGAGTAACCACTGTACAGGCCTTTGGCCATAATGCGTTAAGCAGTCTTCAACTTCTTTTTGCTGTTCTGCAATGTGGATATGAATAGGTGCTTGTGCATCGAGCGTGCGAACATGCTCAACTGCTGCGAGCAATGAGCTTTTGTCTACTGCGCGTAAAGAGTGTGGTGCAATACCTACATTACAGTTGTCTTGTATTTTTGCAAGATTAAAGCATTCGCTAACTAAATCGTTAAACTGCTCCACACTATTAATAAAGCGTTTTTGACCATCTGTTGCAGCCTCAGGACCAAAACCGCTAAAACGGTACAAAACCGGTAGTAATGTTAAACCAATACCTGATGCTTTGGCGGCATCAAAAATTGCTTTCGCCATTGCGGCTAGGTTTTCATGGTTTTTACCGTCAATCTCATGATGAAGGTAATGAAACTCAGCAACTCGGGTATAACCCATTTTCAGCATTTCAATATAAAGCTGGCTCGCAATAACCTGCACGTCTTTCGAATTTAATTGCCCCAGAAATTTATACATAATATTGCGCCAAGTCCAAAAGCTGTCATTGCCTTCGCTCCCTTGTTCACTAAATCCTGCAAAAGCACGTTGAAAAGCATGAGAATGACAGTTGATCATACCCGGAATAACCACGCCTTTTGCACGTTCAGCACCATCGACATAGCCAGCGATAATATCAGTAATAACACCTTGTTCAATGGTTAACGTCTTATCATTTTCCCAACCATCAGCTAACAATATTTTTTTGACAAACAGTTTCATTATTTCACCTATTAATCTGTAACAGTTTTGTTTGGTTGTGCTGTTTGGGCGAAAGTAATTAGTGCCTTTACCAAGGTCTCAAGCTTAGGTTGTACTTGCAGCGCTAAATTTTCATCGTAAGTCATCGTTTGTTCATTCATATAAGTAAATTGTGACAACTCTAATTGAAGCGCATGAAAGCCACTATCAGGTTTACCAAACGCTCGCGTAATATAACCGCCTTTAAATCGGCCATTACACACCATGCTATAAGGTGCGTAATCTAAGTTAGTTATCGTTGAAATTAATTCAGCCGCGCAGCTTTTTCCGTCAGCATTACCAAAATTAAAATCAGGTAATTGGCCCTGAAAAAACCTCGGAACATGTGAAAGAATTGAATGAGCTTCAAGCAACACCGCTTGGCCATATTCCGCTTTTATTTCCTGCATTGTCGTCGCTAAAGCTTGATGATACGGTTGCCAATAGCACTTAACACGCTCCTTTATTTGCGCCAGAGTCGGCTCACAACCTGCTTGATATAGGGGTGATAAATCAAATGCTGTGGTCGGACAAAGTTCAGTGTTATTAGCACCGGGGTATAAGTCAACGCCTTCAGGATCACGGTTTAGGTCAACAACATAGCGACTAAACTTAGGGATTAGTATGTATGCACCCAGTTTTTTAGCAAACGCGTATAAACGATCCATATACCAGTCAGTGTCGGCTACTTCACGACCTTTATCTGTCATCATCTCAGCAATAGCTGAAGGTATGGCTTCGCCGTTATGTGGCATACTAATAAGTAAAGGTACGGTGCCTTTAATTAACGTGTAGCTGTTAGACATATAATCCCTCTCATTTAAATTGTATATACAACTTCTAGTTATAATTTACCACTTCATAAGCAAAACTGGAAACCATTTCAGTCTTCAAAGGTAAATTCATTTGGGTAATATTTACCATGAATACAGATCCGGTGTTCAAAGCAGAATAAATAACATTAAATATAATTTGCATGCCTAAAATCGGTTACAACTTGCTGGCCAATCGTTTTTATTGATTATAAAGTACAATATTAATCACTTTATTAATAATGAATCATGCTCGATAATAAATCCATGTTGAGCAACACTACTATTTTATAAACTATAAACGGAGCCATTATGTTAGAAAATAAAGAGCAACAAAAAGTCCCAAACGTTACATTCACACTAAGAGCTAATGACGAGTGGACAACACGAACTAGTGATGAAATTTTTAACAATAAAACTGTAGTGGTTTTTTCATTACCGGGTGCCTTTACCCCTACCTGTTCATCTTCACATTTGCCTCGTTACAATGAATTAGCGCCAACACTATTTAAAAATGGTGTCGATGAAATTATTTGTATGTCTGTTAACGATACCTTCGTTATGAATGCATGGGCTGAAGATCAAGATGCTGATAACATTAGCTTTATACCAGACGGTAATGGGCAATTTACTGATGCTATGGGCATGCTTGTAGATAAAGCTGACATTGGCTTTGGTAAGCGTAGTTGGCGTTATGCCATGCTAGTGAAAAATGGCGTTATTGAGAAAATGTTCATCGAACCTGACTTACCAGGTGACCCGTTTGAAGTTTCAGACGCTGACACTATGCTAAAGCATATTAACCCTGCAGCATGCCAAGTATCTGCAATTACTGTGTTTAGTAAACCAACTTGTCCATACTGTAAAAAAGCAAAAGCATTGTTAACTGATAAAGGCTTAACATTTGAAGAGTTAGAAGTAGGTAAAGATGTTAATTTAACCATGTTTAAAGCCATAACTAATTCTGATACTGTTCCACAAGTATTTATCGATGGCAAAAACATTGGCGGTAGCGAAGCACTAGAAGCTTATTTTGATTTATAATTACTGCCAATAAGCTTGATAAAACGGCGCATTGCGTCGTTTTTTGTTTTTAACTATTTAGTCACATCATGGTAGAGTGGAGTACAAATTAGTTAAGGTCTTAAATATGGATCACCAACCCTACAACCCATTACACGGGATAACGTTAAAAACCATTGTTACTCAGTTAGTTGAACATTTTGGTTTTACATACCTAGGCAAAGAGATAAAAATTCGTTGTTTTACAGATGATCCCAGCATCAACTCAAGCTTAAAGTTTCTTAGGAAAACCCCTTGGGCAAGAGAAAAAGTTGAAGCACTTTATATTCAGCATAAAAGCAAACTCAGCGATAGCAACGAACCTGACTAAATTAGCATTAAGATATAGCTCAAAAGTATTTACCAATGAGTCAGGAAAATGCAAAACTGCTTACATACAATCACAGAATTATTTTCAATATGACAAACACCCACCACTACATTTTAACTTGGCAATGCCCTGATACATCTGGTGTACTTGCAAAAGTTAGCCAAAGTTTATTCGAACATGGCGCGTTTATTACTGAAACTAGTCAGTACAGTGACCCTTATACCGATACGTTCTTTTCACGCATTGCTTTCGATGATCGGGAACTAACCGTAAGTTTTGAAGAGTTTAGCCAAGCAATTGAACTCTTAGCAAAACCATTAAACATGAATTATCAACTGCGCGAAAAAGAGAACTTTCCTAATGTAGTTATTGCTGTTTCAAAAGACGATCATTGTTTAGTATCGTTATTAACCAAATGGAAAGCAGGCGTATTACCGGTAAACATTGTAGCGATCACCTCAAATCATCAAGACTGTAAGGCGCTAGCACAATGGCACAATGTACCTTTCCATTACTTACCCGTTAATAAAGAAAATAAAGCACAACAAGAACAAGCTTTATTAGACATTTATCAACAATATCATGGTAATTTATTAATACTTGCTCGTTACATGCAAATATTATCCGATGAACTTTGTAATAAGTTACGCGGCCAAGCCATTAATATTCACCACTCATTTCTACCAAGTTTTAAAGGTGCAAAACCTTATCATCAAGCACATAAACGTGGCGTTAAAATCATTGGTGCTACCGCACATTATGTTACCGCTGACCTTGATGAAGGGCCGATTATTGTGCAAGAAGTTAAGCCGATCAACCATGCTTTTACTATTGAACAAATGGTGCATTCAGGACACGACTTAGAAGCTACAGCACTATGCCATGCAGTAAAAATGCATGCCGAACAACGCATATGTATTAATAAAGATAAAACCGTTATTTTAAACTAGCTTAAAAATTATCTTTACATAACTAAGAATATTAAATAGTCGCCGTTAACGCTTATTTTCAGGCTGTTTTATTGAAATAACTCTGCTACATTGGAGCACAAATATCTAGTCAACATTTGTGCGCCAATATGATCCAATATCAAATTTCTCCACTTAACCCAAATAGTCACTTATTTGAGGTATTACTGTCTTTTAAAAGCACGATAAATCAAAGCTACACACTAACGCTACCCGCTTGGTTGCCGGGGAGTTATATGATCCGCGATTTTGCCAAAAACATTACCGAAATAGCTGCCGTTAACAGTGTAGGTAAAGTTATTGAATTGACTAAAACTGACAAACAAACTTGGGTATTACAGGCAAGTGATGAACAAGTACAAGTGCGTTATCAAGTATTCGCTTTCGATCTATCCGTACGCACCGCCTATTTAGACAGCCAACGAGGTTTTTTCAACGGTAGTTCAACATTTTTACAAGTTGAAGAATTAAGCGCACAACCTTGTCAGCTTAAGATACAACCCTCAGCCTTAGTGCAACATAATCAATGGCGTGTAGCCACAGGTTTGCCCCGAGAAAAAGGTACAGAAAAGTATCAGTTCGGTAATTATATTGCCGATAACTACCAACATTTAATTGATTGCCCAGTAGCAATGGGTGAATTTGATAGCACTGAATTTACCGTAGAAGGTGTGGTTCATCACTTAGTATTTACCAGTAAACATTATGGTGACACACAGCAATTAGCTAACGATGTTAGTAAGTTATGTCAGCACCATATTAACTTGTTTGGTGAGGCGCCCTTCAAAGAATACTGGTTCATTACCCATTTACTTGCTAGCGGATTTGGTGGTTTAGAGCATAAAAACTCAACGATATTGCAAGCGAGCCGCTTCGACTTACCCAACGCTCAAAAATCATCAGAGCGTACTGAAAATTACAAAACATTCTTAAGTTTATGCTCGCATGAATACTTCCATGCGTGGAATGTTTGTCGTATAAAACCGAAAGAATTTGTTCCTTACAATTTACAACAAGAAAGCTATACCAATCAGTTATGGGCTTTTGAAGGCATAACCTCTTATTACGATGACTTTTCACTTTATCGTACCGGTATAATTACTTTTGAAGAATACTTAGCTATTTTGGCCAAAGGAGCTACACGTATTAGTCGTGGAGTAGGCGAGTTAAAGCAAAGCATCACAGCTTCTAGCTTTGATGCCTGGAGCAAGTTTTATCAACAAGGTCCAGATGCCGTAAACAACATAGTAAGTTATTACGTTAAAGGAGCATTCATCGCTTTATGGTTAGATTTAACGATTCGTGAAAAATCAAATAACCAATACTGCTTAGATACCTTAATGCGAGAGTTATGGATCCATTTTGGTCGGACAAATGTTGGTACTAGCGAAGAAGACTTTATCAATATAGCCAACCTACTTTGTGGCGAAGATATAACAGCAGCATTTAAACACCACTTATATAGTACTGAACGTATTGATCTATCAGCTGAGTTAGCTAAAGTTGGCGTTGAACTGCAAAAGCATAAGTTTAAAAAACTCAACAGTGTAGAAACAACTTCAGCTACAAACTTTCATGCTTATATAGGCGCACAATATAAGGCACAACCTTTGGGTTTAACAATTACCCAAGTATTAGAAGAATCACCTGCGGCCAAAGCTGGCCTTGCAGTTAACGATGTACTTATTGCCGTTGATAATGTCAAAGTTACTGAACAATCAATACAAGCCATATTTGATCATCAAGCTAAAAACAGTGAACTAAACTGTCACTTTTTTAGAGACGATCAGCTTTTAAAATCGACAATAACTATTATCGACTCACCTTTAGCGGGTATAGCTTTTAAGGTTGTCGACGAAAATTTAGTAAAACAATGGCAAGCTTTGATTGCTAACAGCTAAGCCCTTACTAGGTTATTGTAAACTTTAGCGTACGCAAAAACTGACAACTTCTGGCTGCTAAACTGAAATGAAAATTAGGGCGAATTATCGAGTTATGGTAAAAATTAACTTATCCGATATTCGCTCAACTTATAATTTAAGTACTAACCCTATGATTAATTTAAAACGCTTTCACCACGTGGCTTATCGCTGTAAAGATGCCAAAGAAACTGTCGACTGGTACCAAAAACATTTAAATATGGAACTTACTGTTGCGATAGCAGAAAATGAAGTGCCGTCAACCAAGGCACCTGATCCTTACATGCATATATTTTTAGATGCAGGCATGGGCAATATACTCGCATTTTTTGAAATTCCAAACTCCCCTGATATGGGGCGCGATGAAAATACACCTACATGGGTACAACATATCGCGCTAGAAGTTGAAGATTTAGACGCTTTAATCTCAGCAAAAAACGATTTAGAGTCACATGGAATAGATATATTAGGCCCTGTAAATCATGGTGTATTTAAATCCATTTACTTCTTTGATCCAAACGGGCATCGTTTAGAGTTAGCAGCCAATATTGGTACAAAAGAGCAATATGCTGAACTTAAACGGGTCGCTCCACTGATGGTAGAAGAATGGTCAAAAACTAAAAAAGCTCCTACGCATGCAGCTTGGCTACATGAATTAAATGACTAAAATTTAACCACAATATTGCTATAAGCCTTGATAACGAAGAGCTTCGTAATTAAGGCTTGCAAAAAAAACAACCTTCAAAGTAAGCTTTTTTGTAAGACATTGCCCATAAAATAGAAACTAATAAAAAATAAATTACATATTTTTACATTTTTATTACACTTAAAAACAAAGGCTTGCAGGACTATCGCTTTTTTACTAACCAAAAACGAAAAAAAACCACTTGATGCCTGATGAAACTCACGTAAAGTATGGGCAGCTACATAGATAGCACTAAACAAAACGGATTATAATTGCAGGGAAAGTAAAAAGCGTTAATTTACGCAGTACAACTTTAAAGTACGGATAGTTTACTAAAGCTTAGGATAAGCGCTGAATATTTAGTCCGCAGAGGATATTAGGGATAACCCAAGAAAGTGTCAGGATGACCGATAAAAATAAAATGAGTAGAAAATAATAATAAAAATAATATTAGAAATTATTAAACTCACAGGGACTGTAACAAAAGGCTAGGACAGCCACTTAAGAATCGGGATTTACATGTTGGCAATTGCCGCATTTTCTCAAAAAGCGACGTTATTTACGTCGCTTTTTTTCTTTCTATCGCTGTTTAGTGCGGAATGTCGTAAAATAAACCTAATTGTTCATTATTTTAAGTTATTACTATGTCTCGTACGAAAAAATCACGCAAACCGGGCACAGGTTCTATTGGCATCCTAAAAGATGACAAAAAAAAATTAGTCGAACCAAAACCGCGTAGAGCAAAAAAATCTAATGGTAACGAAGCGGGCAACCGTCAAAAAGAAGCCACGAAAAAAGTTACTCAAAATCAGACTTCTGCTAAGCATAAAGATCCTCGTATTGGCAATAAAACGCCTATCGCTTTAGGTAAGCCTATTAGTGCACCAATAAAAGCTAAACCAGCCAAGAAAGAGCAAGATAACTCACCTATCGCGGCTATCCGTGTTGTTGAAACAGGTGAATCATTAGCTGAGCAATTAAGCCGTATTGAGCAAGACCCTAGATTGCTTGAAATACTTGAAAAGCAAGATGCTGAAATAACACTAACATCAGAAGAGGTTAACTATTTCAATACGCTGATGGAACAGCACGAAAAAATCAGTCAAGAATTAGGCTTAGATGATGAAGATGAAGTTGTTGAACAATCTCAGAAGTCAGATTCAGAGGATGATCTATGGGACAAATTTAACAATAGTGATTTATCAAAATTTGAATAGGTAATTTAAATGCTATCAAATCCTTGGGTATACCTAGCTTTATTAGCCTTTGTTATTATTGGTGTTTTATCAGCAATAGCCGTCAAGCTATTGCGCCAATTGAAGCTTCAAACGCAAGTACAAGAGCAAAAAGAAATAGCTCAGCAGCAAGCATTACAACAGCATGATAAAAAAATAATCTCCAGTGTTATTATTATTGTACGTGCGATGAAAGAAGAGCAATGCGATATTGCAGAAGGTTGCTGGCGATTAAGTGTACTGCTTGATTCATTAAAATTAAGCCAAGATTTAAATGTTCAGTTTCCTTCAGTATTCAAGTTTTATGAAGCCATAAAGCACATGCCAATTCTAGCAGCACGTAAAAAGCTGGATAAAAAATCACGGATGAAACTCGATTTTGAGCGCATGAAGCTTGAAGCTGAAATGGCTGACGATATTCGCAAAGATATCGAGTTACTGCACCAGTACGCTAATGAACGAAATAGTATGCTGAGTGAAACAAAAGTGACCATTTAAGTAGCAATATTTACTGAGATCCCCCCATTAATTGCTATCGCATAAAAAGTTCAAAATGTGGGTATGAACTGACCACAACAAGCTATTCATATATTTACACTATGAGTAGCTTTTTTCTCAAAAATGCATGCATTATTGCGCTCGATCAATGTTTGAGTAACCCGTTTATTTATAATATCGAAAAATAGATAAACTGGCCGTTTTATGCAAACCAATAACTTTTTCGATAATGCCTTACTAAAAAAATATAACACCAGTGGGCCGCGTTATACCTCGTACCCAACCGCGTTAGAATTTACCGAACGATTCAAATATAGTGATTTAGTCTCGACCATTGGAGCATCCCCGAATCAAGAGTTATCCTTGTATGTTCATATACCTTTTTGTCATAGCCTTTGCTATTACTGCGGGTGCAATAAAGTCGTTACTCGTCATAGAGATAAAGCTGACACCTATCTAGCGTTTATTGCAAAAGAAATTATTGCAAAAGCGCCGTTATTTAAAAACTATACCGTAAAACAATTACATTTAGGTGGTGGTACGCCTAGTTTCTTAAGTCACGAACAAATAACCAAATTAGTTGTGCAATTAAAAGAGCAATTTACTTTCTCTGAGCAAGTAGAGATGAGTATCGAAATAGACCCACGTGAAATAGAAATGAACTTAGCCGAACATTTATATAGTTTAGGGTTTAATCGCTTAAGCATTGGTGTACAAGACATTGATGAAAAAGTGCAACAAGCCATTAATAGAGTGCAATCAACCGAGTTCATAGAAAAATTTATTGCTCATGCCAAGCACGTCGGCTTTAAGTCGATTAATATTGATTTGATCTATGGTTTACCACATCAAAATATAGCAACATTTACTCGTACCCTCAATAAAGCACATGAAATGGCCGTTGATCGCATTTCCCTATTTAGTTATGCCCATATGCCCTCCCGGTTTGCTGCTCAACGTAAACTTAAAGATGAATGGCTACCAAACATAGATGAGAAGTTTGCTTTAATGAAACTTGCCATAGAAAAACTTTGTGATTTTGGCTTCGACTTTATCGGAATGGATCACTTCGCCAAGCCGGAAGATGAGTTAGCTATCGCTCAAAAAAGAGGTGACTTACACAGAAATTTTCAAGGTTACACCACCAAAGGCGGTGGCGACTTGCTCGGTTTAGGTGTGTCAGCAATAAGCGCTATTGGAAATAGCTTAAGCCAAAACACCAAAGAATTGCCGAATTACTATAAAGCGATTGATGCAAACGCGCATGCTCATGATAAAGGGGTAAAACTCACTCAAGATGACATGATTCGAGGCGAAGTTATTCGCGAATTAATGTGTAATATGTCTATCAACAAAAATAAAATTAATGAAAAATATTCAATTGATTTTGACCAATACTTCGCTGAAGATATACCGCTGCTTAAACCTTTTATTGATGATGGCTTACTTAGCAATACACAAAATAATATTCGTGTAGATCAAAAAGCTAGATTGTTAATACGAAACATTTGCATGAGCTTTGATGCCAACTTAAAGCAAAAACTAAATCAGCATCGCTTTTCTCAGGTGATATAACTTAACCTTCTAGTTGTCCTAAAATAATTCGACAATCGGCGCTGAAAAACACCAATTCAGTGCCCTGCTCATTTTTATCTTCTTTGGCTAAATCTACCCATTGATAATAAACATTACGATGTACCTTGGCCTTTAAATTTCGCCTAACCGTAACGTACAAAGCACCATCTTCTGCAATATCTAAAGGATGTTCTGCATTTAATACAAAGCTATCGTCTAAATTCGTAGTCACTTGCATACGAGTTTGTTCTTCATCGAGCCATTGCCATTGCGTTAAAATAAAGGGCGCATCAACAACCTTTATACCTATTTTTTCAACCGGCGTGACCAAAAAATATTTTTCATTTTCTTTTTTTAATACCGACGCAAATAACTTAACCAAAGACAAACGCTTAAAAACCGTACCATTATAAAACCAACTACCATCCGACTTTATTTCTAGGTCTATATCTCCACAAAAAGGCGGATTCCATAACTCAACAGGTGGCATTTTCTTAACGTTACCCTGCTGAGCGTTTGAAATTTGTGTTGAAATTTTTTCTAATGACATAATGGCTATCTTATTAAATGGCTATAACTCATATTAGCAAGTTACAGATAAAAGTTAAAATAACGGAATAACGGGTCCCCGAGCAAAAAATATTACAATACTCGACAAAAATTCAAAAAAAACGATCTAAATGTGATATTTCACTTGTCATATCACTATAAAATGCAATACAATCCTCGCGCCTTGTCACTGGGCGCTTCAAGTAATATCAGTGGTGGCTATAGCTCAGTTGGTAGAGCCCCGGATTGTGATTCCGGTTGTCGAGGGTTCAAGTCCCTTTAGCCACCCCATTCTTCTATTAATACCTTGTCATATATACATAATTAAAGACAATTATCAGTATTTTCAAATAAAACTCAACCAATTATTAGTGCTTTACTTGCTTTATTTATAATATCTAAAGCGCGGCCTAGTGCTGCTAAAATATCGACGAAAGAAATAACTTATCAAATCGCTATTTACAGCATAATTTTCTCGACCGTTACTTTTACTTGTTCATATTCAGATGATTCAATAAAACCAAGAGAAAATCGTTGAGGCGTATCTAAGAATTTATCTTTATTACTTCGACCAAAGCCAAAGACAGTCATATCAGGTCTACTTACGTAATTATCTGGGTATTCATCGTCTTGATGGTGCAACATATATAACATTCTTGGGCTTTTTATATCACCGAACGCTATCCATTCAGTGTTTGGTAAGTCAGCCAAATATGGCTCGTTGATGGCATGAGCTTTGTTGTCACTCGCACTAAACCAAAAGTCGGTTTTATCCATTTCCCCATAAGGCACACCTTCGTATTGTATCCAGTATTTATAGCCTGCACTAACTTCGCTCATGGTAAAATCTAAACGCTCAGGGTAGAAATCCCATTGGCCTTGCCACTTTTTATTACCTGATGTAAAAGTAATGCGAACGTGTTTTTCTGATTCAATATTAACTTCAGAAGTCGATAAATTGGTGCCGGCGTTAAGCGCATGAAAATAATTACCGTCCTGCTTATGAATAGCATTTGGAAAGCCGCGATATTCACCCTTGTGGCCGGAACCTTTAGTGTTGTTAAACCCTAACCAATCAACACCTTCAATATCTTCCATGCTTGATAAACCGCCACCTTGTTTTTCCAAATAATAAGTCGCGTTATTCGTTGTTATTATGTAAGTTGCAACACCGCCAGCAGATTGGTCAATACCATGAGTTAACACCACGGCAGGTTTTACTTTACTTACCGTGCTGTTAAGCGTTTTATGCTTTGCAGTACAACTAATAGTCGTAGTAGAAAAGATGAAGACTATTGCTATTAAGTTAATTTTTGCAAACATTATATTATCTCTTTAATTAAGCGATTGGTTTAGCGCTTCTTTTCAAAAAAACACCTACGGCTAAAATCACCAAAGCACAGGCGACAAACATACCCCTACCCCATAATGGGTTGGGAATTAACGCCATAAATGTTACGCCGCTGCCCATTAACAGCACCATAGAACCTAACTTGTCTCTTTGTTTACGGTCGTAATCATCTTGTTCGTTATCGGCAATGACTGGGGTTTCAATATCAACAAAGAATTTTTCTCGCGCTTGTCGATGTTCGTCATGCTCGGCTTTATAAAAAAAAGTGGTTAAGCAGAAAAATCCTGCGGTAAAAATCAAGTGTGCGGCTATGGTGAGCATTAAGTTCATATCAACTGATTCTCTTCGAGTTAGTTCATTTAAGCCTAACCAATTAGCGAATACTTGTGGTGTTAATACATTCATCATAAACCACGAGATAAACAAGCCTAAAGCGACGGTAACCCATGGCGCCCAATTAGGTGTTTTCTTGATAAACAAACCAAAAATAAGCGGAATAAGCAGCGGTACTTGGATCATGGTTGATAACGACATCATTAAGTCAAACAAGCTTAATTCTTTAAGTGACTTAAAAAATAACGCCACCGAGATCACCAAAATACCACAAGCGAAACTAACAACTCGGCTAACCTTTAATAAGTGCTTATCATCAATAACTTTATTTTTTTTCGCCAATAATGGTTGGTAAATACTGCGCACAAATATACCGGCGTTTTTATTTAAAGACGAGTCCATTGATGACATGGTAGCAGCGAAAAGTCCGGCTAATAACAAGCCTACCGTTCCTATTGGCATAGTATTGCGAGCAAATACCAAGTACACAGCATCAGCTGCTTTGTTACCTAATTCTGGAAATGCAGCGGCCGCTTCAGGATACAAAATGGCCGAAACCCAAGGCGGTATAAACCATATAATACTACCAAACCCCATTAATACCATGGCCAGTAAAGCCGCCTTTCTAGCGTTGTCAGAGTCTTTTGCATTTAGAAAGCGAAAGGAGTCGTTCAAATTCATAATGGTGATCATTTGTTTAGCTAGAAAGAAAACAAAAGTGCCAACTAATAACAAACCATAGTTCATATCGGGACCCATCATAAAGTCAGACGGAAATTGGGTTACCATTTCAACAGGACCGCCTACTTGAACTAAGGCGACAATCGCGCAAGCAATAGAAACTACAGCAACGACTAACGTTTGCACAAAGTCTGATGCTACAACTCCCCATGCCCCAGAAAGTACTGAAACAAATAGCACTGTTAAACCAGTAATAATAATAGTAAGCGTAATATCAGCATTAAATACCGCGCTAGAGAACACACCCAGCGCATTCAGCCAAACACCGGCATTAATCACACTAAACACAATTAATGCCCATGAAAAAAACGTTTCATTTTGCTGGCCAAAGCGACGTTTTATGCCTTCGGTTGGTGTATCAACACGCATTTGACGAAAACGGTGTGAAAAATATGCCCAACCGCAAAAGTAAGCAAAAGTATTGGCGAAAAATACTAAACTCATAGCAAAACCATCTGTGTATGCTTTACCGGCTGCCCCGGTGAAGGTCCAGGCAGAAAACTGCGCCATAAAGGCGGTTGAACCTACCATCCACCACAACATTCTCCCGCCACCGCGAAAGTAGTCACTGGTTGAGTTTTTAGCCATACCTTTAAAAGCAAAGCCTATCCCCATAATGAGGGTAAAGTATCCTGCGATTACCAAATAATCATAAAACATGAGCTTACCTTTTCGGCTTAAATTTATTGCAGATGACTGACATCAACCCAGTAGTCATTTTTACGAATTAAATCAATAAGCTGTTGATATTGACTGCCTTCTTTAAATGTTTGGTAAGGCGGCACAGTTTCACCTTTAATGTCTTTCACTAATTCACGAATAAGGTAGCGCCAGTTTCTTTCGGTATCACCTTCAACATTAGGCACATCTGCTGCAATTTCTGCAGGTAATGGTACTTCCTGCCATTCTTTATTATCGCCGTATATATACAGTGGCCCTGCACCGTAATGCCCCTTAATATAAATTGCACCTTTACTACCATAAAATACAATGTGATCTTCGTTAAAGCGTGGATGCAACCCGCCATGTTTAAACATGACAGAAACCGGCTTTTCAGCAAATGGACTCTCTAATTGCGCTAATACGTTATACGACCACTCAACATTTGATTCTCCCCACTGCAGTGAAGCATCGTTTAAATCCTTGGGAATAAAGTCACGTCGAGTTTTAAAGTTGTGCACACCTTCCACAATCGGCGCTTTACCTAAATCGTCACGAACCTCACCCATAATAGATAAAATTTTCTCGCCAACGACCGAAGTAACAATCGACATCATATGAGTAAAGTTATTATTCAGTCGTCCACCACCCTCTTCTTTTCGATGCGACCAGCCAAAGGGAATATCACGCTCTAAATTAAAATGAGAAATACATTCAACTTCAAGCGGTTCGCCTATAACTCCTTCAGCAACAAGCTTTTTCGCATGGAGTATTTCTGGCATATACCTAAAACTTGCGGCGAAAGCAGTTTTAACATTTTTAGCTTGAGCTAATTGGTATAACGCTTTTGACGTTGCACCACTTTGTGTTAATGGCTTATCGCAGAAAACATGACAGCCAAATTCAATTGCTTGCTCTATCGGCTTAACATGTGCGCCACCCGGTGTAGCAATCGACACCACATCAGGTTTACACTCTTCTAACGCCTGCTGCCAATTTGTGCCGGCATAAGGAATACTCATGTCTTTAGCAACTTGTTCAACCACGCTCTTGGTTCTACCAACAATACCCACCACTTCAGCGCCGGCATATCTAAAGGCGTCTGTGTGCCCTTGCCCAGCAAAACCAGTGCCATGCACTAATACTTTAATTTTATTACTCATGTATTAATCCTGTTTTTATGTTTAATCAAAGCCCACAATGCCAGTGTTTACCAGTTCCACAATGTGCCATCTTCTAACCGACTTACGGGCAAATAAGAGCGTTTATAAGGATATTGACTCGCCGCTTCTTCATCAAATTCTATACCTAAGCCCGGCGCCTCACTCATATAAGCCATGCCATTTTTTACGCTATATTCATGCTTAAATATTTGCTTTAATTGCTCATTACCAAAACCTACAAACTCTTGAATACCAAAATTAGGTGTCCAAATATTAAGATGCATATGCGCTGCAAAACAAATCGGCGATAAATCAGGAGCGCCATGCGGTGCCGTTTTTACGTTATATATACTGCTAAAATCTGCGATACGTCTTAACGCCGTAATACCACCGGCATGTGTTGCGGCCACTCGAATATAGTCAATAAGCTGGTTTTGTATCAGATCTTTACAATCCCAAATCGTATTGTAGGTTTCGCCAATAGCCAATGGCGTTGTGGTGTGCTGCCTGATTATGGAAAAATTATCTTGGTTCTCTGCCATTGAAGCATCTTCGAGAAACAATAAATTAAACTCTTCTAATAACTTACCGAGTTTGGCTGATTCAATGGGTGTTAGCCTACTGTGTACATCATGAACAAATTGAATTTCATCACCAAAACGTTCACGTGCAGCACGAAATAGCTCGACCACCGAATTAAAATATTTTGGCGTTGACCATTCTTCTTCTGGCGGCAAAGGGCGATTGCCCTGCAATTCGTAATAATCTTTTTTATCCCCTAGAACGCCATAAGTTACTTTAAGCCCGGGAATTGCCGACTGTAATCTAATAGCCTTAAAGCCTTGTTCAATTAATACCTGTGTTTTATCAAGTGTGTCAGCAATGCTTTCCCCATTGGCGTGTGCGTACAAGGTAACACCCTTACGGCTTTTTCCACCAAGTAACTGATACACAGGTAAACCAGCCACTTTTCCTTTAATATCCCAAAGTGCCATATCAATCGCTGCAATCGCGGCCATATTAATTGGCCCTTTTCGCCAATACACACCTTTGTACAAATATTGCCAAATGTCTTCAATGTTGCTTGGGTCTCTACCTATTAAACAAGGAATTACGTGTTCTTCTAAATAGGTAACAACAGCCATTTCTCGGCCATTTACTGTTGCATCACCTAAACCGTAAACACCAGCATCAGTCATCACTTTTACCGTGACAAAGTTCCTACCAGGGCTACATACAAAGACTTTTATCGCTTCAATTTTCACTTATCTTCCTTACGTTCAATACTCATTCAATACTAAATCAGCAGAGTAACTATGATTTACCGAACAAACTAAATCGTTTTACTAAATCGGTTTAGTTGATTAAATTAGCACACTGTTGCACAATGTCAACACTCGAATATTTAGCGCCTCAAAGAAAAATCCATGGTAAAAATCAAGTTAATCGATGTAGCTGAGAAAGCTGGCGTGTCTAAAAGCACGGTTTCTCAATATTTAAATGGCCGTTTTGATTACATGGCAGAAAAAACCAAACAAAGAATAATGCAAGCGATTGAAGAGCTAGATTATGTACCAAACCCTATTGCCAGAAGCCTGAAAACAGCTAAAACGAAAACCATTGGCGTTATTGTGCGTGACGTTACCGGTTCATACACAGGTAAAGCGATACGAGGTATTGATGATTTTTGTAAAAAAAATGGCTATAACGTTTTAATTTACAACACAGATTTCGATCCAACGATTGAAGCGCAATCTTTACAGGCGTTAAGACAGCTAAATGTTGACGGTATTATTATCGCGTCGTCAGGAAAAAACGCTGAGCTTATCTGCAAATTTATCGACAAAGGTTTACCCGTTGTGCAATTTCAACTGGAGCACGACGGTACCGAAAAGCACATAATATTATCAGATTACCGCCAAGGTGCGTTTGATGCTACTGACTATTTAATTACGTTAGGTCACAAGCGAATTTGCTTTATTACACAACATTTCGACAGTGTTAAATCACGAAACGAACGTTACCAAGGCTATTTAGAAGCGCATCTTAAGCATGGAATGAGTGTTGATAATCAGCTTATTCAATATTGGCATCGTGAAACCGGGTTTGAACTTTCACCCACAGAAGTACTTTCGCAGTTGCATCCACCTAGTGCTTTTTTCACCCAACATTTAGCGATTACTACCGCATTACTGGAAAATTTAGAGCACGGAAATATCACCATTCCTGACGATGTATCAGTTATTAGTTTTGACGATATCCCCATGGCTAAATTTTTTAAAGTGCCTATTACTGTGATTAAACAAGAGCCTTACGAAATAGGCACTGAATCTGCTAGCGCGCTACTCAATTTACTTAATGAAAAACAAACTTCAGCCAAGAAAGTGATGGTACCTTGCTCACTAATTAAAAGATCTTCTTGTAAAGCGCCATAACGTTTAGTTAAAAATCGCAATATAACACTCGACTTAACAATTTTTATTAAAGGCATATAAAATGAAATTTAAGACAATACTAGCGTCAACCATAGTAAGTACCTTCTTCATCACGAGTTGCGGCACTAGCACAGGTAACCAAGAGTCACTCAACGTAATTCCTGCGACTCAGTTTGATTTATCAACATGGAAAATTACGGTACCAACCGATAAAGATAATAACGGCAAAGTTGATCAGGTAAGTCGCATTGATATTCAACACTATAGTCACCCCGATTATTTCTATCTTGATGACAATAATAATTTGGTATTTGCTACACCTAACAAAGCATTTACCACCGCAAATTCAACTAATACCCGAAGTGAGTTACATCAATTATTAGGTGGTCCTAAAGTTAAAAGTAATGCGCCGGCTAATAATTTTTCCTTAAAATCTCACCCAAATGTAAAAAACCATGCTCAAATTGGTGGTAACTTACAAGCCACAGTAAAAGTAAACCACGTTGCTAAACGAGCGACTTATCCAAACAAAAACCCAGCTTACTCTGTAGTAGTTGGACAAATACATGCCACTAAAGACAAAGCCATCGTTGCACAAGGTAATGGTTTTGGTTATGGCAATGAACCGATAAAAATTTACTTTAAAAAATGGCCAAATCACCAATATGGTTCAGTGTTTTGGAACTATGAACGTAACTTACCAAAAGCAGATGTTAATCGTGTTGATATTGCCTACCCAGTGTGGGGTGAATTATGGAGTGAAAGCAATGAGCCCGGTGAAAATGGCATAGCATTAAATGAAGAATTTAGTTACGAAATTAATGTTTACAACGACATTATGTATTTAACGTTCACTACGGCACGCCATAAAACCGTAAAGTTTCAAATTAACTTAGCAAACAACATTGATGCGAACAGTAAGGTAGACAAGTATGATCATCCAAATGGCTATCTTGGTGATGCTTTGTTTTTTAAAGCCGGCGCATATAACCAATGTAGCATTAAAGATGATCCTGGTTTTTGGTATCCTAAATGCCTAGGAACGGGCGACTGGCAAACGGATAAAAAAAATGGCGATTACGCGCAAGTTACATTTACAAAACTAACAACTGGCGCCGCTAAAAAGCCTGAATAGTTTTACTAATAAATAGATTACTTCAACATTTCGGTGCTCAAGAGTAGCAAATCAAATCTATTGAAATATTTAGTTAAATTGTTAGCCAAATACCACTGTAGTGGGTAATTAAACTTAACCATTACAGTGCAAAGCAAATCGTTGACATTAATTTTTTTACAACAAAAACAACTACTTTCCTCAAAAAAAACCGACAACTTAAATACTAATTCAAGCTTGATTTTTTGCGAATCTTTGTTCGTTAAATGCGTCAACTCATTACTATTGTATGCATTTCATTCATACTTAAAGATAACTAAACATCATTTTCATTTAATACTAGCTAGCTTCAACATGATTTCAATCAACAAAGTGCAGAAATTAAATACAACAAGCACGATTTCATTTATCAATGGGGAAGCCAATACATGTTTAAACGTTCACTAGTGAGTATTGCTACACAGGCAGTTATTTATTCAGCTATTGTTATGCCAAGTAGCACCTTTGCAGCTGAAGCACAGCAACAAGAGAAAGCAGCAGGCTTGGAGCGTATTACCGTTACATCTCAAAAGCGCGTGCAATCAATTCAAGATGTTCCAACGTCTATTCAAGCGTTTACAGGCGCTAGTTTAGAGAAAAACAACATAGATAACTTGTTGGGCATGTCTGAGTCTTTACCCAATGTGCACATAACAGAATCTTCAAGTAGTAAGCGCATATTTGTCCGCGGTATTGGCTCAGGCACCAATGCCGGTTTTGAACAATCGGTTGCCATGTACAAAGACGGTATTTACTTAGGTCGCGGGCATCAAGCTAAGTTTCCTTTTTTAGACATGCAGCGTATAGAGCTAATCAAAGGCCCGCAAGCCGTTATGTTTGGTAAAAACGCTACCGCCGGTGCTTTTAGTATGGTGACAAATTCGCCGACCGATGAAAATGAAGGCTCTATTTCAGTTGAGTATGGCTCTGACAACGAGCGCCGTATTAACGCTATGGCAAATTTTGCAATAAATGATGATTTAGCTATTCGAATTGCGGCTTTTGATGAATCAATGGACGGCTATATTAACAACATTGCCCGCGATAAAGACGAATCTTCCTCAGAAGCTAGCGGGGTTAGATTTTCTGCTGATTGGCAATTAAGCGACAACGTAAACGCACTATTCAAATGGGAACATGCTAGCTTTGATACTAAGGGCTCTCGTTATCAATATATTGTTGATGAAACGAGTCGTAATGAACAAGTGGCTAGCGATCCGGCTAACCTAGGTAACGTTGGCTACCGCTCATTTTTACTTTCTGATGCTTCAGGCCTTGATTACACCAGCGCGGTATCGGGTGACCAACACCCTGGCGGGCTAGATGAAGGTAATTCTACAACTTCAAATAATGCCGTATTGCAGCTAACTTACGACCATGGTGAATATGAGTTTACCTCGATTACTACTTACAGTGATTACGACTGGGATGCTTTATTCGATGCTGATTATTCTGAAGTTTCTTTGATTAAACAAGATCATATTGAGAACTTTGAGCAATTTACTCAAGAGTTTCGTGTTTCTTCGCCCGCCGGTGAAACCTTTGAATACGTTGCAGGCGTATTTTACATGAACAGCGAACTTAGCCATCCAAACGATATTTTACTAGCAGCATCAACGCTTATCCCAACGTTGCCGCCAGCAACTTCAGTGGGTACTCGGGCGTTATTTGAACAAGACCAAGAAAGCTATTCTGCGTTTGCTTCACTGACTTGGAATGTAAATAACGACTGGCGTGCCAATCTTGGTTTACGTTATCAAAAAGAAGAAAAAGAAGTTACTAGTGAACAAAGTTCATACGCCATGTTTGCTGAAGGCGTGCCTGAACCTGTACAACAGTTTGTTAATACCTTAGTACCCGGCATTGCTGCAGCGTTATCTGGTGCAGGCATGCATGAAATTGAAGCTGATCGCGACGAGTCACATCTATCACCAAGCATTAGTGTGCAGTATCTAGGTTTCGAAGACACCATGCTATTCGCTAGTGCCGGTATTGGTTATAAAGCAGGTGGCTATGACGGCTCAGGTTTAAACAGTTCAAGCGGTAATCAACCTGATCCTGAGTCAGGTTTCGAGTTTGATGATGAAAAAGCCACTAATATTGAGTTTGGTATAAAGTCTGAGCCCATTAAAAATGTTTTAGAAATTAACGCCACCATTTTCCACACCAAATACGAAGACTTGCAAGTATCTGAGTTTAACGGCAATGCTTTTGTGGTAAAAAATGCAGCTGAAACCAAAGTACAAGGTATTGAAATTGATAGCCGCTGGGCAATAAACGACAACTGGACCCTATCAGCCAATATTGCCTTACTTGATTTTGAATACGAGAGTTACACGGGAGCTTCTCCAACAGTACGTCAAGCTGAATTACTGGGCCAAGCAACACAAGATTTGAGTGGCAAAACAGGCGCTTTTGCTCCTGATTATTCAGGTAACCTCGCACTTGACTACAATACCGAAATATTTTCAGGCTATCCGCTGTCGGCAAATTTATCGGTTAATTTCAGTGATGACTATTTTCTTGAACAAGATTTAGATCCCATTGCTGTGCAAAAAGCCTATGAAAAAGTAAACTTTAGACTTGAAGTAACAGACAAAGATGATGCTTGGACCCTAGCATTTTTAGTGAAAAACTTAACCGACGAGCAAACCTTTAGTCAGGCAAACGATGTCCCTGTATTAAGCTATGCGCATCGTTTCTTGTCAGAGCGCCCTCGTAGTTATCACTTGCAAGCGAGTTATAACTTTTAGCATATAAACGTATTATTGTTATAAAAATTTAGCACGCGCACAAAGCAATGTGCCGTGCTTTTTTAATTTTTCACTTAACGCTCTACACCATGCCTTACCTTTAATATTTCTTTATCTGTATCACTTGATATGCCTTGATACCCACAGCAAAAATCACAACAACTCTTTGGCAATAACTAATAGTTTTTCTCGCATCCAACCATTGATAGGATCATGCTCAGCTTGTTTATGCCAATACATATGTACCGGCAATACAGGTACCTCAAAAGGTAATGGCACAACCTCAACGGGCATTTTCTCTTTTAATAAATTCGCGTATGCGTTGGGCATGGTTAACAACATGTCGCACCGACTTATCACACTTGTAGCGGCAAAATAATGCTCGCATTGAAGCACTATATTACGTGTAGCGCCGTGGTTTGCTAGCGCCATGTCAACTAAGTCTACCCGAGAGTCCTTAAGTGCCACTAACGCGTGTGAAGCCTTAATATAATTTTCTAAAGTTAATTCGTTAAGAATAGGGTGTCCTTGGCGACATATTAACGAGAAACTTTCATTACAAATCAACGTACTTCTAATGTCGTTACTGGTTGGCGTAAGTACATCAATAACAATATCTAACTCTTGCTGCTCAAGTGCCTTTTCCATTTCAACACGCGACACTTGTCGGCTATTAATCGTTATATTTGGTGTATTGATCAGTAAATCGGTAACTAGGGTAGGAAAAAATATAGATTCAAGAATGTCTCGAAAACCAAATTTAATCTCACGTTTGTGCGCGGTTACATCAAACAATTGGTTATCTAACAGGGTTGATTCTAAAGCAGTTAACGAGGTGATAACTTGCGGCATAATTTTCTGGCATAGCGCCGATGGCACCATTTTTCGGCCATGACGAATAAACAAGACATCATCAAACTTAGCGCGTAATCTTGATAAGGCATGACTCACCGCAGGCTGAGTTAAATGTAATTTATTTGCTGCAGCGGTAATAGTCCCTTCTAAATAGACGGTTCTAAGTATTAAAAATAAATTTAAATCAATTTTACTATGCAGCATATTTATATATATCCATTAATTTGCATCACTTCAATTTATTTTAAGACTAATTAGACTTAAGTCAAACAGTCTTTTGGGAATAGCTATGAGTAACGATTTAATTGAGCAAGCAAAAAGTATGACTATAGGTAGTGATAAATTTGCTTTACCTATGCCACCAACTTTTGACAATTTAGCAGCACAACAAACCTACGAAAAACAGCGCCTAGCTGCTGGATTTCGTGTTTTTGCTATGCACGGATTTGATGAAGGGCTAGCAGGGCATATTACCCAGCGTGATTGCATTGACCCTGAAACTTTTTGGGTAAACCCATTAGGTATTCATTTCGCGCATATTAAAGCCTCAGATTTAGTACGTGTTGATCACAAAGGTAATATTGTTGAGGGTAACTCAGTAATTAATAATGCGGCCTTTGCTATTCATTCACGTATTCATATGGCACGCCCTGATGTTGCCGCAGTTGCTCATGCACATACTAAGTTTGGCCGCGCTTTTTCATCACTCGGACAATTACTTAAACCTATTTCGCAAGACGCCTGTGTTTTTTACGAAAACCACAGTGTTTTTGATGTGTTTTCGGGTGTAGTAGCCGACGCAGAAGAAGGCGATATGATTGCAGCTTCACTTGCTGATAAAACCGCGGTGATCTTACAAAACCATGGTTTACTCACCGTAGGTAAGTCGCTTGACGCTGCCGTTGCCAACTTTGTTTTAATGGATAGCTGCTGCCAAAGCCAGCTTTTGGCACAAGCGGCTGGCGAATTAAAGCTGATTAGTCACGATATTGCAGTGAAAACCAAACGGGCTAATGGCTCAGACATAGTCACTTGGGGCAACTTCCAACCACTCTACCAAGTGGTAAATGCACAAGATAATAGCTTTTTAGATTAAGGCGTTAAACGCACAAAATCACATAATAATAACAGCGCAATAACTCAAAACGCTAAAAGTAACGTCAGGCTGAGGTAGTAATGGTAAACAAAATAGATATCACGACAGTCCAAACAAAATTGGATATGGCAAAAATAGATGTAGCAAGTATCTCCCCAGAACGGCTACCTCATTCTATCTATGAGGCTATTACTGCTTCAGCCCAGCGTTCTCCAGAAAGTATTGCTTTACGTTATATTTTAGACGGTGACTGCATAGCACCAGACAAAATACCATTTGCTAAGAAAGCACTACATCAAGTGGTTAAGCTCGTTAAAGGTCGAACTTTCGCAGCGCCCTATCGCGAAATTAGCTATCGTGAAGTTTCACAACGCGTAACACAAGTAAGTAATGCCCTGCATAGCTTTGGCATAGGCAGAACCGATGTTACCTCAATTATTCTCCCTAATTTCCCTGAAATGTATTTTTCATTGTGGGGCGCTGAAACTGCCGGCATAGCTAATCCGATTAACCCGTTACTTGAAGCCAATATTATTAAAGAAATAATTACCACGGCAGGCAGTAAAGTGTTAATAGCATTAGGGCCTGTTCCTGGCAGCGATATTTGGCAAAAAACCCTAGCCATAAAAGATCAAATACCTGGGTTAGAAGCGGTGATTTGTTTGTTTGGTGATGACATTCCGGCGTCATCTAATCATAAAGTACCGGTTTATAGTTTTGAAAAATTAATAGCAAAACAACAAGCTGAAAAATTACTGCACGCTACACCTCAACAGTCAGATATTTGTTCTTATTTTCATACCGGTGGTACTACCGGCTTGCCTAAGCTAGCAAAACACTTGCACTTAAATGAGCTTACCAATGCCGCACAAATGAACCTGATATCGCCGATGGAGCCTAACGATACTGTCTTAATTGGTTTGCCAATTTTCCATGTAAATGCCGCCATTACTGGTTTAGCTTCAATGATGTTAGGTTCAACTATTTTACTTGCCGGTCCTTCAGGTTTCAGGGGCAAGCATGTTATTGCGAATTTACTGACTATTCTTGATAACTTTAACATTGCATTTATGACCGCTGTCCCTACGGTTTATGCGGGTTTACTACAGCATTTATCGGCTGAAAACATTACCCCTAAACGACCGAAAAACATGAAATTGGCCTTGTGTGGTGCAGCGCCATTGTCACCAGATCTACAAGCAAAATTCATCAAAAAAACCGCGATAAATTTGGTTGAAGGCTACGGTTCAACCGAGGGGACTGCAGTAAGCACAATTATGCCGGTAAATTCCGTTGCCACGCGTACCGCTGTTGGTTTAACGATACCCGGTACGGTATTACGCATTGGCGACATTGATGCCGACGGTAATTTATTAAGCTTGTGTGATACTGATGAAACCGGCGAGATACTTATTATGGGTAATAACGTTTTCCCTGGCTATGTAGATGACTTACACAATCAAACCTTGTGGGTAACGACTGCCACTGGCGAAAAAATGGTTCGTACCGGAGATTTAGGTCGAGTTGATCATAACGGTTATCTCTCACTTTGTGGTCGACAAAAAGAATTAATTATTCGAGGTGGTCATAATATTGATCCTAAAATGATTGAAGATGTTGCCTCAGCACATCCAGAAGTATTGCTTGCTGCTGCAGTGCCACGCCCTGATGCTTATTCAGGCGAGTTACCTGTGCTCTATTTAACCCTTATTGAAAACAGTACCGTAACCAAAGCAGCACTAGAACAGTTTATGAAAGACAATGTGCCCGAGCGTGCTGCCATGCCAAAAATTATTAATATCGTTGATGAAATGCCATTAACTGCTGTTGGAAAAATGTTTAAGCCTGAATTGGTATGCCGTGAAATAAAACAAGTTATTAGCCTTGTTCTAGCAGAAAAATTTAGTGAAGAAAAATACCAAATTACCGTAAAACCTGACAAAAAACATGGCATTATTGCAACAATTAATGTAGAAACGTTTACAGAACAAGTCACCGTATCATCTGAAATTAAAGCATTACTCGCTGATTATTCTTTTCATTATCATGTAGTGTGTACAGACAAAATATTGTCGGAGTAGACGTAAATGGAAGCATCAATTTTTACCCAAGTGTTATTGCCTATCGCCATAGCATTGATCATGTTCGGAATGGGGCTAAGCTTAACCATTCAAGACTTCACACGGCTTGCCAAAGCACCTAAATCTATTGGTGTGGGGTTACTAGGACAAATAATATTGATGCCTTTATTGGCGCTAGGTATTTGTTTAATACTCAAATTAGATACACCAATTGCGGTTGGTCTAATGATATTAGCAGCTTGCCCGGGCGGCACTACGTCAAACGTTTTTAGTCAGGTTGCAAAAGCAAACTTAGCACTTTCTGTTAGTTTAACCGCGATATCTACCTTTATATGTGTGTTTTCAACCCCTTTTATTATTCAATATGCGATCAATAATTTCGCCGGTGAGCAAGCGATAGAATTTTCTTTACTGCAAACCGCTATCGGCTTATTTGTTGTCACTTTAGTGCCAGTTATTATTGGTATTGGTATTCGTCATCGCTTTACTAATGCAGCGCTAAAAGCAGAAGTGTATTTTCGACGTTTCTCGCTGCTATTTTTGGTCGCTATGATTTTAGCGCTAGTAATTAAAGAACGAGAGATGTTAGTAACTTCGTTTGATCAGGTGTTTTTCGCTGCTCTAGCATTAAATATTATCTCTATCGCCATGGGCTTGTTACTGTCGAAAATATTTAACTTATCCTTTATCGACGGCATAACCTTAGCAATTGAAGTGGGTATTCAAAATGCCACGCTGGCGATATTAATTGCTATTAGCTTTTTAAATGCCCCCGAATTTGCTGTTTCTGCCGGGGTTTATGGTTTAGCCATGTACATTGGGCCAACGTTTTTAGTGTTATGGGTAAAGTCAGTGCGCAAAAAACGCGAAACGTTAACCGCTGCCGAAAATTAAACACGGTTTTCCGTCTCGGACAAATCATCACAGTCAATCATTAGATAAATAGCTGTTGAATTTTGTTTCTCAACCATAATAAGGCATCGTCTTGCTCCGTATTTTGATGCCAATATAAATGGGTCGACACCGAGGGTATACGGTACGGTAGCGGCCTTATCGCTAAGTCATTATCAACAAACTTATCGGCTAATAACGTGGGTAAAGTTAACAAGGCATCTGAAACCTTTAACAATTCTTTTGCTGTTTGATAACTTTGACAACGCGCACTCATCGAGCGATTAATACCTTGTTGCAATAAAGCAAAATCTTCAACTACGACACCACTTGCTCGGTTAGAAACAGCAATATGTTTCGACAATAAATAATGTTCCGCAGTCATATTATCGACATTTTTGTGCGCTTTATTTAACAACACACAAAACTCATTGCTAGAAAGTTTTAAATGTTTAATTGGCATTTTTAGTGGCAAAGCAATATCGATAGCAACATCAACTTGATTTGTGCTGAGTTGTCGCGCCATATCTTCACGCACTAATTTACTGCTGATCAGTTTAGCGTTTGGCGCCTCTTGTAGTATTACTTGCTGAATTTTAGGCAAAATTAGAGGCTCTAGCGCGTCATGAATGGCTAGCTTAAACGTTTGCGCGGTTTGCGATAAGTCAAAATCACCGCAAGTTTGTAATATTTGTCGTAGCTTTTCCAAGGTATCTAATAACTGCGGTGCCATGCGCTGACAAACCGCTGTTGGCTGCATAATTTGGCCTTGGCGAGTAAAGAGGTCGTCATTCAGCACCAAGCGCAGACGCTTAATAGCATGACTCACCGCTGACGGGCTGATAAATAAAAGTTTAGCGGCCAAGCTCATATTGCGTTCTTGATACAGACATTCGAACACTTTAAGTAAATTAAAATCGAGTTGCTGTACTTTTTTAGCTTCTATCATGCAAACACCCAATGAATTAAATTCATAGTAGGTTAGCAATATATTTCACTTAATTCATTACTGATTTTGCATTATGCTAAATCAACTGCGTAATGTAACACGCCATCTTTTTATACTAAGTTAGAGATAAAGCCATGAATTTTGAAGCCAGTGCCAAAAGCCAAGACTACCTAGCGCGCTTAAAAGCGTTTATGGACGAGCATGTTTTACCTATCGAACAAGACATTTTTGACGAGAACAGTCGTTTAAACGAATCACCAGACTGGCGCACATGGCAAGTGCCTTCGCAAATTCAGCCCTTAAAAGAAAAAGCACGCCAAGCAGGCTTATGGAATTTATTTTTACCTGACACCGAGCTAGCTCAAGGTCTTACATGTTTAGAGTACGCGCCACTTGCTGAGCAAACGGGGCGTAGCTTAATTGCGCCTGAAATTTTCAACTGTAACGCACCTGATACCGGCAACATGGAAGTACTTTATCATTTTGGTAACGAGGCACAGAAAAAACAATGGTTAACGCCATTACTTAACGGTGAAATTCGCTCAGTATTTGCTATGACTGAGCCTGACGTTGCTTCTTCTGATGCAACCAATATGGAAGCCACTATAGAAGCCAGCGGCGATGAGCTAATACTTAATGGCAAAAAGTGGTGGACTACGGGCTTAGGACATCCTAACGCTAAAATCGCTATTTTTATGGGTTTATCTAACCCTGAAAACGACAAACACAGCCAGCACTCAATGGTTATTGTGCCACTTGACACGCCAGGTGTATCAATCAAACGTATGTTAACAGCTTGTGGCGAATACGACGCTCCATATGGTCATGGCGAAATGGAATTTACTAACGTTAGAGTACCGAAAGAAAATCTTATTATGGGACTTGGTAAAGGCTTTGCTATTGCTCAAGGACGCCTCGGACCTGGACGCATTCATCATTGTATGCGCGCCATTGGTGCGGCTGAACGTTCACTTGAACTAATGATAAAACGTGGTTTATCGCGTACAGCATTTGGCAAACCTTTGATTAAACTCGGTGGCAATTTAGAGCGTGTTGCAAAAGCAAGAATGGCGATTGATCAAGCACGTTTACTTACGCTACATGCAGCATGGAAAATAGATACCGCTGGCGTAAAACATGCCATGACCGAAATCTCTAGTATTAAAGTTGTAGTGCCAAATATGCTACAACAAGTATCTGACATGGCGATACAAATGTTTGGTGGCGCTGGTGTTAGTGGCGACCATCCTGTTGCATCATTTAATGCTATGGGACGTATTTTACGTCTTGCCGATGGCCCAGATGAAGTGCATATGGGCATGGTTTCTCGCCTCGAGCTTAGAAAATATTTATAAGAATAAGAGATAGCTATGACCACACGATTATTAATTACTGGCGGCGCTACCGGCTTAGGTAAGTCCATGGCGCTCGCTTGGGCAAAAAATCAAAAATCTGAGGTTAATATTTGCATCGCGGATATTAATAAAAGTCGCGGAGATACCACCGTTGCCGAGTTACAAGCTTTAGGCGCAAACGCTTTTTATCAACATTGTGATATTACCAAGCAAGAAGATATTGATCAGCTGCGCACCGCCATTAATACCCAGTGGCAAGGACTAGATATAGTGATTAACAATGCTGGTGTCGCTTCAGGTGGCTCGCTACAAGGTGAAAGCATTGAACAATGGCAATGGATACTAGATATTAACTTGCTCGGCATGGTGCGTGTTAGTCAAACCTTTCTTGCTGATTTTAAAGCACAAGGCCATGGCTATTTTATTAATATTGCTTCGCAAGCAGGCTTAACACCGATTCCGTTTATGAGTAGCTACAATGCTGTAAAAGCCGCCGTGGTTAGCTTATCAGAAACCATGAAACTTGAGTTAGCCCACGATAATATTGACGTTAGCGTGGTTTGCCCGAGCTTTTTCAAAACCAACTTAGATGAGTCAATGCGCACAAGCGAGCCAGCCATGAAAAAAATGATGGACCGCGCCTTTGATAAGTCAGATATTAACGCAGAACAAGTTGCCACTAGCATTTATCAAGCAGCACAAAAACGCAGGTTTTTAATTCTGACCCACAAACTTGGCAAACAAGCATTTTTAATGAAAAAATTAATGCCTACTGCTATGTATATCAAGAGTATGCTGAAGAAAACTAAATCCATGCAGCGATTCACTCAAAAGCGTTAGTCACCAGTAAAGAGTTAAAGATTTATGAGCAATACATTATTAGATCAAGCCAAACAAGTGCGCAGCGGTGAAGAACTCGACATTGCCAATGTGCATGCGTGGTTATCGGCACATGTCGACGGGCTAACGGCACTACCAACAGTTACGCAATACGCCGGCGGTGCTTCAAATTGGACATATTGTTTAGATTACCCAGAGCAATCGTTGATATTACGCCGAGGCCCAGAAGGCACTAAAGCCAAAGGCGCACATGACATGGGGCGCGAGTATCGTCTGCAAGACGCTTTACGCCCTGTTTATCAATACGTACCAGAAATGAAAGCGTTTTGTGATGATGCCAGCGTTATTAATACTGACTTTTACGTGATGGAAAAATTAACCGGTATTATTCCGCGTAAAAACTTACCGCGCGATTTAGCCGTTACACCTGCACAAACGAAAAAACTTTGTCAGAACGTATTAGACTGCTTAGTTGAACTGCATCAAGTCGATTACCAAAAAGCGAACTTAGCGCACTTAGGTAAAGGTGTGGGCTATACCCAACGACAAATCGAAGGCTGGAGTGAGCGCTTTAGTAAAGCAAAAACTTGGAATGTACCTTCTGGCAAGTTTGTTATGAAATGGTTAGCAGAAAATATGCCTGCAAACGAGCGCATTTGTATTACCCATAACGATTTTAGATTCGACAACGTAGTGCTTGACGCCAATGACTACACCAAAGTATTAGGTGTGTTAGATTGGGAGTTAGCCACTTTAGGCGACCCTTTAATGGATTTAGGTAACACCTTAGCTTATTGGGTTGAACCCGGTGACGACTTTTTAGCACAATCGACCCGCCGACAACCAACGCACCTTGAGGGCATGCTAACCCGCAAAGAAGTGGTTGAATACTATTGTAAAAAAATGTCGATCACGGTTGACGATTTTACTTTTTACGAAGTCTACGGTTTATTTAGATTGGCTGGCATAGTACAGCAAATTTATTATCGTTATCATCATGGTCAAACCAACAACCCCGCTTTTAAAAACTTCTGGATATTTGTTCATTACCTCATGCATCGCTGTAAAAAAGCGATCCGCAACCAAGGTAAATAATATGACAGTGTTTTATTTGGTCAGACATGGCCAAGCCAGTTTCTCTGCTGATAACTATGATCAACTCTCCGATATCGGCATCGAGCAAGCTTTGCTGGTTGGCCGCTATTTAGAAAAGAAAATACCCAAGCTAACTAAAGTTATTTCCGGTGAAATGTTACGTCACAAACAAACCGCTCAGCATAGCCTGTTAGCATTTGCATCATCAAAATATGCTACGCCACCTGCACAAGAAGTCGATTTGGCTTGGAATGAATACGATCATCAAAATATTTTAGCCGCCTACAATAGCGAATTAGCGACACCAAGTCGTGCAAGAAAATATTTAGCGAAACAAGAAAATCCAACAACGCATTTTAAAGAGTTATTTATTAATGCTATAAACCAATGGATACAAGCCGACGAAAAAACTCCGCAAGCTAACAACACTGAATACAGCGAGTCTTTTTCAGCTTTTGGTCGCCGCGTGATCAACGCGCTTGAACAGGCTGCACACCAAAACCCGAACGGACATGTGGTTATTTATACCTCTGGCGGACCTATTAGCATTATTGTATGTTACTTACTCGGCTTACCTTTATCGCGCTTTATTGATATTAATTGGAGTTTAGTTAATGCGGGTGTAACCAAAGTTGTTACACGTACAACGAGCAATAAGTTAACGCTTTCAACCCTAAACGAGCATGATATTTTTGAGCAACAGAGCACAAAAAAATTGATCACCTATACCTAACATTAATAAGTGACAAAATTTACATTATTCGTCATTACAACTAAAAAATTACAACAATAAGAGAATCCCATGACCCGACAAAATATTTTAATTACTGGCGCCAGCTCAGGGCTTGGTAAAGGCATGGCAATTGAGTTTGCTAAACAAGGGCGAAACTTAGCGCTATGCGCACGCCGAGTGGAAAACCTTGAAGAACTTAAAGCTGAGTTAGCACAAATAAACCCTAATATTACTGTCGTTACCAAAGCGCTTGATGTTAACGACCACCCTGCGGTGTTCGAGGTTTTCAACGCATTTAGAGATGAATTAGGCAGCTTAGACCGAGTAATAATAAATGCAGGCATGGGAAAAGGCGCCTCTATTGGTACCGGCTATTTTCATGCTAACAAGCAAACAGCAGAAACAAACTTTATAGCCGCCATTGCACAAGCAGAAGCGGCTATGGAAATATTCAGAGCACAAAATAGTGGTCATCTTGTCACCATATCATCTATTAGTGCAGTACGAGGATTTAGACGCGCAATGACCGTATATGCTGCCACTAAAGCCGCTATAACGTCATTAAGTGAAGGCATACGCGTTGATGTGATGGGTACACCGATTAAAGTCAGTTGTATTCACCCAGGCTTTATTCGAAGTGAAATTAACGAAACAGTAAAAACCGTGCCGTTTATTGTTGATTTGGAAACTGGCTGTAAAGCTTTGGTAAAATCTATAAATAAAGAAAAAGCCAATAGCTTTGTGCCAAGTTGGCCTTGGGCATTTTTGCACTGGATCTTGCGTATTGTGCCGGCCAGCACTTTAAGAAAAATGAGTTAATTGCGCGATTAAAAAAGGCAGTAACAAGAAGCAAATTTTTACTCCTTGTTACTGCCTTAACAGCGTTTTGATTATTTACGCTATTTTTAAATATTCTTTAATAATTTCAGCACCAGTATCAGCTTGAATTGGTTTAAATATAAAACCTGAAATACCTTCACTTGCACAGCTTTGTATAAGCGCTTGATCTGTTACCGATGACAACATAACCACAGGAACATTACTACCATTAGCACGAATGTTAGCTAAAGCTGCATCGCCATTCATTTCACCCATAACAACATCCATAAACATAAAGTCAGGTTGTTGCTCTTGCACCATAGTAACAGCTACTGAACCATCGTCAGCTTCAATAACATTGTTATAGCCCAATTGTGCTAAGTAACGTTTTAACGCTTTGCGTATCATGCCACTGTCATCTACTAACAATATTTTACTCTCTAATGGCAAAACCTTAGTGTGTGGGTTACTTATGCCTCTACTCGCTTCACGCTTAATGCCGATTGATTGATACTCAACATTACGGATTAATAAGTTAAAGTAATAACGTCCTACACCTTCAACAGTAATTGGCACAGTAATAACTTCTTTTACGCCGGCCAAATATTTATCCATATCATTTACATCATGAACAAAGTACGGGCTTGAAAACTTATAATCTAAGCTATAACGGCCATGTAAATCAGTTGAACGACCAACAATAGTGTTGCCCCATTCAGCTAATGCATGACTTAATTCTTCATTAATTTCAGTAAATTGATATTTTTCTTCAAACATATGTTCACAAACAGAGTTACCAATAGCAATGGCGGTTTCTGGATAATGATGCATCATAATAACACCGTCTAAACCACCGGTAACTTCAGAGCATACTGCATAGCCTTTAAAGCGAAAGTCATCAACATTATCGACAAAAGCTTCTCCAGCTTCGCCAACTAAGTTCGTCATTGCTTTTAAACTGGCAAGTGACTCATTAATAAATGGGTATAAAATAACTTTATATAACGCTTCTACTGACATGATTTTTCCTTGTTTATAATTATTTCTACGACAATTTTTCTAGTACAATACTAAGCTCAAACAATAAACACAAATTTAGCTTATTTCACGATAAATTTCATCTGTAAATGAAATGTATTTTATTACTCAAACTAAGTGTATATCTGAGATGAAAGCAAAATAGGTTACCACTTAACTGAGCAAATTTCACTATATCAAAAGTTGCTTATCTATAGGGAAAAAGTCACTCGCGGCATTAATTAATGACTGAGCCGTTAATGTTGTAACACCATAAACATGTGTTTTTACGCCATCGCGTAACATAACTTTTCTGAGCAATAAATCAAAGTCGCCATCACCTGATAGTAATACGACGATATCAACTTCGGGTGCTGCTTCCATAACATCAATTGCAATACCTACATCCCAATCACCTTTTGCAGAGCCGTCTCTGCGCTGAATAAAAGGTTTAAGCTTCACATCAAAACCTATGTGTTTTAGCGCTTTTTGAAATTTATGCTGTTGGTCGTCACTAGGTTGTATGGCATAAGCATTAGCCAGTACAATTTCACCTTGCTGGCTAATTTGCTGCCAGAAAGCGCGATAATTAAATGGCTGTTGAAAAGCATCACGTGTGGTGTAATAGATATTTTGTACATCTACAAATATAGCTATTTTTAATGCTTGCGGGCTATTTTGCATAAGCTTCCTATTGTCTAAATGAAGTAAAACTTGCCAATACTTCAGTTATTTCTTTATATTTCATTATAGTACTCTGAATACGTGCTTTTAGCAGTTAATTGTTAGTGTATAAAACTACTCATCGCCAATCTCAAAGAAGTACAGGTATAATAGCCAATATAAAATGCAGTTGTGCACTAAGCCAAACGAACTCTACCGAGAAAACGAGATACCGTTCAAGCTAAGTGTTACCATAACCAGTCAAATAAAACTGAGTAAAACATGATGTTAGCCATTCGTAAGTTATTTTATTTATTATTACGTTTACCGATAAAAATATTAGTACGTTGCAAAGTTGTTGCCGACGAAATTATTAATTCAGGTCAATTAAGTCCTGAGCAACCGGTATTTTATGTATTACGTCACCAATCAGCCAGTGATGTGTTATCACTGCGCACTGCTTGTAAGCATGCGAATTTACCTGACCCGTTAAAGCCAGTTAATGTTGATGGACAAACCTTATCTCGGTTACTTTTTTTAGAAAAACCTACCGCGTTATTTAACTGGCGAACACCGAAGAAAACCTCAGCAATAGCACAAGGTTTTGAATTACTTAGTGCTCACGCGAATAATGAAAAACTAGACGCTCAACTTATTCCTGCCAATGTAATTTGGGGCCGTACCCCAACAAAAGAGAAAAACAATACCAACGTTGGCGCATTGTTAGCTGATCAAGAATCTCCAACTTGGTTAAGAAAATTCTTTATCGTACTTTTTCTAGGTCGTCACACTATGGTGCGTTTTAGTGAAGCGATTTCTTTTCGTCATATGGCAGATAAACATGGTAGTACCGAAGGCAGCGCCCATAAACTAATCCGCATTGCGCGTTTTCATTTTCATCGCCAAACTATTGCAGCTACAGGCCCTAGGCTGATGCATCGCCAACAAATGTTTGCTAATTTAATGGTTAATCCGGCAATTAAACGGGTAATCAATGAAGAAGCAGAAAGTAAAAAAATTACTCAAGCAGAAGCGAAGAAGCAAGCATTAGCCATAATGGACGAAATTGCTGGTGATTATCGAGATGTTACTGTGCGTTTTGGTGAACGAATTTTAGGTTGGTTATGGAATCGTCTTTATAACGGCATAGAAGTTAGTAAAGCTGAGCGATTAAGAAATCTAGCCCAAGAAGGCCATGAAATTATTTACGTGCCTTGCCATCGTAGCCACATGGACTATTTATTACTCACTTACGTAATATTTCAACAAGGCCTAGTTACACCGCGTATTGCCGCGGGTATCAATTTAAACTTTTGGCCAGCGGGGCCAATTTTCAGAAAAGCCGGTGCCTTTTTTATTCGCCGTAGCTTTAAGGGGAATCGTCTTTACTCCACTATTTTTCGTGAATATTTAAGCCTACTTTTTGAACGCGGCTATTCGGTAAAATATTACTCGGAAGGCGGCCGCAGCAGAACCGGTAGATTACTATCACCCAAAACAGGCATGCTCGCCATGACCATTCAAAGTATGCTGCGCGGTATTGATCGCCCATTAACCTTAGTGCCGGTTTATTTAGGTTACGAGCATGTAATGGAAGTAGGTACTTATCATAAAGAGTTAAGTGGTAGTAAAAAGAAAGGTGAGTCCATTTTTGGCGTTATCAAAGCGATTCGAAATTTACGTAACTACGGTAAAGGTTATGTTAATTTTGGCGAGCCGATCAATATTAATCAGTTTTTGAATAATCAGGTACCTGATTGGAAACAAGCAATCGATCCGATAGACCCACAAAAGCCTCAGTGGCTAAATCCTTGCGTTAATGTTTTAGCTCAACAAGTTATGACTTCTATTAACCAATGTACTGCATTAAACGGCGTTGCTTTAGTCTCTTTGATTTTACATGCAACTGAAAACAAAGCACTGACGAAAGCCGAGTTAATCAGCCAGCTTGATTTTTTCATCGAATTACAACGTGCAGCGCCATATCATGCAGAGTTAACTCTACCGACAGAAACTGGCGCTGAACTTTTAGAGCATGTTATCTCATTAAATAAAGTCACCATTAACCAAGACAGTTTTGGTGACATTATTTCTTTAACGGAAAGTGCAATATTAGAACTACGTTATTATCGCAACAATATTCTGCACACTTTTATACTGCCATCACTAGTTTGCCGTTTATTAGAACGTAATACTAAAATTACGCCAGAAAATTTACTCGGCCAAACGCAACGTTTAGTCGAGTTACTCAAAACTGATTTATTTTTATGGCAGTCACCTGAAGACATCGCCCTGCAAGTAACAGCTGTTTGTGATTTCTTAGCAGAAAAAGGCATTGTAAAACAAAGTAAATCTGGAGCATGGTCTTTAAGTAGCGATGACGACGATAGAGCAAGTATTCGTTTAATTGCTGAATGTGTTAACGAAACTATGCAACGTTTCGCAATAATCACTTCTCTACTCGGTCAGCTAGCACCAATTAAAAAGGCTGAACTCAATGATAAAGTTGTTGCAATCGCTCAACGTTTATCAGTATTAAACAACATAAATGCGCCCGAGTTTATTGATAAAAAGGCGCAATTAACCTTAATAAATGCCATGAAAGATCAGGGCTATATTGTGTCAAATGAAGAGGATAAATTAGTAGACAGCAGTACGTTAGGGTTACTAAAAAGTTCAGTCAGTAACTTAGTCGATATAGAAGTTTTACAAAGTATTGTGCGTTAGCAAACATCGTGTTGAAATGATCTAAAATTAACGTATGACTAGGCCAATAATAAAGCTGGGTTTAGTCATACGTTTATGATGCCCAATATGGCATTAAATCCGTAATGTTAGGCTTAGAAATAAAAATCAGCTTATGCACTCGCATAAAGCAACCGTTACCTCTTTCAAATAAAACAAGCGTTCAGGTTACTTAAGCTAAAGGTACTCTATAGCTACACCAACAAATACGATCAAGCCTACGTAATGGTTATTTAAGAAAGCTTGGAAGCAGCGATCTCGCTCTCGCCCTGCAATTAAAATTTGTTGATAGCAGAAAAAACCCGCGGCAATAACCAACGACAGTTGATAAGGCCAGCCAAAAGCTAAAATATCACCGACCGTAAATAACAGTGCTAAGGTCATTAACTGCAAAAATAGAATGATACGTTTATCATTTTCACCAAAAATAACCGCGGTAGATTTAACGCCTATTCTTACATCGTCATCACGATCAACCATGGCATACATAGTGTCATAAGCAACGGTCCATAAAACGTTAGCCGTAAACAATAGCCAAGCAACAGTCGGTATTTCACCTTGCTCTTGAGCAAATGCCATGATCATCCCCCAACTAAAAGCGGCGCCCAACACCACTTGTGGAAAGTGAGTAATACGTTTCATAAAGGGATAACTTGCGGCTAAAAAAACCGCCACTACCGACAACATGATGGTGTAATCGCTTAAGGTCAGCACTAAAGAAAAAGCCAACAGAATAAAGGTAGAAAATAACTGTAATGCTTCGCTGCCTGATAAAGCGCCAGTAACTAGCGGCCTGTGTTGTGTACGTTTAACTTCGCCATCGACTTTACGATCAGCATAATCGTTAATAATACAGCCGGCGCTACGCATGAAAAAAACACCTAAACTAAAAATAACCAACATCTGCAACGACGGCCAGCCATCAGAAGCAATCCATAACGCCCAATAAGTTGGCCACAATAACAAATATGTGCCAATCGGCTTATCCATACGGGTAATTTGCTTAATCGCGGTTAACTTTTCTGTAAACTCACTCAATGTAATACCTTTTATATTGTGTTTTTATAGGCCATGGCGCCGGGTAAAAACACCTCTGCTACCATTAATGGTTTATTATCTAAAATAAAAATTGAGCGTCGGCCCCAAAGTGTTTCTTGACTAGTATTGAGGGCTAATGTTCCTACCAGCTTAGCAATACTAGAACTTGAGTTAAACTCAGCTACTTCAATTTTTTTGCGTTGTAAATCTGGGTGGTTAAACAATACTTGTCCTAAAGACTGCGTACCTAAATGCGCTAACTGCTGTTGTTCACCAGTTAAAGAGCTTAACGGTAATAAGCTACGCGCAAAGACCTGTGCTATTTCATCGCAATACAATAACACTTCTCGAACTAATACAGGTTCGCCACAAACAATGTCATTATTGGCCTCAGCAGCACTACAATTTTCAATTTTTTGTCCGAGCACTTCAACACGAAAATTTTGACAATGAGACTTAAGGCGCGCTGTTAAAGAACTAGGGTCAAGTAACCAACTGCTTAAGTTAGCATGAAGTGCAAAGCATTGTGAAGACTGCCAACGGGCAACCATTTGCACAGGAAATAATGAATGTTCTGTTGTCATACTTTAAAACTGTTTAGCCTCAACACGGATAAATAATAAGTAATTAATAACTTCAGCTAAAACCCTTTTAAACTACAGCAACAAATAGCGAATAATTCATTATGGGTTTAATTAGGGTAAAAGTTATTTGACGAAAAATCGACGTATGATAGCGTTTAGCTTAACAAAAATACAGCTTACTGCTTGTTTCTAAAAGCGCTACTTCCCCCTGATTTACCTAAACCAAACTTGGTTATTTTCACGCCAAGGCTATCAAGCTAATAAAAATAGTTAAATAAATCAGCGCATGATCAAAATTCGCGTTATTATTTAATAGTAATCAACCTATTTAACTGCTTAACACAAATAGTTAATTTATTTTTAATTTGAGTTTTAATGTATGAAAACATCTATTTTTTTAATGCTTGTACTACTAAGTTCGGCTGCGACTAAAGCGGCAGATTATGCCTACTTTGGTTTCGAACCTTCTATTGTTACGAATTACGTCGCTGTTAAGAAAAAAATGGGTTATGTTCGCCTAACAGTAGAGTTGATGATCGAAGATGCAAGCAATTATGAAATTGTTGAGCATCACTCACCATTATTGCGAGATGCCATTATCAATATTATTGGTCAGCAACCTGAATCAAAAGTAAAATCTATTAATGGTCGCCATGAAATACAGCGTTTGTGTGAAGACAAAGTAAAAGAATTACTAGAAAAAGAAACTGGTAAACCATTAATTAAAAAGCTTTTATTTACTCAATGGCTAGATAATTAAGCCGTTATTTCAAACGAATGAACAATCTGCTTAATGCTATATTAGCGAGTTTAAAACACAGCCATCATACTCAGTGACTGTGTTTTTTTGTTTTTAAAACCTGTAAAAAAGCTAAAGCACAGCCACTGACTAAACCTAATAAATGCGCTGTATTAGCAACATTTATTGGCATTAAACTGGTATAACCAAGTAATAGCCAGAACAGCATAAAGCCGATAATAGGTTTAGATAATGACAAACCTTTTTCTGGCATTAACCAGCCCATCCACCACACATAGCCGACAAGCGCGTATACCACGCCTGATAAGCCACCAAAATTTGGTCCATCAACCATAAACTGACCAAGATTCGAAACCAGCGCGGAAACAATTAAAACACTAAACAAGCTGAACTTACCGTTAACTTGTTCTATGGAGCCACCTAACTGCCACCACCACATGGTATTAAAAACAATGTGTAACCATGAGAAGTGAAAAAATGCGGGTCCTAATAATCGGTGAGGTGCTTGTAAAATGGCATCGACACTTAACTGAGAATAAAAATGTAAATGCTGAAATATAGCATTACCCCAGCCAAGATTGCTGCCAAGGAATACTAGCCAACAGATAACAAAAACAGCTAGCGTTACGACACCTGCATGTGAAAAGAATTGCTTTTTAAAGCTGCTAGCCAAGGTAGGAAAACTTGAACTCACATCAGTTACATCACCATTTTGCCAAGCCGCTTGTTGATATTTGGCTTGTTCCGGTTGCTGAATAAACTGTTCAAACTCTTGTTGTACGAAGTCAAACTTATCTTGCTGACAATAAATAACAAAGCCATCGGCTTCTTTTTCAACTTGCGTTCGAATTTGTAGTGTTTTTAAGTAATCACAAAAAAGTAACGCAATATTATGTTGCGTTACTTTAACCAGCGGTTGTAATTCAGTGTTTTGCATTAACGGGCTACAACATCCGGATGCTGTAATTGCCAATCGGCAAAGCCACCATCCAAAGAGTACACTTCGGTGAAGTCTTGACTGATCAAAAACTGCGCCGCTTGTTGGCTTGAAATACCATGGTAACAACACACCACAACGGGGGCATCAAAATCAGCATCGCGTAAAAAGTCAGGTAAGCTTTCATTACTTAAATGAATTGCATTCGGAATATGCCCTGATTGAAACGAGGCCGGATCACGAATATCCACCACCACATAAGATTCATCAGCTAATACTTGGTGCAGTTCACTGATCTGCATATGCTTAAAACTTTCTTCGCTACTTGCCATTTTTCATTATTCCCAATTTAAGATAACTTTGCCTGATTGCCCTGAACGCATGATATCAAAACCTTGCTGAAAATCATCAATATTAAAGTGATGGGTGATAATTGGCGTTAAATCTAAGCCAGATTGGATTAAACTCGCCATTTTATACCAAGTTTCAAACATTTCACGGCCATAAATACCTTTAATGGTTAATCCTTTGAAAATAATTTGGCTCCAATCAATTGCCATATCTTGTCCAGGAATACCTAGCATGGCAATTTTGCCGCCATTGTTCATATTGGCTAACATATCAGTAAAGGCAGATGGTACGCCTGACATTTCCATACCAACATCAAAACCTTCAGACATGCCTAAATCAGCCATAACATCTGTTAGTTTTTCTTTGCTGACATCAACTGCACGCGTTGCGCCCATTTTACGAGCAAGGTCTAAGCGATATTCATTTACATCGGTAATAACCACATGGCGAGCGCCGACATGCTTAGCGACAGCCACCGCCATAATACCGATAGGACCAGCGCCGGTAATTAAAACATCTTCGCCAACTAAATCAAACGATAATGCCGTGTGTACTGCGTTACCAAACGGGTCAAAAATAGCCGCTAAATCATCAGAAATTTCATCGGGTAATTTAAAAGCATTAAATGCAGGAATAACTAAATACTCGGCGAATGAGCCTTCACGGTTAACGCCAACACCAACCGTGTTACGGCATAAATGCGTGCGACCGCCGCGACAATTACGACAATGACCACAAGTTATATGACCTTCGCCCGATACCCGATCACCTAATGCAAAACCTTTAACTTCTTGGCCAATGCCAACGACTTCACCCGCATATTCATGACCAACAACCATAGGTACAGGAATAGTTTTTTGTGACCACTCATCCCAGTTGTAAATATGAATATCGGTACCACAAATGGCGGTTTTTTTAATTTTGATTAACAGATCATTGTGACCTAACTCTGGCTTAGGCGAGTCGGTCATCCAAATGCCTGGTTCTGCTTTTAATTTCGCTAATGACTTCATGTTTAACCCTCAATCACGTTCATTTCTTTACCGATACGAATAAAGGCTTCAATGGCTTTATCTAACTCAGCTTTCGTGTGTGCAGCAGAAATTTGTGTACGAATACGTGCTTGGCCTTTTGGTACCACAGGGAATGAGAAGCCAATAACATAAATACCTTCCGCTAATAATCGATCAGCCATGGCACTTGCCACTTTTGCATCACCTAACATCACAGGCACAATGGCGTGGTCAGCACCAGCACAAGTAAAACCTGCAGCTTCCATTTGGGTTCTAAAATACGCGGCATTATCTTTTAAGGTTTTACGTAGCTCGTCACCTTCCGCTAATAAATCAATGACTTTAATTGACGCATTAACAATAGCAGGCGCTAACGAGTTAGAGAATAAGTACGGACGTGAGCGTTGACGTAACCATTCAACCACTTCTTTTTTAGCCGAAGTGTAACCACCTGAAGCACCACCCATCGCTTTACCTAAAGTACCGGTAATAATATCTACTCGACCCATTACATCGCAATATTCGTGGCTACCACGGCCTTGTTCACCCACAAAACCAACGGCATGAGAGTCGTCAACCATTACCATGGCATTGTATTTGTCGGCTAAGTCACAAACCGCTTTTAAATTTGCGATAACACCATCCATTGAAAACACACCGTCGGTAGCAATTAACTTAAAGCGTGCGCCAGCTTCATCGGCTTCTATTAAACGTGCTTCAAGCTCTGCTGCATCATTGTTTGCATAACGAAAACGTTTAGCCTTACATAAACGTACACCATCGATAATTGAAGCATGGTTTAAAGAGTCAGAAATAATCGCGTCTTCAGGGCCTAATAAGGTTTCAAACAAACCAGCATTTGCGTCGAAACATGAAGAATATAAAATGGTGTCTTCCATACCTAAAAAGGTACTTAATTTTTGCTCTAATGTTTTATGGATATCTTGCGTACCACAAATAAAACGTACTGATGCCATACCAAAACCGTGTTCATCTAAGCCTTCTTTAGCCGCAGCAATTAACGAAGGGTGGTTCGCTAAACCTAAGTAATTATTGGCACAAAAGTTTATTACATCTTCACCGGTATTTACGGCAATTTGTGGTTGCTGTGCGGTAGTAATTACCCGTTCAGCTTTATATAAACCATCTTCTTTTACTTGGTTTATTTGCGAAGTTAAGTGAGCATAAAAGTTATTTGTATCAGCAGAATTGGTCACGGTAATTCCTTAAAAAGTTATTGTCTTTCAATCATCGTATTATCCGCTCAGATGCTGTTTTTAGCAAAGTGACACTACGTGATAATTCGACCTTCTTTATAGTTAAATTGACATATAACAATGTCAATGTGTAACATTAGGTACTGTATTTTGCATTATTAATGCTCAGGAGCCTTAATTGCTAACCGAAAAAGATGAAGAACTGCTCTCCATATTACGACTGAATGCCCGTGCAAGTGTGTCAGACATGGCAAGGGCAACCGGTGTTTCAAGAACGGCGATACAAAACCGACTCAATAAGCTTGAAAATAATAATGTTATTGAAGCATACAGTGTAGTGCTTGGCAGCGAATATACCAGTGGCTTAATTTCTTCTAACGTTTCTTTAAAAGTGAACCCTAACCTGAGAAAAACCATCTGTTTAGCATTAAGAAAAGTACATCAAATCAGTCATATTTATTCTATTAGCGGAGAATACGACTTATTGGTAACCATACAAGCCAGCACATTAGAGAAATTAAGCGAAGTTCTGAATATGGTGTGCTCGCTTGAAGGTGTAGCAAGAACCAATTCTTCTATTATTCTTGATACCATTTTTAAACGTTAATTATTCAACTAGCGTACTCTTTAACCAAATTGATAGATTGTTATTCAGGTAAGTCTGTTTTTTCAATAATTGAACGCTAGAATCGTTACCCTTAAATGTTTGCAGTACTGAATGGCTATCACCACTCCATTCAAACAATTCCTGAGCATTAAGCATAGCTTCAGTTAAGTATTTTGCACTGAGCAAATAAATGGGCATATCGGCTAAGTGCTTAAATTGCTCTTTATCGTCAACACTAAGTTCGGGCGAGAGCATAACCACACTTTTTAACGCGGTTTTTTGTGCCAAGTAAATCGCTTGATTACTACTGCAACCACTTGTTACCACACTAATGCCTTGCTTATTTTTCATCGCACCTTGTAAATACTGGTAAGCTAAATATACATCGTTTTGCCAATGCATCATCAATGTAGCTAACTGGCCTTGATAACTAACAATGTTATCAGCCTTTATTCGAAGACTTTTATCAGAATAGTCTTGATTTTGACTAGCACCAAAGCCGCGTAAATCTAACGCTAAAACAAAAAAATCTTGTTTAACAAGTGCGGAATATAAGCCGTGAAAATCTTTCGATGTGTTTTTGCAGTCATGAAGTAACAAAACACCACCTGCCGTTGCTGAACCAAGATGCAATTTCGCTGATAGCTTAAATTGATCAAGCACGGTTAACTCAACCATGCTACTGGGACTAGTCGTATCTTTTAACGTAAGCGGTTGCGCTGCAAGTTGCTGAGTTACTACAAAAGTTAATAAGCATAAAGCACGTTTTAGTATTGAGGTTTTCACCTTACTATTTCGATTAATTTGAGACTTATTCATACGTTACCTAAAACTCCATGCACTACTGACAAACCTTTCTCGGCTCGGTTAGAAAGATAAATAATAATAACAACTTAAGCCCTATGCTCAGCCCTTTTATAGCTTGCTTGATTTTTTTAAGCAAGATTTTAGGTATACTACTGATTATACAATACTGATATTTGAGCTTGTTAAGTGCGTTTTACTCTTGCTTTAGTTTTATACCGTTTATTATTTTTGCTATTAACACCATTGCTTTTAGTCGTATTGTTGTTACGTTCGATTAGCCATAAAGCCTATAGAAATCGTCTTTTTGAGCGTCTCGGGTTACTGGCAAAAAACCTCAAGCCTCATGGCATTATTGTGCATGCGGCCAGTGTGGGTGAAATCATCGCTTTAAAACCTTTTATTTCACAACTGCTAATATTGAATCCTGACTCGCCAATAACAGTCACCACGTTTACGCCAACCGGTTCAGCACAAGTGCAAAAATTATTTGCTGACAAAGTACAGCATTGCTATTTGCCACTCGATAACATTATATCTACAGCATTATTTCTAAAACGCTTACAGCCTAAAGCTATGGTGTTTATGGAAACAGAGTTATGGCCGAACTTAATTGCACAATGTAAACATAAGCAGGTTAAGTTGTTGCTCGTTAATGGTCGCTTATCTGATAAATCTATGCGTAGCTATAAAAAACTATCTTGGTTAATTACACCCGCTATTCAACGTTTTGACAAAATATTAACCCAAAGCCAAGTCAACCAAGATAATTACTTAGCCATGGGCGCTAACGAAAATTCATGTAAATTATCGGGTAATCTTAAATTTGATGTTTCACTCAATAACGAGACTAAATCTAAGCAACAGGCATTAAACAATTTATTACCTGCAGTTAAAAAAGTGTGGTTAATTGCCAGCACACACCCCGGCGATGAAACGCTTGCGCTAAAAGCCTTTGAAAAAATCAGAAAAAAAATTCCTGAAGCATTGCTTATTATTGTACCAAGACATCCTGAACGCTTTGAACAAGTGGCTAAGTTAGCACGTGAAGCTGGAAATAATGTGCTTCAACGCAGCCAAAATATCCCCGTTACTCCCGACACTCATGTTTGGGTTATTGATACTTTAGGCGAATTACTTGCCGCCTGCTCTTTAGCTGACGTGGTAACCATGGGGGGAAGCTTTAGCAGTATTGGTGGCCATAACCCATTAGAACCGGCTTTATTTAAAAAACCTGTAATTGTTGGCCCAAATATGAGTAACTTTATAGAGATTTTAGCGCAACTAAAAACGGCACAGGGCATCATTCAGTTGCTTGAAAATAACAATATGGCGCAAGCTTTATCTGATGAAGTGCTGCGTTTATTTACCGATGAAACCAGTGCTAAAGCACTAGGAAATCATAGTTACCAAGTAGTGTTAGCAAACCAAGGGGCAACCGAGCAATCTTTAGCGGCATTACAAACATTAATTAAAAGATAAGCCTATTGTTTAAAGGCTAACAGCTAAGCACGTTGTTTAAAATATAGCCTTACACCTAAAATGGTTAGCGAAATCAACAAAATTAGTCCTAATATACCCAATACCTGGTTAAGTTCTTTATAAGGCGTCCATTGTAAATAATGCACTTGGTAGAGTAAGTTAATTAATTGGGTATCTTGTCCTTGCTGGCTTAAGGTTAGATTTTTCCAATTTAACGTTACTTTGACACCAGTGCTGGTTTTCGCCGTTAAACCATCAGTAGAAACTATGTCACCATACCTTGCCTGATTATGCGTAAAAGCATCGTTCAATAAGGCTTTAAATTCAGATGTTGTTGGCTCAGGCATCGCAAGTAATGAGTTAAGATTTAAGTGTTCACTTTTGTTATTCGCTTGTACTAAAAGGTGATCGCCTAGCACGGTTTTAACAACGCTAAGTTTTTGCCAATTATCTTGAGGAGTCAACGAAATGGGCTGGCTAAGCGGGTATTGTTTAACGGATAACTGCTCGTAAGCACCTTGGTAGCCCGGCTTTATAAAAAACACTAACCCAGTAAAAGTCCAACCCAACATAGGTAACACTAGCATTAGGCCGATAATTTTATGCAGTTTTCTACTTTTTATTTTGCTGTTTTTCATGGTTATTTTTTATCTGTTAAATGTGATGCGTATAAATTTTTATTAATAGCTACTTTTAAATCACAACTATTTCAATCGATAGATTATAAAATAGTTTAAAATATTAAATGGTTAAGCTTTAGTGCGGTTTTCAGCAATTTCTTTTATTAATACCGGAGTAGAGAAATCAGCTTGTTGGTCGAGTGCCAACGGAATTAACCATCGTAAATTTGGCACAATCTTACGCGGTAATTCAGCCAACTTAATAATATGTACTTGCTCTTGCTCAATAGTTTTAGCATTAAAGGCGAGATCAGAATGGCCAAAATACACGTCTACGTCGTAACAACTTTCTCGATATACATTTGCGTAACATGTCCAATCAGCTTGTTGGGTGTTCACACCGGTTTCTTCGAAAAATTCTCTCACCATGGCATCGATTGAAGACTCATTAACTTCAACTTTGCCGCCAATACCGTTAAATAACCCGCGCTGCCATTCTGGGTTAATTTTTTCAATAAGTACGACATAACGAGTATCTTTTGAAAACAAAAAACCGGTAACATATTTTTTCATATCTATCCTTGTTTGCTACTACAACATCTCTGGATAGTTGTCGTGAATAACACGATCAATGGTTTTTTTAACTTCTGCAATGCTAATTTGCATCATTAAATCTTTACCTTTAGCACGCGTACCCCAAGGTAATTGTTCAACACGCTTTTTATATTGCTGTTGTATCGATGCAGCATAAGCACTAACAACATATTGAGGATATAGATATGGGCCAGTACGCATTGGATTACTATGGGCATATAACCCGACAACGGGTGTTTCTACTGTAACCGCCATATGCGCCGGCCCTGTATCAGGAGCAACCACTAAATGCGCAACTTTTAATATGGCTAACAGTTGTTTTAAACTGGTTTCTCCGACCAAATTTTGTATTTCGTTATCACCTTGGCTGAACTTGCTGCGACTAATAATTGCCTCAGCAAGTAGTTTTTCCATGGTAGTTGGGCCACCGCATATAACAACTTTAAAGCCACACGCATGTAAATACTCAGCCGTTTGCGAATAACCTTCTGCATGCCAATTACGTTCGGCTTTACTTGCTGCAGGGCTAATGACGGCAATAGGTTTATTTTCTGGGTTGCCTGCACTGAGTTTCTCGCTAGCCCATAATTGGTCGCTATCTGGCAAGGGCATGTTCCACAAGGGTGCTGCAACCTCTAAGCCTAATGCTGCTGCGAATCCCATAAAGCCATCTAGAACATGTGGTTGGCTTTGTTTAGCTATTTTTTTATTACTAAATAACCATTGCCCTTCTTTTGCACGTTGGCTGTCAAAACCAATTTTAACTTTCGCTGATATACATAAACTGGCAATGCTAGCGCGTAAGGCAACTTGCATATGCAGTAAAACATCAAATTTTTGGCCTTTTAGTGCTTGTTTTAAATCTTGATAACCTTTTAAACCCGCACGTTTGTCAAAAATAACAAATTCCACACCGTGCAAGCCTTGTAACAAACTCGCTTCAACCTTACCAATTACCCAAGTAATTTTAGTATTAGGCCATTGTCGCTGAATATTTTGCACCATAGCCACAGCATGACAAACATCACCAATGGCAGATAATCGCAATAAACATAAATTTTTCGGAGCAGATAATTGACCCAGCATAAAGGATTCACCACAATAGGAGCAGATATATAATATAGGCCTATTATCTTGAACAAGCCCGCAATTGTAAAACCCTGTCATGAAAAAACTTTTCAACAAGACAACATTTATTGCCGATATAACAGCGATGAAATTAACGCTTTTGTCCCTGAAATGCTTAATGGCGACTATTGGCAAGAAAAAAATGCCATCGTTGGTAGTGCCCAAGGTCGTGGTACCACTTGGTTTATCGCCAATGAAAATTCTGCTGGTGTTTTGCAGAACTGGGTATTACGACATTATTATCGTGGCGGACTTATCGGTAAAGTGCTGAACGACCAATACATGTATACAGGGTTAGAAAACACCCGTGCTGCACGCGAGTTTGACTTATTAAAAACCATGCGCGCATTAGGCCTGCCAGCCCCTAAACCTATTGCTTTTCGAGTGAGTAAACACGGTTTAATCTATCGTGCTGATTTATTATCGTCACGCATCGAAAACGCTAACGATTTAGTCGCGATACTGAGTAAACATGAAATTAATGATCAACTTTGGCAAGATATTGGCAAAGTAATAAAGGCTTTTCATCAACAAGGTATTTATCATCACGATTTAAATGCCCATAACATTTTGCTTGATGATAATAATAAGGTTTGGCTAATTGACTTTGATCAAGGTGAAAAAAGAAATAATCAACATAAATGGCCAACAGAAAATATGGCCAGGTTACTCAGATCTTTTCGCAAAGAAAGTCATAAAATAGCAGGCTTTCAATGGCATGAGAAAAATTGGCAAATGTTACTAACAGGTTATCAGTCTACCATTACATAGTTTGTAATAACGAAGAGTAACCGCTGAGCGTTAAGCTACGTCTAAGCTATCTTGGCAACGTTGGCGATACATAGCGCGGGCTTCTAAAAACTCACTCTTAGCACTTTCACTAATATAAGGGTGAATAATAACTAAAATTTTCAACACGCCTTGATAGAAAACGGCGTCGTTAATTTCATTATCGTTATTTTGTGTTTGATAAAAGCTTAACCAAAAAGTATTAACTAAACGCAATATGCTAACAATATCAGGCAAGTCTTCATCTGAAAAATCCATCATACCTGCATCACGTAGCGAAAGTAATAACTCACTAACACGCTGTGCGATAAACCCTTGCACTTCAACATATTTATCGTGCAACAAAGGATTTTTAGCTAATAAAACGGGTAAGTTACTGTAGAAAAATCGAAACTTCATCATTGCCTGAAATACAACGTCCATATATAAAAGTATAGCGTCTAATGGTTTAACATCAGGGCTTACTTCCGGCATGGTTTCAATTAATAAGTTACGGGCATATTCCTCATAAATTGAAAGGATAATGTCTTCTTTATTGCGAAAGTGGTAGTAAAGATTACCTGGGCTAATACCAAGATCTGCGGCAATGTGGTTGGTGGTAACATTACGCTCACCCTGTTCATTAAATAATACAATACTCGCTTGAATTATTTTGTCCCTAGTTTTCATCGATACTACTTCTTGTATTTGTGGCTAGATATTTTTCTATCATACTATCAAAAATCATCAAACTTAAAGTATTTCGAGTAAATACTTTAAGTAATTTTAATGTTGACACTTGTCAGATTTGATTGCACCTTATGTAACGCACAATACAAACTGATTAAAAAGGATAAATATAATGCTTAATAAATGGCATACATTGATTGAAAATAATGCAGTTTCTGACATTTCGACTTTACTTGCTGATGACGTAACTTTATTTTCACCGGTTATTCATACACCTATCAAAGGTAAAGAAATGGTTAGTCTGTATTTAACCGCTGCCTTTCATACTTTTTTAAATGGCACCTTTACATACAACCGTGAATTTTCAGGCGATAACGCTGCGGTGCTAGAGTTTTCATTAGTCATTCAAGAAATAGATATTAATGGTATTGATATGATCACATGGAATGATGCAGGTAAAATCACTGAATTTAAGGTGATGATCAGACCATATAAAGCGCTTAATATGATTAATGAACAGATGACCGCTATGCTAACGCAATTAAAAAACCGTTAATTAATTGTCCTAGAACAAACGGGTTAATTAACCGTTCATTTTAAGATTTAAGACAAAAAATAGCTCACGTAATTACTTAACTTGTATAACATGCAGTGCAATTTCTGATTTTTTTGAAATTACTCGCATCAGCAATTACAATGGTTTTTTTATTCATTTAGTATCATTGAAACTTATGGCAATTAAAGCAATTTATCCCGGTACATTCGATCCGGTTACCAATGGGCATGCCGATTTAATAGAGCGAGCAAGTCGTTTATTTAGTGAAGTTATTGTAGGTATTGCCGCTAGCCCAAGTAAAAAGCCACTCTTTGATTTAGATCAGCGCGTAGCTTTACTTAAAGCGGTTACAGAGCATTTACCTAATGTAACCGTCGTTGGCTTTAGTGGTTTATTAATAGACTTTGCTAAAAATCATCAGGCAAAAGTGCTTATTCGGGGTTTACGTGCTGTTTCTGATTTTGAATATGAGTTTCAATTAGCGAATATGAACCGACGTTTAGCACCCGACTTAGAGTCGGTATTTTTAACACCTGCTGAAAAAAACTCTTTTATCTCATCAACGTTAGTCAAAGAAGTAGCTCTGCACCATGGTGATGTTAGCCAGTTTGTCCATCCTGCGGTAAAAAAAGCACTCGATGCCAGTATGCTTAAACATCAATAAGGCTTACAAATAAGCTAGGGCTGATTTACAGAGAAGAATAAGTAATTAAAAGGCTATAATTCACATAATACTGACGTGATATTACAAGCCTTTTAATCAACTAAGGTTGAATGAATCGCCACTTTATTAACCGGTATTATTAGCGTTGCTTACCATTTTTATTTTTCGTGTTAGCAATTTTACGCGCTATAGCGAGTAAATCAGGTGAGATGTCATCGCTGCCCGACTTAATTAATTTACTGACATCACCCGAAGAAAATAACGAGCCACGTTCAGACTTTACACCTAACGAGCGGACAAAGTCTTTAGTTTGTCCGGTACTGCCCGTTTCAATATACTTAAAAAGAACTTGCTCGTTAAAGTTTTCTGGCGCTGTTTTTAGGGTCGTAATTTCGTGGTTAATTGCTTGAATTTCTTGTTCAAGATTAGCAATTAACTCAGCAATATTTTCGTAAGGTTTCATCAATTATTTGACTCTTTTTAGGGGCATATCAGGTAAAAAGTGCTCAAGGTAGCCCAGTTGCACATAATCTTGGTATTAAAGTAGAATTATAACGTGAACTAAAGCTTGGCAATAGCTTTAGCGTTAACTACTTTAAAAAGCATGAAAATAACAGTCTTTAACGTGCACATTGCAGCTAAATTTAACTTATTAAATTTAGCTAGCGCCGCTATTTTATACCTACTCAACTAAATCCACTTCATATAAAATACTCAAGCCATCATACTTGTGACATTTAACATCAACTCGATTCGATGAAGTGTTAATAGACTTTCGACACGTTACATGTTGTGAACTAAGTCCATATCGACGAATATATTCAGCGACAATAGTGTCGATTTCATTTTGAATAGCTGGCGTTGCAAAAGCATAAAAATCATCATATTGCTCATTCCATTCCCTTACATTCGCCTCCTTAGCTACTCCTAACCATCCCATACCAAGCAAAACTGACTGTTCAACATATTGACCCTTCAAGAACATAAAAGCTAAAGCATATTGTGAGCCTTTATAGCCCCATGCTGCTGGCTCTTTAAGCAAATGAAATGCTTGCTCATAATTGCCTTTTTTATATTGTGTCATCCCGGTAATTTCTTTTACTTCTAATGAGCGAGTCGTTTTTCTGATGCTATCAGTTGACTTACAAGACAGCATGAAAAGAGAGAGGAACATCAACATTAGACTTGATTTAACTGGCATTTTAATCCTTTAAGTGCATTATTTTAAATTGCTTTAGTTGCATTAGTAGCTTTCTTTGGCTTTTTTTTCGCTGCTTGTTTAGGTATTACCTGAACTTGGCAAGTGGGGCAAAAAACAGAGCTGCGATTCGATTGGCGAATCTCTTCTAGTATGGTTTGGCAACCATCACATTTTTCCCCGGCACGCCCGTACACAAAAAGTTTTTGAGCAAAATAGCCTGGTTTGCCATCAGCCTGCGTAAAATCTTTTAGCGTTGTACCGCCTTGCTCAATTGCCGCCGCTAACACTTGTTTAATAATGTCTGTTAACTGATTAAATTTTTCTTCACTAATACTATTAACTAAAGTGGCGGGATGAATACTAGCAATAAATAACGCCTCATTCGCATAAATATTACCAACACCCACAACCACATGATTATCCATTAAAAAGGTTTTAATCGGCACCTTACGGTTACCTGCTTTGGCAAATAAATGTCCATAGGCAAAATCTGCTGTTAAAGGCTCTGGTCCTAACTTGGTTAACAATCCTTGTAAGTCCTGATGCTCAGGAAACCACAGCACTGCACCAAAACGTCTTGGGTCATTTAACCTCAGCATTTTGTCGTTATCAAATAGCATTTCAAAATGATCATGCTTAGCCGCTGGCGTATGTTCTTCCAAAATTCGTACCGAGCCAGACATGCCAAGATGTAGCAATAAAGTACCACTAGAAAATCTTAATAGAAGGTATTTTGACCGCCGTTCTATTGTTTCTAACTTTTCACCCACAACATTATGTACTTCATCAGGTATAGGCCAGCGTAACTTGGCATTACGCACAATTACTTGGGTAACTTTTTGCTGTGTAATATGTGGCGTTATGCCTAATCGGCACACTTCTACCTCGGGTAATTCAGGCATATTAAGGTTTTCCTGGTAGTGACGAACTGCTGTTAGCTTTAGTATTACTTGCTTGTTGTTCGAAAGCCTTCATTCTAGCAGCAAAGGCGCTAGCAAAACGCTGCGGTGAACCTTCGTCCATATTAAAATACAATGAAGGTTCGATTAACTCAGCTTCCATTAACGCAAATGTGTCTTGATGACGAACAAAATCAATGCGGGCATAAAGTAATTCACCATGAAGCTTACTAATGGCTTGCATCGTTTTGTTAGCAACTGCAATCAAGCCATCTTCGGGTGTTACTGACAATAAACCTCCACCATGCTCTTCTTGTACTCTAAAATCGCCCTGCGCCGGCGTTTTTAAAATGGCATGGCTGTATTCACCATTAAAATAGAACAAGGAAAATTCGCCTTCTTGACAAATACTTTCCATAAAAGGCTGCACCATTAACTCTCGGCTGGCAAAAGCTTGCTTTAAATCGGTTATATTGTCTTTATAATTAGCTTTTGTAAGCCAAAAGGTATTATCTGAGTTGGCACTAACTCTGGGTTTTAATACCACTTGCTCGGTTGCAAAATAATCAAAATATTCTGTTAGCTTGTCAGCTTCAAAAGCATCGGGCCAAAGTGTTGGCACAATGGTTATTTTCTCAGCGGCTAAGCTTTTTAAATAGCTTTTGTTAATATTCCATTTAACCACACTTAAACTATTTTCTAGTCGGGCTGTCGATTGTTCAATGCGCGATAATACCTCGAGAAAGCGCTCCATATCGTCTTGATAATCCCAAGGGCTTCGAATAATAACCGCTTTATAGTCATTCCAGTTCACCTTAGCACAACGCCATGAAACCTCTTCTGTTTGCCACCCTAAAGCTAATAGCGGCTGATCGATTAAATAGTCATAGACTTCAAAGTCTTCTAAATTGTCCATCGATAAAATTGCACATTTGTTCATTGGGTTACTGCCTTCTAATTCGATAAAATTGAAATAACATCTGCTAACCGGCAAATATTTCTTGTGGAAATAATTGCCCATACATAGCGATCGGCATTGTCAGCCATTGTTTTGAGCGCTGATTAAATATTAATAATTGCTGTTCTGTGGCATAAAAGTTTAACGCTAGTGGTTCAACCTGGCCTGCAATATCAAGTTTTACATCAAGCGAAAATTGTCGGTCTATCTCTGGTGCTTGCGCCATAGCCTCACCAGTACTTTGTTGCCAAGACATCATCATTTGCGCTAAAGCTTGCCCGGATATGTTGCTGGGTGTTGATCGCCATGTGCGACCAATACGTTCAATATTTACAATATTATTAATACTTAAGGTTAGTATGACATTTTGCTTACCAACGAGTGCAATTTCCTGCTCACTACTAACATTGTCATCAGCTGAAAATATTTTTTTATTGGTTAAATTAATCACTAAAATAAAGCCCATAACCGCAAAAATAATGACATTGTTCCAACCCGTTTTTGATAGCTTCACCATAATATATTCCCAAGACGAGCATTGACTTCATAATACGAAAAAATTGAGCTTATTAGTACATAGCTTTACACTATTAACAAATAATAAAGCATTCTCTTAGTGCTTTCAAAAACCAAGGTTTTCTTATGAAAATAAAACAACTCAGTATAGGCATATTATTGTTCAGTGGCTTATCGCTCACTACTAGCACGTTTGCAAATCAAAACAGTGAAAAATTTCAACAGTTACTCGACGAGCATTGGCAAAACGCAAATAAAGAACAAATATTTTTCAGAAAAGACCCTGATGCCTTTCGAATGAACGGTAAGTTACCTGAAATGTCAGCAAAAGGTCGCGAGCGTCGTGCAACCTATAACCATGAATTATTATCTCGCATCGAAACCATTGACGTTACGCAACTAACATCGGCTGAACAAGTAAGTTATCGTTTATTTAAATATGAACGCGAAGCAGAAGAAAAGAGCTATCAATTTCAAGATCATCTTTATCCGTTAACCTACTATTCTGGTTTTCATAGTTATTTTGCTGGCGCCCCCGCGAATATGTCATTCTTAACCGAGCAAGACTACCGCAATTATTTGATCAGCCTTGCTGACTATCCACGCTATAACCAAGAGCACATTGTTGATCTTAAACAAGCGGTTGCTTTGGGGCATACACATTACTGTAAAAGCTTTAAAGGCTACGAAAAGTCGATCAGTAAACATTTAGTCAATAATGTGGAAGAGAGTGTTTTTTATGCGCCTATGCTAAATATGCCAACAGCAATATCTCCGGCGCAACAAAGTACTTATCGTCAGCAAGTAAAAAACTTAATTAAAAACACTGTGCTTCCCGAGTACCAAGCGTTTTATGACTTTTTTACTCAAGAGTATATGACAAACTGTCGAACGACTGCCGGTATTAATAGCGTTAAAGGGGGGGCTGATTACTATCAATACTTAATTGAGTATTACACCACTACAGACCTAACCGCAGATGAAATTCATCAAACAGGCTTAGATGAAGTTAAGCGTATTCGTCAAGAAATGCAGACCATTATCAAAGCAGTCGGCTTTAAAGGAGAGTTCAAAGATTTCATTAAATTCTTACGTACCGACCCACAATTTTATACTGACAATGCAATGGATATGCTTGAAAAAGCCAGCTATATCACACGTAAAATGGCTGCCCAATTACCCAAATGGTTTACCGTACTACCTCGTTCGACCTTTGATATAAAATCTAGCCCTAATGGCGGCGCGTATTATGTTGCCTCAGATGGCAGTGGCACTACATCAGGAACTTATTTTTTAGAAACTAAAAATTTAGAGAGCCAACCATTATATACCTTAGAAGCTTTAACCTTTCATGAGGCCGAGCCCGGTCATCATTTTCAAAGTGCCATTGCACAAGAAGTTGATATGGCAGAGTTTCGTAAAACATTATACCACGCAGCTTACGGTGAAGGCTGGGGACTATATTCAGAACGCTTAGGTAAAGAAATGGGCTTTTATCAAGACCCTTACAGTGACTTTGGCCGCCTAACTTACGAGGCATGGCGTGCTTGTCGCTTAGTGGTTGATACCGGCATTCATGCTAAAGGTTGGACTCGACAACAAGCCATTGATTATTTAGCTGACAATACAGCGTTAAGCATGGCCGATGTTATTGGCCAAATTGATCGATACATAAGTTGGCCAGCACAGGCATTATCATACAAAATTGGTGAAATTAAAATTCGTCAGTTACGTGCTACAGCAGAGGCCGCGCTTGGTAATAAGTTCGATGTTAGAGCTTTTCATGACCAAATGTTGAAAAATGGTAGCTTACCTATGGCATTGCTTGAAGAGTTAACTATGGACTGGATTAAACAACAGCAAATATAACCACAAAGCTTTTATCCCAGCCTTAACATAAAGGAGAAGCCGCATTACGTGGTTTCTCCTTTTTTATATCAATGTGTTCAATTTATTACACTACTTTTTCATGACTAAACATGAGCAGCTAATTGAGTAGCTTTTCAAACTAAAAGAATAAACTCATCTTACTAGCGCATCAAACAACTCACGACTATGTACAAAATAAGCATCTATCAAGGTGGAAGTTAGCCATGGTTAATCAGTTGTGCTTAACTGCATACTTTTCTTTAGGCAATAAAAAACCCGGTATAAACCGGGCTTTTAAATAAGCAGTAATCAATTACTTGATTTTAGCTTCTTTATACATAACATGCTGACGAATGCGAGGATCAAACTTTTTGATCTCCATTTTCTCAGGCATAGTTTTTTTGTTTTTGTCTGTAGTGTAAAAATGGCCAGTGCCAGCACTAGAAACTAAACGAATTTTATCGCGCATTGTGCAATTCCTTAAACTTTTTCGCCACGGGCACGGATATCAGTTAAAACTGCATCAATACCTTTTTTATCGATAATACGCATTCCTTTCGGAGTTAAACGTAATTTAACGAAGCTATTTTCACTCTCAACCCAAAAACGGTGAGTTTGAAGGTTAGGTAAAAAACGACGACGAGTCGCGTTTCTTGCGTGCGAACGGTTGTTTCCAAC
>OJHG01000016.1_pt1 | contig 125864 bp, 92 predicted proteins | sample 1594761 | NCBI WGS metagenome assembly OJHG01 (sample SAMN05416786, study PRJEB24817) | seawater metagenome | isolation source: Sea water | place: Canada:Atlantic | collected 2013-07 | reverse complement strand
CCTTGCCACTTTTCTCAATCAGGTGCTTCCTGGCGGGGTGATGGGCGATGTTAATCGGGCCTGGCGTCACAGTCTCGACTCCGGTGAGCGCCTTGCGTCCGCTCACGCCGTCATGATTGAGAGAATGTCCGGGCAACTGGTGATGATAGCTGTGGCGCTGAGCCTGGGTGTTTGGCTTGTCTGGTACCGATACGGAATGCTCGAAGCCCTCTCGGAATATGGCGAACGGGCGCTGCTGTTGCTGGCAGGCCTGACGGCCACAGTGGTATTGGTTACAAGTATTTGGCAGCGCGCGAAAGACTATGTCCATACGCTGCGGCGGGACTTGCGCAAAGCCTTGTTGGAGTGGCCGGCCGTGGGTGTCCAGTTGGTGTCTTCCGCCGGTGTGGTGGCCAGTTACCTGGCCGTGTTCTCATTGCTGGCTCTGGGCGCGGGTTATTGGAGTGACCCGCACATGGCTTTGGTTCTGACGTCTCTTTGCAGCCTTCTGCTGCTGGTCATGGCCATTCCGGTCACTGTTGCAGGCTGGGGGGTGCGCGAGGGTGCTGCGGCATTGCTCTGGCCCATGGCTGGGATGCCGGCAGAGCAGGGTGTTGCACTCAGTGTCGGCTATGGGTTGGCGGTTCTGTTGTCGAGCCTTCCGGGCGTGCTGTTCGTGTTCACTCGTCGACAGTCGAACGAGTGAAATCCAGGTCAAACAGCATGTCACTGCCCAGGTCCACCATCTGGGCCTTCGGGCGCAGGGCGCTGTCGAGTTTCTTGATCTCCGGCAGTGAAAATGCCGGGCGCCCACTGCCGATGATCATGGGGGCGACCATGACATGCAGCCGGTCGAGCAGGTCCGCATTCAGGAATTCAGACACGGTAAGCCCACCGCCCTCCACAAAAATCTTGCGAAGGCCAAAGTCCGCGAGAACCGCGAGTATATGGGCAGGGTCCGTGGTGTCATCCTGCCCGAGGCAGGGCACATCTGTTACGCCGTGGCGGGGTGTCAGCTTGTCGCCGGCGTGGTAGTCCCCTGCGACGAGGCGGAGCGTAGGGGATGCTTCGTCGCTGAACAGGTGATGGCTGTCCGGAACCCGATGGTTGCGATCAATCACCACCCGGACCGGATTAATGCCGGACGTCTTGCGGACTGTCAGCCTGGGATTGTCGGTGGATGCGGTTCCGGCGCCGACAATGACCGCTTCCGACACAGCCCGCAAGCGGTGCAGGTGGGTAATGCCATCCTCGCCATTGATGAACTTGGAAGCGCCGGTCACCGTGGCGATACGTCCGTCCAGGCTCTGCCCCATCTGGCCGACAACCCGCGAGCGTGAGCCTTGAGCAACCGGGCAGCACAGCGGCAGGAAAACCGACAGAAGGTCCCGTGCGCCGAGCTCTGCTGGCAGTCGAAGTGCCCATTCGCCGTTCTGGCCAATATCCAGTGCTGGCTTATCACTGCCTGGCAATGAAAGCGTCACATTGCTGCGGTTCACTGCGTCCAGTACCAGCTCCCATGCGGTGTTCTTATCCAGTGCTTTTGCCGCCATACCAAGTTATTTCCGTTGCTTATGGATTCATTATAGGTAGATTGTGTGTAAAGCTATATGTACGTTACATTTCCGGTTTGATTCACCGAAAGTGCCATCAGGCCACAAGACTAACCACGGCAGAGAACACTCCTATGCGGTACCTGCAAACCTTTAACCGCCGCCTGCGGCAGATTCGGGAAGCCGGGCAGTTGTCGTGCGGGGACGTGGCAGAAATGTGCGGAGTGGACGAGGCGCGGGTGGTGAGTTGGGAATCGACTGATGCGAGGCAGCGGGCATGGCCGGGTGTCACCGAGTTACTGGATTTTTGCCTGAAGACGGAAACCCCACTGGAAGACCTGCTGGATCTGGACGACGCCGGGGACACCGGCCAGTTGGAGTTGCCAGGCCTGGCGTTCAGCCAGGGCGATGACCTGTCAACGGCCCTGAAAGAACTGGAGCGTGAAATCAGCCGGATTCAACTTTCAGAGGAGGAAATGGAACTGCTGCGCCGGTTCCGGAAAACCTCCGGCGAAAACCGGCGCATGATCCTGCAAATCCTCGGCAAATAGGCGCCTACTTACCTTTCTTGTAGATGTTTTCGTAAACGTAGTTGGTTGCTTCCACAAACCCGTCAATACTGCCGCAATCAAACCGGCGGCCCTTGAATTTATACGCCAGCACACAGCCGTTCTTCGCCTGTTCCAGCAGCGCATCCGTTATCTGAACTTCACCGTTCTTGCCGGGCGCCGTGCGCTCGATGATGTCAAAAATATCGGGCGTGAGGATATAGCGACCGATAATCGCAAGGTTGCTGGGGGCGTTCTCCGGCGATGGTTTTTCGACCATGTCGGTGATGCGATAGAGGCCGTCTTTCATCGACTCGCCCGCTATGACGCCATATTTGTGGGTCTCGTCTTCCGGTACTTCCTCAATGGCAACGATGGAGCAGCGGAACTGGTTATAAAGTTTAACCATCTGGGCGAGTACGCCTTCTTCGGCGCCGTCAGCCACGCAGAAGTCGTCCGCCAGTACAACCGCGAATGGGTTGTCGCCAACAAGGTTGCGACCGGTGAGAATGGCGTGACCGAGACCTTTCATTTCGTTCTGGCGGGTAAAGGCGAACGAGTTATTGTCGATCAGATCCCGGATGGAGGTAAGCAGGTCTTCCTTGCCCGAGCCGGCAATCTGGTGCTCAAGCTCATAGCTGATGTCGAAGTGATCCTCGATGGCCCTTTTGCCACGACCGGTAACGAAACCGAACTCGTGAACCCCCGCTTCTGCAGCTTCCTCCACACCGTATTGAACAAGGGGCTTGTTCACAATGGGCAGGATTTCCTTGGGCATGGCTTTGGTGGCTGGCAGGAAGCGGGTGCCGTAGCCGGCAACAGGGAAGAGACACTTCTTGATCATAACGTTCGTCCTTATTTCGTTTCGGTCACGGCCTGTTTGAAGTCAGTCGTCCGTGTAGGCTGACTCACGAATTGTGCCAAGTGTAACCAAGTTAGTGACCCAAATGGAGGCCTCGGTAGCGAAATGTAGAATTTGGTAATAAGTGACACCAGTTCTCAATACCTCCGGCCTGTTGAAATCTATAGAAAAAACTTTCAGAGGTCTTTGTAATCATCTGTTTTCTATGAAGATTAACTTTGTAAATTTTGGCAACCAGTGATGGATTTAAGGGCGTTAATGCAATACATTCCGCAGTGACGATTTTTTAAGAATAACCGGTATTCGCAGCGACAGGCGGCCGGCGCTCACTGGCAGGATCAGAAACATTGAGACATTCCCTGTTGTTCGCACTGATTTGGTGCGTTTTCAGCCAACCTTTGTACGCGGAATCATCGGGTTCCTGGTTGCGTAATGGCTGGAAACCCTACGCCGATAACTTTGAGGGCACCGTAAATGCGTTTCGCGATGAGCGTGAACACTGGCTAAGATCCCGATTGAAGTTTTCCGGCAAAACCTCCCTGAACAGCGACGGAATGGACGGAGACATCGGTGTGTCTGCTGACAGCCTGGTCGGTAGCAGCGATGCAATCGGGTTTCATTATCGCGATGCCCGGTCCCACAAGAACCGCTCGGACGTCAACGCCACCTCGTTTCGCTACCGCTTTCCGGCCGGCGCCAACCAAGTAACCGTGGAAACCGGAAGTTCTTACTACAGCCACGCCGTTACCAGTGATGACAGGCGCTACAATGCCAGTGGCGAATCCAGTGTTGTGGGTGTCGGGGCCAGTCGGCCGCTGTTTTCACGGTTTGGTCTGGCGTTTGATGGTGTTGCCCACCATACCGGTCGAGACAGTCGCGCTATGGAGAAGGGGAGCCTGGTATCGGAGAGCCGCTACGAGTTGTCCTCAGTCGGTCTCAAGGCGCAGGGCGGTCATGAGCTCTGGGATGGTTTGCAGGCCAGCACCGGTCTTCTGGCGGTGAGCGGTCGCGAGTACAGTTCGACCGATTATCGGTTGCAGGACGATGTTGGTCGCGAAGACGCCTTCTATAAAGTGGCGATGTCCGCTTCGCTAGAACAGGAGCTCTATCGGTGGCGCTGGCGGATTCACGGACGCTACCAGTTCGCTGATGAAGATCTTCCGGTGTCGGAGTATCTGACTGTCGCAGGCCCCTCCATGATCGCCGGTTTTAACGGGCAATCCGTATCGGTTGTTCGGGGTGGCTGGTTGCGCCTGGATACCGCCAGCCCCTCCTGGCAGATGCCGTTTATGGACGGTGTGCTTTCCAGCGTGAATTTTGCGGTGTTGCACGGCTGGGTTCCATACTCTGAGACCCAGTCCGACCGCCACGGCCGGGCCTCTGCTGGCCAGGTGTCGTTGAAGTTCGAGGGCCGGGCTTTCACAGCGAATGTCAGCGTTGGCCGTATGATTCGTGCGTCCACGATGGCCATGACGATGCCCGAACGCCCGGACGTTCGGTTTTCCCTCACCATGGGTATCTGATTGCTTACTAACGACGTTCTAGCTCCCTCCTGAAGCCTCTCGGGCCCCCTGCGGCCAACCTGCCTTACGAAGATGTCACTTGAGACGGCGCCGGTCGCAAGTGCTACATTAAAAAGTCGATGGACATTTTCGAGGTAGGAGCTACATGCATTCAGGGAAACGATGGCTGATCGGCCTGATATTGCCGGGGCTGCTCTACGCCCATGCGGCGGGGGCGCTTGAGTTCAGGGAAATAGTGGACAAGGCCAAAGCAAGGGCTGAAGGTGAGTATCAGCCACCACCTCCGGTGCCCGGCTTTCTCAGGAACCTGAGCTACCGAGCCTACCAATCCATCCGCTTCAATCCACAAGCCAGCCTTTGGCGGGAAGGGCGCTCCCGGTTCCAGGTGATGATGGTGCCACCGGGGAGCTATTACACCCATACCGTCAAGTTGAATGAAGTGGATGCCGACGGTGTAAAACCCATCCCGTTTGATAAATCCGGGTTCAGCTTCCCGGACCCGGAACTCGCCAAAAGGGTTCCCGCGGACCTGGGCTATGCGGGCTTCAAACTCACGTACCCGATGGGCCGTGGCGACGAACAGAATCAATTTCTGGTCTTCGCCGGCGCAAGCTACTTCCGGGGCGTGGGTGCCGATAATCACTTTGGCCTGTCGGCGCGGGGTATAGCGATAGACACCGGACTGCCCTCCGGAGAGGAGGTGCCATCGTTTGTTGAATTCTGGCTTGAACGGCCGGGAGGTGGCAGTGAACGTATGCGGGTTTACGGCCTGTTGGACGGCCCTAGCGTCGCCGGCGCCTACCGTTTCGATATCCAGCCTGGCAAAACCACACGTATCGATGTCACTGCTGAGTTGTTCTACCGCAACCCGGTGGACCAACCGGGCCTGGCGCCACTGACGTCGATGTTCTACTACGGCGAAAATACTGCCAGGCCCCGGGGTGAATGGCGGCCCCAGGTGCACGACTCAAGCGGACTGCTGATTCATGACCAGGGCGCGGGCGAATGGTTGTGGCGCCCTCTGACGAACCCATCGCGCCTCCGGCTCAGCTACCTTCAGGTTGATCGCCTGGCTGGCTTCGGTTTGATGCAGCGGGATACCCAGTTTGACCAGTTTGAGGACGCCGAGGCTCGATATGACAAACGGCCCAGTGCGTGGGTTGCGCCAAGGCAGGGATGGTCGAACGGCGAGGTCGTGCTGGTTGAAATCCCCACCAACGCGGAAACCAACGACAACATTGTTGCCTTCTGGAAACCGAAGGAGCCAGTAAAGCAGGGTGACCATCGGGCGTTTGCCTACAGCCTTCGTTTTGGCGACAAGGACGTATCCGGGCAGGACACCGGGCGTGCGCTGCAAACGTTTGTTGGAGATGGCAATCGTCCCGGAGGCGGCACGGAAGAGGGGGCCTACCGAATCATTGTTGATTTTGCAGGGGGGCCACTGGACGATCTCAAGCCCAATGCAGCCATCGTCAGTAAAGTCAGTGAGGGCAGCGGAAACAGCGATGCCGTTGAGATCATAGAGCATTTCGTTGAGTACGTTGAGGCGGATAGCACCTGGCGACTGTCGATGCTGGTGCGCCCCGTCGGTGAAAAGGCTCCGGTGCTCCGAGGACAACTCCTGCTTGATAATGAGCCACTGACCGAGACCTGGACCTATTCCATCGGCCCGGATTCCGGGCTTGGCCAGAAACAGTAGAGCGGAGATTTGTTCATGCCGGAAACCTTATGCCAGCAGGCAATCGAGAGGGTCATGACCTATCTGCGCGACGATGGCGTGGAACTGGATGCGGAAACCTGTCGACAGGTGTTGCGTTTGGTTGACGGTGCCATGACAGAAGGTGATGGGCCAGACTTGCCCGCCCGGTGTATTGAGCTCGTGCCGGACTACTTCAACCTGCCGGGAATGGACATCCCGGCGCCCATTCCACCCCTCATGCGCGGCCACCTGGGGTACTACCCCCATGACTGAGGTCATTAATGCAGCCCCAATCGAGCGTTCGGGAACCTGGCGACGTACCGCCACAGTGCGTCGTTTTTTCCTGACACTGTTTGTGGTTGGGCAAACCGTTGTTGCCAGTTACTTCCTGCTCTGGATTCTGCCGTATCACGGCGGCACATGGGTGGAGCTCGGCCTGCTTGCGCTTTTCATCCTCCTTTATATGTGGATTGCAGTGGGGTTCTGGACGGCCGTGTTTGGCTTTGTGCTCAGGCTGGTAGGGGGCGATCGCCACAGTCTTCTCAAGCGCCATCCGGAGTCGGAACTGGAAAACACGGCGTTGGCCAAAACCGCCATCGTTATGCCGATCTACCATGAGCCGGTGCAATGGACACTCAGTGGGTTGAAGGCTGTCTATCAGGATATTGAGCGGACCGGGCACCTGGACCGCTTTGAGTTTCATATCATCTCCGACAGCAGGGACCCGAACGTCTGGCTACAGGAACAGGCCGAGTGGCATCGGTTGTGCGAAGAGTTGGGGGCCGAGGGGCGGCTGTTCTATCGTCGACGGCGCGTCAATCTCAATTTCAAAAGCGGCAACGTTGCGGACTTTTTGCGGCGTTGGGGCCGTCGTTACCGCTATATGGTTGTTCTGGATGCCGACAGCCTGCTGAGCGCGGGAACCATCGTGAAAATGGTGCAGCTGATGGAGCGGGAACCCAACGTGGGTATCTTGCAGACCGCACCCACCATTATCAATGGTGAGTCTCTCTTTGCCAGAGTGCAGCAGTTCGCGAATCGCCTTTACTCGTCGTTGTTTGCCACCGGTCTGGCAGCCATACAGATGGGAGACGCTGCCTTCTGGGGCCACAACGCCATTCTGCGTGTCGAGCCATTCATGGCGCACTGCGGTCTTCGCAAGCTGCGGGGCTTCGGGCTTTTTCGCGGGCCCATCATGAGTCACGATTTTGTGGAAGCGGCCTACATGGGGCGCGCTGGTTATGAGGTGTGGCTTGAGCCTGAGCTTGGCAACAGTTTTGAAGAATCACCGCCCACCATTTCGGATGAGCTCTCCCGGGACAATCGCTGGTCCAGGGGCAACCTCCAGCATCTTTGGATCCTGCTGTTCGGGCGGAAGTTGCGCCTGGCCCACCGGATGGCGCTGCTGAACGGCATCATGGCGTACCTTGCGTCGCCGCTCTGGTTGGCGTTTCTGATTCTGACGACCGTTGAAGCCGTGCAAATGACCGTCGCCAGCATCAATTACTTCCCCGAAGGGCACCAGGGGCTATTCCCCCTATGGCCGGAGTGGAGGCCGGAATGGGCTATCGGGCTTGCGTTGAGCACTCTATCGCTGCTGTTCCTGCCAAAGTTTCTTGCCATCTTTGATGCTGTAATCCACGGCCTTGTGCGGGGCTTCGGAGGTGTCTGGCGGCTATTTCTGAGTGTGATGCTGGAAATCGTCGTTTCCGTCCTGCTGGCTCCGGTCCGAATGATGGCCCACAGCCGATACGTCCTTGGCGCTCTTCTCAACGTCTCTTTGTCCTGGGCAGGGCAGAACCGTACCGAAGAAACGACATGGCGGGACGCTTTTCTGACCCAGTTTCCCGGCATGCTCGTGGGCGCTGGCTGGTCCGCCTTCGCCTGGAGCCTGGACCCCATGTTTTTCCTCTGGTCCCTGCCCGTAGCGGTGCCGCTTGTGTTGGCAGCCCCGACATCGGTGGTGCTCAGCCGTGTAGGGCTGGGGCGGGCCTTTCGGAAAAAAGGATTACTGGTGATACCGGAAGAGCTTACACCAGTCGCGGTATTGAACGACGCCAGACGCGCAAGGGCCGAGAGTGATGAGGTTCCGGTGATTACCGCTGTGGAGGCCGCTGTGATACGGCCGCGACTGAACCAGCTTCATCTCACTTTGGCGCGCGCCGATCGCCAACCCAGAAGGGCGGAGTTGCTGGCGCCATTGGTACGACGACTCGCCGACAAAGGGCCGGAGTCATTGTCCCGGAACGAACTCAGCCAAGTGTTCCGTGACCGCACGGCACTGGCGGAACTGCACCAGCTTGCCTGGCGTTCATCGCCGGACAGTTTCTGGGGACGGCGAATATCCAGTCTGGGCAAGACAAAACCTGAAGAGTAAAGGCTTCAATATTAGACGGGAGCATGACATGGACAGACGCACACTGATCAAAACCTTCGTCAGTCTGGCGGGAGCCCAGGCACTGCCCCTCTCGGCATTGATGTACAGTGGTTCCAGCGTGGCGGGCGAGGTTGGTGAGCCCAAGCCATTCAGTTACGCGTGGCTGAAAGGCCATGCGCGGGCCTTGGCCGGTGAACCCTGGGTGTCACATGAAGGGGAGTTGCCCGGCTCGTTGAAGAATCTGTCCTGGGACGATTACCAGGCGATCGGCTTTCGCCCCGAAGAAGCGCTTTGGCGTAACGACGACAATGCGTTCCAGGTGCAGCTCTTCCATCTTGGCCTCTACTTCAAAACTCCGGTGCGCATCCACGAAGTGGAAGATGGCGAGGCCCGGGAGCTTGCGTACAAGCCGGAATACTTCCGATATGAGGGTGAACAACCCCTGGGAACCCTGCCGGAGGATCTTGGCTATGCCGGGTTCCGTGTTCACTTCCACACGGACTACGAGCGCGACCTGGCCGCTTTCCTTGGCGCCAGCTACTTCCGGGCGGTTGGGTCAGAGATGCAATACGGGCTCTCCGCCAGGGGGCTGGCGATCGACACCGCACTGGAAAGCGGGGAAGAGTTCCCGCAGTTTTCGGCCTTCTGGCTGGAGAAACCGAAACCGGGCAGCCAGAACATGGTGGTCTATGCACTTCTGGATTCACCCAGCACGACCGGTGCCTATGCCTTTACGTTGACCCCGGGACGGAACATGGTGATGAGCGTGGATGCGGCGATATACCCGAGAAAACCCATTCAGCGGGTGGGGGTCGCGCCACTGACCAGTATGTACCAGACCGGTGAGAATGATCGCCGTATGGCCTATGACTGGCGCCCGGAAATTCACGATTCGGATGGGCTGTCGATCCTGAACGGGCAGGGCGAATGGCTGTGGCGGCCACTGGTCAATCCCCGCTCCCTGCGGGTAAATACGTTTGTTGACAATAATCCTCGTGGCTTTGGCCTGCTGCAGCGCGACCGCCGGTTTGCCAACTACCAGGACGACGGCGTGTTCTACGAGAAACGTCCGAGCACCTGGGTCACGCCTCACGATGACTGGGGCAAAGGCAGTGTGATGCTGGTGGAGATTCCCACCAAGGACGAGACGTTCGACAATATCGTCGCCTTCTGGCACCCCGAGAAGCCCATGGAGCCGGGGCAGGAGTATCTTTATTCCTACACGTTGTCATGGGGGGGCGAGCCGCCGATGGAGCCAGAGGAGCTGGCCACGGTCCAGGCAACACGTACGGGATTGGGGGGCGTTGTCGGGCAGGAGCGAAAATATTTCTCCTGGCGGTTTGCCGTGGACTTTGCCGGCGGCGCGCTGCCGCTGGTGGGGGACGATGCAGAGGTAGAGCCGGTGATAACGGCCAGCCGTGGGGAGGTGGAAATCACCTCTGCGCGGCCATTGGATTCCATTGGTGGTTATCGGGCGATGTTTGACCTTGTGCCCGACGACTCCCTGGAACCGATTGACCTGCGTCTTCAGCTCAAGCTCGGTAACCAGGTGCTTACCGAAACCTGGTTGTACCAGTACACGCCGCCTCCGAAGGACGAGCGCACGCTCTATTAGCCTTGCTTCTGGGCGGTGAAGGCTGCCGCTCTGTCAACAATTACGCTGCCAGGTAATCCGGGATTGTTGACAATAATTGAGTTAGGGCGTAGATTTCCGGTAATTCCAGTCACTATTGTTGACAAAATATGCCGGAAGCTATCGCCCAAACCTATACCCGTGCCGATGAAGCCTTCGATTGTCTGCAAACGGCCATCGTTAAGGGCGACCTTGCCCCTGGCGAAAAGATCGGCGAAGTCGAACTCTGCTCCCGTTTCAATCTTACCCGTGGCCCGCTTCGCGAGGCGCTTGGCCGACTTGAATCCCGAGGGTTGCTGGTGCGCCGGCCCCACGCCGGGGTAAAGGTGGTCTCAGTCAGCGCTGATGAACTCATGGAGCTCTACCGCATTCGCGAAACCATGGAGGGGCTCGCCGCCCGTCAGGCCGCCGAGCGGATGACCGATCAGGAAATCGCTGACCTGTCCGCCACCCTCGATAGCCATGAGCGAATGATCGAACAGGCCCAGGGCCAGGCCTACTATCAGGCGGAAGGCGACTACGACTTCCATCACCGAATTGCCACCGGCAGTCGCAACACCAAACTCGCGCAAATGCTGCTGGGTGATCTTTACTATATGGTCCGGATGTATCGTTACCGTTTGAGCACCTCATCCGGGCGCCCTCACATGGCGCTGGGGGAGCATCGCAGGATTGTTGAAGCCATCGCCCAGCGTGACGGCGAGCTGGCGGAATTCCTGATGAAACGACACATCCATGCGGCCCGCAAAAACATCGAGAAAAAGATTCAGCAAGGCGATTTAACGATCTAGAACCGTCACCCCAAATAACGAGGTTACTCATGTCCAAAACACTATCCCCAGGCGCACGCTTCCGCAAAGCCCTGAAAGAAAACCACCCCTTACAGATTGTCGGTACCATCAACGCCTATACTGCCATGATGGCGGAAAAGGTCGGTCACCAGGCCATCTACCTGTCCGGAGGCGGTGTTGCCAATGCTTCCTATGGTTTGCCGGATCTGGGCATGACCACTCTGAACGATGTGGTCGAGGATGTCCGCCGCATCACTGCGGCCACCGACGTCCCGCTGCTGGTAGACATCGATACCGGATGGGGCGGGGCCTTCAACATTGCTCGCACAATCCGTGAAATGGAACGCGCTGGCGCAGCGGCGGTTCATATCGAGGATCAGGTTGCCCAGAAACGCTGTGGTCACCGACCGAACAAGGAAATCGTCTCCCAGGAAGAAATGGTGGATCGCATCAAGGCCGCCGTGGATGCCCGTCAGGACGATGACTTTTTCATCATGGCCCGCACCGACGCGTTCCAGAAAGAAGGCCTGGAAGCGGCCATTGAGCGCGCAAAGGCCTGCATTGAGGCAGGCGCCGACGGCATTTTCGCCGAAGCGGTGACCGAGTTGGAGCACTACAAGGCCTTTTCTGAAGCCCTGGACGTGCCGGTGCTGGCCAATATTACCGAGTTCGGTGCCACGCCGTTGTACAATCGCAAGGAGCTTGCTGAAGCCGGCGCCGGTATGGTGCTGTATCCATTGAGTGCCTTTCGCGCCATGAACAAGGCGGCACTGACAGTTTACGAAAACATCCTCGAGAAAGGTGACCAGAAAGACGTGGTTGACCTTATGCAAACGCGGATGGAGTTATACGATTTCCTGAACTACCACGATTTCGAACAGAAGCTGGACGAGCTGTTCCAGCAGAAAAAGGGTTAATCAAAATCCAAACATTGATGAGGGGGAAAACCATGGCTGAAGCAAAACAACTCGGAGGCGCAGGTCTTCGCGGCCAGGTGGCTGGCGTAACGTCACTGTGTACTGTTGGCCAATCCGGCGCCGGCCTGACTTATCGTGGCTATGACATCAGCGACCTGGCGGACCACGCCCAGTTCGAGGAAGTGGCTTACCTGCTGTTGCGCGGCAAGCTGCCTAACCGGCAGGAGCTTGAGGACTACAAGAAAAAGCTTGTGAGTATGCGTGAACTGCCATACGCCGTGAAATCCGTACTGGAGCATATTCCAAAAGACGCCCACCCCATGGACGTCATGCGCACCGGCTGCTCCATGCTGGGTAACCTGGAAACGGAGACCGACTTCAGCCAGCAGGACGACAAAATCGATCGCATGCTGGCACTGTTCCCGGCCATCATCACCTACTGGTACCGCTTCGCCCATGAAGGCGTGCGCATCGATACCGCCAGCGACGTGGATTCCATTGGCGGCCATTTCCTGGAACTGCTTCACGGCAAGAAACCCAGCGAACTGCATGAGCGCGTTATGAACGTGTCGCTGATTCTTTATGCAGAGCATGAGTTCAACGCCTCTACCTTCACGGCTCGTGTATGTGCTTCCACCCTGTCGGATATCCACAGCTGCGTGACCGGTGCCATTGGAACCCTGCGCGGCCCGCTCCACGGTGGCGCCAATGAGGCGGCCATGGCGCTGATCCAGAAATTCCAGACCCCGGACGAAGCCGAGAAAGGCCTGCTGGGCATGCTGGAGCGCAAAGAGAAGATTATGGGCTTCGGCCATGCGATCTATCGGGAGTCTGATCCCCGTAACGCCATCATCAAGAAATGGTCCGAGGAGCTCGCCAAGGAAGTGGGTGATACCGTTCTGTACCCGGTATCGGTTCGTTGTGAGGAGGTCATGTGGCGCGAGAAGAAGCTGTTCTGCAACGCCGACTTCTTCCATGCGTCCGCCTATCACTTCATGGGTATCCCGACCGAACTGTTTACCCCGATCTTCGTTATGTCGCGGGTGTCTGGTTGGACCGCCCACGTGAAAGAACAGCGTGAAAATAATCGCATCATCCGCCCAAGTGCCGACTACGATGGCCCGGCGGATTCGAAGTGGGTGCCGATCGACGAGCGGCCGTAATCCGATAAACCAGAATTTGAGTACCGCCCATGAACACTGATTACCGCAAACCCCTCCCGGGCACTGACCTGGAGTATTTTGACACCCGTCAGGCTGTGGAAGACATCCAGCCTGGCGCCTACGACAAACTGCCGTACACCTCCAAGATCCTGGCGGAGCAGTTGGTTCGTCGTTGTGATCCATCGGCACTGACGGATTCCCTCAAGCAGCTGATCGAACGCAAACGGGACCTGGATTTTCCCTGGTACCCGGCCCGCGTGGTCTGCCATGACATCCTTGGCCAGACGGCCCTGGTAGATCTGGCTGGCCTGCGCGATGCCATCAAGGAAAAGGGTGGTGATCCGGCGAAAGTCAATCCGGTGGTGCCCACCCAGTTAATCGTGGATCACTCGCTGGCCGTTGAGCACGCCGGTTTCGAGAAAGACGCGTTCGAGAAAAACCGTGCCGTGGAAGACCGCCGCAACGACGACCGTTTCCACTTCATCAACTGGACCAAGACGGCGTTCAAGAACGTGGATGTGATTCCTCCGGGCAACGGCATCATGCACCAGATCAACCTGGAGAAGATGTCGCCGGTGGTTCAGAACCGCGACGGTATTGCGTATCCGGACACCTGCGTTGGAACCGACAGCCACACCCCCATGGTAGACGCCCTTGGAGTTATCTCCGTGGGCGTGGGCGGCCTTGAAGCCGAAAGCGTGATGCTGGGCCGCGCCTCCATGATGCGCCTGCCAGACATCGTGGGTGTGGAGCTCAAGGGCAAGCTGCAACCAGGAATCACCGGTACCGACATGGTGCTGGCTATCACTGAATTCCTGCGCAAGGAAAGGGTGGTGGGTGCCTACCTGGAATTCTACGGCGAAGGCGCCGACAGCCTGACCGTAGGTGACCGGGCCACCATCTCCAACATGACTCCGGAATACGGTGCCACGGCGGCGATGTTCTATATCGACGGCCAGACCATCGATTACCTCAAACTGACCGGTCGTGAAGACGAACAGGTCGCCCTGGTTGAGAGATACGCCAAAGAGACAGGCCTGTGGGCCGACAGCATGAAAAACGCCGAGTACGAGCGAGTGCTGACGTTTGACCTGTCCAAGGTACACCGTACGCTGGCGGGCCCGTCCAACCCCCACGCGCATCTTCCCACCTCCGAACTGGCTGAGCGCGGTGTTGCCGGCAAATGGGAAAAAGAAGAGGGCAAGATGCCGGACGGCGCGTGCATCATCGCCGCGATTACCAGTTGCACGAATACCAGTAACCCCCGCAATATGGTGGCCGCAGGCCTGATCGCCCGTAATGCCAACAAGCTGGGGCTGACTCGCAAGCCTTGGGTAAAGACTTCCCTGGCACCGGGCTCCAAGACGGTAAAAATGTACCTGGAAGAAGCCAGCCTGATGTCCGAGCTGGAAGAACTCGGCTTCGGCGTAGTGGCTTTCGCCTGCACCACCTGTAATGGCATGAGTGGCGCACTGGACCCGAAGATTCAAAAGGAAATTGTTGATCGGGACCTGTATTCCACCGCCGTGCTTTCGGGCAACCGGAACTTTGACGGCCGCATTCACCCCTACGCCAAGCAGGCGTTCCTGGCATCACCGCCGCTTGTGGTGGCCTATGCGATTGCAGGCACCATCCGCTTCGACATCGAGAAAGACGCCCTGGGGCACGACAAGGATGGCAACCCCATTACCTTGAAGGACATCTGGCCGGATGATGCGGAAATTGATGCCATCGTGAAGTCCAGTGTGAAGCCGGAGCAGTTCCGCAGCACTTATATTCCGATGTTCGACATCACCCGGGATGCGCACGCCAACACCAACCCGAACTACGACTGGCGCCCCCAGAGCACCTACATTCGTCGCCCGCCGTACTGGGAAGGTGGCATGGTAGGCGAGAAAACCCTCAAGGGTATGCGCCCGCTGGCAGTGTTGCCGGACAACATCACCACCGACCACCTGTCGCCGTCCAATGCCATCCTGATGGACAGCGCAGCCGGCGAATACCTGCATAAAATGGGCGTGCCTGAGGAAGACTTCAACTCCTACGCCACCCATCGGGGCGATCACCTGACGGCTCAGCGCGCCACCTTTGCCAACCCGAAACTGTTCAATGAAATGGTCCGGGACGAGAATGGCAAGGTGAAGCAGGGCTCCCTGGCGAGGGTTGAGCCGGAAGGCAAGGTCACCCGCATGTGGGAAGCCATCGAAACCTACATGGAGCGGAAGCAGCCACTGATCATCATCGCTGGCGCCGACTATGGTCAGGGTTCCTCCCGTGACTGGGCGGCCAAGGGCGTGGCCCTGGCGGGTGTGGAAGCCATCGTGGCTGAAGGCTTTGAACGTATTCACCGTACCAATCTCGTCGGCATGGGCGTTATGCCCCTGCAGTTCGAGGAAGGCACCACGCGGCAAACCCTGGGTATTGATGGTACTGAAACCTATGACGTAGAGGGCACAGCTGCACCGCGTGCGCAACTCACTCTGGTTGTCCATCGCAACAATGGCAGCACCGAGCGTGTGCCCGTGATCTGTCGTCTGGATACAGCGGAAGAAGTGTCTATCTATAGTGCTGGTGGCGTGCTTCAGCGCTTTGCTGAGGACTTCCTGCAATCGGAGGGCGCCGCATGACCCACGCGCCCCAGATCAAAGTCCCCGCCACCTACATGCGTGGCGGCACCAGCAAGGGCGTGTTCTTTCGGTTGAAGGATCTGCCGGAAGCGGCACAAGTCCCGGGCAAAGCCCGGGATAACCTCCTGCTGCGCGTGATCGGCAGCCCGGACCCTTACCAGAAACAGATCGACGGCATGGGCGGTGCTACCTCCAGCACCAGCAAGACCGTGATCCTGGCCGAGCCGACACAACCGGACCACGACGTGGACTACCTCTTCGGTCAGGTGTCCATCGACAAGCCGTTCGTCGACTGGAGCGGGAACTGCGGCAACCTGACCGCCGCCGTCGGCGCATTTGCCATCAATGGTGGTTTCGTCGCTCAAGAGCGCATTCCGGAAAACGGTATTGCCACGGTTCGCATCTGGCAGGCCAACATCCGGAAAACCATCGTCGCCCGCATTCCCATCACCAATGGTGAAGTGCAGGAAACCGGTGATTTCGAACTGGACGGCGTGACCTTCCCGGCGGCCGAAGTTCAGGTGGAATTCATGGACCCCGCCGATGGCGAAGGCGCCATGTTCCCCACCGGCAACCTGGTGGACGACCTGGACGTACCCGGTGTTGGCACCCTCAAGGCCACCATGATCAATGCCGGCATTCCCACCATCTTCCTGAATGCAGAAGACATTGGCTACAAGGGCACGGAACTGCAGGACGATATCAACAGCAATCCCGAGGCCCTGGCGATGTTTGAAACCATCCGCGCCCACGGTGCTGTCAAAATGGGACTGATTCAGTCCGTAGAAGAGGCCGCCAGCCGCCAGCACACGCCCAAGGTGGCGTTTGTGGCAAAGCCGTCTGACTATGTGTCTTCCAGTGGCAAAGCCATTGGGGCAGGGGATGTGGACGTGCTGGTGCGGGCCCTTTCCATGGGTAAGCTCCACCACGCGATGATGGGAACAGCCGCCGTTGCTATTGCTACCGCAGCTGCCGTACCGGGAACTCTGGTTAACCTGGCCGCTGGCGGCGGTGACAGAACCTCCGTGACCTTCGGCCACCCATCAGGCACCTTGCAGGTTGGTGCGGAAGCCAGCCTGGTCAACGGCCAGTGGACAGCCACCAAAGCCATCATGAGCCGCAGCGCGCGAGTGCTTATGGAAGGTTGGGTGAGGGTGCCCTTGATCTAATTGTGACGCTGGTTGCGACAGGTTTCACGATTCCAGAATTCAGCGCTTGTAAGCTCTTTGAATAAAAGAGATAAACGCTTAAATTTCAACGGAATGTGAAAAATGTCGCAACCATTCGGTCCGTCTGGCCTTCCTCTTATTGTTTGTTCAATCGCCTTGGCATTGGTTGGATGTGGTGACGGTGGGTCCTCCTCATCATCGAATTCTTCGCAAGCTGGGCAAGACAACGCTGGCCCCGGAGTGACGGCGAAATCCCTGCCCGAACTGGATGGCTATATTGAGCACGACTATTCCTTACGAGGCACGAACGAGAACCCACGGGTTTATCGTCGTAATCTTGAATCTCACTCGCTGGCTTATGTGCAGGCAGGGGATAAGGTGGGTGGGCAGGTATTTGCCGGGGGTGTCTTTACCGACAATCTGTTCGCTCCAGCTGCCGTAACCGCAAGCTCAACCAGCGTGTCGATTCACAGCCGCGTTGATGGAACAAGTGTCAAACTGTCAAATATTGGTGGCGGGCAGGAACCTTGTTCCGTTAAGGGTTTCGTGAACAGCGACCTGTCGACAGGACTTGTTAATCTGGCGATGTCCGGCGGTAATCTGACATGCGATCTCTCGGTTGATTCCGACGACACGCATTACTGGTGGACATTGGGAGCCAATACGTTCGAGGTCTGGGAAGCGGATGGGGTGTCATCCTACACGGATGTATTCTTCAACGGCGACGGCGATATCGATTTTGTGGTCGCCAATAACTATGCCGAAAGGACGATCATCCTGTATGGAGAGTCAGGCGCTGAGCTGAAGCGGGTGGCGGGAAGCACTTGGGTGCCGAGAGTCTACCCCATGGCAGAACCCGGCCCCACACGGGATGAGACGTTTGTGGGTGTGCTCAGTGACGGCGAGTTTTTGATTACATCAGTTGCAATGCTGTTGGACTCCGGTCTTGCAGGCGCACAACCTGTGCTGTCGGGACTTTCTGAGTCTGCCAGGTTGGCGTCACTCTCATTGATCGAGGACGACAAATACACAATCATCGCGGACCGTGGCGTGTTGCACAAGGTCGATGAAATCAATCGATCTGCCTCTTTGTTTGCTGATTTCTCAGATAAGTTTGCGGATGGTTGGGCGCTCGACGATGTTGTCGTTATGGGCGACAAAGCCATCGCTTTATGGACGACTTTTCAGGGTGCTGATCGCTCAGACCCTCTCGGTGAAGTCTATACCGTCGATCTGAGTTCGGGTGAGGTCGATTTGCTTCTGGCGGTGGAATCTACGTTTGTTGCTTCTCGAACGGAATCACTGCTTTTCGTCAATTTCCTGGATTTCTCAGGTCGTAACAGAACCCTGATTGTAGGCCGGCCCGGTGGCCCGGTTGTGCCTAACGCGGAAACCTACTATGCAACGTCGATGAACCTGACTCGTGGCGGAGACCGAGCAAAAGTGCTGGCGATGAGCTCTTCCATCGAGAGGGATGTGCTCAGCCCCGCGGGATTGCTCAACCCCGACATATGGGCCGTCAATGAAACCACCGGGAACATAACAAGCAAGGTAATGACGCTGCCTTACAATTGTTACTCTATGGACTCTCTTTATGCGATTAACAGTCACCTCAGTGTCGTGTCTTTCTGTGAGGATGGGTTCGCGATAGAAGAGCTGGAGCTAGAGAGAGGGACATTGAGTTTCGTCACCTCGGATCTGCGGGCAATAAACTGAAGGGTAATGGTTGGAAAGCTGAAAGCCTCACCAGCACGAGCCTGGAGGCCCACGTTCCGGCTCCGCAAAACACCTGTCGAGCTTGCGGAGCCGAAGCGCTCTACTTACGCCTTGCGACTACGGCGACGCAGTCCAAAGCCCAGGGCGCCAAGCCCCAGCAAGGCCAGGGTGCTGGGCTCCGGAACCGGGTTGGTCGGAGTAATCGGGCTACCGGCGTCGAAATCGTTGTTGTCAGTATCGCTCAGGAAGCTGAACATGCCTGAGAACAGGCTGCCATCGAAATCGATAGCCATGGTTGTAAACAGGTCGTCGTAAAATACACCATCGAGGGAAAGCTTGTCGGAGTATTCAACGTTCACGGTTGTGCTATCCGTCAGATCGCCGGAATTGGACAGTCGAAAAGGCTTGCCCAGGGCTGAATCTGGTGAGCGGGAGTCGCTACCAACAATGTCAAAGATCGTGTTTCCCGGACGCCCGTTCAATACGATGCTGGTGACGTCTTGAACGGAATTGAAGGTAAACGGGGAGCTGTAGGTGTCTCCATTGATAGACAAGCTCCAGCCACTACCGATGGCTTCGCCGTAGGAAGAGCTGCCGACCGTACCGTCAAATGCCACGGTTTCACAGGCCGCGCTGGCAAAGCAAGTAGTGACTTCCATGCCGTCCATCAGCGAGCCGTCGGTTGAATACCCGGTCAGCATTTCGGTGTTGTAGAGGTCGCCGTCAGAGTTGACGACGTTTACGATGGGGGCTGCGTAAGCGTTCCCAGCCATTGCAGCGGCCAATCCCAGGCCGATCACTATTTTGTGGTCAAATCCTTTCATACTTCATTCTCCTTGCGTTTTTACAGATATCCATATTCACCCCGCGTTTCCTGCAGAGTGGTCTCCGGACTGCGTTCTCAGCAAGAAAAAAGCCAGCTTGGATATTTTTCGGTTAAAACAGCCGGTTGCCATTTTCTGAATGCTCTGGTCACCGGTGAGGCATTGAAAAGTGTATAAAAAGTCAACGCTTAAGATCTGGATGGCTGTATCCCGGCCGGGCCGATGTACTAACCTGTTTGGCATGACTGTTTTTCGTTCTTAGTCTCTCACTGAGATCCAAAACCAATAAGGGATTCGCCATGAGCTCCAACGCTGATCAGAACATTCGCCCCGACTATGACGACGTCCTGCAGGCAATCGCCGACTACGCTCTCGGCTATCGGATAAAAAGCAAAGAGGCTTGGAATACCGCGAGAAACTGCCTGATAGATACCCTCGGTTGTGGCCTTCTGGCCCTGCGTTTCCCTGAATGCACCAAGCACCTTGGGCCGCTGGTTGACGGCACCGTTGTACCCCATGGCGCCCGTGTTCCGGGCACGCCTTACAGACTCGATCCGGTAAAGGCGGCCTGGGATATTGGCTGTATCGTGCGCTGGCTGGACTACAACGATACCTGGCTGGCGGCGGAGTGGGGCCACCCCTCGGATAACCTGGGGGGCATACTGGCCGTGGCGGATCATCTGTCCCAGAAGCGGGTGGCGGAGCGCAAGGCGCCCCTGACCATGCGGGATGTCCTGGAGGCTATGATCATGGCCCATGAAATCCAGGGGGTGCTTGCACTCGAAAACTCGTTTAACCGGGTGGGGCTGGATCACGTTGTGCTCGTCAAGGTGGCCTCAACCGCTGTTGTCGCAAAACTGATGGGTGCCAGTCGCGATCAAATGCTGTCGGCCTTGTCCCATGCCTGGGTGGACGGCCAGGCGCTGCGAACCTACCGTCATGCGCCGAACGCTGGCTCCCGAAAATCCTGGGCGGCGGGAGATGCAACGTCCCGTGCCGTGCGGCTGGCCGATATTGCAATGCGGGGAGAGATGGGCATCCCGGGGGTGCTCACGGCACCCCAATGGGGCTTCTACGACATTCTGTTCAGCAAAACCAATAAAGATCAGAAGCTGAAACCTGAGGACAAGCGTCAGTTTACTTTACCCCAGGCTTTTGGCGCCTACGTGATGGAAAACATTCTGTTCAAGATTTCCTTCCCGGCCGAGTTCCATGCTCAAACAGCGGCGGAAGCAGCGGTCATACTTCATCCCGAGGTAAAAGACCGCCTGGATGACATCGAACGAATCGTTATCACCACCCACGAATCTGCCATCCGTATCATCTCGAAACAGGGCACATTGGCAAACGCGGCCGACCGGGATCACTGCCTTCAATACATGGCTGCTGTACCGCTGATTTTTGGGGGGCTGACAGCGGAGCATTATGAAGACAGCTTCCATGAGGCCAATCCGATGATCGACCAACTCCGAGACAAGATGGACGTGGTTGAGGATGAGCGATACACACGTGAGTATCTGGAAGCAGATAAGCGCTCAATTGCCAATGCGATTCAGGTGTTCTTCGCCGACGGCACCAGCACGGATAAGGTGGCAGTTGAGTATCCCATTGGCCATCGCCGTCGCCGAAAGGAGGGGATTCCCCTGCTTGAGGATAAGTTCCGCCATAACCTGGCGACCCGGTTTCCTGGTCAGCGCTGCGAGAAGATCTTTAACCTGTGTAAAGATCAAGCGCTATTGGAGTCGACCCCCGCACACGAATTTGTTGATCTGTTTGTTATCTGAACTGATTGGAGCGCCTGCTCTCCGGGCATAGCGAGGGGTTGTCGAAAAACTTTACATTGAGAAAATGTGCGGGCTTCTAACTGACTGAAAATGAACCAGTTGAAGCCGTGGCACGTCTTATGCAGCAGTTACTCCCTATCGAAGACGATTCTGTCAGCTTATATGGAGTACTGATATGAACACACTACAAACAGTCGGCGCCATTGGGGTTCTCCTTGGCGCCTGCAACTGGGCCAGCGCTGCGCCCATTCTCAGTATTAGTAGCCAGGGCGCTACAGCGGCCGCCTCCGCGGAACAGGACTTCCTGGACGCTGCGCATTCCGGTTATCTCACCGAAACGTTCGATGATAATTCTTTTTACACCGTTGGAAGCCAGGCTGGCACCATCACGTCCTCAGTGGGTGTTGGGTCCTTTACCAGTGCGGTGCCAGGTTCAGGCGGGTTGTGCGATAGCGGTCCCTATAACTGCAATGGCGGTCTTGCCGTATTGAACGCCGGCGCCAGTCCCTTTAGCGGGCGCTATTCCGTATCCGGGGATAACTGGTTGGACAGTATGGATGCACGCCAGATGGTTATTTCTCCAGCGGCTGGTTTTAACGCCATGGGTTTCTATATGACAGACCCCAACGATGCTGGCGGACGCCTCTCGATTGGCGGGTTCGATTTCAGCTTCAACGACATATTTGGGTCCGCTCTGGGCAACGGCAGAGTTTTCTATGTCAGCCTCTATGACGCAGCGGGTTTGGGGGATGTCAGTATTTTTTCCAACAACCCCGATGATGGGTACGGCATCGACAACATAACAGTCGCCAATGTCACAGAGCCGGGTACGCTGGCTTTGTTCGCGCTGGGACTGCTAGGGATTGGGCTTTCGCTTTCGCGGAAGTCAAAGCGCAACCGCTGAGGATCAATGGCGGTGTGTCAGTATATTTTACGCAACCCAAATATTGCCAATGTAAGTTATTGTTTAATAATGAATAAATAATTGGCACGACAACTGCATTGGTTTGGGCGGTTGATGAGAATCATAAGATGTAGACAAGGAGCAGTAAAATGAAAATGACTTCAAAGCTGATTGCAGCGGCGATGCTGGTGGGAACGTTCTCGGTAGCTCAGGCCGCTCCAATGGACGTTTTCGACCTGAAAACAGACGGTGGCGCGGACGTGTTTACCGATTCCCTCGGTGAAGGCGCGTTCTACGACAACGGAGCCTCTTTTGCGAAACTGAACGATGTTGATGGTAACCAGGATTCAGCCGGTGCCTTCCTGCTGTTTGAATTTGCAGGTTTTGCGAACATCAACAACTTCGGTATCTATAACCTGAACGACACCAACGAAACACTTCAGGTGTTTTCAGGGTCGGAAGGCTCTGGCGGTCGCCAGGTAGAATTTGACCTGGACGCTGGAACGGCTTCCACTCACTTCGGAACAGCCAACATTGGCTCTACGTTCGGCTTCTATCTGCAGCGCGGCAACACCACGTTCTATTCAGATGCCAGCCTGAACGGCGGCGTTGACATGACACGGATCTTTGACGTGACTGGCAGCCAGAACAGCAGCTTCTTTGGCAGCTCACTGATTGTGGCCTTCGAAGACCTGATTGATGGTGACTTTGATTACAACGATCTGATCGTTGGTATTTCAGACGTGCAAGCGGTGCCCGAGCCAGGAACGCTCGCTCTGTTTGGTCTTGGCCTGCTGGGCCTGGGTATGACTCGCCGTCGCAAGTCAGCCTGAGCTAAGTAAGCCATCGAACACCCTGCCTTGATCTCCGGGGCGGGGTGTTTTGCGTTTCTGGCGTCGCGTCGGGTGCCGTCCTTCTACTGTCCCTGATTGCAGTATCATTAAAATGCAGTAAACTCTGTTCATTGTTAGATCTGCAGCATGGGATGCGCAGGCGCGTTTACAGTGAACAGCAAAAGGAGTTGGCGTGGCCCACGTCAGATTGTTCAAGCACTACATTCATGTTCCCTTCGTCATTCTGGGCCTTATTGACTTAATTGTCCTGGCAGTTAGTTTCTGTATCGCCGCTTTTTTCCGCCATTTCGGCGATTCTTCTTTTTTCTTTGAAAGTATTCAGTTCCTACTACCTTCAGCGTTAGCCTTCGGTCTTGCAAATCTTTTGGTTATGGTTGCTCTTGGCGTTCATCAGTCACGCCTCGAAGAGGGTATGTCCGGGATGATGCTTCGCACCATTTTTTCACTCATCATTGGTGTGCCGGCATCAGCGTCTATTTATCTCTTGGCCGATCAATGGTTGTGGTATCTAGGCTTTACCGACTTGCTCACTTCAGCCTCTGTCCTTGGTTTCTTTTTTCTAGGGATTTACCGGTCAATATTCTTTGCATTTACTGGCAAGGACTCTTTCAAACGCAAAGTGCTGGTTCTTGGGTCCGGGTTTCGTGCAAGGCAGTTGCTTGAAGACCTGACTACACCTTTCAATCGCAAAGGTTTCACGCTGTCGGGTTTCGTACCACTACCGGATGAGTCGTCGGAGATTGAAGAAAAGCACCTCATCAGGCTTCCCAATACACTTCACGACTATATACGGAAACACCCGGTCAGAGAGATAGTTGTGGCAGCGGATGACCGCCGCAAAGGATTGCCGATGGAGGATTTGCTTGAGTGCAAAATGGAAGGCGTAAAGATAGTTGACGCGGCGTCGTTCTATGAGCGGGAGTCACGTAAAGTTGCCTTGGAGATGGTTACCCATGGTTGGCTGGTGTTCTCTGACGGGTTTTCAGTCTCATCTGTATTTGGATTTGGAAAACGGTCTCTCGATATACTTGCCGCGACGATCTTATTGTTGGCCGGTCTGCCTTTGATGGCGCTTACCGCTATTGCGATAAAAATTGAAGATGGGTTGGCAGCCCCGGTATTTTATAGTCAAGAACGTGTCGGTCTTAACGGCAGAGTTTTCAGGGTTCACAAATTTCGCTCCATGACCACGGATGCCGAAAAGAATGGGGCAGTATGGGCGAGTAAAAATGACACCCGAGTTACGCGGGTTGGAGACTTTATCCGAAAAGTGCGTATCGACGAATTACCTCAAATATTCAACGTGATCAACGGAACCATGGCATTTGTAGGGCCTCGTCCGGAGAGGCCCATATTTGTCGAGAAATTGTCCGAGAGGATACCGTTCTATAGTGAGCGTCACCGGGTCAAGCCTGGTCTGACAGGCTGGGCCCAGCTTTGTTTCGCTTATGCTGACAACGAAGAGGACACCAGGGAGAAGCTTCGTTACGATCTTTATTACATCAAAAACCAAAGCCTTTTGCTGGATTTGTTGATTATAATTCAGACAGTGGAGGTGGTATTGTTCAAAAAAGGATCAAGATAATTCCAGCCAGTTACGTCGACTGATAAACGGAATACAGCATGGATATCTCAAGAGGAATAAAAATGTCACGGATCACTACTTTGCCAGGACTTGCTCTGTGCATCTCGCTGATGGTTATCGCTTCCGGTTGTGCAGGCCCCACTGCTTCATCCCCCGAAAAAATACAGCAGGCTCTATCCGCTGGGCCGTCAGGTAGTGTGAATAGCTATGTCCTGGGCGCGACTGACGTCGTCCGGGTGTCGGTATGGCGAAACGAGGATCTTAGTATTTCGGTCCCCATTCGTCCTGATGGCAAAATCTCGGTGCCACTGATCGGTGATGTTCAGGCAAGTGGCAAAGAGCCGGAAGAGTTGGCAGGCGACATCCGGGTTGAGCTTACCGAATATATCAGGGAACCCCAGGTCAGCGTGGTGGTGACCTCAATGGGAAGCCATGAGTTCACTGATCGTGTTCGGGTGACGGGAGCTGTGCGTCAGCAGGTCTCGCAGCCACACCGGGATGGAATGACGGTATTGGATATGTTCCTGAGTGCCGGCGGCGGAAACGAGTTTGCCGCACTAAACCAGTCAATGCTTTACCGGAAAATGAACGGTGAGGTGGTAGCGATCCCTGTAAAGCTTGACGACATTCTTAACCGCGGGAAAATAGAGACAAACTACGCCATGCGTCCGGGGGATATTCTGAGCGTCCCCGAGCGAAATTTCTGATCACGTAAACCCTGTAACAGCCAGACTGTTGGATTGAGCTATGGCACTTCCATTATCCCAGTTACCAGTTGAAATGCTGCGAGAAGTCCGGTCAAAGAAGTGGCTGGCATTTCTAGTGTTTGTACTGGTTAGTTTTGCGGTGCTTGCCGCCGGCTTTCTCTGGCCGTACAAGTATCAATCCGAAGTAGTGATATTCGTTGATGACAGCAATATCATCCGCCCGTTGATGGAAGGCAGTGCCGTTACCACTGAGATTAATGACAGAGCTTCTGCGGCGCGGGAAATGCTCCTTGGCCGCAGTATCATGGAAACGCTCGCGAAGGATAGTGACGTGTACGATAATGTCGATTTGCCGCCTGAGCGCCTGGAAAGTCGAATATCTGGCATTAGGGGAGGGCTAAGCGTACGCACACGTGGTGACAACTTTTTCAGTATCGGTTTCACCTCGTCATCCCCTATGGAAGCGTTCAAGGTGGCTCAGCGGCTTGGGCAACTGTTCATCGAACAGAGCAGAGATCGAAAGCGTGCCGAGAGCCGCAGCGCCTATGAGTTTATCGACCGCCAGGTCAAAGCCTATGAACAGCAACTTGCAGAGGCGGAGCGCCGGCTCAAGGAGTTCCTTTCAACGAACAAGGATGGGACCGAAGAAGACGCCAACAGGAGGATGGCCAATCTCCGCAGCCAGCTTGAGCTGGCCGAGTTGGAGCGCGCTGAGCTCACTGCCCGGCTGGAATCGCTGCGAAACCAGCTGTCCCAGGTGCGGCCGACCATCTACCAAGGGCGATCTCAGGACGAATTTCAGGAAAGAATCTCATCGTTGCAGTCTCGGCTCGATAGCCTCCGTCTCCAGTACCACGACTCCTACCCCGATATCATTATCCTGCGGGAGCAGTTGGCAGAGCTGAAGAAGCAGCGCAATGCAGCGCTGGCGGATCGGGAAAATAACGGTGAAAGGTCGCTGGAAGGCAATGAGATTGTTAACCCCTTGCATCAGGAACTTAGTGCAAAACTCTCAACCACCCGTGCTGATATGGAAACGGTTGAGACTCGAATCCGCTCTCTGAAAAGGCTCATGGCCGAGCAGGAGGAGCGGATGGAGCGAATACAGGAAAACAAGACAGAGTACTCGCAGCTCACAAGGGATATGGAGGTCAACAAGGGCATATACGATGATCTTCTGAAGCGCCGTGAGAGGGCGCGTGTGTCAATGTCCCTGGACATTGAAGGGCAGGGCATGAATTACAAGATCAATGAAACCGCCCAGTACCCCACGTCGCCGGTTGGCCCGAAGTTTCCGATGTTTGCAATGGCAGGGCTGGTGTTAGGGCTTGTCGCACCGTTTGGCGCCATAGCCGGACTGCTACAAATTGATCCCAGGATTCGCGCCCGTGCGCAACTTGAGGAAGACATTGGCCTGCCGGTGCTTGCTGAAATTCCTGATGTGCGCACGCCCTATGAAAAAAGAAAAGACAGACGTCTCACGATTGCCATAGGGTTTCTCTCTGTTATTGCGATAGCTTTTTACGTTGCTATTGTTGTGGCGTCTGAATTGGGAGCAGTTTGATGTCGGAATCAAGGAATCGAGATGACGATGCGGTAGAACAGAAGCAACGTGCCGGTGGTGAAAGCGGCGACGGGCAGTCCAGGGAAGCCGGTTCCGAGCAATCGTGGTTCACTCAGCGTGACATAGCGAAAGAGGCGGAGAAGGGCGGGTTGCCATACTCTGAGTGGGAAGACTCCAGAATGTTGGTGCCCAGTTCGCTGGAGTTGGGTGCGGGTGCGGTTGACAAATATGTCATCAGCAAACAGATCGTAAAGATGCAGGAGCCACGTCGGCTTACGCCTGATGATCTTGACGAGCGCAGGATAATCTATCCTGAGTCGAAGAACCGCAACCTGGTAAACCGATTCAGGGCATTACGTACCAAATTGCTTGAGAACTCTGGCGGCAACAATTTTACTTTGGTTGTAACGGGTGCTTCAGCGGAGGCAGGCGCCTCATTTGTGGCTCTGAACCTGGCGGCCGCGTTTGCGTTTGACCAGTCGAAAACCGCGTTAATCATCGACTGCAATCTTCGCGAACCAACGCTTCATTCCACCCTTGATATCATGCCTGAAACGGGACTGACGGATTTTCTCGATGATTCCGACTACGACATCAGCCGGATTCTATACCCCACCGGCATTCCTCGGCTCAGGCTTATTCCCGCCGGTAGTCGCAGGGAAACACCGGCTGAGTTTTTCACATCATTCAGGATGAAGCAGTTTCTGCAGGCCATACGGCGTAGATATCCGGATCGCTTTATCGTGTTGGATACCGCTTCCGTGGCGGATTCACCAGACGCCCGGATTCTGTCCGAGCTTTGCGACTACACGATGCTCGTCGTGCCCCATGGGAAGGTAACAGCAGGCACGGTTGAGAATGTCGCCACTGCGTTCAAACCGGAGAAGTTTGTTGGAGCGGTGATCAATGGTTAGAACGATCCGCTCAGCGATACGCTGGAAGCGAGAAGCCTTTATACTCTTCGTTGCTGCCGCAACCGCGGTGTCCTCGGTGGCAACCGCTGAGCCTTTAAAGATGTCAGCAGGCATCGACAATCGGCACAGCGATAATGCCCGAGAGGCGCCATCCAACGAGGAAAGTGACACTGAAACGCGTTTGAGAGTGAGCGTGTCCCATCAGAGTGATCCCGGCCGCTGCACATCGAACCTCGGAGCGACGTTGGGTTACGGTTACTGGCACAGTGATACCTTTGATCCGGAAACCTACACTAATGCCGACTTTTCCGGGGAGTGCGAGCTCGCTCACCAGCTCAACTGGGCTGTTTCCGATAATGTGAGGGATGTTAGCCAGGATAGCAGAGGGCCGTCCACACCTGACAACACCACTCGAAAAAATGTTTTCAGAACCGGCCCCAACTACACTATTAAACTGAGTCCTCGCGACAGTATTCAGTTGTCCGCCGAGTACGAAAATACGCAATTCGAAGAGGCCGAAGAAACCGACAGTGATCGGCTCATCGGCATAATTGCATGGAACAGGCTGTTCAGTCCGACGTTTTCCGGTGGGGTCAGCGCCAGCACAGATCGGGCGGAACTGGATACCGATGAGGAGATCGATAAGGATACCCTCAGCCTTGTTTTCAACAAGCGCTGGCCAGCGATGCGAGTGTCCGGTTCTGTTGGCAACAGCCGAATTGAAAGCAGGTTTCGCGGCGTGAGCCAGGAATCAGATGGGGTCGTCGGTGACCTGATGCTCGAGCGAGAGCTCAATCCTTCGTCCGAAATCTATCTTCAAGCCAGTAGGCAGTTAACCGACCAGACCTCTGACTTTGACATCCAGTTCGATGATTTCGAATTCAATCTTCGAGAGACGACAACGGTTGAAGTAACAGCGCTGGAAGCCGGACTGGGTAAGCGGTTCAGTGATGCGAGTTCGGTCAATATCGGGCTTACTGCCAGCCGGTCTGACTACCTGCAGACGACCGACAAGGAAGAAAGGGCCGGGCTATCTTTGCGTTACTCCCGCCCGCTTGGATCCAGGCTTGATTTCAACGTCGGCGCGTCAATGACGCATTACCGCTACGAGGATGAGGGCGAGGATGACGAACTGTTCAATTCCAATGTGGGGTTAACCTACAAGGCAAGCAGAGATCTCAGCGTGTCTGGCCAGATTGGTCATAAGCAACGGACCAGTGATTTAGTCTCCAGAGAATACACGGAGAACTGGATAGCGCTGGGACTCACCTATGCGATCTTTTAAACCTGGCCACGGAATATCAAGAGGAGGCGGCACCGTCGCTATGACTCATGAACACCATCAGTAACGCACTTACGATCGATGTAGAAGATTATTTCCAGGTAGCCGCGCTCGCCGAAGCCGTCGACCGGAAAGACTGGCACGATATGGAATATCGGGTTGAGGCCAATACCGACCGTCTTCTTTCCGTATTGGGTGATCACAACACGAAAGCCACCTTTTTTACCCTTGGCTGGGTTGCGGAAAAATCGCCCGCGCTGGTCCGTCGTATACACGATGCCGGCCACGAGGTGGCGAGCCACGGTTACAGCCATCAGCTTATCTACAAACAGACGCCAGAGGTGTTCCGCGAGGAAACCCGGAGATCCAAGGCTATCCTCGAAGACATTATTGGTGAACCGGTTACCGGGTATCGCGCTGCAAGTTATTCCATCACCGCCCAGTCACGCTGGGCGCTGGATATTTTGTGTGAAGAGGGGTTCACATGGGATTCCTCTATTTTCCCCGTTCACCATGACCGGTATGGAATGCCAGGTACACCCAGATGGCCGCATCGCCTGAAAACCGACAACGGTTCGGAGATCGCAGAATTCCCGCTGAGCACCTTGAAGTTGCCGGGCTACACTCTTCCAATCGCCGGAGGTGGCTACTTCCGTTTGTTCCCCTATTGGTTCAGCCAGTGGGGGCTTGGCTCGATCAACCGTATGGGCAAGCCCTTTGTCTTTTACCTCCATCCTTGGGAAATCGACCCTGGCCAACCGCGGCTCGACGTAAAGTGGTTCTCTCGTTTCAGGCACTACAATAACCTGGAAGTGTGTGAGCAGCGGCTGGTTAACCTGCTGAAAAGGTTTCGATTCACCACGATGAGTGACGTTCTCGTCGAGCAGGGTGTGCTGGGCCGGGATGCCAGCCCCCGGCAGACCGAGATGGGCACTGCCCGTTTGCTTGGGGGTTGAACGAAATGACCTTCTTCACGGATGAGACATCATGCTAACCCTGGTTTTCTGGCTTTCGCTGGCGCTGCTTTTCTATATCTATCTGGGCTATCCGTTACTGGCTTCGTTGCTGGCCCAGATACGAGGCTTGCCAATCTCTACCGACGACTCCTATCAACCCACAGTGACCATTGTCATCGCGGCCTATAACGAAGCGGACAGCATTGAGGCAACACTGAACAACAAGCTGGAACTTGCCTATCCGGACGAAAAAATTGAAATACTGGTAGTTTCTGACGAATCAGACGATGGCACAGACAGCATTGTCGAACGGGTTGCTCAGTCATCCAGTCGCAGCATAAAACTCTTTCGTCAGGTACCCCGGCAAGGCAAGACCGCTGGCTTGAACACGTTGGTTGCGAACGCTACAGGGGACATTATCCTGTTCTCGGATGCGAACTCCCAGTGGGACCAAAACGCAGTGAATCATCTGGTGAGCAACTTCGCTGATGACGGTGTTGGCTATGTGACCGGAAAAATGGTTTACGTGGCCGCTGATGGTTCACTGGTGGGCGATGGCTGCAGCACCTACATGAAATATGAGAATTGGCTGCGGGTAAAGGAGTCTGCCATTGGCTCCGTCGTAGGTGTTGATGGTGGTATTGATGGCATTCGGAAGTCGCTCTATCAGTCCCTGCGAGCAGACCAACTCCCGGACTTCGTGCAACCGCTGAAGGTCGTTGAACAAGGGTATCGGGTTATCTACGAGCCCAGGGCACTGTTGAAGGAAGATGCCAACGAGGACAGCGTCAGCGAGTTCAGTATGCGTGTCAGAGTGAGTCTGCGAGCGTTGTGGGCCCTGAAGGACATGGCACATCTGATGAACCCCTTTAACTACGGACTGTTTGCGCTGCAAATGGTATCTCACAAACTGCTTCGCTATCTGGCGTTTGTTCCGCTGATAACGTTCACGGTGGCTGCCTTGCTGCTGGCCCCCCGGGGAGGCTTCTACGCATTGTGTTTCTTCGGCCTGGTGCTGCTCTACGCCTTTGGCTGGTTGGGACGTAAGGGCGAGGAGCGCGGCCGCAGTAGCTCCTTTGTTTATGCCGTTCCCTATTACTTCCTCTTGCTGAACATCGCATCGCTAAAAGCCACAATGGCGTTTCTGAAGGGAGAAAAGAAAGTAGTCTGGAACCCAAGGAAAGGTTGATACCGATAACATGAGAGTTCTTCACCTGATTGACAGTGGCGGTCTCTACGGGGCTGAGAAGATGTTGTTGACGCTGGTTTCCGAGCAAATGGCCGCAGGTTTGTTACCTACCGTTCTCAGTGCCGGTGAGACTGGTATTCAGAACAAGCCCATTGAAGTAGAAGCTAGGCGTCTTGGTATACCGGTAATTCCCTGGCGAATGAACCCGGGATTCAATCTAAAGGCTGCCCGCGACATACTCCGTTGGGCACAATCCGAAAACTACCAGATCCTCCATTCACACGGTTATAAGTTCAACGTGCTCATGGGCCTTTGGCCCGAATCGATCCGGAAAATACCTTTGATCGCTACACTGCACGGTTACGTAAGGGCGAAGCGATTCACAAAGGCCTGGGTATACGAAACGATAGATCGCCTGATCCTGGCGCGGTTGCGGCGTGTTGTGCTGGTCTCCGAAGCAATGAAACGTCAGGTTCCGGAGAAAATTGCCCGTTCTTCGAAGACTGTAGTGATCCCCAACGGGATGAGCATAGGTTCAATACGTGAGTCTGCGTCGAGTGAGCCCGCTGAGGCTGTGTTCGGATTCCTGAGCCGTTTTGATTCGATAGTATTGGGAGTAGGGCGCTTGTCCGCAGAAAAGGGGTTTGTCCGCCTGCTGGATGCATTTGCCGTGCTCAGGCAGAGCCATGAATTATTGGGCCTTATTATTATTGGCGAAGGTAAACAGCGGGCTGCGTTGGAAAGGCAGGTGTCCGATCTCGGCCTGGAGGATTTCGTTCAGCTACCGGGGTATGTCGACGAGGTTCCAGCGGTAATGAAAAGGAGCGATGTGCTCTGCATGCCGTCACTGACGGAAGGCCTCCCGATTACGCTGCTGGAGGCAATGGCCGTGGGAATCCCGATCGTCGCGTGCGACGTTGGTGAAATCGACAAGGTACTGGGCCATGGTGCGGGCGGACGAATAGTCCGCTATGAAGGGGCATCCCAGCTTGCAGGCGAATTGGCAGCCGTACTTGACCACAAAGACAGCGTCGACGAACAGGTCGAGTGGGCCCGGAACAGGGTGGAAACTGACTACTCGGCAAATGCGATGATGGAAAGCTATCTCGCTGTTTACAGACAGGTCACCCAATGAAGCTTAGTATTATCATGGATCGATACGATAATCCTTACGCCGGCACCGAAAGCCAGGTACTGAAGCTTGTCAATGGATTAATGGAGCAGGGATGGGACATACAGTTCGCTGTGCTTCGCGGAACGGATTACACCCGAAGCGGGATGTTTCCGGTGCCGGTACATGATCTCGGCGTGGGTAGTATTTCCAGCCCCGGCAGTTGGTTCAAAATGTACAGCTATGCCCGGTTATTGCGCAAGCAGGGGTTCTCCGTGGTCCATGCTTTTTTCAACGACACTTCCGTGATCGCTCCCCCCATGATGCGCCTTGCCGGCCTTAAAACACTCATCTCCAGAAGAGACATGGGCTTCTGGTACAGCGGGACCTATCTCAAGGCGCTACGCCTGACGGGTCGCTGCGTGCACGCGGCCGTATGTAACAGCAAAGCGGTAGCTGAAATCACGTCCCGATTTGAGAAGATGCCACTCGGAAAGATCCATGTGATCTACAATGGATACCCCGACATTTCGTCTGGCGAGCAGGTAACAGCCTCCGGGGAAAGTCGTTTTGAGGCCGAGGTTGTCGTGGGTATCGTTGCGAATCTTCGCCCGATTAAGCGTATTGAAGACCTGATTGAAGCGATTGGCCTACTGGCCAGGGAAGGCTTGCATCTCAAACTGAACGTAATCGGCGGCGGTGATCCCAGTGCCTATATGGAACAGGTAACGCGACTCGGGCTTGAAGGGCGCGTCCATCTGTTGGGGAGTCAGCCCGAACCTGAACGCCACATCCGTGACTTTGATATAGCCGTACTTTGTTCGGAAACAGAAGGCTTTTCCAATGCCATCATTGAGTACATGCGATGTGGAAAGCCGGTGGTCTGCACGCGTACCGGCGGCAACCCGGAAATTGTTGAAGAGGGCCTTAACGGCTACCTCGTGCCCGTTGGTGATGTTGAGGCTCTGGCAGACCGAATACGGAAACTGGCGGAAAATCCGAAGCTGCGCGAAAAAATGGGGAAAGCCGCTCAATCACAATTGGCTGACAAGTACTCCATGAAAGCGATGGTAGCCAAACACGTTGAACTTTACCGCCAAATTGAACCAGGGATGGTCGAGATATGATGCGAACACTCTCGAAACATATTTTCTACCCGCTATGGGACTTGAAAGACCGTAGCGGGCGACTTCGGGAATGGAAAACTCTCGAAGAGCAACAGTGGTGGCCACGCCAGAAGCTGCTGGACCTTCAGTTCAAGCGACTTCAGGACATGCTGATTTATGCGTCAAACCACAGCCCCCATTACAGAAAGATTTTTACCGAGCAAGGTATTGAGCCGGGCGCCATCAACTCGAAAGCGGCTTTCGAGGCGGTTCCGGTAACCACCAAACAGGATATCCGCAACAACCTGGACCAGTTTGTAAGCGACGAGTTCAGCAAGACCGATCTGGTAATGGCCAAAACTGGTGGGTCCACCGGTGTTTCACTGAATCTGTACTTCGACGAAGCCTGCCAGGAACGCCGTAATGGTGCCCAGTTGATGGCTGATCGATGGGCGGGCTGGGACCTTGGAATGAAGAAGGCCTCGGTTTGGGGTAACCCTCCCGTTGCGGAAACGCTGAAACAGAAACTGCGTCTTCACCTCCTTGACCGCACAATCTATCTCGACACCATGGACCTGAATGACAAATCCATGGGAGAGTTTGTGGAACGATGGCGCAGAGAGCAACCAGGCGCCGTATTTGGGCACGCTCATTCAATCTTCATCTTTGCGAACTACCTGGTATCCAATCGCATTGAGGATTTGAAGCCGGACGGGATTGTTGCCACATCCATGATGCTACTCGACCATGAACGGAGAGTGATTGAACAAGCCTTTGGCTGCCCGGTGACGAATCGCTATGGTTGCGAGGAAGTTGGACTGATTGCCTGCGAGTGCGAACAGCACCAGGGTATGCACCTCAATCTACCGCATGTGTATGTGGAATTTCTGGATGCCAATAATCGCCCGGTGAAGCCTGGCGAACCCGGTAAGATCGTTGTAACGGACCTGAATAACCGCGGCATGCCACTCATTCGTTACCGGGTTGAGGACGTAGGTGTGTACACCGAGAAAACCTGTAGCTGTGGACGGGGGATGTCTATTCTTGAGCGCCTTGAGGGGAGGGTAGCGGATTTTCTCAAATTGCCTGCAGGCGGGCAGGTAGCCGGCATATCGCTGGTGGAACGTACCTTGACCAAAGTGCCGGGCATCGAGCAGATGCAGCTCGTTCAGGATGCGCTGGACCACGTGATTATCAATCGCGTCAAAGGTCAGGATTTCAACGAACATACGGACACGGGACTTATAAGCGCCATGCGGGAAGTGTTTGACGACAGCGTAGAACTCGAGATCAAAGATGTCTCAAATATCCCTCAGGAAGCGTCTGGTAAGTACCGGTTCTCAATATGCAAGGTATAAGAATGAATGATCAGCCTCTGGTAAGCGTTGTTATAGCGACATACAACATGGGCCAGTACCTTCCAGAGGCTATTGACTCCGTACTAGCTCAAAGGTGGGAAAACCTGGAAGTGATAGTAGTAGACGACGGCTCAACGGACGATACGCCAGAACAAATGAAGCGGTTTGAGGGCAATGGCCGAGTGAGGTACCTACCTACGGAAAATCGCGGCCAGCCCAAAGCAAAGAATCGTGGCCTCAAGGAGGCAAACGGCGATTTCATTGCATTCTGCGATGCCGATGACATCTGGCACCCAGAGAAATTGAGCGTACAGATGCCAATGTTTGAGGTTCAAAATACCGGGGTGGTCTACAGCGAGGTTTCGTACATAGACCAAAACGGCAAGACAATTGATAAACCTCAGCCTTATGAGCGATATAGTGGCGAGGTAACCAATCACCTGATTATAAAAAATTTCGTTCCGTTTGGCACAGCGGTTATACGCAGGGAGTGTCTGGAGAAAAATGGGTACTTCGACGAAGATCTGCCAATGGGAATCGATTGGGACCTTTGGCTAAGATACTCCATGGACTGGAGGTTTCAGTATACGGAGGAAAAAACCTATATCTATCGTATATGGCCGGGACAGATGTCTAAAAACTATCGTGGTCGTTACGATAATGCTTTTCGCATACTAGAAAAGTTCCTTGATTTCCATCCTCAAGCTGTTCCGGACCCACTCGTTGCTCGGGCTTGGGCGGATATGTATGTAAGCAGGGGGATGTCAATCGCCAGTGCGGAGAAGACATTTCGTGAGCCACTGTCAGATATCATCAAAGGATTGTCTCACGATTGGCGCTATGTTTTGGGCTGGAAAAGTCTTGCCAAGTTGATACTAAGACAGATCTAAAGTGCCAGAAAATTTAAAGGATATTTCATGGGGTTAGGTCAATTCATTTATCAAATAGGAAAACCGCTTGGCGGGTTAAAGCTAACTCGATTTCTCACACGGGGACATCCAAGAATCCTAATGTATCATCGAATTACCGAGAACGGTACAAAAGGAACAATTTCTGTCACGGATTTTCGAAAGCAAATGGAGATGGTGCGGAATAACTTTAATCCAATAACGTTGCGCGACCTTATTTCACATGCTGACAATGCTTCGATACCCGACTATACAGTTGTCGTAACTTTTGACGACGGCTACTATGATTTTGCGAAATATGCTTATCCAATTCTTAAGGAACTTGGAATTCCTGTAACATTATTTGTCACGACTAGCTTTGTAAACGGCGATTTATGGCTTTGGCCGGACCAAATCCGCTATCTAATCGAGCAATCGTCGTTTGACGAAATATATTTACATCAGATTAATAGCCTAGTCGAAATAAAAGCTAAGCCCGAAGATGCCTGGAATTCAATTGCAGATTATTGCCTGAAACTATCGAATAATGATAAAGCTAGTTTTTTATTAGATATTAGTCGAAAACTGGAAGTTGATTTGCCAACTACACCGCCTTTCGAATATAGTCCGATAACCTGGGAGCAATTAAGGTCTATGGTCGGTGAAGGTTTGGATTTAGGTAGCCATTCATGTAGCCATCCGATTCTGACAAAGCTGGACGCTGATGATTTGCGAAAAGAAGTGGAAGATTCAAGAAGGTGTATAAAGAATAGGCTGAATATAACGTCAAACGCATTCTGCTACCCAAATGGGCAGAAGACGGACTTCAATGACAGAGTCAAAGATGTCGTAAGAAGGGCAGGATATCGCTATGCGGTGGCAGCGTTTCCTAGTCAAGACCCGCTTAAAGACAGGTGGGCTATTAATCGATATCCGATGGGACCATCCTATGGTTCAGCGGAAAAGACAGTTTTCGGTATCACATATTTTGGAATGTAAATTGAATATCCTTGGTTAAATTCTATGAATCGCCACCTAAATAAGATTTATTTGCGTTCACCAATTGTTCTACAGAATATTCTAGTGTCAATTTATGGGTTTTTATTGATACGCGATAGGTATGGTAAAGAAAGAGCTAATTTTGAGCGGGAGCTGGATATAACGGAGTCTTACTCTAATGAAGAAATGGAAGAGTACCAGCGCCAAAAATTTATAGAAGTTGCTCGAGAGGCGATATGTCATGTGCCATTCTACAAGGATTGGGCGAATAATAATTCATTTTCTGAGCATGACATAAGATGTCTAAGCGACATAAATAGATTTCCAATAATTGAAAAAAGTGATATCCGAAATAACCCTGAATACTTTATATCGCGAAAAGTTAAGAAAAAAGATCTGATCGCGTTGAGCACGAGTGGAAGCACTGGTAGTCCTATAAAAATTTTTTGCGATAGGTCGACAAGAACGAAGCATTATTCTTTCTTCTCGCGTCTTCGAAGCTGGTACGGAGTAGGCAAGAGAGGTCGGCGAATTACATTTTTCGGGCGGATAGTCGCATCAGAAAAGCAAAGAAAACCACCATTTTGGCGTTATGACTTAGCACAAAACAACTTGTTAATGTCGTCACATCATATGTCGGAGTCGAATTTACCTTTTTATTACGAAAAATTGAAGAGTTTTAAACCCAAAGAGATTTTCGGCTATCCATCGAGTATTTATAGGCTTGCGCGCTATATTGTTGAGTCAGATAAAGATCGCTACATTCCAAATGTTGTTATCACAACTGCTGAGACGTTATTGCCCTACCAAAGGAAGGTAATCGAAGAGGCATTTCTGTGTTCAGTCGTAGATCAGTATGGGTGCACTGAAATGGCGTTTTTTGCTTCGCAATGTCGATATGGTGTTATGCATTTTCATCCAGAGCACTCAATCATTGAGATTGTCGATGCAAATAGTAATCCGTTACCGAATGGTGAACCTGGAGAGGTTGTTGCCACTAGTCTTATCAATAAGGTAATGCCGCTCATCAGATATAGGGTAGGGGATAGCTTGTCACTCGTAGACCGCGATCTGAAATGCCATTCTTCCTTCCCGGTCATTGGCCATTTAGAGGGGAGGACAGATGATCTTATTTTCACTAAAGATGGTAAAGCAATTGGACGACTAAGCCCAATTTTTCGAAGTGATAAAAATATTAAGTTGTCTCAAGTGATCCAAAGAGAAAATGGAGATATCGATATATTTGTTGTCCCGAACTCCAGTTACTCCAATAAAAACAGGAACATGATCTATGAAGAGGCCAAAGAAAGAATTGGGTCGACAATGGTAATAAATATAATTGAAGTGGAAGATATCGGCAAGGAATCGAATGGGAAGTTTCGCCCTGTAAAATGTTTTTTTCGACCGGAATGTTGAGTATGCGTAATAAAGTGCCTAGCGTGTGGATTAGTTGGGAAAACCATCGGCGTTCTAGGGAGTTATCGAAGGGCTTAAGAGTTGAGCTCTTTGTATTCTCTCTCAAAGCTGGAAGATGGATCCGATATCCTTACTTGATAACGAGAACAGTAGCTTTTATTCTTGCATCAAGGCCAAAGTTGGTTTTTTGTCAGAACCCTTCTATTGTTTTAACCTTTTTATTGGTTTTGTTAAAAAATATTTGTAACTATAAGCTGATAGTTGATAGGCATTCCAACTTTAAGTTCGAGCATGCCGATTCCAAAGCTCTAAAATGGAGGGTTTTTTTTTGGTTGAGCAGATTTACTATTAGGAAATCTGAGCTAACTATTGTAACAAACGATTATCTAAAAGACTTATGTGAAGAAATGGGAGGCAGAGCTTTCGTTTTGCAGGATAAATTGCCTTCTATGGATCTTATAAATTTGAATGCTCCGCCGAGATTTATGTGTCAAGGTACCAATCTATACAATGTAATGGTGGTATCGACCTTTAATTCTGATGAACCGATATCGGAAATAGTTGATGCGGCGCTAAAACTTCCTGATTATTTCAGAGTTTATCTGACCGGAAATTATAAGAAATACTATAGCGAATCTGATAGGAGTCATCTAGAAGATAGAGGGGTGGTTTTGACGGGATTTGTGGCTGAAGAAGACTATCAATCTTTAATGTATAATTCCGACTTGATTGTCATACTCACTAAGAAAGAGTACATATTGAACTGTGGTGCCTACGAAGCAATTTCAATGAAAAAACCGATGGTTTTATCTAATACGCATACGTTAAGAGATTATTTTAGGTTTGGGTGTCTATATGCAGATCCTAATACGGATGATATCCTAGAGAAAATTATTTCTGCTAAAGATCATTCTTCTAACTTAAAAAGTGATTTAGTTCGGTACACTCCCATCATGGTAGATGTTTGGGATAAGAGGTTTAGAAATCTAACATTTATCGTGGAAGATATGTATGGTGTAGCGGATAGCTCTAGAAGATAAGGCCCATATCAGGACCTTATCTTCAAAAAATGTATTTCTATAGCCTTAGCTCAATCCGCGCAGGGCATTTCGGGCAAAGAGTAACCCCATTGGTGTTGGCAGCTCCTGATTGGTCGACTACATATAGATAGTAGCTTCGCCCATCATCCAAAATTTCTTCTGCATCTACGTGTATTCGCGTGGCTGTCCACTTCTTTGGGAAAAGTGCTAAATGCTCAGATTTTGCTCTATCCCATGTCTTATGTAACGAGGCTACCACTCTCGTTGGTTCCTTGGAGACATATATATTATCAATCTGAAACTCCAAATTCTGATATGGGTCTGACACGCTCGGATCAAATCCAATAAGCTTAGCGTTAAGTCCTTTGTTTATCGGAGACTTTCTGAAATCCTTCACGTTGTGAAGCAAATCTCCGTTTACCCAAGTTCTTATAGAGTTGTTACTTGAGTCGACGTAAATCTCCATTAGATTCCATTTGTTTTCGTCGCCGGACCAAGTGCCCCATTCCACGCCTTCTAGCCCCAAGTCGCCAGTCGAATATGTTAGGTGCATGTTCGTCCATGAGATTCTTGTGTTATTTCCGCCGTCATCGTCCCATATTCTAATGAATTTATTAGATCCGCCAGCAGCATTTGGGCTTTCGGAAGGTTTGAACCACCAAGACACGTACAGAGAGTTATTGTTTTCGTCTTGGAACGGTGTAAAGTAGCGGTTGTAACTCTTTCTTTTTCCGTAATAAAGTCTATTTGATTGCTCTCCTAAGGGTCCGGTACCCGATACTACTTCAAGGGGTGTGGCCCACGCAGATCCCTCTTCAGACCAAAGTTCCGAAGGCGATAGCGTGCTGTAACTATCGTTTTGCTGAACCACCTGCCAGTCATCTGCAGTATCCAGAATTATTGGAAACTCAGCAGACTCGAAATTACTGCCTGTAATAATCAATGTCTGACCATCTGCTTGATCTGTAGTAACACTTTGCACATTCGGTGCACCAAAAGCTAAAGCAGGTGCCCAAGCAAGTGACGCCAAAATTACCAGGTTGGTTATAACGCTATACCTGAGTCTCATCTCAATTCCTCATTCTCATAGTAAGGCAACTATGTCTGTGTATCGCACCAGCCACTTAGCCTATCCTTAGAAGTGCCTAGGCATCTGGAATTACGTACCAATCTCCGGTTTCCGCCTGTAACGCTTTGTGTGTTTTTGTTTGCATTAGGACTCGAAATTAGACATACCGTCAGTTTAGTCCGGATTTTTTGCTCACTCTACTAATTGAAAGCTTTTTGCATATAACGTTTTGCGGTAAGAGTGGATTCGATATTACTATTCGATACATCGGTATGGCTGTTTTGGTCATTTATGCGATATATTGCAATAGATATACCTAATGAAAACCACCAGTAGATTTCGTAGGTGTCCATCCCAAACAATCCCAAAAAAAGACGAGCATATATGAACGCAATGATGGCTCTCGACATTGCTTTTATAAATGGTGATTGGTTCGGCATATTGGCGATTTTTTGATTAACTGTAATTATTCTACGCACAAAAAGGAAAAAGGCAGATATTCCTAATATGCTCATGTTGGTTAATAGCTCAAGGTATAGATTATGGGTATCTTGAAACCTTCCAAACATATCAATTCTTACGCTTGGAAATGCAGCGACCCCGACGCCCCAAGGATTAGATAAAAAAACTAAAATTGCATCTTTCATTATTTGGATTCGGGCGTCGGATGACGATCCCTCTGCTTCTTCTAGTGTAAAAATCGACTGAATCCGTCCTACATAGGCTTCAGGCAGAGCAAGGTATGCAACTAATATTACAAGAAGCCCTATTAAAGTGTACTTAAATTTGTGTAAGCGTAGCTTTTCACGCCAGAAATAGAGTCCTAGAAGGGCTGTGGCTACGTAACCAGTTCTTGAGCCGGTAAAAACTATAATGGTTATCGAGAATACCAACAAAAGGCCTAGAAGGGCCTTTTGCCAGCGGTTCGCGATAGGATAGAGGTAGAAGATGAATGGCAAGCAACCAACAGCCATACCACTGTATGAATTTGGATGCCTATAAAGAGGGGTTACTCCATGCAAGCGTGGAATACCTTGATTTTGCCAAACCATCCCACCTGTCAATGTGCCCATAAATCCTTCTTGGCCCATCTTTAGCATCGCTAGAAGAAAGGCACCTATTATTAATTTTAGAGCCCACTCGGTGCGAACAAATGCGGCGATAAACGCAGCAAGCATGGAGAACTTCACTACGCGGTTGAAGAAGATATTCCAAGACTGAGCGTGATCGTAAGAAAAGGCCGTATAGAAGGCCACAACCGAGAAAAAAAATATTACTGGTCCTTTTAGAGGAGTAGACTTTTTTTCATTTAGTAGTTTAATAGCTGCGCAAACGCTTAAAAAGGCTCCAAGAATAAACTCGAATCGAATGGTTCCGAGGAAATCTACGCGCAGCCCAATTTGAAGATACCAAGAAAAAATGTATATACAGGTTAAATAAACAAATAGCCTTTGTTCTTTTGGTTTTGCGTTGTAGCTTTGTTGAGAATTACTACTCTCTGCTACTTCGTGTGAGCTTCTATACTTTGATTTCATAAGTAGATCGACAATTGGTGACTTCGGACTTATGTCTTTGGAAAGTATCTATGTCGGAATCGCTGAAGCCATGAGCCGTTGTAGTTTTGCCAAAATTTGGTCGTCCAAATTACTTTCTTTCTCCTCAGATACCAAAACAAAGGTAAGGTTACTCGATAGAATGCCATTTCGACTCGATCAGTAGGGCTGGGCTTAGGGAAAAACTGTTCCAACCAATCGTTTACGCCGAGGTCCATGACTAGATGATAGCGAGGCGAATCGCCGTCATTCATCACGTAATGCAGCTTCGAAAAATTAACATAGTAAAGTCGACCAGTATCCATTTTGATCTTTTCGCCATCGACCCAGAAATAGACGCTGGAGTTTGTTTCGATAGGGATATGGAGACGAACCTTTCGGAATGCGAGATTTGCCACTTCATGGCCGATGTCACGATGTTTATCGATCCCAGAGCCAGGATCCAGTCGGGTAATACGGATGCGGCCTTGAGGGCAATGAAAAGAATCCAGAAGCGAAGAGAATGCCGGGAGGTCAGCGCAAATCTCAGTCCGTTTCATCTCCTCATATGGAGCGGCACGTTGTGACTCTGGTCCACTTGCTTCCCCGTTTTTAGAAACTAGTGGTATGGATTTCCAGCCTCGTGAGAGGGTTACATCATAGTGCTCCAGCCAGCTGTCATCCTTCAGCTGATCAAGCTCCCGCCGCAATTCGTCGATGTTGATGGTGAAAGGCAGTTGTTTGGTCAGATCGCACCAAGTGTACATGTTCAGCTCCTTCGAACTCGCAGGGGTGGTCTATGGAAGTAAGTCTATCTCAACCTCTGTGGTTTTCGCACTGTCTGCTTTTGTTTTTGTTGTAGACGTCCGTAATTCATAGTTTCTCTCCAGCCTTTTAACCATTAGTGTAGAATTCCGTCGTTCACAGGGAGTTAGCGCACGTGAAAGAGTTCAGTTTCAGTATCATTGTTCCAAGCTTCAATGCGGCGAATACTCTACCGGAGACTCTGGCGAGCATCGTCCCGCAGCTTTCCGAGCATGATGAAATCATTGTGGTCGATGACGGATCGACCGATGAAACCCCCGATGTTATGGAGGGCTGGTCTACGTCACGAGTCCGCTATGTAAGACAGGCTAACAGCGGGGGGCCTGCAAGCCCGCGAAACCGCGGAATAAGGGAGGCAAACGGCTCGCTCATCGCTCTTTTCGACTCAGACGATATCATGCTTCCGGGAAAGTTGGAGGCGACCCGTCAGGCTTTTTCACACTATCCGGATGCTGGTCTGCTGTTCACCAATTTTTCGACAATTGATGAACTCGGAAATGTTTTGAGTTCCCGGTTCCTGGATAGTTATACGTTCACCGGTCCGTTTTGTGCAAAAGATGAGGCGTGCGTGAGAATTGAACCTCCGGAGGCCTATCGTGCTCTCGGGAGCGAGAACTATATTGGTACATCGGGGGTCGTTATTCCCCGAAAGGTGTTTGATCGGCTTGGGGGGTTTGATGAATCGCTGACCAATGGGGATGACAGGGATCTGTGGTTCCGGGTGACGCGCCAAGAGGTGGTCCTGTTTTTGCCTGGCTGCTACCACGCTTATCGTATTGGAAGTTCAAGCATTTCCAAGGGCAGTGCAAGAAAACGCACCCCCTCGAAAATAAAAGTTTTGGAAAGGCAATTGGACAATCCACTTGACGATGAATTTGCTCGGAGTATCCGTTCCTTGGTTTCAGACAACTACTGTGCGTTGGCCTACGAAAGCTTCCAGAAGAGTGAAATGGGACGATGCAGAGCGGAAGCCATACAGGCACTGAGTGCTTCTATTAACTCCACGGCTTTGAAGCTCTATCTGCTGTCCTTTCTTGGCTCCAGATTGGCTGCAAGAATCAGGCAGCTCAAGAATTGGCGGGCTCGTTAGCGGATCGACCGAGCTTTTTGGTCGTCAGCTTTCTTTACATTGAGCTTTTTCATAACGACCTTTTGCGGCTTTTGTCTACTGTAAGTCCGAACCTTTTGTTTTAATGGTACAGGCTTTGCAGCGATCCTTTGGAGATGAGTTTTGTCCAAAGGAGAGGCTAGGGCATGGGCGCAAAACGGAACACCTTCAAGCCAACGATCACATTTATGCTGGCGCTACTCTGGACGGGAATCACAAGCGCAGCTGATTTTGGCGAGCCGCTCATCTGTCTCAACGCTGGGGGAGGCGCCTACACCTCGTCTCAGGGCTTCCAGTTTATCGCCGATGCCCATTTCTCTGGTGGCAATATTGCGGCCCACGCTCACAACATTGCCGCTACGGACGACGACCCGCTGTTCCAATCGGAGCGATACGGCAATTTCAGTTACCAGATTCCCGTACCGACCGCGGGCAGCTACATCACGACACTTCATTTTGCAGAGATTTATTACCAGTCCACCACCACAACCGGTGGTGTGGGTAGCCGGGTTTTCGATGTCTACATCCAGGGCGAAAAAGTAGAATCCGAGCTCGATATAATCGAGCAGGCTGCAAGCGTAACAGCGGTTTCCAGGAGCTATTTTTCTCAGGTGGGCGGCAGCTCTGTAAACATCAGTTTCGGCGCAATTTCAGATCTTCCCAAACTGTCGGCCGTGTGTGTTTTCCCTAGCAACGGTGATTTCGATGGCGACGGCTATAGTGACAGCGACGACGTATTTCCATTTGATGGTACGGAATGGCTCGATAGCGATGGGGATGGTATTGGCGACAATGCAGATGCGTTCCCATTCGATGCCACAGAATCTGCGGACATGGATGGTGATGGCGTAGGGAATAACAGCGACCCTGACATGGATGGTGATGGCTTCGCTAATGATAACGATGCGTTCCCGGAGGATCCGTCGGAGTGGCTGGATAGCGATAATGATGGCATTGGTGACAACTCTGATCCAACTCCCTCCCTACCGAGTGTTGCGGAATGTGTGAACGTTGGGGGCCCAGAGTTCACTGCTCAGGACGGCACTGTTTTCAAGGCTGACACCCATTTCCTCGGGGGCAGAACCGGCACTCATAAGCAATCCATAGCCAATACATTGGATGATGTCCTTTATCATACGGAACGTTGGGAGAGTTTCAGTTACAACATTCCTGTTCCTGTTTCAGGTTCTTATCTGGTCGAACTTTACTTTGCCGAAATCTACTATCAGGCGAGGATTTCATCTGGCGGGGTTGGTAGTCGGGTATTTGATGTGTTCGTAGAGGGTGAAACCGTTGCGGAACAGTACGACATAATTGCGGCAGCAGGCAGCAAGTCAGCAACCCAGCTTGACCATGTGGCTGTTGTCGAGGATGGTGAAATTGATGTCGATTTCGGTGCTATTACAGACTGGCCAAAGCTTTCAGCCTACTGTGTAACCGAAATCGTGGGCGCTGACTCCGATGGTGATGGTGTGCCCGACGCTCAGGATGCGTTTCCCTCTGATCCCAATGAAACCGTTGACTCGGACGGAGATGGAGTTGGTGACAATTCGGATCTCTTCCCGAATGATGCGTCAGAATGGTCCGACCTTGATGGTGATGGAGTGGGAGATAATTCGGACCCGGATCGCGATGGTGATGGTGTTGCCAATGCCGATGATTACTACCCGGATGACCCCACCGCCTGGGAGAATCCAGGAAGTGATGGTGGAGACAACGGTGGTGGAACCGGCGGAGATGAGCCTCTCCACCAGATGTGTGTAAATGTGGGTGGGCCGGAATACTCCGCGGCTGATGAAACCCTCTATATAGCCGACAGCCATTTTAATGGTGGCTCGAAAGCCAGTCATGTGTATGAGATAGACCGTACGGCCGACGATACCCTTTACCATTCAGAGAGATGGGGCGACTTCGCCTATTCCATACCGGTTCCTGAGTCCGGAAACTACATTGCGTCATTGGAGTTTGCAGAGATTTACTTCCAGTCCACGGTCGCAACTGGCGGTGCTGGCAGCCGGGTTTTCGACATCATTGTTCAGGGCAATGTCCTGGAGCCCGGGTTCGATATCCTGGCGGACGTGCCTAGCAAGACGGCGCTAACAAGGCACTATCTCACCAGTTCAAGCAGCGGCTCAATCAATATCTCGTTCAATGCAGTTGCCAACGAGCCCAAGGTGTCGGCCATTTGTGTCAGGCAAACCAATGGCGATTATGACGGCGATGGCACTCCGGATGACCAGGACGTTTTCCCGATTGATTCAGCTGAGTGGTTGGACAGTGATGAAGATGGCGTTGGAGACAATACCGACGTGTTCCCGGCCGATCCGGCAGAGTGGTCTGACCTGGATGGCGACGGTATCGGTGACAATAGCGATCCTGACCGTGATGGAGATGGCTACAACAACAATCAGGATGCATTCCCAGGTGATCCCACCGAGTGGCTTGATAGCGATGGTGATGGCGTCGGTGATAATGCTGACCCCACACCCTTCGGTGACATTGATGGGTTCCAGATGTGTGTGAACGTTGGTGGCGGAAGCTATGTGGCGACCGATGGCACAGAGTTCATTGCGGATGCCCATTTTTCTGGCGGAGATACTGGCGGCCCCAATAATTACAGTATTGCTGGCACCGACGATGACAAACTGTTTAGAAGTGAGCGTTGGGGGGACTTCAGCTACGCAGTTCCGGTTCCTGCAGTGGGAGACTACGTTGTTGAGTTGATGTTTGCGGAAATCTATTACCAGGTTGGAACGCCCTCAGGTGGCCCTGGCAGCCGTGTTTTCGATATCTATGTCGAGAACGAATTGACCACCAGCGGTTTCGACATTATTGGTGAGGTTGGCCCGAAAACAGCCATAACCAAGCGTTATCTCGCCCAAACCACTGACAACGCGGTCGAAATTGGTTTCGGTGCTATAGCAGATTGGCCAAAACTCTCAGCGTTTTGTATCTCACCAAGTACCGGAGACTTCGACACGGATGGTGATGGTGTTCCTGACAGCGAAGACGCATTCCCCAACAATCCAGATGAGTGGTTGGACAGCGATGGAGACGGCTTCGGGGATAATTCCGATGTGTTCCCCAACGACCCGACGGAATGGGCGGACGTCAATGAGAACGGAGTCGGGGACAACAGCGACGCGAATCTGGATTCCGATGGCGACGGTATCGCCGATATGAATGATGCGTTCCCGTTTGACCCAACGGAAGCCTCTGATTCAGATGGGGATGGCGTTGGGGACAACAGTGACGCTTATCCTAACGATCCAACCCAGCAGTATTACAGCAGTCTCTACCAGGTTCAGTTCGTGAAGAGCGATGGTGTTGTGGATAGCCTGGCGGATGCCCAGGCCTTGATTGATAACGCCACTCAATACGAAAGCGTCGCTTTCGAGACTCATGAGATCAGCTTTACCGACGGTACTTCCGGCAGCGAGGCTATCTTTGCTGCTGGCGAGAGCTTCCCGTTTGTAAACAACTTCGCGATGTTGGCGACTCGGGAGGTTTACGCCCCTGAGTCAGGAGAATACAGCCTGCTTGTCAGAAGTGATGATGGTGTACGCCTGACGGTAAATGGCAACGTTGTCGTTAATGACGACCTGACACGCGCGGTGGACCACAGCGAGGCAGTGCTTTTCCTCGAAGAAGGGTTGCATCAGATTGAAGTTCTCTACTTTGAGAATACCGGCGGGGCTGTTGTTGAGTTCGCTGGCGTCAAAGGTGTCCAGCAGTACTCATTTGATATTGCGGAGTTCTCAGCTGTAACGGATCGCCTGCACGGAGAGGTTTCCACCCCGGTCGTTTACGAGCCGCACATCGGCGGAGAGTGGGGAGAGGTTATTCAGTGGCCGGAAATACCGGTTTCGGCAGCACATCTTCCTGACGGCAAATTGCTGACCTGGGTTGGTGGAACCGAGATAACCGATACGGGTACAAAGAGCACCGCAAGCCTTTACGACCCCGAGACTGGTGTGTTCGTGGGTGTGGACAACGAAACACATAATCAGTTCTGTTCCGGTATTGCCCTGACTGAAGACGGTTCAATCTTCAATTCTGGCGGCAACCCGGACACCAAGAAAACCAGCCGGTTTGATATTGAGACCATGTCCTGGGTACCTCTGGATGACATGGATAAGGCTCGCTGGTATCCGACGACATTAACCATGCCGGATGACCGGGTGTTCACAACCTTTGCCCGAAGTGCGGCCAATACGTCGGAAATCTACTCCAGCGTGACGAACCAATGGACAAATACCCCGGGTGCGAATATGCAGGGCCTGGTGGATGAGCAGAATCTGGTGAATAGCCAACAGCATTGGCAGAACCAGACGGCGAGCATGCAATGGTATGCGTTTATGCACGTGGCGCCGGATGGTAACGTTTTCCAGTCTGGCCCCATGGAAACCATGCGCTGGTTTGGCACTGAAGGGCAGGGCTCCGTGGAGGAAATCGGTGCAAGGCTTGGTGGCGATCAGGCAAGGATGTTCGGTTCCGCTGTCATGTACGACGTGGGCAAGATTCTGATTACCGGCGGTAACGATCCATCGAGTGATGATCCGTCTTCTGATACCGCCATCATGGTTGATATCAATGGGCCCGCACCTGTGGTGACGGAAATCGAACCAATGAATTTCAAGAGGACCTTCCACGATGCAGTGGTTCTGCCAGACGGAAGGGTACTCATAATAGGTGGTACCACAGAGGGCAAGCTTTGGGATGATTGGGGCTCGATTCTTCCTGCAGAGATCTGGGATCCGGAAACTGAGGCCTGGACAGTTGTAAACAGCCTTGAGATCCCGAGGAATTACCACTCAACTGCGCTTCTTATGAAGGACGGACGGGTATTTTCTGGTGGTGGCGGCGCCTGCGGACCTTGCGATGCAAATCATCAGGATGCTCAGTTCTATTCCCCTGATTATCTTTTCAACACGGATGGAAGCGATGCAAGTCGCCTCGAGATAGTTTCAGTTGATAGCACAGTGGTCAGCGCCGGAGAGACCTTATCGGTTCAGGTTTCATCCGGTGCGACGGCTTTCAACATGATTCGCTTGCAGGGAACAACCCATTCGATCAACACCGATCAGCGGTTCATTCCTGTTGAGTTCACCCAGCAGGCTTCTGGATACCAGTTGGAGCTGAATCCGAATCCGAATGTTGTGATCCCAGGTTACTACTGGCTGTATGCGCTGGATGAAAATGGTGTGCCGTCAGAGGGCTATACCATCCAGGTGGTGCGTGATACTTCCAGCGACCCGGGCGATGGTTCTGGGGACCCTGAACAACCCTCTGACTGGGCTGTTCGTACGCCGGCGAGCGGGTCTGCGGATGCCCGTCATGAGAACGACTACATAGCGTTCAAGGAGCGGTTCTATCTGACGGGGGGGCGCGGTAGCCGCTCAATAGACGAGTACAATGCCATCTCCAATACCTGGACCAAACATGGTGTGCCGGTCGACGAATCCCAGCAGGAGCTCAGGCTGCATCACTATCAGAGCGTTGAGGTGGGCGGTCGCATCTTCGTTGTTGGTGCGCTTGAAGGTGGTTTCCCTGCAGAAACCGGTGTGCCTGAAATCTACAGCTTTGATCCTGACCAACCAACTCAGTGGAAAACTGAGTTTGTGATCCCGGCGGAGCGCCGGAGAGGCTCGGTTGCCGCGGTCAATTATCAGGGCAAGATTTACGTAGTCGGCGGGAACACCCGCGGTCATAACGCGGGCTGGGTGCCGTGGTTTGACGTTTATGACCCCGTCAACAAAACGTGGACGCAGCTTCCGAATGCCCCGCGCGCAAGGGACCATCACAAGGCTGCTGTGGCCAACGGTAAGCTATACGTAGTTGGAGGCCGGCGTTCCTCGGTGAACCTCGGCAACCCGGTAAGCGATACCATTCCCGAGGTGGATGTCTTTGATTTCGAAACCGGGCAATGGAGCACTCTGGACAGTGATATTCCAACGCCAAGGGGTGGAATAGCGATGATCAAGCAGGGCTCTGAACTGATTGTTGCTGCCGGCGAGAGCGGTGCGGGCGCTCACTCCAATGTTGAGGCTCTGGATGTGGTGACCGGAAACTGGCGCACCCTGCCCAGCCTGGGCATCGCACGGAATGCACCTGGCGGAGCCCGCTACGGCAACGAACTGTTCGTGGTTGCCGGTGCCCTCAATAATGGTGCTGAAATCAATGCCCAGGAGGTCATGACGCTTTATCCACGGGACTTTGCAGTGGACACTGATAATGACGGCGTACCAGACGCGTTGGATGCCTTCCCGGAAAATTCCGGTGAGTATGCAGATAGCGATGGTGACGGTGTTGGAGATAATCGTGATGTCTTCCCGAATAACTCTGTGAACTGGGCCGATACGGATGACGATGGTGTAGGAGACAATACTGACGCGTATCCGAATGATCCTTCCCGTTATGCGGAGAGTGCGCCCCAGGTACTTAACTCCACCACGCTGGTGACCGAACGCGATACGGGTTCACGGAGAGTCTGGGTGGTCAATCCGGATAACGACTCGGTGACGCTTGTCGATGACGGCGATGTGGTTGTCGAAGTGCCCGTCGGGGACAAGCCGAGCGCGGTTGCTGTTAATCCTGTTTCAGGTGACGTCTGGGTTGCCAATAAAGGTGACAGCACTCTGAACGCGATTGATCCTGACACCTATCAGGTTGTCAGGACGGTGACTCTTCCGATGGCTTCCCAGCCTCATGGCATTGTGTTCCGCCCGGGATCTCATGAGCTGTACGTCGCCCTTGAGGCGTTGGGGCAGGTATTGAGGTTGAATGTTGCAACGGATCAGACGTTGGGTTCCGCCATGCTGGATGGCAGGGTACGGCACCTGGCGATTGATGTGGGCCGTGACCGGGTTTACGCCACCAACTTCGTAACGCCGTTTGTTCCAGGAGAGGATGGACTGTCTCCGGATGTACAAAACGCCAATGCGGAAATATTTGTGTTGGATGCCGCCTCCCTGGCCCATACATCGACTGTCTCCCTGGGATATCTGAACAAGGGCGTTTCTGAGAGCTCTGGTCCGGGGCTGCCCAACTACCTGAATGCTCCTGTGCTGTCACCGGATGGTAGCTATGCCTATGTTCCCTCCAAACAGGACAATATCCTGTCTGGCGGTCTGAGAGGCGGCGCCGGTATGACCTTTGACCAGACCGTCAGGGCCGTTACATCCCGGGTTAATCTTGCGAACCTGACCGAGAACCCTGGCGTTCGTATCGATCATGACAACGCCAGTGTTGCGACCGGTGCCGCGTTTACCGGCGATGGCCGTTATCTGTTCGTTGCACTTGAAACCAGTAGGGAAGTGGTTGTTTACGACGTAATCAGTGGGTTCGAACTGACCAGGCTGGATACGGGGCGTGCACCGCAGGGCGTTGCGCTGTCGCCGGATGGTGAAGTGCTGTATGTCCATGACTTCATGGACCGCGCGCTGACAACCTTTGACCTGAAAGCCATTCTCAACGGTGACGTAAGTGCGACTGTTGCCGTTGGGTCAACGTCATTGGTCTCGCAGGAAGCGCTTTCCCCAACAGTACTTCTTGGAAAACAGCTATTCTACGATGCCGCCGACGATCGTTTGGCCAGGGACAACTACATGAGTTGCGCATCCTGCCATAACGATGGCGGTCAGGATGGCCGGACGTGGGACCTGAGCACCTTTGGCGAAGGGTTGAGGAATACTATTGGTCTGCTGGGCCGAGGCTCTGGCCACGGGCGTTTGCACTGGACCGGCAACTTTGACGAGGTTCAGGACTTCGAAAATCAGATCCGCTCACTGGCCGGCGGCACGGGGCTCCTGGAGGACGGGGACTTTGCTGTTGTAGAGGATCCAATGGGTGCACCCAAGCAGGGCTACGATGCTGAACTGGATGCCGTTGCAGCGTACGTGGAGTCGCTTACCGCGATTCCCGCTTCACCCTATTACGACGGGAATCTGTCGGCTGCAGGCCAGGCAGGTGAGGGCGTCTTCCAGAGAGAAGGATGTGCAGGCTGCCACTCTGGTAGCGAAGGCACAGACTCTCCCTCCGGAGTAGTGCATGATGTCGGAACTATTACAGCTGTCACCGGTAATGCCTCAGGAGGACCGGTTTACGGTCTTGATACACCCACACTGAATCATTTGTGGGCGACAGCACCGTATCTGCATGATGGCTCTGCGCTTACGATAGCGGAAGCAATCCTGAGACACAGTAATGTAACGGTCACGGAGCAAGAGGCGGTTGAACTGGAGATGTATCTGCTTGAGATCGACGGTGGCCGCTAAGACAATCGGTTCAGGATGAAGCGAGGTAGCCAATTGGGCTTTGAGATTAAGTGGCGTTGGCTGGTTGTTGTGCTTCTCCCGTGGGCCGCAGTCCTGTCCGCGTCGGAAGGAGTTTGCCAGCCTGCGTGCGAGGTAATGTCTGCCAATGGGCATTTCCATCTTCGGGTTCTTCCCGAAGATGGGAAAGTACCGTTAAACAGCCACCACAGTTGGATCATTGAAGTAGAAAGTGACGTTGGTGATCCTGTTGAGCTGAGAGGGTTGGCGGTTTCAGGTGGAATGCCCGCCCACGGCCATGGGTTGCCTTCACAGCCGAGAGTGACTGAGTATCTCGGCGGTGGCCGTTACAGGGTAGATGGCTTGATGTTCAATATGCATGGGGAGTGGCAATTGAATTTAAGTCTCTCTGATGGCCTAGCACAGGACCACGCGACGTTGGTCTTTAATCTGGATTATTGATGCTCTTCCAGCGCTTCACCATGTGTTTGTTTCTGTTGGTTTCACTGTCCGTGTCGCTACCGTCGCTGGCCAACAACGAGCAGTTTGACGAGCGAGATATACGGATACTTCAATCGCTGAGCCTGTCTGCTCTTCCGCCGCTGCCTGACACCCCCTCAAACAATGTCGCGGACCACAAACTCGCAGTCGAATTTGGCCGCCAGGTCTTCTACGATTCTCGCTTTGGCAAGGATGGGCAGTTGTCCTGTGCCAGTTGCCATCAACCCGAGCTGGCTTTTACTGACGGGAAGCAGCGTGGAAAGGGTGTCGGGGAAGCGGCCCGTAACACTCCTACCCTTATTGGAGCGGCGTACCAGCGTTGGTTTTACTGGGATGGTCGCCGCGACTCCCTCTGGTCGCAGGCCCTGATTCCTTTTGAAGCTCCGGATGAAATGGGAAGTAGCAGGCTCTCTGTGTTGAGAGTCATCAATAATGACAAAAGATACCGTTCCTACTATGAGGCGCTGTTTGGTGGCTTGCCAAAACTCGATTTCTCCAAACTCCCGGACGAAGCCTCACCTTACGGTGCTTCTGATATCCAGAATAACTGGTACAGGTTGTCACGACCGACACAAACGACGATCAATCGCGCGTTTTCCAATATTGGCAAGGTTCTTGAGGCGTTTCAGAGAACGTTGCTACCGGAGCCATCAAAGTTTGATCATTTTGTAGATGCCCTTACGGCCGGCCAACAGGATAGGGCGCTATCGATGGTTTCCGAAAGCCAGATCCTTGGGGCGAAGCTCTTTATCGACCAGGAAAAAACTCAGTGCCTTCAGTGCCATAATGGTCCAATGCTTACCAATGGTGGTTTTCACAACATCGGCAGCGGCGTGTTCAGTGGTCCAAATATGGACTATGGACGCGTGTTCGGTTTGCAGTCTGTTTTGATGGATGAGTTCAATTGTCTTGGCAAGTACAGTGACGCAGCCCCCTCAGAATGCACCGATTTGAAATACCTCAGCAGGGACAAGCACCAGGGGCTCCAGGGGGCTTTCAAGGTGCCTACTTTAAGGTTTTTGGATAAGACCGGACCTTATTTCCATGATGGCCGCTTCGATCAATTAAAGGACGTGATGGACTACTACAGATCGCCCCCAGAGAAAGGACTTAATGGCCAGCATGAATTGAGAACGCTCGACATAACACTTGAGGAGCGAGACGCTCTGGTTGATTTTCTTGGGCTTCTATCAGTTCCTGCTGAGCATTAGATACAGTTTCTGTGGTACCACTGATTTTATCATGCCCTTAAAGGCAGGGTAGGATGGCTTGTTAATAAAACTTCTTGCAAACCAATTCCTTGCAAGTTCTATATTTCCCTGATCGTGAAAGTCTATGTAGCCAAGCTTGAGGTAGTTTTTCGCGGCCAACGTGTGCACTGCATTTTTTTGTTCAGTGTTGAGATCCCACTGCTTTACCCTTTCCGCTACGGCCACTCGCTCTAAATGCTGGGCTCTGATGCGCTGTGAGGAAATCCCGCTTTCATGTTTTCGATATCTGAATGAGCTGTGGTCCACGAACACTGCGTCGCCATGCCGGCAGAGCTGGAGCCACATATCCCGATCATCGAGGTGTCTTAGGTTCTCATTGAACCCTTCGGTACGTAGCCAAACTGACTTTTTAAACACAACGCTGCAGGTTCCGACGAAATTGGCTCTCAACAATGCGGCAAGAAGCCGGCCACCGTTTACGGTATAGGTGTTGGTGCCAGCGGGCGACTTCTCTAACTGTTTTAGAACGCTGTATCTGTCCAGATACCTGTGTTCGGTGATGACACCGTTGGAGTCAGCAAGGCTGAAGTTCGTAAACAGAAATGAGGCCTTTGGAGAGTTTTCCAGTGCCTTCATGGCGACACTTACCTTGTCGGGTTCGGCGATATCGTCCGAATCAAACAGGAATATGTATTTGCCTTTCGCTTCCCTGCATCCAGCGTTCCGAGGAGCTGCAGGGCCACCGCTGTTTGCCCTTTGAACCAAACGAACTCTGGGATCTGAAATATCCGCACAAACGGCGCAAGTGTTGTCAGTTGAGCCGTCATCGACGACGAGTATTTCGTCCTGATCACTCAATTGGGAGAGCAAACTTTGCACAGTTTCAGTTAAATAGGCTGCTGCATTGAATGCCGGGATAACAACACTAATTCTTGTTGACATGAAATCCTCGCCCGATAATTCTTGCCGCGTTTCCCAGCATGTACGGAGCGATTCCAAGGTCACACTTGATAGCCACCATCAGGAAGCGAAGCTGGCCCCGTTTTAACTTATGGAGAAGGCGAAGGGATAATCTATCGCGGGCCGATTTTAGCCGCCGGTGAATTGCTTCATTCATTTCACTGTCCAGCTCGAAGTTACGTAGCACCTTTTTGCGATAAAGGATTTCATCATGTATGCGAAAGAAATCCTTATCCGTCCCAAACGTCTGCTCTGAAAATATACTTACGCCCTTCCCATAGGTTAGCCCTACGGTATCCGAGCAGATGACGTTATCGGATCTTTTCCCGATTGTTAGCCACAGAAATTGGTCTTCGCCAAACCTGTAGAACTCCGTTGGGAATCGTAAATCTCCAAACATTTGATAATCGTAAACAATAGTCGAAGTGGTAACGTAACCTTCGATAACCGACCTGAAGTAGTTGTCTTTCATTCTGCATAGGTGGGGATAACCCTCGATCGAGTCGAGATTATATTTTTCAATAAACTTAAGTTTTTTGAAAAGATCCTCATCCTCACCCTCTACAATGCGGGAGCAGAAGTAGAAATGAGCGCCTAGCTTGAAAGCGAGCATAGCAGTTTCGAGATGCTCAGGTGACCAATAGTCGTCCGAGTCAAGAAACGCGACATAATCAGTCTTTGAATTTAACGCGGCAAGCCCCGTGTTTCTGGCAATACCCGGCCCGCTGTTCTTTTGTTCTATTACAGCGATCGATATTCCATCAGGAGGTGAGAGATCCTGTGTAATGGATTTTGTAGATACGGGTGATTCGTCATCCACAATAACAATATCGATATGCGCGATGACGGTCTGACTGAAAATGGACTCGAGGGAGCGCCTGAGCAGTGTGCCGTCGTTCTGGAAGTGGGGGATAACTACACCAATGCGAGGGGCCGTATTCGCCATAGTTTGCTTGTCCTTGTGCAAGCCAACAGCTTGAATCACGCTATAAGTGTAAGTATATACGACTATTGGTTGGCTGACAGATAGTTTCTCGCCCTGACGCCAAGCTTTCCCGGTAAAAGCTGTGCAAGGTGTCCCCATTCCCGTTTGGACAATGACGGAAGAACAAATAGCCAATATACGGTTGTTATCGCCAGGCCGGTAAATAAAAACTCCGGAAAGGTTCCCGTGGGCAATAAGAAGCGAGTCATTGCTGAGGCCACAATACATGATAATGCTATTAAAACTATGGGTTTACCAAGCTCTTTAATTGCTCTGTTAACTGTAAACCCGACTTCTCTCTGAACGATGAATGGCATTACAAAAGCTCGGCCAATGAATAGTGGTGCCGATACCCCTATGGCTGCGGCCACGATGCCGTAGTCCAGTACCCCGATCAGGAGGAAGATCAACGAGGCTGAAGTGAGTGTTTCCGCGATTCCAAGGAAGGCTTGAAGTCGATGTCGGGATGTTGCCATGAGCACGCTGCCCATGGGTGCTGTCAGGAACATAAGCATGCGGCCGCTGACCAGAACCACCAACGTATGGTAGGCCGTTGTGTATTCAAACTCTGCACCCATCCAAAGGCGTATCAACGGTTCACCGAGCAGTATGAGGCCGAAAAGCGCGAATCCACCGAGGATCATGTTGATTCGCAGAAAAACGGCAATCTTGTCATGCAGATCGACGGTATCGCCCTTAGCCTGCGATGCCGCAAACACCGGGGTGCTCATTCCTGTTGCTTTGGTAAGGAACTGGAGGCTGTACTCAACCAGCCTGACGGCGACGTAATAGGTCGTCAGCAATGAAGTTCCAAGATAGGCACCGATCAGAAATATGTCGGCTTTGTCCTTGGCCAGGTTGGTGATATCGATCAGGAAGGCCCAGTTGCTGTAATTGAAGAGCGACCGCATTGTTTCCCTGTCGACAAACTCCCTGCGGATGCGCATAGCCGGGTGGAGATACTTCGCAATAGAGATCAGGATGATGTCTGTGAGGATAGAGGCGCCTAGTTGGACGAGGCTGATGGCGAGTAGTTCATAGCCATGCAGTAGGGCAATAACAGAGCAGACAGTGGAAAGTACTTTTACGACTATTCGGCACCATGCGGTAAGGTCATATCTCACGTAGGCTGCAGCAATGCCGGCAAATGCCTTAAATGGAAATCCGAGTGCTATCTGGAGCCCGGCAATCAGTATCAGAAGGCGTATCAGCAAGACATTGTCTGGATTTTCAACCCAGACCGGTGATACCCAGGCGATGACAGCGCTGGCCAGCATGACGACAACAGCAAGGCCGGAATAGATAATCAGGGATGAGTTGATAACCTGGTTGGCTTTCCTGGTGTCCTCCTGCTGGATATAGCGTGCCATGAACCGGGTGACAGCGGTCGCGAAACCGAAATCAAACAGGTAAAGAGTGGCTGTGAAGCCACCGATGAGTATCCAGATGCCGTACATGGATTCCCCAAGCTGGGACACCATGAAGGGCAACATGAAAAGCCCGACGCCAATCGTAACCACAATGTGAAGTGTCTGGGCAATTGACCCACGAAACAGGCGTTTTACGAGTGACATGGTCGACACTGGGCTTTCCTGAGTATTCAAGAGTTAACGATGGGCGCACTGGACGTATCGGAATGACGAGGCAGTATTGTACATCCATGCACAAGATAGATAACGCATTTCCTTATTCGTGAGGTAACCTACCACATTCCATGGACGAGCTACGACTTTTCAACCGTTTGTGAGGGACCGGTGAGTATTTTCCAGACAGATGCCTGGCAGAATGCATGGTGGCGTGAATGGGGGCAGACCCGGGGGTTCCAGTTGCTGGAGCAGGGCGGTTCCGGCGCATCCGGAGTCTACATTGACAAATACCTGCTCAAGGGGCTGATACCGTTGCGCTGTCTGCAGTTTGTGGGCACCAATTACCGTAGAATTTCCACCCCGCGCACGGAGTACAATTCCTTTGTTTGTTCAAAAGAGACGTTTGACCAAGGTGCGGGACGGCTTGAACGTCTTCTGTCGTCCTGTGGTTGGTCCGAAGCCGTTTTCCGGGATGTGATTAAACAGTCCCCTGAGGCATTGCATCTGCAGAACCTGGCCCACAAAGCGGGATGGAGCTACCGGGTTGTCGATAGTGATGTGGCCTACAGCATTGAAACGACGGGTAGTTTTGACAACTACCTGTCTGCCTTGGGGCCCAATACCAGGTTGCGTCTCTTTAACAGGCGCAAGGTGCTCGAAATCTGCGGAGAGCTCTCATTTGCGGACGCCTGGCCAGACAGTCCTGATGACTTTTTTAATGCCCTGAACGCGTTTCATGTCGAGCGCTGGGGGCAGCCCTGCTTTTCCGCGAGGAGCCTGAGATTCCATAAGGATTTCCTCACACACGTTGTAGAGGAAGGGGGTGTGCCCGATCTTTCGATAATGCGTTGTGATGGGACAGCCGTGTCAGTGCTGTATAACGTCCATTACCGTGGTCGCTGTTATAACCTTCAATCGGGCTACCAGCAGGATTTTCATCCTAAACTGGCGCTGGGCACGCTCCATTTAGGGTATTCAATTGAAGAGGCATTTGAGAATGCCGGTATTGCGGACTTTGACCTTCTTGCTGGCTCTGGTAAGAATGAAGATTACAAAGCTCGACTTGCAACTCATGCCGAGCCTCTGATTTCGTTTATGCTAGTCAGAAGCCGCATATTTCGGTATCTATACCGTATAAAACCCGGAAACTAAAGTGGGGTGCTCGTTTCCCGAGTGCCAACTTGTAGTAAAAAGGTAAACTACCATTTAAACCACGCTTCTCAGGATCTACTACATGGATCGTAATATCGGCATAGCGCGATACCCTTGGCTGTTTCCCGCGCTGTATTTTGCCTGTTTTCTCGTTGCTACCGCTTCTACGTTGAGCGGTCTGGTTGACCGTTGGCTGAAGTTCGATGAGTCGTACTCCCACGGTTTTCTTGTACTCGTGATCAGCATTTTCCTGACAGTCTCTGCGTGGCGCAGGCATCGCCCGGTAGTTGGGTTCTATTGGTTCTGGCTGCTCCCACTGTGTGTCTCCGGCTTGGTATACCTCGCGGGCAGCGTTCTTCTGATTGAAGCGTTCCAGCAAGTGGCACTTTTGCCGCTATTGATTGGTGGGCTTCTGGTGTTGTGGGGGTGGAGGCAGACTCAAGCGTTTTTTATCCCCATGGGGTTGATGGTATTCACGCTTCCATTCTGGGACTATCTTTCCTGGAACCTGCAACTGATTACAGTTGCTTTCAACCAGCTGATGTTATCGCAGTTTGATATCGAATTTATCGTCGAGGGTGTGTTCGTCTATTTTCCGGGAGTGGGGGCATTCGAGATTGCCCATGGTTGCTCCGGATTACGGTACTTGTTGGTTGGTGCAACGTTGTCGCTGCTATACGGTGAACTGAATTACCGTTTGTGGCGTACCCGCTGCGTTCTTTTGTTTACCGGAGTGGTGATATCCCTTGTTGCCAACTGGATCCGTGTTTTCGTCATTATTTATATTGGATACGAATCTGAAATGACGTCATCACTTATCAAGGAGCACGATTTCTTTGGTTGGTGGGTTTTCGCCGGGACTCTTGTTCCACTGTACTTCTTCGCTCGTTGGCTGGAAGGCACCGAAAAGAACCTTGACTCGGCTGTGGACGGCAACACGGAAGGATCAGGCCTCCATTCTGCCGCTGGCATGTTATCCCCCCTTTTTCTTGTGCTTTTGATGGGAGCGGCTTCCTGGTCTGTTTCACCAAGCCTCGCAGACATGAATGGGGAAACCGAACAACACAGTGTGTCTCTAGTAGATGCTTCCAACTGGATGCCCCTTTTCCGCCGGAGTCTTCTGGGATGGCAGCCTGCCATTGTTCGTCCCGATCGTATCTTTGAACAGACCTATATAAAGCGAGGAACGGCGCGGGAGGGTCAGGCCGGAGTCAGGTTGTTGGTGGCATTATACAGTTACGACTATCAGCGCCCCAAGTTTGAGGTGGTTCAGTATAACAACCGAATATACGATTCCTCGGTATTGGTTCCTAAGCGTACCTTCAGTGTTGATCCTGTAAGTGGTCAGACACCGTTGGCTGGTCTGGAGTTGGGCTACCGTCAAACGGATACGACGTTTGTAGTGGCGTATGGATACTATGTTGAGGGTCGATGGGAGAATAATGAACTTCAGGCCAAGCTTGCCCAGCTACCGGGTATGTTTAATTCCCGCAGCGATGCGTCGCTGTTAGTTATTGGTGTTCATTGCGAAGAGTGCGACCGGGATCGCGTGTTACGCGACATTTCGCCGTTAATAAAAGAAGCGGCCCAGGAACACCTAGACCGCCTGTACACAAATTGAGTTATATGGTTTTACTTCATTCGACTTGCTGGGATACGACTTCCGATGGCGCACTTGCGAGACCGCCCTGGTCCACGACGCTTATCGAGAAGTACCACACTCCTGACGCCAAATCTCCGAAAGTAAATGAGGTCTCGGCTCCGTCGACCTGCTGGGTTTGTGTGAGCGCTCCCGGTGATTGACCATAGCGAATCCTGTAGTAATCGATTTCACTCAGTGACAGAGACGAGCCATCAAGGCGGGTGCCTGGAGCCGTCCAGGACAGCGTAATACTGCCATTTGGTTCTGCGGGTTCAGGAGATGGCTCGGTTGGGCCGGGGCTAGTGTTCACGGTTCCGACTTCTTCGAGTGTGAACGGATCAAGGCCACTGTTGTATGCTTCAATATTCGAAATACCAGCGTTGTTTGATACAGAGTCAGCGTCGTCAACCCAGGGGCTAAGCCCCTGTGAAAGTTCCCAGGTATCCGGAATCCCATCGTTGTCCGAATCAAGCGAGTGGCTCGTTGTAGGGTCTGGCGCCTTCACAGTGGCAGGCGTGGAGAGGGTTCCGCCTGTATTGGTGTTTGTTGCCCTGTACTCGGCGACCGCTGAACCAACTCGTTCAAAATATTCCATAGAGAGCAGGACTTCTTCCCCGGGGCTGAGTGTGCGTTCATACTGAAATTCGGTGGGGGCATGCTCTGTCCAGTCATCAATAACAAGAGTACCGTTTGCGTAGAGCCTCACGCCGTCGTTGGTCCTGACGGTAAAGCGGTAGGTGTTTGTGCCTGAGTCATGGGGCGCTGTAAATATACCATTCCAGCGAACGCTGAAGTTGTCGTCGGAGAGCTGGGAATGGGGTTGGCCAGTGCCCCAATTGAAGTCGACACTTCTATCGACTCGCGCATCTACAAAATCATCGAACGCTATACCGCTGTAATATTGGCCAACGAAGCCTTCGACGTAAACTGGTTCCTGTTCAGAAGGCTCCGGAACCTCGTTGGCATCTTCGGGCGACGTCCCGGCAAGGTATTCCTCCAGGTTGGTATAGCTATCATTATCCATGTCTCCACTGGCGTCTCCAGCATCAAGAGGGTCCATGCCATAGGCATACTCAGCACCGTCGGGAATGCCGTCTCCATCTGTGTCGGCGTTGTTTTCCGCTGTTCCCAGCAGGAACTCATCCGCCGCACTTAACAGGTCATTGTCTGGGTCAGAGGTGGAGTCCGCCGGGTTCGTTGGGTCTAGCCCGTAAACGGTTTCCCACTTATCGTACAGACCGTCCTGATCTTCATCGAGTGGTGGGTATTCGGGGTTGAAGGCTATACCCTGGTTACCATCCAGAAAGCCAACCCGGTAGCCCAACGAGTAGGCTTCCATCTCGGAAAGGCCGGCCGTCTCACCCGATTGTGCATAGGAGTGGATATAATTAGAGTCGACGATCTGTTGGCTGATTCCAGGGCCTTCCCATGCGACTGCGAAATGGTCACTCCCTGCGCCCTCCTTCTGGAAGACTTCGAAATAGTAGCGCTGAGAAGCGTCCAGGGTTACGTATGGGGAGGTTTGGGAGCTGTATTTGCTGAACTGATTGACATAGGTCCAGCCTGGCACTGTGGCCAGAATGTCGGCGTCATCCGGCGAGCTTGACGTACTCAGCCAGAACTCGACCTTGTCGTTACCGCTCACAAAGAAGCGATATTCGCCGGATGTTGGTGGCTTTATGAACCCTCTGACGTAGGTGCCATAGTTATCGACACGATTTTCGGGGGCTTCCAGACTGGTTAACGTATCCACCTCATCCGGGTTATCCGGAAATTTGGTGGCAGAGGTCATGGTGTCAATTTCAACACCATCAAGATTGTCATAATACCGAATCTCGACAACGCCAGGCTCGCTGGTTTCGGGTAGGGCCGCCGTTGGAGGAAGATCCTCAATGTCCTGTAGCTGCCAGCTTTGGCACCCGCTGATGAGTATTACTGTACTACCGAGACCAAGTACTTTTGTAATAGACATCCTGCCTCACCTTATCGTTCCCAGATTCAGTAGGACAAGTATTGTTTGATAAAGTGAGGGCTGCCACTTATTCGTTGTACCGTTTTGGTCTTTGAGGGTTAATGTTATATCGAATGGTCATGACGCAATTAGCCTTGCCCGTTAAATTTTTCGAGCACTTTCTGCGCTTCGTTGTTTTTACCTGATGCGCGATACGCCTCTGCCAGATGCAGTGCGATTTCTTCCGACTCCGGTTGTAGTTCATGGGCCTTTTCGAGTATGGGTACACTGGCTTCGTGATTACCGGCCTTGAGCATGATCCATCCGTAGGTGTCCGCGACTGCCGCGTTGCCAGGGCTAAGCTCGTAGGCTTGCTTCGCCAGATCGATTGCCCGCTTGTCCCCATTTTCGTGATAGATCCAGGCCAGGTTATTTAGCACCACAACGTTGCCGGGTGCGCTTTCAAGCAGGGTCTCATAATTCGACTTGGCGCTTTCATGCTGGCCCTCGGATTGCTGCAGCAGCGCCAGCGTAAGAAGCAGCTGGTTACTGCCGGGATACGTTTTGCGGGCGGACTCAAGGAAAGAGAGTGCTTCCTGTGCCTTGCCGGATCGTTGGAGGTTTGTCGCGTATCCATTTGCGAGCTCGGCGCTGGGGCGCTTCTCGAGGGCGAGTTGGTAGAGTTCAGCCGCTTGCTGATACTCTTTTTGCCGTTCGAAGTAAGCGGCTTCCGTTACGTAGGGCGCAGAAGATTCCGGGTGTTGCTGTTTGGTTTCCTGAATAATTCTCCGCGCTTCGTCTTCCTCGCCTTCGTTGAAGGCTTGCTGAGCGGCTTGAAGAGCGATGTCCTGGTTGTCCGGGAACAGTGCGCGTGCCCGGTCAAGGAGAGCGGCCGCCCGGGCTGTTTCTCCCGAGCTCTGAAATGCGGTTGCTGCGCTGCTATAGATGCCTGCAACGAAGGGCGTTGCGGGTGATGGGGTCGATTGCTCGTTTCGCTCCAGCAGGGAGGCGGTTAAATCGTCCGCTTCCTGCTGATTGTTATCCATGAGGGCAACCTCTAGCAGAATCAGGCGAGGGCCGGTCGCTTCCGGATTCTCTTTGAGAATCTCCCGCATGAAACCTGTGGTTTCTTCGCGATCCAGAACGGTCGCCAGCCCCTGAAGCGCCTGGCGGCTATCCGGGGCGAGCCTGACTGCTGCCCGGAACTGCTTCTGCGCTTCCGCTTGATCGTTCTGAGTCAGCGCCAGTCTACCAAGAGCGATCAGCGGTGCTGGTGATTCTGGCGCTTTCTCCCTGGCCTTGTTGAAGTCTGTTTTAGCCGCGTCCACATTGCCTGCGGTGGCTGCAAGGCTTCCCCTGGTCATCAGGGCATTGATACTGTCAGGAGCTTCTTTAATCCACTGAGAGGCGGATTTTACAGCCTCGTCCATGTTGCCAGAGCGAGCCTGAGCTTCAACGATGACGCTGCGTGCCTGCTCCAACTCAGGGGCGCTTTCAAGAACCCGGGTTGCCTCGGCGATCGCTCGGTCATGTTCACCCCGCTGGTTGAGGTAGGTCGCATACCGTAGCCTCAGCTGGTGGTTGTCGGGGTTACTTGCCAGGGCCTTGTCCATAAGCGTTTCGCCCGTCTTCAGGTCGCCGCTGGCAAGCGTGGCAATGGCCACCATGGCAAGCGTTTCCGGATCGGAGTCTTTGTCCTCCAGATTCGAGAGTATGGCCTGGGCGCCTTCTGGATTTCGCATTTGCAGCCGTGCGGCGGCCAGTAATTTGCTGGCGGTTTCTGAATTTCCCGCTTCTGCGATGGGTGCCAGCAGCTTTTCAGCATCCTCTACCCGGCCTTGCCTGAACCGGACAAGGCCGAGCATCAACGATGTCTGTTCATGGTTGGGAGCTTGCGCCAGGACTTCCTCCAGATAACGCGCGGCCTCATCGAGGTCACCCTGTTCCACTGCCGCCTGGGCGGCCATCAGGTTGCTCTTGATCGTACCGGGGGCGGACTTGGCCAGTATTTCTTCGTATACGAAAGCTTCTGACTGCTTCCCCTGGGCTCTAAGGACGCGAATAAGGGACGAAATCGTGGCGTATTTGCGCTGGGTCATTACATCGTACTGACCGATGTCTTCGAGGGCCCGGATATAGGCATCTTCCGCTTTTTGCCACTCTTCCTGAGAAGCGGCGAGCTCGGCCTTCCAGAGCCATAATTCACCATTCGCCTCATCGACCTCTTCCGCCTCGGTGACCAGTTTTCGGGCCTTCGATACGTCGCCGCCGGCGAACGCCGTTTTCGAAAGTCCTATCACCGATTCAACTTCCCCGGAGTCTATTTCCCGTGCTCTGTTGAACGCAGTGCGGGCTTTTTCAAGTTCATTGGATGCCAGGTAAATCTGGCCTTCCAGCAGTGCCGCCTGGGTTTCCACCGGTCGGTCCGGGGAGGTGATGTCATCGAGAGCCGCCAGGGCGTCTTCAAAATCTTCCTGAAGCAGATTGGCTTCTGCGAGGATCAGGCTGGCGCGGTTCTGAACCTTTGCATCGATCTGCTCTGCAGGGAGGCGCTCCAGGATCTGGTTAAGGTGCCGTTCGGCATTGGCCGCATCGCCTGCCTTGAGGAGATTATTGACGATCAGGAAATACGGTTCGATCTTTTCCGGTTGAAGCTCGATCGCGCTCCTGGCTTCCAGTGTGCTTGCCTTGAGTTCACCCTGACGCTGGAAAAAACGTGACTGGTCGATATGACTCAGGTACTGGATGTCGTCCTGGCTCATCTCATTGCTGTCGCCACAGCCGGCGAGAGCGAATGAGATTGCGACTGAGAGGAGGGTGGCACGTACTGCTGAAACTGGCTTCATGGCCCTGGTCCTTTTCCTTATCGGGTCTTGTTCTGGATTCCTTGCCTGCTATTCAGGCGCCTGACGATTCGGGGGATGTTTCAATCCGATATTTATCAGTCAGGTTATACAGCGTTGGTCGGGTTACGCCGAGCAGGCGTGAGGCCTGCGCCATATTAAAGCTACAGGACTGCAGTGCCTGCACAATGGCGGCACGTTCCGCATTTTCCCTGACCTGCCTGAGATTCAGTTGGCTTTCGGGGCCTTCAAGGTCGCAGTTTAGCTCAAGGTCGGCGGCGGTAACACGTTTGCCGTCGGCCATGATTGTGGCCCGTTTCACCTTGTTGATCATTTCACGCACGTTGCCGGGCCATGGGTGTGTCTTGATGGCCTTGATGGCGTCTTCGGTAAAGGCCAGGTTGGGCCGATCCATTTGTTTGCCCAATGACTGCAACAGCGACTGCGCAACAACGAGGGCGTCGCCTTCGCGCTCACGAAGTGCGGGAACGTCGAGAGTAATTTCACTGATCCGGTAATAAAGGTCCTCGCGGAAAGTCTCCTGATCGATCAACTGCTGTACGTCCCGGTGAGTTGCGCACACCACGCGGACATCGACAGGAACCGGGTTGACCGAGCCCACCCGATCGACCACGCGCTCCTGGAGAAAGCGGAGCAGCTTGGCCTGGAGGGGCATGGGCATGTCGCCAATCTCGTCCAGGAATAGGGTGCCGCCATTGGCGCTTTCGATTTTGCCTTTCTTGCTCTGGGTGGCGCCGGTGAACGAGCCCTTCTCAAAGCCAAAGAGTTCGCTTTCAAGGAGGTTCTCAGGAATAGCGGCACAGTTAATGGCCGCAAAAGGTTTATCGAAGCGGTGGCTCAAATCATGAAGCGCCCTTGCCAGCAGCTCCTTGCCCGTGCCGGTTTCACCGGTAATCAGGGTAGTGACGTCGGTGGGGGCCACTTTTTCGAGGGTGCGACAGATGCCAAGCATCTGTGGGCTGGCCGCGACGATACCTTTGATGTTGGTGCCATTACGCTGACGGGCCAGCTCCCGGTTGTCACGTTCCAGTTCGGCCAATCGCAAGGCACGGTTCACCACGAAGGTCAGAATGTCCGCGTCCAGCGGCTTCTGGTAGAAATCACTGGCCCCCATACCGATGGCCTTGACGGCGTTCTCCTTGTCTTCCCGTCCGGTGACCACAATGATCTTGGTCATGGGCGACAACCGAAGAATTTCTTCAAGCAGTAGAAAGCCTTCTTTTGCACCACCTGGATCCGGAGGCAGTCCCAGATCCAGAGTAATGACATCGGGTTCGCTTCGACGCAGTGCGGTCAGGGCTGACTCCCGGTCAGCCGCAACGCTTACTTCCAGATCTTCGCTGAAACACCAGCGCATCTGGCTTTGCAAACCCGGATCATCTTCTACGATTAGCAGTCGTCTACTCACAACGGTTACAAATCCCTTTTTGTAATGGTGACGGTCTTGCGATCAATCCTCTAAACCCTGATTCTTAACCGAAGATTGACACTTTGCAATGATAGTGTTCGCTGAATTTCGGTTTCGCCAATTATTTGGCATTCTGCTGCGGCAGTGGGTCGCCGGTAATCAGTCGCTCGGGTTCTTCCGGAGCCTGTTCCGGTTTGAACCGGGCAAGCGGGAACCGGATTGAGAAACAGGAGCCCAGGTCCGGTTCGCTGGTTACATCTATATTGCCCCCAACATTGCGCACATACTCCCTGGCCTGATAGGCACCAATGCCCATGCCCGTCAGCCCCTTGGTACTTTCGAACGGTTTGAATAATTGAGTCTGGATAAAGTCCTCGGTCATGCCGGAACCGGTGTCCTGGATGAACAGCACGACGTTGCCCTTGGCGGTTTTCAGGGTGAGAGTGATTTCGCCATCGGGTGGGGTGGCATCCTGCGCGTTCTGAATCAGATGGCCGAGAATACTGTAGAGTTGCTCCCGGTCGGCATTGATGAAAATGTTTCCGGGATTATCGGCAACCCTCGGTGCAGGTTGGCGGCGGGAGTAGTGCTCCGCCAACTGGCTGACAACCTCAGTCAGGTCGATCACTTCGGTCACCAGGGTTTCGTCCGCTGGCTTGCGGATGTGATCCACCAGGTTCGACATCTTGCGCACGGCATGGTCGGTGGTGTGAATCATATCGTCGATAAAGGCCGGGTTGTTCCGGTGCCTGGGGGCGTTTTTCACCAGCAACGATAGCTGAGCAATCAGTGTTTTCAGGTCATGCACCATGAAGGCAGACGCCTTGCTTACCGCCTCAAACTGCATGGCCCTGGAAAGCCGGTTTTGGGCGTCAGTTTGTGCAAGCAGGTTACAGGTCTGCCGGGCGACAACCTTGATCAGGTCAAAGTTCTCCCAGTTGAGTTCAACGCGCGCGTAAGGGTTGCCGACCATGGCAATACCGTATAAGTCGTTGCTGAGGTATAGGGGAATGACCAGCCAACCATCCGGTGTATGAGATATCGGGTCGGGGATCTCCAGCAGGTTGTAGCTGACCGGATCGCCACGATATTCATGAAGGTCGATAATCCACTCCCGTTCCCCAAAGAAGCGGACAAGTTCGGAGTTGGCGTCGATGGTCGTGTACTTGGGCGTGACCATGTTGACTGCGTTCTTGAGGATGAAGTCGCCTCTTTCCTCTCGTATCCAGAGTGCGCCGGCGTTGCTTTCAACCAGGCTCGAAAGAATGCGGATGACCCGTTCCGGAAGTGGCGGGCTGTCGCTGAGGTCGGCCATTTCCCGGGTCATTTTCAGCCATTCGTCGCGGTAGTCGTATTTGTAATCGAAAAAGTTCTGGCTGATAAACACCATTAGCCGGGAACGCACACGGCGCGAGACCAGCAGGGTGACGAGGAATACCAGTGCGATGCTGAAGAAGAGTACCTGCAGGGCGTCGCCCCATTCGCCTCCCAGGGTTTTGACGTAGTAGCCACCCAGTGACAGGAACAACAGGTAACCACCGGCGAGTATCAGGGCTCCGGCGTGGAAGACGGCTGAACGGGAGAGCTGGAAATCCACTGGCTGTTTGCGGGTGTTAATCACGTTGACAGCAAACAAGGGCACCAGTGCAGCGTTGACCAGGCCACGGGCGTTCCAGAACGACTCCGAGACCTGGCCAAAGAGCAGGGTGTCGGCATACATGAAGAAATCAAAGGCAAACAGGCTGCCAACGGCAATACAGACATACTTCATGCTGGACCGACCGAATGACACGGAGTTTCGCCAGATCTGCTCAATCAGCGATAAGCCGAGTAAGGATAGCGCTATCTGGCCAACCACTTTGGTTTTGCCGTCCAGAATGCTGAGCCCGAAGAAATATTCCAGGACACCGCTGCCGAGTAGGAGAGCAACCAGGATCAGGGTGGCTGCCGCCAGCACTTTTCGTAGGCGACCGACAAGATTGGCAGACCGGAATGAATCGCGAAGTAGGGCGAAGAGGACGGTAATCCACGCGGCATCACGCAGAAGTTCCAGCAGGTAGCGAATAAAAAAGCTTGGTTCGCCCCAAAGGCTTTGGGTAACAAGTGAGCCGGCCCACAGCGTGGTGACCACGGCGGCGAGGAGCAAAGAACGATCAATGTCCCGGCGCAGGTATCGTGTGGCAATCAGCAGCGATAGCAACCCAAAGGCAATGGCTGCCGTGGAATGACTGATCAGGCTGAAATTATTCAACATGTTTCGCTTCCTGCGCTATGCGCCACTTTCCATAACGGCACCGATTTCGATCCTGTGCCGTTCACACCGGCTTCTTGTTCTCCCGGTAGAACCGGAATATCTCTTTTAGCGGGCGCCTGGGAGTGAAACCGAATTCCCTGGCGAACGCCCTGCCGTCGATGACTACAGGATACTTGAAAAAGTGCATCAGGTACGAAGGAAAACTTCGCAGGTTGAGTGTCCGCAGTATCATCCTGGGCAGTATGGGGGGAATGGATGGTACTGGTATGCGGCCGCAGCCGCAGAGCTTCAACGCATGCTGGTAGGCCACCCAGTCCTGCGGCGCGACATTGAAAATTCCCCGCTGGGGTTTGTTGTAAGCCAGCACGATGGCATCCGCCATGTCATCGATATGGATAAACTGCATCATCGGTGAAAAACCGGCCAGAACAGGTGCCCGTTCCATGCCCAGCAAGGTGCTGATGGAGTTGCGCACGCCTGGGCCGACAATGTTGCAGGGCCGCAGAATGGTGATATTCAGGTCCGGGTAGCGCCACAGGTAGATGTTGGCCAGGTTCTCCAGTTCCACGGAATCAATCAGGTCCGCGCTCAGCCCCGCACTTTTCAGCGGAGCTTCCTCGTCTATCAGCGCCGGGTTGTAGGCCACCGCGCCATAGACGTGGAAGGTCGACAGGACCACCACCCTTTTGATGTTGTACTTGTGGCTCAAGTCCAGCAGTTTCTGGGTACCGAGAACGTTGGCGTTGTACCGGCGCATTCGGGTGAGCTGGCTCGACATGATGCGGCCGAGATGAATGACGCCATCAAACCGGTAACGCCGGAAAAGGTCTTCGAAGGAGCGTTTGTTGAAGTCGATGCAGTAGCTGGGGATATCGTCGCCCAGATAGACCTGTTCTCGAAAATCCACGGCAACGAGGTTGCAGGTATCCCGCAGGCGGCTGATTACCTGTTGAGCCAGGGCGCCGGCTGCACCTGTTACAAGAATCTGGGGTCTGCTTTTTTCAACCATCAGAACAGCCTTTTCCTTTCGCTCAGTCCGGTATCGATCAATTCACTGATCGCTGCCTTCACCTGTTCAACTCGCTCTGTCACCTGTTCTTCGGGAATTTCCAGGTCGTCAAACACCATTGGGTCGCCAAAGTTCAGGTGGACTTTGGCCGGCAAGACAAACGGCATGGCCACCGGAGCGTAGGGAATGCCGAGCCACCGAGCCAGTGGTTTGATGTTGGCGATGGCGGGAATGGTTTCCTCACACCCGACCACGCCCACTGGCACAATGGGTGCCTTGTACTTCATGGCCAGGTGCATGAAGCCGTTACCGAACCGCTTGAGCTGGTAGCGATCCTGATACAGCTTTCCAGACCCGCGAATGCCTTCGGGGAATACGATGACGGCCTCGCCGTTGGCCAGCATCTTGGCGCAATTGGTGGGGTCGCCCAAAACCGCGCCAAACTCGTTCAGCAAATTGCCGAGGTAGGGGACGGTCGGGAAAAAACGTTCGATCATTGCCCGGGGAATGCGCGGGTTTTTCTCGCGAGAGGCAAGGGCGTAGGCGATCAAAAGTCCATCTACCGGCAACTGCCCACTGTGATTCGGGACGATCAGCACCGGCCCCTCCGAGGGAATTTTGTCAACGCCGGTGGCTTCCACTCGAAAATACTTTTCGTAGATCTGGCGGGTCAGGGAGAAGCCGTACTTCATCACTTCGTTGTTATAGCCCCAGGGATCGTACCCCAGAGAACCAATCGGCTTGCGGATGCGATTGATGTGATTCTCCAGCTCTGCCGGGATCAACCGTGACTTCAGAATCGATGCTAGACCCATGTGGTTTCTACTCTCTTCCTATCATAACGCCAAGGGTATGACTCTGGCCCGTATTCAGCACGCGGTAATCGCCGAGGGCATTGGCGCTTTCAACGCACAGCATGGACTCCCAGGCAACGTCGGGGAAATCCGACAATCGTGCCGCTTTCTCCGGCCCCGGATTCCAGACAACCGTGGAGTCGCTGCCGATGGCGGTGATGCGCCGGTTCCCTGATGGGGTTTCAACGATCAGCGAATTGCCGCTTTCATAGATGCGGTCGGTTTCACCCTCGAAGCTCACTGGCCCTTGCTGTGTGTGGTAGCTCCAGTCTTTCAGGGAGTCCACGTATCCGCAGTTTTCGAGGCCTCTGACCAGCGTTTTGGAAATGTCCGGGGTCGGAAGATAGGTGTGAAGTGCCTGGGTAAACGCCAGCGGTTCCGAACCCGGATTGGTGGTGGTCAACGCCAGTTGGCAGCCGTCAGCCGAGAAGTGGAAGGTCATCAGTAACCGGGCGCGGCCGTCCCAGGCATCAGAAAAGTCACTGTTTGCATCCAGTGACAGGCTGATTTCCACGTCGTGCGCGGTTTCCCTGACATCCTCCAGCTTCCACACTGCCGTACGGGCGAAACCGTGGGAACTGGTGGTCAGCAGCCTGCGGCGAACTTCCGGGGGGTTTTTCTCGGGCGCCCCAAACCAGGGCCAGCATATCGGGATGCCACCACGGATGGCCACGCCGGGTTCAAAGCGCGCGGTGTCGCTTATCCACAGCCAGTCTGGTTCGTCACGGGCGGCAAAGTGAGTAAGGTGAGCGCCCTGCAGGAAAAGGCGGGCGTGGAACAAGGGGTGGTGTACCTCCATGGCTTCCAGTTGCCCGATGGTTGTCCATCGGGTGAACGACCAGTGCCCGGGTTTTAGTGTCACGTAGTGCCTCGTTACAGCTTTCTGGGTGGTCAATGGATTGTCGGTCTGAGGTGCCGCAAGCGTTACGGCATGTCCTTATACTCAGGGTAAATTAAAACTGTGCTTACGGCGAGAAACCATCATAAAATCGGCCGTCCCCGTCGGAGTTTGATGAATGATTGACCAGATTGCTGCCTCAGTTCCCGAGTCTTGCCAGGCCGGAGTCGACCTATCGACGCCGGGAGGCGATCAGTGGCTGGATGACTTGGCGGATGGTCTAACGGAGCACGGCTGGATGAGCCAGGATGTGTCTGTGCTGTTAACTCCGTCCCTTTTAAAGGGTCTTCGCAGTGAAGTTCGGATACTGGACCGGACCGAGGCGCTGCGTAAGGCGGGTGTGGGGCGTGGTCAGGACTTGCTCCAGGACAGATCAGTAAGGCGAGACAAGATTGCGTGGCTGCAGGGCGTGACGCCGGTTCAGGCGGCGTTGTTCGAGTTCTTCGAGTCGGTCAGGCTGGGTTTGAATGAGCGGCTGTTCCTGGGGCTGAAACGGTTTGAGGCACACTACGCCACCTATCACAACGGTGATTTCTACCGTCGCCATGTGGATAGCTTCCAGGGCAGGGCGTCGCGGGTTGTCAGCCTGGTTTTGTACCTTAATGAGGGTTGGCAGGAGGCCGACGGCGGCGCGTTGCAGATTTTCAATCGTGAAAACGAGAACGAGGTATGTGGCGTCGTATTGCCACTGGCAGGGCGGATGGCGCTGTTTATGAGCGAAGAAATTCCCCATGAGGTGTTGCCGGCCCACCGTACCCGTTACAGCGTCGCCTGCTGGTTCCGATGCGATGAAGTGCCGCTGCCATTGTAGTGCCGGAACCCTTTTGCTAATATGCGCGCCGCTTTGAGGGATTTCGCCCCAAAGCCCGTTATGGTGGCTCCATTGGTGCCTCCGCAACGATAAACCGTGAACCCGGTCAGGCCCGGAAGGGAGCAGCCGAAGCGGTGGACTTGTGTGCCGGAGTGTCGCTGATGGAGTCACCCCCAGATTTTTCCTTTTAACGCCCCCGATTATCCCTCTCTGATTGCTTCTTGTTGGCTTCTTCTAACATCCTGACCGTGCTATGGTTAAACCCATTTTTAACGGCAGTTGGCAGAACATGAGCTACCAGGTACTTGCCCGTAAGTGGCGCCCCCGGACATTCGAAGATATGGTCGGCCAGGAGCATGTGCTCCAGGCACTGATCCACGCCCTGGACAACCAGCGGCTGCACCACGCCTATCTGTTTACCGGTACCCGGGGCGTAGGCAAAACAACCATTGGCCGATTGCTGGCCCGATGCCTGAACTGCGAAACCGGCGTTACCGCCACGCCGTGTGGAACCTGCTCCAGTTGCCAGGAAATCCAGGAAGGGCGGTTTGTTGATTTGATCGAAATCGACGCAGCCTCCCGTACTGGCGTGGATGATATGCGGGAACTCACCGATAACGTCCAGTACTCGCCAACCCGTGGCCGCTTCAAGGTGTACCTCATTGACGAGGTACATATGTTGACCAACCAGTCCTTTAACGCTTTCCTCAAGACCCTTGAAGAACCCCCGGAACACGTCAAATTCCTGCTGGCGACCACGGATCCCCAGAAGCTGCCGGTGACCGTGTTGTCCCGTTGCCTGCAGTTCAACCTCAAGCGGATGACGCCCGAACACATTGCCGGGCACCTGCGCCACGTGCTGACCCAGGAAGGCATTCCTTTCGAGGAACCGGCCCTGTGGCTATTGGCACGTGCCGCGGATGGCAGTATGCGGGACGCCCTGAGCCTGACAGACCAGGCCATTGCCTTCGGCAATCAGACGCTCAGCGGCAGTGATGTCAGCAACATGCTGGGCACGATTGATCAAAGCGATATCGAGAACCTGGTGAATGCGCTGGTGGAAGACGACGGGCCCGCGCTGCTGTCCGAGATCAATCGTATTTCCGATTTTGCGCCGGATTACAGCGTGATCCTGGCGGACCTGTTGTCGCTGTTCCATCGGGTGACGATGGAGCAGGTGGTGCCGGGCAGTGTCGATAATGCCCTTGGGGATGCCGCGCAGGTGGAGTCCCTGGCGCGCCGGCTGAGCGCGGAAGACGCGCAACTCTTCTATCAGGCCGCGTTGATGGGCCGTAAGGACCTGGCGGTCACTCCCGATGCCCGCATGGGGTTTGAGATGACGTTGCTGCGAATGCTGGCCTTCCGGCCTGGCACTGACCGCCGTGAACCACCGGTGGTGGCCTCCGGGACGTCATCATCAGGGCAGGAATCCCGGGAAGACCCTGAGCCTGGCCCGGCAGCGTCAGAGACAATAACAGCGGCTGTTGAGCCTGAACAAGCGCCTCAACAGCCAGATTCAGAACAGCGGGCAGAGCCAGAACAACGAACCGAACCGACGCCCCAGCCGGAGCCTCAACCGGAAGCCCAGGAGCCCGTACTGGAATCCCAACCCGCTCCCGCGCCAGAGGAGCCTGACGCTGCCTGGCTGGCGAGCCTGGATGAAGCGGCTGAATCTGCAGCGGCCGAAGCGGCCAGCACTGAGGATTATGAGCCCGAGCCAGTAGCGCCTGAGCCGGAATACGTCGAAGCGCCTCAGGCCGATGTGCCCCAGGTAGAATCAGCAGCGTCGACCGAATCGACTGAGCCGGCCGAACCGATCGAAGAACCCGCGGATACTGGCGAATTTGTCTGGGAACGTGATTTTCGCAGCCTGGGCATTGTGGGCATGCCGGGTAACCTCGCCAGTAATGCGGCTATGGCCCGCAACGGCGATGAAATCGTGCTGACCATCGATGAAGGTCACGCGCGGTTGTTGAACGCCCGCCATGAAGAAAAAATTATCGAGGCGTTGAGGAATCAGTTTGGCGCCACCATAACCCTGCGTGTGGAGCAGGGCGATGCTGAGGGCAAAACGCCGGCTGCCTGGGAAGAGCGCCAGCGGCAGGCGCGCCAGAAGGCAGCGGAAGACTCAATTCGCAATGATCCCGCAGTGCAGTCGATTGTTGAACGATTCGAGGCTCGGGTCGTCGAAAACAGTATCCGGCCGCCGAATCAGGCAAAGTCCGGCTAAGGTCTGCGGTTGGAGCCACGTGGTGGCAACTCTCTAAGGCAATTCTGTAGAAGGTGAGCGTGATGAACAATATGGGCGACCTGATGAAAAAGGCCCAGCAGATGCAGGAAGAAATGAAGAAGGCTCAGGAAGAGGCCGCCAAGGCCGAGATTACCGGCGAAGCCGGCGCGGGCCTGGTCAAGGTGACTATGAACGGTCGCCATGACGTGCGGAAAGTGGATATCGATCCGTCCCTGCTGAGCGAAGACAAGGAAATTCTGGAAGACCTGCTGGCGGCTGCTATCAACGACGCCGTGCGCCGTGTTGAGGAAAACCAGAAAGACAAAATGTCCGGCATGATGTCCGGTATGGGTATGCCTCCGGGCTTCAAGATGCCGTTCTGATCGAGGATAGCTGATGGCTTTTAGTCCGTTGGTAGACGAACTGGTGGAGTCTCTCCGCTGTCTGCCTGGCGTCGGTCAGAAAACGGCCCAGCGTATGGCCTTCCACTTGCTGGAGCGCGGCCGCTCTGGAGGCTCGCGGCTTTCTGACGCACTGGATCGTGCCATGACCGGTGTGCGCCGCTGTGAGAGCTGCCAGAACTTCGCCGATACGCCTACCTGCAATATCTGCGAAAACCCTGAACGACGGAATGGTACGCTCTGCGTGGTGGAAAGCCCCTCCGACCTTCTTGCCATTGAGCAGGCGGGCGATTATCGCGGCAGCTACTTCGTGTTGATGGGGCATCTGTCGCCCATCGACGGCGTGGGCCCCGAGGAAATCGGTATTGAGCGGCTGCTGCAACGCATCCACGGAGAAGGGGTGACGGAGCTGATCCTAGCGACCAATCCAACTGTGGAAGGTGAGGCGACTGCCCACTACATTGCCGACAGGCTGGATGGCCGCAATATCCTGATTACCCGTCTTGCCCATGGTATCCCGGTGGGGGGCGAACTGGGTTATGTTGACGGATTTACCCTGACCCATGCCTTCCGTGGCCGAAAACCTCTGACTGATTAAACCTGACCGGGATTATTATATGGATTCCAACACCCCAGCCGCTTCCGTTCCTGCGGCTCCCGACACGGTTACCTGGATTCGGGAGCCGGACGACCTGGACCGCTGGCTTGCCGAAGGGCAAGGCGAACCGCTTGCACTGGATACCGAGTTCGAACGGGTCAACACCTTCTTCCCGATTCCTGGTCTGGTCCAGTTGGGGATGGGGCAGCGGTTCTGCCTGGTAGACCCGTCGGTCGCAGAGGCGTCAGAGGGCTTTCGCAACGCGCTCACCGACCCGGACACCCCCAAATTGCTATACGCCATGAGTGAGGATCTGGAACTGTTCCGGCACTGGTTGCAGCTGGAACCGGAGGGCATTCTCGACCTGCAGATCGGCGCCGCGCTGGCCGGTGCCGGCTTTTCCGTCGGTTATGCCCGGCTGGTGGAAACTCTTTTCGGTGAATCACTGGATAAATCGGCGACGCGCTCGGATTGGGTTTCTCGCCCGCTTTCCGCAGCTCAGGAACGCTACGCTCTGGACGACGTTCGCTTCCTTGTTCCCTTGTATCACTGGGTGATTACTCGGTTGCAGAAACGGGGCCTTGAAGCGGCATTGGCTGACGAATCCACTCGATTTTCAAAGGAACTGGCAGCCCAGGATAATCCCGACAGCCATTACCTGAAACTGCGAGGCGGCTGGACATTGAGCCGCCAACAGCAGGGGGTGCTGAAAACCCTGGTGTGTTGGCGGGAACATGAGTCGCGCCTCCGGGATCGGCCCCGCAACCGTGTTGTGGCCGATGCGCTGCTGATTGCCATCGCCCAGAGACTGCCACAGTCAGTACGGGAGCTATCGAATATCCAGGGCTTGCCTCCGGCCGTGGTCAGGCGCTACGGGGATACAATTATTAATATGGTTGCGGAGGCATCGACCGCGGATAATTCCGGCATCGACGTTATTGCCGCTCCGCTGAGCCGCCAGGACCAGATGTTCTATAAACAGCTCAAACGCCTGATGGTGAAGGCGGCGGAGGAACGGGATGTGCCGGTGGAACTGCTGGCGCCTCGCAAGCGTCTTGAGGCTGTTGTACAACAACGAAACCTGGCTGCCGGGCTGTTTGACGAGGGCTGGCGCCGTGACCTCCTGGCACCGGTGCAGGAACAGATTGAGGAACTACTGAAATCATGACCGAAAAGACCTTTGTGTCGGTGTTTCGCAGCAGTAAGAAGCCGGACACGTATATCTACGTTCGACGGGGCCAGGCCTGGGATGAACTGCCGGATAGCCTGCGGGGCATATTCGGCCAGCCAATACACGCCATGGACCTGATCATGACACCGGAACGGAAGCTTGCCCGAACGTCTGGCAAGCAGGTTCTGGAGGCTATTGCCGACAAGGATTTCTTCCTGCAGATGCCTGAGGAATCCAGCGGCTACGTTGTAGACTTTCGCCGTAAACCGGAGCCCGGCCGGGAATGATTGCAGAGATTCCGTTCTGGCAACGCAAACGTCTCCATGAGATGACCGCCAAGGAATGGGAGTCCCTGTGTGACGGCTGCGGAAAATGTTGTCTGGCCAAGCTGGAAGACGAAGACACCGGCGATGTCTACTACACTGAGCTGGTGTGCCGTTACATGGAGCAGGACACCTGTCAGTGCAGCGTGTACTCCGAGCGTTTGCAGAAAGTGCCTGCATGCACGGTGCTGACACCGGATACGCTGAGCGACTACCATTGGCTGCCGTATACCTGTGCCTACCGCACACTGGCGGAAGGGCGTGCGCTTGCAGACTGGCACCCGCTACGGTCGGGTGACCCCGATACGGTTCATGAAGCGGGTGTATCGGTGCGTAATCGCGTGATCTCGGAAGCCGATGTACCGGAAGACGATTGGGAAGAACACATAATTCACTGGATCCTTTGATGATAGACGCAGAAACAAACCTTGCTTACGGAATATTCTGGGCCCTGTACGCCGTCGCCTTCGTGGTGTTCTTCTACACCATATCCCGCCTGTTTCGGGTAATTCCGGTTTATGCCATCCGTACGCTGTTGCAGGCCGCGTTGATTGTCCTCCTGTTGACCCCGGTCGAGTCCGGAGAGGTAGCTGGCTGGTGGATGCCGGCCTGGTTGCACGGCGGCTACGAAACCATTCTGGGTGATGCCGCCAACGCGGGCCGGGCCTTTGTGAACATGGGCATAGCATCCCTGGTTATGGTGTTGGTGTGGGTTCTTGACCTCGTCAGATACCGGCTGGTTAAACGCTGAGACTTTCCTTGATCACCACCTCGCATGGAGCTGCCCTGATGCGACTTCTAAGCCGCCTGTTTGCTGTCATCCTCATCCTGCCAGTTACGGCGCTTGCACAGCAGGCGCCAACCCTGCAGTTACCCGACAGTGCCGATGTCCGAATTATTGTCGACATCTCCGGCTCCATGAAAACCAACGATCCGGACAACCTGCGCCGCCCGGCTGTGCGCCTGTTGGCGCGTATGCTGCCTCGGCAAGCCAATGCCGGAGTCTGGACCTTTGGTCAGTACGTCAACATGCTGGTGCCCCATGGCAAAGTCACTGATGACTGGCGGGGGCTGGCTGTCGAACGCTCAGATGAGATCAATTCGGTCGCCCTTCGGACCAATCTGGGGGAGGCGATTCAGGTTGCCAGTGATGATTACCTGTTGGGCTCGGAGAGCCTCGACAATACGGACTTCATTCTACTCACCGATGGCAAAGTGGATATCTCCGACAACGAGAGCGCCAATGATCGCGAGCGTGAGCGGATTCTGGGGGCATTGCTGGACGATTTGAGCAGCCGTGGTGCCACCCTTCATACCGTCGCATTGTCCGAGGAGGCAGATCTTGCTCTTTTGAAGAGCCTTGCGGAACGCACCGGGGGCCGCTATGCCCTGGCGTCGTCCGCTGATGCACTGACTCTGGCTTTTCTTGAAGCGCTGAACACCGCTGTACCGCAGCAGCAGATTCCCATTGAGGATAATGGCTTTCAGGTGGATGGTGGCGTAGAGGAATTTACCGCGCTGATTTTTCGCGCTGGTGACGAGTCTGCCGCTAACCGAACGCTTGAACTGGTCAGTCCCGGCGGCACCAAGGCAGGGCCGGACTCAGCCACCGAGGGAATGCGTTGGGTGCGCGAAACGGAATACGACCTGATTACCGTCACCGATCCTGAGGCGGGCGACTGGACGATCAACGGCGAGTTGGGTGAGGGCAGTCGGGTCACTGTCGTCAGCGATCTGCGGATGGTGGTGAGCCCGGTCCCGCCAACATTCACGGAGAACGAACCAGTATCCCTTCAGGTGGCCTTCTTTGAGGAAGACCGAAAAATTGAAAACCGGGACTTCCTGGGGGTTATCGATGTCAGTGTGACATTAACCTCAGAGGACGGGCGCAGCGGTAACAAGGTGTTGTCTCCGGATGAGCCGCCGCAGGACGGCGTCTATACGGACACCATCACACGACTGCCTGATGCCGGTGAATACCAACTCAGCGTTGTTGCGGACGGTCAAACGTTCTCCCGACGCTTCAGTACCGTTACCCGATATATTCAGCCCGAGGGCGAACAAGCCCCAATTGAGGCAGTCGTTTCTGACGAGCCCTCGCAGGAAGCGTCAGTGATGGAGGATGAGTTGCCAGAGGCCTCACCCGCTCCCGAAATTGAATCGCCTGTGTCCAGTTCCGGGCCGATCGATATCAGCCAGGTTGAAGAGCCAGAACCGAAGCCGCTTGAGGAGCAGCCTGTCGATAAGGAAGAGGCGGAACCGGAAACGCCGGCCACCGTTGAGGAGGCGGCGAGCGGCATTCCGTTCTGGGTATGGGCCGCTGCCGGCACCTTGGGTGTGGTGGCTGTCGCCGGGGTGGCATTCCTGTTCGTCAAGCGCAGAAAATCAGCGCAGGATCAGGGCAACAACGAGGAGCCGCCCCTCGTCGCAGAGGAAACGCCGGAGGAAGAGGCTACCGCCGCACCCGAATCTGAACAGGCGCCTGAAGACGTACCCGCAGAGATACCTGAACCAGAACCGGTGCCGGAACCCGAACCGGAACCCGAACCGGAAGAATTGCCGGAACCTGAAGAAGTGCCGGAACTTCAGCAGGACGAAGCGTTGCCCGAGGATGATATCCCCGTTGCTGATGCGGAGGTGGAGGACGGTGAAGACGAATTCGGGCTGGAGGACTTTGATCTCTCCGAGTTCGACGATTTGCCAGCCACTGATGAGGATAGTGAGCCCACCGACGATGAGTCTGAAAACGACGATAAGGATGGCGGAAAGGATCGGTAGTTGGCGGTTAATCGAACAGGGCTCTTATCAGAACGGCTTCGGTTCTCTATACTCTGAGTCTATTTTCAAACAGACGTTTAACCGTTAATTGAACAGGACACTATCAGCATGAAGTTTACCGGTACCGAGAAATATGTTGCCACTGATGACCTGCAGATGGCCGTCAACGCAGCCATAACGCTGCAACGCCCGCTACTGATCAAAGGCGAGCCCGGCACTGGTAAAACCCTCCTGGCCGAAGAAATGGCTGCGTCCCTCGGCCTGCGCCTGATTCCCTGGCACATCAAATCCACCACTAAGGCCCAACAGGGACTGTACGAATACGATGCGGTCTCCCGTCTGCGGGATTCCCAGCTCGGTGACGAGAAGGTCAAGGACATCAGCAACTACATCGTCAAGGGCAAGTTGTGGGAAGCCTTCGAATCCGAGGAACAGGTGGTACTGCTGATCGATGAAATCGACAAGGCGGATATCGAGTTCCCGAACGATCTTCTGCTTGAACTCGATCGCATGGAATTCTTCGTCTACGAGACACAGCAGTCTGTGCGTGCCAAGCATCGGCCTATCATCGTGATCACCAGTAACAACGAAAAGGAACTGCCGGACGCTTTTCTGCGCCGTTGTTTCTTCCACTACATCAGCTTCCCGGATCACGACACCATGAAGAGCATCGTGGACGTGCACTTCCCGGGTCTGCAGCAGCAGGTGGTTCGCGATGCGCTGGAAGTTTTCTTCGACGTTCGCAAGGTGCCAGGGCTGAAGAAGAAGCCGTCCACTTCAGAACTGATCGATTGGCTCAAATTGCTGATGGCGGATGAGCTGTCTGCCAAAATGTTGCAGGAGAAGGACACCAGTTCCGCCTTGCCGCCGCTGTATGGCGCACTGGTGAAGAACGAGCAGGATGTCCACCTGTTGCAGAAGCTGGCCTTCATGGCCCGTCGTCGCAGCTGAAATTCAGCAAGAGCAGCACCCTATGTTGATTGATTTCTTTCTCGAAGTCCGGCGGGCCAAGGTGCCCGCCAGTCTGCGCGAACTCCTCGACCTGCTTGAAGCTCTGCAAAACAGGCTCGCCTTTGCGAATATGGAAGAGTTTTACTACCTGGCTCGTGTCTGCCTGGTCAAGGACGAGCGCCATTTCGATAAATTCGACCGGGCGTTCCAGGCCTATTTCGAGGGCATAGAAAACCTCGATGACCTGATGCAGGCGTTGATTCCGGATGATTGGCTGCGCGCAGAATTTGAAAAGCAGCTGTCAGAAGAGGACAAGGCCAAAATCGATTCCCTCGGCGGGCTGGAAGAGCTGATCGATACCTTCAAGAAACGCATGGAAGAGCAGAAGGAGCGTCATCAGGGCGGCAACAAGTGGATTGGCACTGGTGGTACCTCACCCTTTGGTGCGAACGGTTACAACCCGGAAGGTTTTCGCATTGGCCAGAACAAGGGGCGTCATGGCCGGGCCGTAAAGGTTTGGGAAAAACGGGAGTTCAAGGACCTGGACGACAGCGTCACTCTCGGCATTCGCAATATCAAGGTGGCCATGCGTCGGCTGCGTAAGTTTGCTCGCCAGGGTGCCGCGGACCAGCTCGACATGGACGATACTATCCGCTCCACTGCCCGCAACGCCGGGTACCTCGACTTGAAGATGGTTCCAGAGCGGCACAATGCGGTCAAAGTTCTGATCTTCTTCGACGTGGGTGGTTCCATGGACCCTCACGTGCGGGTCTGCGAGGAGCTCTTTTCGGCTGCTCGGCTCGAATTCAAGCACATGGAGTACTTTTACTTTCATAATTTCATCTATGAAAGCGTGTGGAAAAACAACATCCGCCGGATGAACGAAACAACGAGCACCTGGGACATTCTTCATAAGTACACGCCGGACTACAAAGTGATCTTTGTAGGGGATGCCACCATGGCGCCCTATGAGGTGTCACACCCCGGCGGGTCCATCGAACACTGGAACGAGGAAGCGGGCGCAACGTGGTTTCAGCGCATTACCGATCACTTCCGCAAGGTGGTGTGGATCAATCCATTGCCGGAGAGCTACTGGGGCATGGGTGGGTCGCTCGGTATGACCCGTCAGCTGGTGAATGACCACATGTATCCGTTGACCATTGAAGGCCTGGAATCGGCCATGAAACAACTGAGCAAATAAAAAAAGCCGATGCGGTTGAGAGCATCGGCTAAGCTCGGCATATCAAACGGGGTGGCCAAAAGGCTGTCCCGCGCTTCTCTCGGAGCAAATCCGGGGCCAGTTTAAAATAGTTAATATAAATCAGTTAATTAGAATAATTTTCGTGCATCTCCCGTGAACGGGAGATTCCTCGACGTTTTGCTCCTGTCAAAAAATCCGACGGTTTCGGATTTCCAATTGGTGATCTGGATACCGTTCTTGCCTGTTACCAAGTGTTACTCTTTCTGCCAGTTTGTTACAGAACATTGCTAGAGGCAGGAAGCGTATGGTCGCCGGAGCGCAGCAAACAGTAACGGTCGGGCGCCAGGTCAGGGTGGCGTGGCTGGTCATTTTGGTCATGATGGTGGCATCTCAGCTCGGTTTGACGCGTAGCGCCTTTGCTGAGTCGCTGGACCAGGAGATCGACCGCCTGAAAGCCGATGTGGCAGACCTCAGCCAGACGTTGTACCAACTGGAGGAGAACGTACTCTACCCAGTCGACACGCAAGTGGCAGTTTTCCTGACACTCAGGAATCGGGAGGGGCTGGATCTGGACTCGGTGGAACTGTACCTGAACGACACGCCAGTTGCTTCCCACCTCTATACCGACCAGGAACGTGACTCCCTGAAGCAGGGCGGTGTCCAGCGGCTCTATATCGGTAACCTGCCTCATGGCGCCCATCAACTAAAAGCGGTTCTGACGGCACGTTCAGCGAATGAGCGCTTTGTTCGCCGTGAAGCGACCCATCAATTTCGGAAGCGGCCCGGTGAATCCCGCATACAGATGTCTCTGGATGCCGCGGCGCCGGACTACGAACCAGTGGTTTCGTTTCAGGAATGGAAATAGGGCGAAAGGATGGTCGTGCTCGCTAAGCTTCGGAAAGTCTCCACACGGTTTGCTCTCAGTCTGACCGCGGCCCTTATCCCGGGGCTGGCGTCCGGAGGCAGCGATTTGGCGTCGTTGCACTTGGGGCTCGCACAATTCGCCCTGGACACCCATGAACCGGCTGCAGCATTGCGTTATACCCGGAATGCCACTACCGAAGCCGAACGCCTGGTTCGCGCTAAAGCATTGTTAGTCACGGGGAGTCATCAGGAGGCTGAACGGCTGCTGAAAGAACTGATCGAAGGACAGTATTACCGCGGGCAGGCGGCACTATTGCTGGCGGAACTGCCGACGGACTCTGGAGACAACAAAACCCGGGAATACCTTGAAACTGCTGCGAAGCGGGCCAGTGGCAGTGACCGGCAAAAGGCGCTTTACCGATTGGCCGAGATTGAGCGGGAGGCGGGGCATACCGATCGGGCCGGGAAGGTGCTGGCGTCCATGGAGCCAGGCTACTGGGCTGCGCTGGGTTACATGAACATTGCGGCTGACTACGGCAGGCAGGACCGGACTCCATCGCGAGCACTGGTTGCACTTCGAGTGGCTCTGGCCATGTCCGAAGAAGACGTCGACAGCCAACGCAGCCAGGAACTCAGAAGCCGACTACTGGTTCGCGCCGGCTACCTTGCTTACGATCACGGAGACTACGAAAAGGCCATCGGCTTCCTGGAGAAAATTCCCCTGGAAAGCTACAGCACATCCCATGGCCTCTACCTTCACGGTCTTGCACTCTCGGCCAGTGGTAACCAGCGTGCGGCAATGCAGTCCTGGCATCGCGCCAAAAAGTACCCGCTGGCCTATCCCGGTGTGGCCAATGCCTGGCTTGGAACGGGTAGGGGGTACGACCTCGCCGGTTACCTGGGGCAAGCGGGTGAAGCTTATCTAGCAGCAAATGCGTCCTATGAAAGTGAACGGGTGACCCTTCGCAAACTGGCTGACCAGATCCGTCAGAAAGGTGCGTATCAGGCGCTGGTACTGGACGCACGGAACTCTGAGGCCCAATGGTTCCTTGCCGACAACCGTACGCTCACACAGCCCCGTACTGCCTATCTAATTCGTTTCATTGAGCAGCACGCTGCCCAGGCCGCCGTCAACCGGGTGGCTGAACTGAGGGAGATGAGGCAAACACTGAATCAGCGGGAAGACAGCCTTGCTGTTTTTCGGGGGGCCATCAGTGAGCGTTTGGGGCCCGTGGGGCACAACGTTGATGGCGGTCCATTCAACGAAGACATTGAAGTGCTGGTGCAGCGGTTGGCGAACCTGAAAGCCCGGACCATCTCTCCTGCACAACAAGAGGCGCTGAAAGGTGTAGCCAGGACATTGGCCGATCTGAAAGCGTCCGTTGGCAGGCTTGATGGAAGATTGAAAAAGAAAGATCGCAAGCTCAATGAACTGATGACACGCACCGACCATGCGCTGGAGCGGATACGGACGGTCCGTCGCACGGCCGATGCACTTCTGAGCAGGGCGGAGTCGGAACTGGATGAACTGGCTCTGGCCTATGTCGAAGAGCAGGATCACCGTATGGCGTTTGCGTTGGATCGGACCGAGCAGCAGATTGCCCACCTGTACGAGTATCTGGCCCTGGAAAACCTTGAGCGAGGTCAGCCATGAAGCCAGTGGTGTCAATTTCCCTGACGGTGCTGTTTACAGCGTTCGCGGCGAGTGCCCAGGCACAGGAATCTTTCCGGGTAGAGCTGGGTCGCGACGGCGAAACCATCGCTGATATGCGCCCGGTTTTTCTGGAATTCCAGTCCCGACCGATGCCGGCCATATCGCCAACAGAAGTTGCCCGTCGATACCAGCGATTGTTTGAACACTCTGATGAACCTGAAGTACGCATTGATGCACTTAATCGACTTTCCAATATCCAGAAGGTGACTGACGAGGACGTCAGCTTCAGCGAAGAACGCGAACAACAGGTATACCGGCAGGCGCTGGAAAGTTACGAATCCATTCTCGACAGGGGCGCCTACCAGGGCCGGCTTGATGAATTGCTATACCAGATGGCGAAGGCTCATGCCTACACGGGGCAGGCGGAGGAGTCTATTGACCGGTTACGCCAACTGGTTGGACTGTATCCTTCGTCCTCCCTGGTACCTGAGGCCCGCTTCCGCATTGCCGAGGCAGCGTTTTCGGCGGGAGACTATGCCGAGGCTGAGTCCGAGTACAGCCGTGTGATCTCGAGTGACGGCACCGATAGCCTGAAAACCAAGGCCCGATATATGCAGGGCTGGAGCCAGTACAAGCAAGGGTCTTCTGGCCGGACAAGGGCCGCAAAGACGTTCCTGGCGGTACTGGACGGTGTCGGTGAGGAAACCAGTGGGTTTCGCCGCATTCCTGCCAGCGACGCTGAACTGGTTGACGACACCTTCAGGATTGTCGCTCTGATGGCGGCGGAAGACCGGGGCGTTGAATCCCTGGCAAGCTGGTTGACCGATGCGGGTGGCAAGGGCTTCGGGTACCTGCTGTACGACAGGCTGGCAGATTACTACGCCAGCAACCGGCGTTTTGAAGACAGCGTGGCGGTGAACAATGCCTTTGTTCGCGATTTCCAGGCGCATAACGCCGTACCGGCCTTTCTGGCCCAGAATGTGGATGTCCGGCGCATGGCGGGGCAAACTGATCGCGCAAGGGCCGCCAGGGCTGAGTATGTCCAGGCATTTGCCGGCGATGCCCGTTACCAGCAACTCGCGAAAGCGGATCAGGAACGCTGGCAGAATTTCAGCCGGTCACTGGCGGACTATCACTATGATCAGGCCGAAGAGGGGCAAGCGGAGCGCCAAGTGGCATCTTTCCGGTTGGCTGGGGGTTACTACAGTCAGTTGGCTGGCCGGAGCGGCGAGAAGGGAGGCGTTCTTCGCCTGGCCGGTGATGCGTTCCTGCAGGCAGGTGACCACACTGACGCCTTCGAGCATTACCAGCGTGCGGCTTATGACACGGATCATGAGACAAAAGAGTATCCGGGGGCGGCGGATGCCGCCTGGGCTGCCATCGTAATTCAGCGTGATGCGCTGGACAATCGCAATTCACTTCCCGCGACACTGGACGACCTGGCTGCAGCCGCCGACCGCTTCGCGGCTGAGTTCCCAGAGGACGAACGTCAGGCTGGTCTGACGGCGGATATCGCCAACCGAATGCTCGCGGAGCATCGTTATGCTGAGGCCCTTCGGTTTGCCGAGCTTGCCATAGCCCATCCGTTGGTCAGCCCAGCCGAACGCTACAGTGCCTGGGTCGCAGCCGGTGAGGCGAACCTGGCGATGGCGTCTTATGGGCTTGCTGAAAATGCCTGGCGTCAAGCACTGGCACTGATTTCAGAGGGGCTGTTACAGGAAGGGCGGGCCAAAGATACCGACAGTCTGAAACGGCAACTAGCCAGCAGCATCTACTACCAGGGGGAGAAAGCGGCGAGTGAGGGCCGGATTGATACCGCCGTGGCGCATTTTCAGCGTGTGGAGTCTGCGTTTCCGGGGTCGGACATTGCGATCAAGGGCCGTTACGACGCAGCGAATACACTTCTGAAGGCAGAGCGCTGGCAGGCTGCCGTTAATGAACTGACCCGATTTCGCACGGATTACCCGCAGCATGACCTGACCCCAACCGTAGGCGAAAAGCTGGTGTTTGCCTATCAGTCATCGGGCCAACTGGTGCGCGCGGCGGATGAAATCATGCGTGCCGACGAAGGAGAGTCGCCGTCCTGGGATCAGCAACTGAGGGCGGCTGAGCTGTATCACAAGGCAGAGGCCCATGCGCGTCGCAATCGCATCTACGTCGCGTGGCTCAACCGCGATTCCGCTGCCGCCGATTCCGAGAGCCATATCCGTAGTCAGACCCTGCGCCAGCGTCTTGTGCTCGACGATGTGGAGCCGCGGCGATATCGAATCGAGTTGGTAGAGCGAGAGCTCGCCAGCCAGTGGCATTCGGAAGACACGCTGGCGTGGGCTGGGCGGGCAGCCATCGTGCTGGGGGCGGAGGACTCCGAGCGCTTTGCCGATGTTTCGCTACAGATTCCATTGGCCGAATCCCTGGCGCGTAAACAAGCGGCCCTCTCGGCTGCGCGGGAGCGTCTATCACAAGCTGAGAAGCTGATTGGTGAGGGTGCGCGTTCGGAAATTCTGTTCCGTCGGGCGGAGCTGTACCGGGTGATGGCGCAGGATCTCATGACGTCAGAAGCGCCGGCGAATCTGAGCGACCTTGAGGCAACCCAGTACCGGATGTTGCTTGAAGAAGAGGCCTACCCGTTCGAAGAGAAGGCTATTGACCTGCACGCAAGGAATCATCAACGCCTGGCGGAGGGCCGGTTTGATGAGTGGATGGAACGCAGCCTGCAAGTTCTGGCGGACCTGTTCCCCGGCAGGTACGACCGGGAGGTGCGCTGGATGACGTGGAATGAGGAGGTCAACGATGATGCCTGAAACAGCACGTGCGGTTCTGCTCACAGGGTGTCTCGCATTGCTGGCGGGGTGCGCCAGCCAGCCCAGGCCGGAGCCGGTGGTCGTCGACACCGCCGAGGCCAGTGAACTGGCACGTCAGGCCTGGGAGGCACACCAGCAGGGACGCAAGGAAGAGGCCCTCGAACGGTACCGTGAGGCTTTTGATATGAACCCGGGCAACGCGCTCACGGCTAACAACCTGGCATTGTTGCTGCGAGAACAGGGACGATTTGAGGAGGCGGTGGCGGTGCTGGAGACGGGGCTCAGCCATTCCCCGGCTACCGCCGAACTGCATTACAACCTTGCCGTTATCTCAGAGCTGTATCTGCTGGATCTGGACGGCGCACTGGCGCACTACCGTCGTTACCGCGAGTTGGCGGGCACCGAGGAGAAGCAGGTGGCCGGATGGATTGCGGACCTTGAAAGGAGGCTGGATTGAATGCGCTTTTATCGACGATTGGCGACGGCCGGGATGAGCTTGATGCTTGCCCCGTTCATGGCCTTTGCAAATGAGGCGTCCAATGCCTCGGAAGCGGTTGTGTCTCAGGCCGCGGATAACACCGTCGCACTGGGCGTGGAGGGAATCAACCGCCATACCGGAGACGATGATCCCGGCGTGCTTTATATCCTGCCCTGGCAGCCGCCGACCTTGCCGCGGCGTTCACGCGCTGAACTGGATGCCGGAAGCGAGGAACTGCTCGAACCCAAGGACCCGTTGACCCTTGAGCGTCACCGGACGTTTCGTAAAACCCTGAATCCATTGTTGGATTCCACTCTTTCCCTGCAGTAGAGAACCGGGAGTCTGAATATGCTGGAAACTGTTGTTCGTTTTTTTCAGGAAGGTGGTCCCTTCATGTACCCGATTGCCATTGTGCTGGCCATCGGCCTGGCGATTACCGTTGAGCGTTTCATCTATCTCGCTTCGGTGCGCCGCCGGAACCGGCTTGCCTTTGAAAAGGGCATACTGCCGCTGCTGAGGAAACGGGATTACCAGCGGGCGATGAAAGCCGCGACAGGCTCTGACAGTGCCATCGCGTCGATCATGAGCGCCGGCATTGGTCGGCTACTGAATAATCACTCCCGCGAAGATGTTGAGTACGCCATGGAAGAGGGGTTGATGGAAGTCTTGCCCCGTCTTGAGAAACGTACCCAATACCTGGCAACCCTGGCCAACATCGCGACACTCTTGGGCTTGTTGGGCACGATCATCGGCCTTATCGCCGCGTTTACGGCAGTGGCCGCTGCAGATCCGTCCCAGAAGGCGTCGCTGTTGTCGGAAAGTATCTCCGTTGCCATGAATACCACGGCGTTCGGGCTGATGTCGGCCATTCCCCTGTTGATGTTTCATGCACTGCTTCAGACCCGCACCAATGAAATCGTCGACAGTTTCGAGATGGCCGGGGTGAAGCTGCTGAACATTATCTCCGAGCAGCCCGCCCCCCAATCCGCCTGAGCCAGGGTTTGCCGCATGAGACGAAAACATCGCAGGCTTGTCAGCAATCCGGAACTGGATATCACGCCATTCCTGAATCTGATGATCGTGTTAGTCCCGGTATTGCTGCTGGGCATGGTCTTTAGCCAGATTCGTATGATTGAGCTCGACTTTCCCGGGATGGAGTCGGGTGAGTCGCCACAGGCTGACGAACTGCGGCTGGTGGTGGCGTTGATACCCCAGGGCCTGGAAGTGCTGGACAGTGAGAGAGGCGTGATCCGGACCCTGCCGTTGATTGAGGGGGAACAGGACTTCGACGGCCTGAGGGAAACTCTCAAGCAGATCAAGAAGCGGGTGCCGGAGAAGACTGACATCGTTCTGGAGGTCAGCCCGGACATCGACTATCAGACTCTGGTGACTGCGATGGATACGCTCCGCTCCTATCCGGCAGTTGTTGCGGCCAGTGTGGTGAAGGGAGAGCTTTTCCCGGATGTGGCACTGGCAGACGCACCTGAAAACCGGACGTTATCGGTCGAAGGGGAGGGTGCATGAAGACCTCCCGCCGTGCCCGTCGTATCCAGCGCCACTACAGCCGTATGCACCGCCCGGGAGGCCTGAATCTGGTGTCCCTGATGGACATCTTCACGATCCTGGTGTTCTTCCTGATGGTGAACTCGTCCGATGTAAAGGTTATGCAGAACACGGCCGATGTCCCACTGCCGCAATCGACCGCGGACAAGGAGGCGGTCGAAACCCTGATGGTGCAGGTAATCGGCCGGTCCATTCTCGTGCAGGGCCGGGAAGTTGCACGGTTGGATGGCATTGAAACCGGGGACAGCACCATCGGTGGGCTGGCGGATGAGCTTGCCTGGGTGCGTAACCGGAGGGGCCAGGTGCCGGAGCAGGGTCATGAGGTGACCATAATGGCAGGGCGCGCCACCGACTACCGGTTATTGAGAAAGATCATGCAAACCTGCATCGATGAAGACTTCCGGCAGGTCCGGCTGGCCGTTGAGTCGGCGAAGGAGGTCGGCAATGGCTGAGCGTCAGGACCTTTCTCTCAAAAAGGTGTCTCCCAACAATCTCGCGACCAAACAACTTTCATCCGGATTGCCATGGGGCGCGGAAAAGGGAGAAAACCGCCGTTTTGTGCTGGCATTGTTGGTGATGGTGGCGGTCTTTCTGCCTCCTGCGTTGCTTATTCCGGCGTTTCAGCTTCCGGAACCCGACCGCAGCGAGGCGGAGAAGATTCCGCCTCAGTTGGCGCGACTGGTAGAGCAACGCGAGCCGCCTAAGCCGGTTCCAGTGCCTGAACCTGAACCTGAGCCGGCTCCGGAATCTGAGCCCGAGCCCGAACCTGAAAGTACAGAACCCAAAGCGGTGGAGCCGGAATTGGCTGAAGAGGTGCCCCCACCCGAGCCTGTGCGCCCGACACCCGCTCCTTCCCAAACGGTCGAGCAGGCGCGTGAAACCGCCTCCAGGTCGGGTCTGATGGCAATGCAGGACCAACTTGCCAGTATGCGGGCTCCAGAGCCGGACGCCGTGGACACCCTGGCGGCCAACGTCGATGCTGAGACCGCAAGCGGCGATGGAGATCTGTTCGGTGCCGAAACTGACCCCGACAGGGCGCTTGCTGGCAGCGGCGGCGTCACTCGGGAAGCCGCGCCAGAAACTGAGGTGGCAGTGGCTGGCCATCAGGTTCGTAACGTGGAGGTGGCGCAGGAAGCAGCGCCAGAAGCTGCGCCGGAGCCCACCGGCGGACCGGGGCAGCGGGGCATGAGCAACATCCGCCAGGTGTTCGACGCCCAGAAAACGTCACTCTACTCCCTCTACCGACGCGAGCTGCGTCAGGACCCGACGCTGGAAGGTAAGGTTATGCTGGAATTGGTGATCGAACCGGATGGGTCAGTATCGAGTTGCGAGGTGGTGAGCTCCGAGCTGGGCAATCAAAGCCTGGAACAACGCATTGCCATGCGCGTACGCCTGTTCAATTTCGGCGAGGACGATGTGGAACCCAGGACGGTGCGATTCCCCATCGATTTCCTGCCGGGTTAATTCAGTGGCCCGTATACGCTAGTGCGCTATGGTAATTTTTGGTAGCTGTGGCTTGCTCAGGGACATCTTCTGGGTAGGGGCGATCACTTTCGCCTCACCGGTCACAACCCGCTCATCGTTCTGGTTGCGGACATCGCAGGATAGGGTTACGCGGTTTTTGCGTTCCTTGGCCAGTACTGTCAATGTCACCGTCAGGGTGTCGTCCAGCTTTACCGGGCGCTTGAAAGCCAGGCTCTGTTCCAGGTATATGGTGCCGGGGCCCGGCATCACGGTGGCCAGGGCCGCGGAAATCAGTGAGCCGCTCCACATGCCATGGGCAATCCGCTCCTGGAACATGGAGTCGGCGGCAAACTCCGAATCCAGGTGGACCGGGTTCACATCTCCGGAGACAGCAGCGAACAACACCAGTTCGTCCTCGGTCAGTGTTTTCACATAGGTTGCGGAGTCGCCTTCCTGGAGTTCGTCGTAGGTGATGTTCTCAAGCGTGTCCAAAGTGTCGCTCATGATGGGCTCCAGTGTTGGTGTGATTAGGTTGGTGGCTGCAACCGCTACAGTTCTGCTTTGAAAACTACCTCATCGTTCACAAAACTGCTATTCTCTCCCGACTTTTCGAGGCTGATACTTTTGTCTGGTTGATTTTTTGACCAAAACGACATTGGTAAACATTATAAGCACAAATGCCAAACAGGAGATGGTGATGGATTTTGAGCAGTTCTATCAGGACAAATACCCCGCTGGCGTGTCCCTGAACGTAGACCTGGATAAATACAGTAGCATGGTTGACGTATTTGATCAGGCCGTGAACAAGTACGCTGACCGCCCCGCGTTCAGCGCCGTTGGCGCCACGCTCACCTATCGCGACCTGGACACCCAGAGCCGGAATTTTGCCGCCTGGCTGCAGAACAAGACCGACCTCAAGCCGGGCGACCGGATTGCGGTGCAAATGCCCAACGTGTCCCAGTACCCTGTCGTAGTGTTTGGGGCCATGCGCGCGGGCCTGATCGTGGTGAATACCAACCCGCTGTACACCACTCGCGAAATGGAACACCAGTTCAATGATTCCGGTGCCAAGGCGCTTGTAGTGCTGGCGAACATGGCCCATAACGCAGAGAAAGTGCTTCCTCATACCGGCATCGAGCATGTCATTGTTACCGAAATTGCCGACATGCATTCGCCGCTGAAGCGTACGCTGATGAACGCCGCCGTGAAGCACCTGAAGAAAATGGTGCCGGCATTCAGCCTGCCCCAGGCTCACAAACTCCCGGCGGTGCTCAGTGCAGGGGCCAGGGAAAAATTCTCCCCGGTGGAGTGCAAGAAAGACGACATCGCCGTTCTGCAGTACACCGGTGGCACCACCGGTGTGGCCAAGGGCGCGATGCTGACCCACGGCAATCTGGTCGCCAACCTCCTGCAGGCTCGGCCGATGATGGAAGATTCGGTGGAGGAAGGCACGGAAGTGGTTATTGCTCCGCTGCCGCTTTACCACATCTACTCGTTCACCCTGAACTGCGGCATCATGCTTGAAGCTGGCGCCCACAACGTTCTTATCCCGAACCCCCGTGATATCCCCGGATTTGTGAAAGAGCTCAAAAATCATCGTTTCACCGCATTCCTGGGGCTGAACACGCTGTTCGTGGCGCTGTGCAACAACGAAGAATTCAAGGCCCTGGATTTCAGTGCCCTGAAACTGACGTCGTCCGGCGGCATGGCGCTGACCAGCGACACCGCGAAGATGTGGCAGCGTGTTACAGGGTGTGAAATCAGTGAAGGTTACGGCATGACTGAAACCTCTCCGGTTGTCACCTTCAATCCGAACAGCGCGATCCAGCTTGGCACCATTGGCCTGCCGATTCCCGGCACCGAAATCAAAACCATCGACGACGACGGCAACGAAACGCCTCTTGGTGAGCCCGGCGAATTGTGTGTGAAGGGGCCACAAGTGATGCGCGGATACTGGCAGCGTCCGGAAGACACCCAGAAGTCCTTCACTGACGACGGTTTCCTGCAGACGGGTGACATTGCCCTTATCCAGGAAGATGGCTACATCCGCATCGTCGACCGCAAGAAGGACATGATTATCGTGTCTGGATTTAACGTGTTCCCCAACGAGATTGAAGACGTGGTCAGTGGTCATCCAAAAGTGGTTGAGTGCGCCGCTGTCGGTGTTCCCGATGACAAGAGCGGCGAAGCGGTGAAGGTCTACCTGGTGGCAACCGCGGAAGGTGTTACTGAAAATGAACTGAAAGAGTTCTGCCGCGAACGCCTGACCGCTTACAAGGTCCCCAAATCCTTCGTGTTCCGCGATGAACTGCCGAAGACCAACGTAGGCAAGATCCTGCGGCGCGAGCTGCGTGACGAAGCCAACAGCAAGTAACCGGTTCGTGCGGGCGGTTTAATCGCCCCGAACGGATGATGTGAACCCCGCCTCGGCGGGGTTTTTCCGTTTAATGAGGCGCGGGATATCGTTAGACTGTCGCCACGCCCGAAGCGAACCGGGTATCCAAGATCCAACAACGGTAAAACGGACCGATGACGCAAGCCCCCCCGGAACAGTCCACGAATACGCCAGACAGCAAGGCCGCCGTAAAAGCCATCATGGAGCAGCTGGATGCCTGCAACCAGTTGGAAGCCGCCCGTATTCACAAGTTGGTCGCCCGGAAAAAAGGGCGTCCGGGGCAAAAGGACCTGGAGAAGATGGCGCAATGGCTCGATCGGGGTCAGGCGCGTGTCACGGAACGCCAGGCATTGCATAAGCCGGCCACCTTTCCGTCATCGCTGCCAGTGTCTGAACGGGTCGATGATATCCGTGAGGCCATTGAACAGAACCAGGTGGTGATTATTGCCGGCGAAACCGGTTCCGGTAAGACCACCCAGATCCCCAAGATCTGCATGAACAGCGGTCGGGGTATTCGCGGGCTGATCGGCCACACCCAACCCCGCCGGATTGCCGCCCGCACCGTAGCCGGTCGTATTGCTGAAGAGCTTGGAGAGCAGACTGGCGGGCAGGTGGGGTATCAGGTACGTTTTACCGACACCACGTCCGACCAGTCGCGGGTCAAAGTCATGACCGACGGCATCCTGCTGTCGGAGGTCCAGCATGACCGGTTCCTGGATCGTTACGATACCCTGATTATTGATGAGGCCCACGAACGCAGCCTTAATATCGACTTTCTGATGGGCTACCTGCGGCAACTGTTGCCGAAACGGCCTGATCTGAAGGTCATCATCACCTCCGCCACCATCGAAGTGGAACGCTTTAGCGAGTTCTTTAGTGGCGCGCCGGTCATCGAAGTCAGCGGGCGAACCTATCCGGTAGATGTGCGTTACCGTCCTCTCACTGGCGATGAGGACGATCGGGACCAGGGTTGGACGGATGGCGTGCTGCGTGCGATGGAGGAAATCGAACAGCACGAACGTGCAGAAAAGCAGCCACCGGGCGACGTACTCGTATTCCTGCCCGGCGAGCGGGAGATTCGCAGTCTCAGCAAGGTACTGCGACACGCCGAGCTGCGCCATACCGAAGTTCTACCATTATATTCTCGGCTCAGTAACCAGGAACAGAACCGGATATTCCAGGGCCACCGGGGGCGTCGGATCGTGCTCTCCACCAACGTCGCGGAGACCTCCCTGACCGTGCCCGGCATACGCTATGTCATCGACACCGGCGTGGCCCGTATCAGCCGTTACAGCGTACGTTCCAAAATCCAGCGCCTGCCCATTGAGCCGGTGTCCCAGGCCAGCGCCAACCAGCGTGCCGGGCGCTGTGGCCGGGTTGCTCCGGGGATTTGTTTCCGGCTTTACGACGAAACCGATTTCATCAACCGGCCCGAGTACACCGACCCGGAGATCCTGCGCACCAACCTGGCCTCGGTTATTCTGCAGATGACCACCTGGGGGCTTGGGGATATCCGCCATTTCCCGTTCCTGGAGCCACCGGACCGTCGCCTGATCAACGATGGCTACAAATTGCTCGAAGAGCTTGGAGCCGTTGATGACAAGCGCCGTCTGACAAACCTTGGCCGCACCATGGCACGCCTGCCGCTGGACCCAAGGCTGGCGCGCATGCTGGTGACCTCCTCGGAACAGGGCAGTCTGGCAGAAACGTTGGTGATCATTGCCGGCCTGAGCGTTCAGGACCCGAGAGAGCGCCCCCAGGACAAACAGCAGGCTGCCGATCAGGCCCACGCGCCGTTCAATGACAAGGAATCGGATTTCCTGACCTTGTTGAATATCTGGAATTTCTACGAGGAACAGCGCCAGGAACTGTCCCAGAATCAGCTGAAAAAGGTCTGCCAGAAAAGCTTTCTGTCGTGGATGCGGATGCGGGAGTGGCGCGACATTCACCGGCAACTGACGCTGATTTGCCGTGAGCAGAAACTGAAACTGAACAGAGATGCGGCCAGTTACGAGTCTTTGCACAAAGCCATTCTTGCGGGTTTGCTGGGCCAGGTGGCGGTGAAGCTTGAAAAGAAGGAGTATCTGGCCACCCGCAACCGTAAGGTCATGATCTTTCCGGGCTCAAAAGTGTCGAAAACCGGCCCGAAGTGGATTGTGGCGGCGGAAATTGTCGAAACCAGCCGCGTGTTTGCGCGGGTGGTGGCGAAGATTGAGCCGGAGTGGATCGAGCCCCTGGCCGGGCATGTGGTGAAGCATCACTTCTTCGAACCCCACTGGGAACAGAAACGTGGCCAGGTCATGGGCTATGAAAAGGTCAGTCTCTACGGCCTGGACATTATTGCCAAGCGCCGAATTCCCTACAGCAAGGTGGACCCGGAGGAGTGTCGCAACCTGTTCATCCGCCGTGCCCTGGTGGAAGGCGATTACCAGTCCAAAGCGCCTTTTATTGCCCGTAACCGGGAACTGTTGGACACCGTTGAAAACCTGGAGCGCAAAACGCGGCGGCGGGATCTGTTGGTGGAGGACGAAGTGCTGGTGGCGTTTTATGACCAGCGGCTGCCAGCGGACATTGTTAGCGGCCGGCATTTCGAAAGCTGGTGGAAGCAGCTGAGTGCTGACCAGCTCCGTGACATGGAATTGACGGAGGCCGATATCCTCCAGCGCCCGGTGGATGAGCAGGCGGGCTCACTGTATCCGGACTACCTGGAGTGGGAAGGGGTGAGATATCCCCTGAGTTATGAGTTCGAACCCACCAGTGAGCGCGATGGCGTTACGCTCCAGGCACCGGTGATGGCCCTGAAACAGCTTCCGGCGCGGCGGCTTGAATGGCTTGTGCCGGGGCTCTTGAGGGAGAAGTGCATCGCACTGGTCAAAGGCCTTCCGAAGGCGTTGAGGCGCAACTTTGTACCGGTACCGGATTTCGTGGATGCGGCTCTGGAAAACCTTCAGGCTTCAAACGAGCCATTGGCGCTGCAGCTGGGCGAACAGCTCCGGCGAATGACGGGTGTCAGGATTGACGCCGATGCCTGGCCACAGGAGGATCTGCCGAAGCACCTGAGAATGAATCTTCGGGTTGTTGATGATGCGGGCAAGCCCATCGCCGAGGGGCGGGAAACCGAAAAGCTGCAAAGCGAACTGGAAGGGCGGGCAGAAGCTGCGTTGTCTTCGGCAACCCGCAGGGAGCCCTCGACCGAGGCAGCGAGTGTGTCAACGCGATGGGATTTCGGGTCGCTGCCCGAATCCGTCAGGACCGAAAAAGGCGGTATGGAAGTCACCGTATACCCGGCATTGGAGGACACGGGGGATTCCGTTCGCCAGACACGGTTCCTGGACCGGCTTACGGCGGAGGATGCAACTCGCAAGGCGGTGGCGCGACTGATATTGGTTCGGCTGGGCAATACGCTGGAGGACATCGAGCGGCGGCTGCCGAACTTCAAGTCATCGGCGTTGATGTTCGCGCCGGTGGGCAAAGCCCGGGTGTTGCTGGATGACCTGTTGCTGGCCACGGCGATGCAGCATTTTGTGCCCGATGACGTACCCCGGGACAACAACGCGTTCGAGAACGCATTTAACGCCAGGAGGGCGGAATTCGTACCGGCACTTGAGCAGGCTGACGAGCGGCTGCACCAGGCCATGACGGGCTATCATGGCGTGATGAAACAGCTCAAGGGCAAAATCAACCTCGCGCTCGCGAACAGTATGGCCGACTTGAAGTTTCAGCTGCAAAATCTTGTGTATCCGGGTTTTATTGTTGCCACGCCGCCGGAATGGCTTGCCCATTTTGGACGCTATTTCGAGGCAGCCAGCATCCGTTTTGAGAAAATGCCCAGGGAGCTCGGGCGGGAGCGGGAGTTCCTGCACACCATGGAGCCGCTCTGGTCCCGCTACGCCAGCAAACGCGATGAGCAGCAACGCCAGGGGGTAAGGGACCCGGAGCTATTGCTCTATCGATGGATGCTTGAGGAATTTCGGGTCTCTTTCTTTGCACAACAGCTGGGCACGACCGTGCCGGTATCGGTCAAGCGCCTCGACAGGCAGTGGGAGCAGACGCGCGTGTAAGCCGGTCACGTTTGCGGGCAAAACGTTTAGACTGTGTTAGTATTTGGTCAATATTGGTGCAGTTAGATTGTTTGTTTTTACAACTATGACGTGGGGTTAGCGTGATTAGAGCCGTTATCAGCGGGACCGGGTTGTACACACCGCCAGCAACCATTACCAACGAAGAACTGGTGGAGGCATTCAATGCCTTCGTCGAACTTCACAACGCACGTCATGCTGACGATATTGCCAGTGGCGATCTTGAGCCCCTGCAACCGTCTTCGTCCGCTTTTATTGAAAAAGCGTCCGGCATCAAGCGTCGCCACGTGATTGACAAGCAGGGCATTCTCGACCCTGAACGGATGTGCCCGAACATACCGGACCGACCCAACGAAGAAGCCTCGGTGCAATGCGAGATGGCGCTGGCAGCCTGCGAAGAGGCTCTCAAACAGGCCGGCAAGACCGCGGCCGATGTCGATGCGGTTATTGTCGCCTGCTCCAACATGCAGCGCCCGTACCCGGCTATTTCCGTTGAGGTACAGGACGCGTTGGGCATTGAGGGCTTTGCCTACGACATGAACGTGGCGTGCAGTTCCGCGACCTTTGGGCTGCAGGCGGCGGCGAACGCCGTAGAGAATGGCACGGCCAGGGCGGTGCTGGTGGTTAGTCCGGAAATCTGCTCCGGCCACCTGAATTTCCGTGACCGGGACAGCCACTTCATTTTTGGCGATGCCTGTACCGCCATCCTGGTGGAAAGAGACGCCGATGTTGCGGAAGGGCAGGGTTTTGAGGTTCTTGGAACCAGCCTGCTGACCAAGTACTCCAATAACATTCGCAACAACTTTGGTTTCCTGAATCGGGGCGATAAAGAGGGCATTAACAAGCCGGACAAGCTGTTCGTGCAACAGGGGCGCAAGGTGTTCAAGGAAGTGTCGCCGTTGGTGGCGGAAACGATCCTCAAACAGCTGTCCAGCCTGTCGTTGTCGCCAGATGACCTCAAGCGAATGTGGCTGCACCAGGCCAACCTGAATATGAACCAACTGATCGCCCGCAAGGTGTTGGGGCGCGACGCGGACACGAAAGAGGCGCCGGTCATTCTGGATGAGTACGCCAACACCAGCTCCGCTGGCTCGATCATTGCGTTCCACAAACACAAGGACGACTTTGGCGCTGGTGAACTGGGCGTGATCTGTTCGTTTGGTGCAGGCTATTCCATCGGCAGCGTTGTGGTTCGCCGCCGATAGGGTCTGGGGTGGCGATAGGCGGTCTTAACTGGCCGCCAACGCCCTGAGCTTGTCAGGCAGCGCCATCGACGTGCGTTTGGTGCGGTCAAACCAGACAATTTTCGCATAGCCTTCCGCGTAGAGTGTGCCTGTCTCGGTATCGGTCAGCGTATGATAGGTATCGAGGCTGGTATTGCCGGCTTTGTCGGCGTATGTTCTGACCTCAACCGTTGCCGGATGGGCCAGTTCCTTCAGAAAGGTGGCGCTGGTCTTTATAATGACCGGACCGTCGGGGTCGTTTTCCGCGCCCAGCTCCAGGGACGCCAGCCAGGTGATGCGGGCTTCCTCGAAAAAGCGGAAATAAACCGTATTGTTGGCATGGCCGTATGCGTCCATATCTCCCCAGCGCAAAGGCATGGAGAGTGTGCTAACCAGATTCCCGGGTACTGACATCGGGGCTACTCCTGAAGCAAGGGGTTAATAATAAAAAAGCAGAGCGCCGGTATTTTCGACGAACAGTAACAGTTTTAACAACCTCAGGTCTGACGATGAGAGACATTTTTTTCCGGCACCCAGCAATCGGCGCCCTGATTTTTATCTGCCTGTTTTCAGGCAATGCGGTCGCGCAAACCGTGCAGCCAGTCGATCCTGACATGGCAGAACGAAAGCTTGACGCCCCTCCGAGCGAGGTCGATCCCTATGAGGACTGGAACCGGAAGGTCTATGGCTTCAACGAAACCATCGACAACTGGTTCCTCCGCCCTGTTGCGAAAGGATACCGCACCGTCATGCCAGGCTTTGCGGACCGTGCTGTCACCAATTTCTTCAACAACCTGACTGAAATACGTAACTTCGCCAACAGTATCTTCCAATTGAAGGGAGAGTCTGCCGTCGTGGCGGCGGGTAGGTTTACCTACAATACGGTTTTTGGTCTGGGCGGGTTGATTGATGTGGCTACCATGTTCGATTTGCCTGAGCGTCCAGAAGACTTTGGCCAGACCTTGGGCTACTGGGGCACGGGCTCTGGACCTTACCTGATGCTGCCGTTTTTGGGGCCTTCGAATCCCCGGGACTTTGGTGGGTTTGTATCCGACAACCTGTTGTTGCCCTCAGCCTGGGACCTGGCTGAAACGCCGGATGTCTATTATGCGAGGGCGCTTCAGATTGTTGACAAGCGTGCCGATCTGATCCCTGCGGAAGGGTTCATCTCAGGTGACGGCTATACGTTCGTGAGAAACGCGTACCTGCAACGGCGGGCTTACCTGATCAATGATGGCAGAACCGTAGACGATCCATTTGCCAGCGATGACGATGAGGATTTGATGCTCGAGGATTTCTGACGCATCGAATCGGCTGGAACAACGGAGGTTTACCAGATGGTTGATGACCGTATCCGGAAATTCCGCAAGATGCTGGCGGAGGCGCCTAATTACGAAGTCTGGAAGGCTGCGGCGCTGGAGCTGGATTTCCTTGAGGGTAATGTGGAGTGGAAAGAGGAGTTTGGCTCCGATCTTTACCATTACGAGCTCATCTACGACCGGCTCAGCAACCTCCGCACCTACCGGCATCAGAATGATTTCGAGCGCCTGAAGCGTGCATTGAGAGAAGGGCTTCATCACGACCTGGGCAATATGGGCAATACGGCCCTGTATACCCGCTCCCGGGTTGGCACCAAGCATCTGATCGAGGAGTACATCACCCAGGTGTGCGAATCGCTGGATTTCCTGTGCGACACCAAGGTGCCGGGATTTCCAGTGGCCGAGAAGCTGCAGTTCTTCCGCGATACCCTGACCAGTTATGGCCGCCCGGCTTTGCTGCTCAGCGGCGGTGCCACGCTGGGCATGTTCCATTTCGGCGTTATAAAGGCACTCTGGGAAAAAGGGTTGTTGCCGCAGGTTATTGCCGGCTCCAGCATCGGCGCCATTATCGCTGGCATACTGGGTGTCCACAGCGATGCGGAAATACCGGACATGCTGGTGCCTGAAAACCACGACATGAGGGCCTGGAAATGGCGCGGGCTGTTCAGTGCCATCCGGGGTGACGGTCTGATGGATCAGGAGCAGTTAAAGGCGTGCCTGCGTGCCAATATCGGGGAATACACCTTTGAGGAGGCGTTCCAGAAGACCGGGCGTTCCATCAACGTCAGTGTGTCACCGGTCCAGACCCACCAGAAAGCCCGTTTGTTGTGTGGCTACACGTCACCCTATCTGTTGGTCTGGAGTGCCGTGCTGGCCAGCGCGGCAGTGCCGGGTATCTTCCCGCCGGTACCGCTGATGAAGAAGGACATTCAGGGCAACGTGCTGCCCTACATGTCGCGGCTGAAGTTCGTGGACGGGTCGGTGGTCAGCGACTTGCCCATCGAACGGCTGATGCACCTTTACGACGTGAACTTCACCATTGTCAGCCAGACCAACCCCCATGTGGTGCCTTTTCTGAACCGGCGAGGCCGGGATGAAAAGATCAATGTCGCCAATCTGCCGATGCACCTGCTGAAATCGGAAATCCAGTTCCATGGCCAGGGCCTGTTCGATTATCTGCGAAAACGCGTTCAGCCGGAAATGCTTCGGCAGGTAGCGGGCCAGATGTACACCATTATGGGACAGCGCTATTCCGGGGATGTCACCATCTCGCCGACGTATCGTCTTCGTGACTACCGTCGCATGTTATCCAACCCCGATCCGGCATGGGTCCGGGAGATGATATTGCAGGGCGAGCGTGCGACCTGGCCCAAGATTTCAATGATTCGCTCCCACGCCAGAATCTCCAAGACCCTGGAGCGATGCATTCGCCGCTTGAAATCCGAGCAGCGCCGCTCCACAGCTGAACTGAGACTGGTAAGCAATGCGGATTCCGGCACTTCATGAGATGACAGCCCCGGGAGCCGGGCGGTATGATACCGCGATAGCCGGGGAGCCCGATGGCGGCTCCCGCAAGCTCCGCCTGAGCACCTGACTGGACACGCATGTACTACGATTTCTTCGGTTTTCGGGAGCCCCCGTTTTCGATAGCCCCGGACCCCCGTTATCTGTATCTGAGCGAACGCCATAAAGAAGCGCTGGCGCATCTGATGTATGGCGTGCAGGGGCAGGGCGGTTTTATCGTGATCACCGGAGAGGTCGGCACGGGCAAGACCACTGTCAGCCGTTGCTTCATCGAGAATGTGCCGGATCATGTAGACATTGCACTGATCCTCAATCCCAGGTTGTCTGCCCGCGAGCTGTTGTCATCCATCTGCGATGAGCTTGAGATTGCCCATCCGGTCGGATCATCCATCAAGGAACTGGTGGGACTGATCAACGATGACCTGCTTAAGGCCCATGCAGCGGGCCGCCATAAGGTTCTGATGATTGATGAAGCCCAGAACCTGTCCGCCGAAGTGCTTGAACAGCTCCGATTGCTGACCAATCTCGAAACCGCTGAGAAAAAACTGCTGCAGATTGTGTTGCTGGGACAACCTGAACTGCAGGAGATTCTGGGGCTACCAGAGCTCCGCCAGTTAAATCAGCGGGTAACGGCCCGTTATCACCTCGACGCCCTGGGTCGAGCAGAGATAGAGGCTTACCTGCGTTACCGGCTCAGCGTGGCAGGCCTCCGGGGCGAGATCTTTACTGATCGCGCGATCCGGGCTTTGTACCGCGCCAGCCATGGTGTACCGCGACTGATTAACCTGATCAGTGACCGTGCATTGCTGGGCGCCTACGCCGAAGGCGAGCACCAGATCACTGCTCCCCATATCCGTAACGCTGCCCGGGAAGTGAACGGCCAGAATCTGCCCAGGCGCGCTGGGCAGTCTCGAAAGTCCCATGCGCTGATGTTGGCTGCAGCCCTGCTGATGGCCATCATCATGACCACGTGGCTGTTCATAGGGCTTCCGGGGAGCGGTGGACCCGAGCCCGATGCTGTCGCCGAAAATCAGGGAAGGTCCCTTACTGGCGCCATCGAACGGGTCGAGCTGGATATGCCTGTTGTCGAGTTGTCGGAAAAGCTTCCCGAAGCCAGTGAGCAGACCAGTGACTCACGCGAGGAGGAACCACTGCCCGAATTTGAGTTCCCGGACCAGACCATCTCTTTGCCAGTGGCTTTTCGCGAGCTGTTTGAACTATGGGGGTTGGAATACCGCGCCTCGGAAAGCCCAGTGGCGTGTGAATTTGCCGAGGGGCAGGGACTGCGTTGCCTGCAGAACAAGGGCGCACGCCGAAGCCTGGAGTTTCTGGACCGGCCGGCGATACTTCAGCTTCGCAACGGCAATGGGGACAGTCACTATGCGGTCCTGAGCGGCCTCCAGGATAATCGCGCCACTATCGAACTCCCGAGTGGTCGCCAGGAGGTCACCTTCTCCAGCCTGGAGCCCTATTGGTTTGGCGAATTTACCGTACTTTGGGAAGCGCCTGCGTACACGTTGGGCGATGCGTCCGGTAGCGCTCAGGGTAATGAAAGGGTGGCCGAGCAGATCTGGATGGGCTCAAGAATGATGGAGCTCGCCAGCCGATACGCCGAAAGCCGGCAGGAAGAGAGCCGCGTCAACCGTATGCCGATCGAAGAACAGGTCCGCTGGTACCAGCAGCAAAGAGGCCTGACGGTCGATGGCATTGCCGGTGCCATGACCATCATCCAGATGAATAACGACCTGGAATCCGCCGTGCCCCGGCTGACGTCCGGAAGGATGGTGAACTGACATGTCCTATATCCTTGATGCTCTCCGGAAATCCGAAACTGAAAGACGGCAGGGTCGGATTCCGGACCTTGGCCAGCAGGTACAGCTGATCCACAAACCACGGAAAAAATCGATTCCGATTCTGGTGTGGGTTGCGCTGGGCCTGGTGCTCAACGCGGCTGTATTGGCCTGGATCTTCTGGCCCCAGGGGCGTCAGGCTTCCCTGACGGATCAAACAATCCCGTCGGCTGGCGTGGCTGCGCCCGCACCCACACCCACCGTTGAACCGGTTATAGTTGATGACAAGCCGGAACCTGCGGGCCAGGTATCGACGCCCGAACGTGTACAATCGCCGCCGACCCGTGACACGCTCGAGGGTGCTATCGAGATTCCAACACCGGGAGCGAATACCGACTCTCCAGCGGATGCGGTAGCGGAAACCGGTGACGAGAATGAGCGGGAGCGACCCACGGTGATTGTGCCCACGCCGCGAACGCCAAGTGCCGTCAATCCCAGCGAGCGGGACGGTGCCACCGCACAGACGGCGCCGCACCTTGTAGAGCTTCCACTTTCCTTCCAGAAAAGGGTGCCAGACCTGATTTTTAACAGCCATATCTATGCGTCCGAGCCGTCGGCCCGCCGGGTCATGATCAATGACAACTACCTGCGCCCCGGAGAGTCGTTTTCCGGTATCACCGTCGAACGGATTACCGAGGAAGGCGTGGAGCTGAGCATGGATGGCCGTCGCTTCCGGGTGGGTGTGGTTCGCAACTGGGTGAGCCCCGACTGATGGCACTCACCGAGGACGTCAAACAGCAGATTCAGCAGACCTACCGTGACGTGTTGGCCGGCAAGGACATCCGTGCCCGCTATGGCCAGCGCCTGATGATCGCCGAGATTGCCCGCTACATGGGCGAGATCACCGAGAATGACGGCCAGCGCACCTCTCCAGCCGGCACCTGCGTGGTGGAGGCGGGCACAGGCACGGGCAAGACCCTGGCCTATTTGATTGCCGCCATTCCGGTGGCCCGTGCCCTTGGCAAGACACTGGTGATATCAACAGCGACCGTTGCCCTGCAGGATCAGATCGTCCACAAAGACCTTCCGGACCTGAAAAAGCACAGCAAACTGGATTTCACCTGGACCCTTGCCAAAGGTCGTGGCCGCTACTTGTGTATGTCTCGTCTCGAAGCTCGCCTGCATGACGAGGGTAACGGCGACAGCGATACCATGCCGCTGTTCCTGCTGGATGGGCCCGGCAAGGAAGAACCCGGCACCCGGGCCTATTTTGAAGACATGCTGGCCAGTTACGGGTCCCGGAAGTGGGACGGTGATCGCGACCATTGGCCGGATCAGATACCCGATGACATCTGGCGCCAGGTCACCACCGACCATCGTCAGTGTACCAATCGCCACTGTAGCTATTTCGACAGCTGTGCCTTCTTCGACGCCCGAAAAGACCTCGATGATGCCGACATCGTGGTGGCCAACCACGACCTGGTGCTGGCAGACCTTGCCCTTGGCGGTGGTGCCATTCTGCCGGAGCCGGAAAATGCATTGTTTATCTTTGATGAGGCACATCACCTGCCGGACAAGGCACTGAATCACTTTGCGGCGTCGGTGCCGCTGAATGCCACGCGGCAATGGCTCAAGCAGCTATCCCAGGCACTGGGAAAGATGCAGCCGTTCCTCACGCCCGGCACCCAGGCCGCGAAGACCATCGACAGGATCAGTTCCGCCTCCCGTGAAGTGGATATCTGTCTGACGAGGGTGTACGACGAGGCCGAACAGAATACCGGTTGGGAGTTCAATGAGGAGCGACGCTCCGCCCAGTGGCGCTACCCGGAGGGCGAATTGCCCGAGGTGCTTGCCGGCCTGGCGGTGGAAACCCGGGTGGCGACGGCCACCCTGGTTCGCCAGCTTGGTGTGATGGTGGACGAATTACAGACGGCCTTCGATGAACGCAAGGCCAGCGATGTCGACCGCGATACTGCGGAATCCTGGTATCCGGTGATTGGATCGTTCCACAGCCGTGCTGAGGACCAACTGCGGTTGTGGGTCGCGTGGTGTGATAATCCGGGCCAACCGGCCAGTGAGCCGGCAGAAGGTGAGGAATCAGCGCCTGAGCCTAAGAAGCGGTCCGGGCCACCGGCCGCCCGTTGGTCGGTGCGACAGCGCTGGGAACACGCGGAAGACATTACGCTCTACAGTAGCCCGGTGCTGGCGGATAATCTGCTTTATTCCAGGCTCTGGTCGCGGGCCTATGGCGCTGTGTTGACCAGTGCAACCCTGACCGCCCTTGGGCGCTTTGATCGGCTCAAGGCCAGAGCAGGTTTGCCCGAAGCCAGCCGCTTCGTGGTGGTGCCCAGTTCCTTCCGCTATGGCGAAATGGCAACCGTGGAAGTACCGGCCATGACCGCCATGCCCACGGACGATAGCTTTACGGACCAGGTGGTATCGCGGCTACCGGCCTTGTGGGCCGGGGAGAAGGCGACCCTGGTGTTGTTTACCTCCAGGCGCCAGATGCAGTTGGTGCGGGATGCCCTGGCGCCGGAATACCCGGATCTGATCACCACTCAGGACGATATGGCCAAGGGCGAGGTCCTGCGCCGCCATTGCAGCCGTGTAGATGAGGGGCTGCCCAGTGTGTTGTTCGGTGTGGCAAGTTTTGCAGAGGGCATTGACCTGCCTGGCAAGTACCTGAGCCATGTGGTGATTACCCGACTGCCGTTTTCGGTACCGGATGATCCCATCGAAGCCAGCCTGGCGGAATGGGTGACGCACCGCGGCGGTAACCCGTTCATGGAAATAACCGTACCCGACGCCTCCATCAAACTGGTGCAGGCCGTTGGTCGCCTGCTACGGACCGAGTCGGACACCGGCCGCGTCACCATCCTTGATCGTCGCATCATCGCCCGTCGATACGGGCAGTTGTTGTTGGACGCCTTGCCGCCTTTCCGGCGAATCATAGAGCCCTGATCAATAGAGCACTGATAAAAAGAGAGCCATAAAAAAAGAGCCAACCCATGTGGGTGGCTCTTATAGAGTGGGTCCTTATCGAACCCGGGCGTCGAAACAACGCGGAACAAGAAGTCTGAAGGCCTGAAGTTTCAGAAATCTTACCGAGGTTTCCCTCAGCGTTGGGAGCATAGTAAGGGAGGAGGGGGCGTATCCGGATCGTCCAAAGGGCGTAGTGGGCGTATAAAATTCGACAAAAGTGTGATGCGCGTCACAAAAGTTGCCCGAAAGACAGCTTCAGTGAGTCAAGAGTCAGGCCAGTAGCCGAAGTTCCCTTGCTCTTGCCAACGCCTCGGTGCGGGATCCGACTGCAAGCTTGCCGTAAAGGTTGCGAATGTGGGCTTTTACGGTGGTAGGCGCCACCCCCATCGTGTTTGCGATGTCCTTGTTGGCGAGGCCCTGATTGATGAGATCCAGCACTTCCAGTTCCCGCTGACTCAGGGGTTCGGGGAGATCTGTGTTGCCCGGGGCCGCCTGCGTATCCCTCTGCGAGTCTTCCGGCTCTGTTTCAGCGGTTTCTGCCTCTGCCAGTTCCGAGAGCATGGCTGTGACCCGGCTGTTCCAGCGGCCCGGCGCCTTGAGAACCGGCAGCGCTCTACACAGCTGGCGGATGGTAGGACTCTCCTCCGCAAGCAGGCGCATGAATCCGGCCTCTGATGCCCGCTGGACGGCCTGGGCCAGCATCTGTTCCGCTTCTATCGTTTTACCTTCGGCGAACAGCGCCTCGCTGTAGACCAACTGGATTTCCACCAGATGGCGGTAGTGCTGATCCTGCTCTGCGCTGAGTCGGAGGGGGGCCAAAGTTGCCATGGCGTCGCCCGGGCGGCCCAGCGCCACCTGAACACGGGCGATGCTAATTTGGTTCTGTTCCCGGTTCAGCGGATTGGTGAACCGGTCAGTGCTCACCTGTTGCACCCATTTTTTCGCCAGATCCAGATGACCGGTGGCGAGATAGCAACGAGCCAGCATGGCGGAGCATGCTGGAGGCTCGAACAGGATGTGGTCCCGACGACGTCTTGCAACGCTGGCGGCATCTTCCAGTGCTTCCATCGCTTCCTGGTAGCGCCCTTCACTGAAGGCCAGGTGGCCACGCACGTACTGGATAACCACGTGCTGCCCCGGTTCGGTGCCATTGTTGACATGGTCCAGCAGCGGGGCCAGGTAGGAGGCGGCCAACTGGGGTTCGTTTCGCTCCCGGTAAATCTCGATCAGGGCGCTGTTTTGCCAGCATGAAATCAACATGGGCTGGCGTGGGTCGCTGTGGTGCTGGTCGACCCATTGCCGCACACGGGTGCAGGTATCCAGGGCTTCGTCGATATCTCCGCGGTTGTACTGAATCCATGCAAGCAGGCCGCCGCTTGAGAGTACGGTACTGGGTTTGCGCTCCAGTTCCCCATAACGCACAGCGGAGGTCAGGGCGTCCTCGGCGGCTGCCAGGTCCCCCTTACCGTAATAGTCCAGTCCGACTCCGTAATAGGTCACGGATTTCAAGGGGATGCGGGTGTGGTCAATGTCACGCAATACCTGCTGGGTCAGGTCGCTGGCGCTTTTATCGTCGCTTTTCGATCGCGCCAGATAAGAGCGGATCAGTGAAATCTCACTCTGCAGGCCCAGGGCGCCCTCGGCATCGGGGTGGGAATCGGCCACCTGTTGGTCGAGCATGTCTTCCAGTTCGCCCAGGAGGGGCTCCAGCACGTCTACCCGGTTGGCGAAAAACAGCGCCCACACTCTCAGCATCAACAGTTGTGGGCTGTCCTGCAGAGTGTTGGCGGGCAGGGAATCCAGCCAGCTCAGCACCGGAAGATGAAAACCGCCGTGGATCAGGTTGTTGCCGTGTTCAGCCAGTACCTTTGCGAGCCAGGGCCAGTCCTGATGCTGGACAATCTGGGAAATGCCTTCCTGAACGTGGCCATGGACCAGCAACCAGTGGACTGCTCGCTGCCATTGCTTTTCGGTATCTTCCGGTTTGAACTGTCTCACCCGTTGTAACAGCGCGTCCCGGAACAGGTCGTGATAACGGAACCATTCATTGTGGGTATCCAGCGGGATCAGGAACAGATTTTCACGCAGCAGCTGTTCCAGCAGGACCTGACTGTTGGTGGTGCCGCGAACGGCGTCGCAGAGTGAGGCACACAGCCGGGGACAGCAGGCGGTGTCGAGCAGGAAGTCGCGCACCGGCGCAGGTTGCTGCTCCAGCACCTCTGTCAGCACATAATCACTGATGCGGCGCTCGTCCAAATCGATGCGTTGGTGACCCGTTCCAGGTTTTTGATCGTCAATGCTGCCGCCGGACAGCGCGGACAATTGCATGGCGGCAACCCAACCCTCAGTTTTACTGCAGATCCTGCGAATTTCCTGCTCGGAGAGTTCGAGCCCCATGGTGTCGTGGAAGAAGCGCTGGCACTCCTCCTCGGAGAATGCCAGCAGCCCCGGGTGTATGTCCTCCACCCAGCGGCGCACCCGCCAGCGTGAAAGCGGCAGGGCTGGTTCGGTGCGGGATGCCAGGGTCACCAGGACCCCTGGCGGCAGGTAGTCCATGAAATATGACACCTGGCGCTGTAGTTGTGGGTCGCGGATAAAATGATAGTCGTCCAGGACCAGCGACCAGGGTGCGCCATCGGCGGCGAGAACGTTAATCAGCCCGGTAATGGGGCCTTCCAGTTCCTGGAGGCTGCAATGGCTGAGTTGTTGACGGCATTGCTCCAGACCTGCGAGGCCATTGTGTTCAAACGCCCCCACCACGTACTGCCAGAATCGGCGGGGCTCGTCATCATGCTCATCCAGGGATAGCCAGGCAACGGTAGACGGTGACTGGGAGCACCATTGGCTGACCAGTGTGGTCTTGCCAAAACCCGCTGGTGCCACCACCAGATTCAACCGCTTGGCACCGTCCGGCTGCAGCAGGGCGCTCAGGCGATCCCGTTGTACCGAACGGGGATCCGCGGTTGGTCTGAGGAATTTGGTGGTTAACAGCATCGTTTCCCTGAATGCCCGTAAATGGCAAGTGTCCCGTATGGTTAATTCGTTGACCTACTGCGTGACGCTGCGGCCTCTGGCCAAGGCGTCAGTCCGCAGGTGTGGTGGTTCCACATCAAGGGCTGGCAACACGGGCCAGAGGCCGCAGCGTCTCGCCCTTCGGGAGCCACTGAGGGTCTTGATAGCCGCGTTGCGCTGGTTCGATTTGGAGCCACCAAACCTTCACCATCGCGCCTAGCTCTCAAGACCCTCAGTGGCTCAGTAGGTTAACGAATTAACCAGACGGGACACCAGATAACGGATTGTGTGCTTTGTCACAGTTAAGTCAAGGGCCGCAAAGACAAATGACGCCGTCGTCATGCTGCGTTCTGGCGTTTTTGGTCTAAACTGTGTTGGAAGGGATTCTGTATACTCAATAAGAATGAAAAATCACGTTTTTATGCGTATTCTTCTAATAAGAGCAGCGTATACATGCCCGGTCTGTACCGGGCCTTATGGGGAGCGACAGGGTAGATGAAATTACAACAGTTGCGCTATATCTGGGAAGTTGCGCACCATGATCTCAACGTATCCGCCACTGCCCAGAGTCTTTTTACTTCACAGCCGGGAATATCCAAGCAGATCCGTCTTCTGGAAGACGAACTCGGCCTGGAAGTGTTTGCCCGCAGCGGCAAACACCTCACCCGTATCACACCGGGCGGCGAGATCATCATCCGTGAGGCCGGTGAGATACTGCGCCGTGTGGAAGGCATCAAGAAGATTGCGCAGGAGTTCAGTAACCAGCGCAAGGGCGACCTGAGCATTGCCACCACCCATACCCAGGCCCGCTATGCGCTACCGCCGATCATTCAGGGCTTTATCGAGTCCTACCCCGAGGTGTCCCTGCACATGCACCAGGGAACTCCCATGCAGATTTCAGAAATGGCCGCCAATGGCGCGGTGGATTTTGCCATTGCCACCGAGGCCATGGAGTTGTTCAACGACCTGATCATGATGCCGTGCTACAAATGGAACCGCAGCATCATTGTGCCGAAAGATCACCCTTTGGCGCAGAAATCCGAACTGACGTTGCCGGATCTTGCCGAATTTCCGCTGGTCACCTACGTGTTTGGCTTTACCGGCCGTTCGAAGCTGGACGAGGCCTTCCAGGCCCACGGGTTGACCCCGAAAGTGGTGTTTACCGCCGCTGATGCCGATGTGATCAAGACGTATGTGCGGCTGGGTCTTGGGGTTGGCATCATCGCCAGCATGGCGTTCGACGAGCAGAATGACCCCGATCTTGTCTGCCTGGACGCCAGTCAACTCTTCCGTCCGAGCGTGACCCGGATTGGCTTCCGCAAGGGGACGTTCCTGCGCGGTTATATGTACGATTTCATCCAGCGATTTGCTCCGCATCTGACCCGTGAGAGGGTGGATGAAGCGGTGACCCACCAGGGCAGCAGGACGGAGATCGAGGAACTGTTCAACGACATCGATCTGCCGACCTACTGACCTACTGACGGGCCTGGCTGGAAGGTTTATTCGCGGGCGATCAGGTTTCCGGCGTGTAAGCCACACTCCTTCTGCGTGGCTTCTTCCCACCACCAGCGGCCCTCGCGCTCGTGCTGTCCTGGCAGGATAGGGCGTGTGCAGGGTTCGCAGCCAATGCTGACAAAGCCCTTTTCGTGCAGTTTGTTGTAGGGGGCTTCCGTCATACGGATATAGTCCCAGACTTCCTTCGAGCTCCAGTTCGCCAGCGGATTAAACTTTACCAGCGTTTTCTCGTCCGTAGAGAAGGCGTCGTCAATCTGTACCACAGGCACGTCATTGCGGGTACCGGGGCTCTGGTCCTTGCGCTGGCCGGTAATCCACGCATCAACCGTGGCCAGTTTTCGCCGTAACGGATTGACCTTGCGGATACCGCAGCATTCGCCATGGCCGTCTTCATAGAAACTGAACATGCCCTTGCGGGTGACCAGATCCTGCACTTCCGCAGCATCGGGGAACATCACCTCAATGTTAATGCCATAGTGCTCGCGGACCCGATCAATGAACTGATAGGTTTCCGGATGAAGGCGCGCCGTATCCAGGGTGAATACCTGAAGGTTGTCTGTCAGCTTATGGGCCAACTCAATCAGTGCGACGTCTTCCGCACCGCTGAAGGAAATGGCAATGTTGTCGTACTTCGCCAGAGCGGCCTTGAGGATAGCCCTGGGGCTCGCGCCTTCAAGCTCGGCCTGTAACTGTGCAATGTCCGTCATTTGAAAGGATCACCTGGAGTGTAAATGTGTGATAAATCTACCATTAACCGGCAACAGTCTGAAGGAATGGGGGAGTATATCGTTATAGCCGCACAGATGTACGATGCATTCCGCCCCGGTTTTTCTTATCATACCGCCTGATTCCAATCCCCGGCGGCCTTCGCCGGGCTGACCAGCGTTCAACTATCAGGAGACCATTGTGGAACTCGCGTGCCTTGACCTTGAAGGAGTACTGATCCCGGAAATCTGGATCGCGTTTGCGGAAAAAACCGGCATTGAGGAGCTCAAGGCGACCACCCGCGACATTCCCGATTACGACGTACTGATGCAGCAGCGCCTGAAACTGCTGGACCAACACGGCTATGGCCTGCCGCAGATCCAGGAAGTGATCGGCGAGCTGGACCCACTGCCCGGCGCACGGGAGTTCCTGGATTGGCTGCGGGAGCGGTTCCAGGTGGTGATTCTTTCCGACACCTTCTATGAATTCGCCATGCCGCTGATGGCCAAGCTGGGCTATCCGGCACTGCTGTGCCACAAGCTGGAAGTAAACGAAGACGGCAGGATTACCGATTATCTGCTGCGCCAGCGTGACCCCAAGCGTCAGTCAGTGCGTGCCTTCCAGCTGCTGAACTACCGTGTTATTGCGGCGGGTGATTCCTACAACGACACCACCATGCTGGGCCAGGCGGAAGCGGGCATCCTGTTTCACGCGCCGCAGAACGTGATTGAGGAGTTCCCCCAGTTCCCGGCGGTACATACGTTTGAAGAGCTTAAGGGCGAGTTTCTGAAGGCCAGCGCCATCCATAACTGATAGCGCGGACAAGAGGCCGGGGCAAGCTCTTTGTCCTGGCTTTTCCTCCTTTGCAATTTGCCCTCTATAACGCTTCCAGTACGCTCATCAGCTTCTGAACCTTGTCCACGGATTCCCGGTACTCATCATCCGGGTCTGAATCCGCGACGATGCCACATCCCGCCCAGCAGTGAATCTTTCCTTCTGAATCCGTCATCAGGGTTCGGATTGCGATATTGCTCTCCAGGTTATTGGAAAAATCCCAACGGAAGACCGAGCCGCAGTAGGGCCCGCGACGATGTGGTTCCAGGTCGTCGATGATCTCCATCGCCCTGCGTTTGGGTGCACCCGTGATAGAGCCCCCGGGGAAGGCAGAGAGAAGGGCTTTTAACGGTGTGTTCTCTGGTTGCAGCCGGCCTTCCACAGTGCTGACCAGTTGATGGACGTTTTCATAGCTCTCGATACTGAAAAGCTGTGGCACCGTGACGGAAAACGGCTCGCAGAATCGCGACAGGTCGTTGCGAATCAAGTCCACGATCATCAGGTTTTCGGCCCGGTCCTTTTCAGCGGCGGCCAGGGATTCGGCGATCCGCTGGTCGTTCGCCGGCGAGTTCAGATCCCGGGGCCGGGTACCCTTGATGGGTTTGCTGATGACCCTGTTGCCATCTTCAATACTCAGGAACAGCTCTGGTGAAATGCTGAGGACCTGATAGGAACCAGCGTTGATGTACGCAGCGTGGGGGACCGGAACGGCCTGGCACAAAGCTCGGAACGCTGTGTACGGCTCGCCCTGGTAGCCGCCGGTGTACTTGTTGGACAGGTTGACCTGATAGCAGTCCCCGGCATGGATATAGCCAAGCACCCGGGATACGCCATTGCGGTAGTGTTCGGCGGGTTGGTCGGCTGTAAATCCCGGGCTGATGTGAAAAGGAGTAGGGCGCGTCGGCTTTTCGCCGGTGAGGTTCAGCACCCGTTCACGGGTTCTATCGTCACACTCGGGATGAAAATCGAGCCTGGGCGAATTGGCACCCGAAACATCCAGCGTCAGCTGCCAGAGATAAAGCCCAATATAGCCATAATCCCTCTCACTGGCCTCGCCGGAGAATCCGGGGACCGTGTGGTTGCCAGCCTCGTAAAACAGGGTGCCCATGATGCCGCCTGCCAGTTCCCGGCTCGACGCTTCAGCCAGTCCTGCCCAAGCCTGCTCCAGCACGTCCGTCAGGCGTGAGAACGATAGCGCGTCCTTGGGGACTGGCCAATGTTTCAGCGGGAACGCCGTGACAATCCGCCGTTGCCTGCCGGCGTCGGTGTAGTCGATAAACCCATGTTGGCTGCTGATCTGTGAAACGAGGCGTTCTGCCTCTTCCGCACTTAATGTTTTCACGATGTTACATACTTAACAAAATCTTGCATGGGTTCACGGTAGCCTGTGCGGCAAGTCACCTGACTTCGGGCTCGAAAAGGCTTGGGCCGGTGCATTCTAAACAATAATCCTAAGGGCAGTAACCAGTATGAAGACTTGTAACGGCATTGGTAAGCGATTTGTCTTGGCGATGATCGCCGGATGTGCGATTTCCACCGCGGCGTTGGCGCAGGATGCGATTGATCGGGAAGATCATGTGCTATCCGATGGCAAGCTGGACGACAAAGACCTGGCCGCGGTGGTTGCGGTTGCTCAGAGGCATCTCAGGGAAATGACGGACCAGGTGGTCAATCAGGCGGGCGATGAACTCGAGGAAGCTGGCATCTTTCGTCCGATGGCTTTCATGGTCATGAAGTCTGACAAGGTTCAACAAATGAGATTGGAAGAGGAAGCTGAGCAGGCCCCTGGAAATGTAAAGGTTTTAATGTATCGCGCTGGGCTAAAGGCCATTGCGCGCCGAGGTGAAATCCATGCGGCGGTCATTGCCTACCCTGGAAGCGTTGAAAAAAACGGCGAGACGATCCGAGCAATGGCTCTGGAGCATGAGCATAGGCTTGGAGTTTCTGGGATCAAGCTGATACCGGTCAGATTGGAGGATGGTGAAGCAAGTTTCGGTGAACCGATGTCTCAGGATAAGCCATTTCAGATCTTCTATGATGCAAAAAAGGAGAGTGACGAATGAGCCAAGTGCATGAATTTATAGTGAATAAGTTGCTTTTATTAAGAACTGCTTTGTTTTGTGACAATTTGTGAATGCATTCACGGAACCAGAGTGTAAAACAATCTTAAATGGAGTGGTGAGGTTGAGCCTCACAACAAAGTTAAAAAGTTCAACTGGATAACAATAAGTTCAATCAAGGAGAACAATATGAAAGGCCTGAAGAAACTTGCACTGGCAACAGCCGTTGCCGCTGCGCCCTTCGCCGCTCAAGCCGAGCTGCAGGCGATGGACGACAGCATGATGGGTAACGTCACCGGTCAGGCCGGTGTGACCATTGAGCTGGAAACTCAGGTAAACATTGGTCAGTTTACCTACACGGACGAAGGTACATTCGCCGTAAAGGACATCGCTCTCGGTGGTGCGTTGGCCAGTAGCTCTCAGTCTGCAGCTGACTATGCCGCAGCTACCGGTGCAGGCGCTTTGCTGGACCAACTGAAAATCGACATCGACATCGCTGACGATGGCGACGCTGTCATTCACGTTGGTTCCCTGCAAACCGACGGCAGTGGTAACCCTGTACCCATCGACTGGGGTTTCACCGCTGGATCCATGGAGCTTAACGGTAACGGTGGCGAAAACACCGTTCTGGTTTCGAACATGGACGCCTGGGGTCTCCTCGGTGCTCTGGATATCCGTGTAGATACGGATAACGTTACAGACGGAGCTGGAAACGAAATGGCGGGTACCGGCACCCTTAATTTGGATGCAGCGTTCACCGTTAACGAAATGAGCTTCGATGTTGACTTCCTCGGCGTTGGTGTCCGCGGAATGACCATCAATAGCTCCGAGTCTGGCGGTGAAGTGCTTGGGGCCGCTGGTCTGGCAGCTGTATTCGCGGAAGATCCTACTGCTCCGACCGCTGAAGAGCAGCGCAAGATCGGATTGGCGCAGGCTGGATTTGCAATCATCGGCCTGGACATCTACAAGGGTGACGGTCTCGGTGCTTCCACAGCGACCAACGTACTGCGTGTAGATGTTGATGACGTCCTGATGGACATCAACGTTGCCGAAACCGTTATCGGCGGTGCAAACATCGGTACTATCGGTATCGACAACCTGCACATCAGCAACACCAAGCTGGCTGTATACGGTCACTAAGCTGATCGCATAACACCTCTGGTGTGAACGCCCCGCCCTGCGGGGCGTTTTTTTTATATAAAAAATTTTAACTCGCAGCGATCTTGGGTTGGTGTATGTCGTGCCCAGCCGCAAAAACTGTTTCATCGGTCATACACCAAGCTATCTTAACTTAATCGTTAAATGTGTCACGTTTGGCGCCACTCTTTATTGTTATAACTATTGATAGTTTGTAATGTAGCTAAATAAATATTCTAGGTGGCCAGAACGCGGCCTAATTTTAAAGCATAAGGTAGAAATTTAGTGGTCGTAAGGTCAGTCAAAAAATATCTATACATGTTCGCTTCATTGCTTTTATCTCAGCCAACCTTTTCCGCAGACGGAGAGAGTATCGTAATGGATGCGCCGTCAGGCAGCGAGCTGATCAGTAGCGAGAACGCAAGGAATATAGAGACCTATAGTTATAGAGTATATGACCATTCAGTTGTCGGTGAAAATGGTGTGCTGATACAGCAGGTAATGCCAGGCACCAGAGACTCAGGCTCCTCAGAATTAATCAATAGATTATTGCCCGCAGATTCATCTGTTTGTGAGTCAGGAGCGTGGGGGGCGTACGAACCGAATAAGCGTTCCAGTTCTGGTGTTATATATGAGCGATACTGCAAAGGTCACTCGAATGACGGTCTTTATGGCTATCAGGCTTCGATGTGGTTGACTGGAAATGAGAAGACATTTTTAGTGACCTTTATTTGGACAGTTTCGCCCAAGGTATCTATAAAAGAGCGCTCCGAATCGATTAAAGTTATTTCCGATGAAACCAGCCGTTATCTGAATAGTATTAGAGTCTGCGACAGCCCTGGCTACGACCCGTGCCAAGATTCTGTTGATCAACATCTTAATCAGCGCGCGAAAGACTATCTCGATAATCGAATCTAAATCTAATAAATAGACACGGATGTTCTTGTGAATCATAAGAAAGGTGATTTTTTATATTATTGGTTCGTCTTCTTCCTGATTTTTTCAGCTAACTCCAAAGCAGAGCAATGGAGCGAAGAAAGTCATGAGATATTTTCGACTGATTATAACTCTGACGGCCTGGATGACCTTATCATCAAGGGAAGACCTAGAATTGTTTCAATTCCCTATGATATCTCGGTAACTTTGTCCAGCGAACACTCTTCCTTTGTGCTTGTTGCAAATTCGGATGGGTCGTATGCAGTCCAAAATCTCGAAAATATAAGCGAACTAGATAGTCTTGTTCTTACGGAAACAGATTTTTCAGTTCGAAGTGGTGATTTCAATGGCGATGGGGAAGCAGACTTCCTTCTTGAGTCACCAACCAATTCTGACTTGGTTCTACACTCATCGGACAACGGTGAAACTCTACGCGTAGGACAAGTAATTCCCCAATCGGCGCTTGGTGGCGACAGCGAAGTTTCACTTGCGGACGTTGATTTGGACGGTCGTGACGACCTGATCATCGTAGAGGGCGGTAAGCCAAGAATCTTACAGGCAGATGCCGAAGGTGGGTTTCCTGACCTTGCCTCTGGCGAAACCGGTAACGTATCGATAGTTAGCGGAAAAATGAGTGTTGGTCAGGATGGTTCCGCAAATTACTCAGTGCCTCTTTCTCTTCCTCCTGGGCGAGGTGGACTAAAGCCTAGCTTGTCCCTCTCTTATAATAGTAGTTCGGGCATCGGCTATCTTGGCGTAGGGTGGAGCATTTCAGGTCTGCAATCCATTAGTAGATGTCGCCCGATTATCCCTACCGACGGAACCTCCAAGGCAGAGCCGATGTCAGCCGAGGAGAAATTTTGTTTAAACGGAAGCCGGCTGATTGTTGTTTCTGGAGAGTATGGAGAATCTGGCGCTGAGTACCGGACCGAGAAAGATCAAATAAGTAGGGTGAGGAGCTACGGCTCAAAGGGTAGTGGGCCGGAATATTTCAAAGTTTGGTCGAAGTCAGGGCGCGTTCTGGAATTCGGTAATACGGTCGACTCTCGTGTTTCGCCTAGTGGCGAGTCCTCAGTTTCCTCTTGGTCTCTTAATAAGGTAAGTGACGAGTTCGGCAATGCTTATACGATAACCTATCACTTCGATGACGCGATGGGTGAACAGTACCTTGACAACATTGAATACGGACCCGGTGCCCGTATCGATTTTGTCTATGAAGACCGCGGAACTCACGATGGCAGAAAAGATATACTTTGGCGTTTTAAGGCCGGTAGCGAGTATTCAATAACCAAACGCCTTGCTCATATCAATACCTCGGTTGATGGGGTTGCAGTAAGACGATTTGAGCTGCAATACGAACACTCGCCTTCTACGTCTCGCTCACGTCTCAAGACCTTAACTGAGTGTGCATTCAATCGGTCGGGTAGCTCCGATGTTTGTTCTCGCCCAACCGAGTTTAGTTATCGAGAAGGTGAATCTGGCTACGATGCGACTGGCAATACGATGACCGATGGAAGCTTCAACGTCAGTAGACCCATGTATTTCGATGCGAACGGCGACGGGTACTCCGATTTGGTCTTTTCGAGGGGTGGAGTTTGGGCGGTCATGGAAGGCAGCGAAACTGGCTTTACGTACGTTCAGGAGACCGGGATTACGGCTGGTGCGTCCCAACCATTTGCCAGCAGTGCCCAGCCGATATTGCTGGATGAGCGCAATGGAAAATATGGACTGTTAGTTGTTAGAAGCGCTGAGTACGATTCTCGAATTGTCGCAGGTAAACCAGCGGTTGATGCATTCACTTGGGGAATAACCGCGTTCTACAAAAACAACGGTGTTTACGTTTCTGCTTTCAGTGGCGACGTTATTACAACACTTGGAGCCAGGCCGATTGTTGGAGATTTTAACGGTGATGGCAAAGAGGATATTTTTGGCTTCGTTGAAGACTTAATGGTTGAGGCGCTAACCAATACCTACGCGGAAAATGATATTTGGCACGATGAGAGTGAACCTGGAATTCCCGAAGTCGCAAAGAATGCCTTCGTATCGATTCGTACAGATGCAGTTTACGAAATCGGCAGTGTGGCCTTCTTTACCCATTTTGTAGATGGCATCGCCGATGATTTTACGCGCTCCAGCACCTACTCGCTGGCAGGTTCGTTTTCCACAGACGTTAATGGCAATGGCATAAACGACGTGATCGCAAAGCGCGGGTCCGAGTGGGAAAGATATAGCCCCTATACAACCGGTGAATCCGTCACGGATGCCGCAGGTAAGTCGCATGATGTCTACGGCTTTGAGCGTGCCCCTATCGGTGTCCCAACCGGCGATGGAGAGTCGGGCAACGGAACTATGGCAGATATCAATATTGATGGTCTGCCCGATATCCTCGTAAGAATCGACGAGCATTGGAAAGCCTATATCAATAAGGGGAATGGCTTTTCCGCTTACGATACCGGGTTAACGACAACAGAAGAGTCGCCGACACTAATCCCCATCAACTACAACAATGATGGCTCGTCAGACTTCCTTATAAAACAGGATGAGGGGTGGGACGTCTATTCAACGCTGCTCGACAGACATAGCGTAAGCCTGAGGCGAGAACAAACTCTTGGCATAATCGCAGGTGACGAACTACCAGCCTTCTCCGATATAAATGCAGATGGACTGGGCGACCTGGTAATTTACGATGGGGCAGACCTAACATCGTATTACCACAAAAGCGGGAAGCCGGATTTGCTGAAAGAAGTCATTGATGGTGCCGGCTTCAAAAGTGTTTTGTCTTATGAGCCGACCTCGAACCCGGAGGTGCATACCTTTGTGGAGCCATCGTGTCAGGAAGATGAACCCTCCTCTTGCTTTCCCTATAGAAATATACGGACTGGCATCTACGTGGTCGATAGCTTGACTGAAAATGACGGGGTGGGCGGGCAACGTGTCAGCAAGTACCACTACACGGGAGCCAAAATCCACCTTCAGGGTCGGGGGTTCCTGGGTTTTTCCGAGCAAACAATTGAAGAGCTATGGTCTGGGAAAGAGATTACTCGGTCTTTCAGGCAGGATTATCCTTTTGCAGGAAGCCTGACAAACCTATCTGTAAGTAAGGGCAGCACAGATCTGCTTCAAGTCAATAATCAGTGGAGTGAACGCCAGACACATAGTGGCGATCAGATTTCTTTTCCATTTTTGGAGAAGTCGACACGAATTGAGCACGACGGCGCGGCAATGTCCGTAACCCAGACGGTGCGGCAAGTTGATGATTACGCAAACGTTGTAGGCATTACCACAACCGTTGGAAGTGACATTTCAGGTGACGTCGTTACAGACGTTGAGCGGGTCGTGCAGACGGACCGCCTCTATGAAGCGTTAAATACAACTGATGACCACTGGCGAGTAGGTTTCATGACCAGTGAAACGGTCTCTGCAGGTGGAGAAAGCAGAACGACCACGCAGCAGCCCTGGGAGGAGACCTCCGTTGTTTACAAGAGAACGGAGAACGCCAATACGGACCGGTGGAAAACAACAACGTATTCCTACAATACGATGGGTAATCCGTTCAAAGTGAATGTTGCCGGTGCCAATGCTGCGGCGAGAGATGTTGCGGAAGTGAAGGAATGGTACCGGGACCTCCTTCCTGCCAGGGTTGAAAATGCCAGGGGACATACCACAAGTTTCACCTATGATCCCCGAAACGGCCAGATAGTCACCACGACCGACCCAAATCAGTTAAAAACAATCACTCGCTATGATGCATTCGGGCGTCCCATTTACAAACGAGATCCGGATGGCAGTGAGACTCATATATTACGCCAATGGTGTGGCACATCTTGCCCTGAAAACGCGACGGTAAAACAATCGAAGGTTGTGATAAACGGTGCCGAAAAGGGTCTTGTAGAGCCGCCTTCAGTGAGCTATCTCGATATTTTCGGGCGTGTATTGAGACAAGCAAGCAAGAATCCCGATGGGAAAAAAGTTTATAGCGATCGCCTGTATGATCCAGTGGGGCGAATGACTGCGGAATCCACCCCATTTTACCCGGGCAATGAGCCGAAGTGGACCACGTACAGTGCCTTTGATGAGCACGACCGCCCCGGCGAAATTGCCAGTCCGGGTGGCGGCAGAAAGGTTCTTAGTTATGGGGCAAGCACCGAATTTAATCGCAAGCAAACAGTGATTGAAACGGTCCGTCTGCCGGACGGAAGCGGAGTTTTTAGAACCACCGAACAGCATTTTGACGCATTGGGGCAGCTAAGAGAAGCTGTTGACGCGCACGGCACGCCGATAAATTATCAGTACGATGGCTTTGGAAGAATCACCAACACAACGGTGGACAACGATTCGTCGACGATAATAGCAGTCGAATACGATGCGGCAGGGAACAAGGAGTACGTTGACGATCCCAATACCGGTCGAGTGGATTTCACCTATGACGGTATCGGTCAGCTCAAATCCAAAACAGACGCCAAAGACCAAACGATTGAGTATGAATACGATCTGTTAGGCCGGCCGGATACACGAACCGAGAGCTTCGTTGATCATACTGGAAAGTCCGTTGTTCACTTGTATGACTGGGATTATGACGACGCTGAGAATGGCATAGGTATGCCGGTGCGAGTTACGGGGCCGGACTATGCGAAAGTCTACAGTTACGACGCGCTTTCGAGGATGGCGGGGGCGAGTGTGACATTGCTCTCCCAGCCGACGTTTGAGTTCTCGTATCAGTACGACGGCGCAAGCCGACCGTCAGTCATTACCTATCCATCCGGCTTTTCAGTGCAGGCAAAGTACAACGCAGTTGGATATCGTGTTGGTATGTCAAACCCGTCAAGCGGGTATGACTATTGGTCCTCATCGGAAACCGACGTTTTGGGGCAGGTCGTCAAAGAGCACTTCGGTAATGGCGTTTCGACTCGTCGTGGATATACCGATGCCCAGGGTTTCCTGGAAAGCCTTGAAACGACGCTGGAAGGAAGTGTCATTCAGGACCGTCAGTACAAACACGATACGGTAGGGAACGTGCATTCTCGAAGTACTGTGCTGGACGGCCAGTCCATCAAAGAAATTTTCAGTTACGACAATCTGGATCGCCTGACCAACGCCACAACCAACGGCCTTGCCAGTGGGCAACGCTCTATCGACTATCGCTATGACGCTTTAGGCAACATCACATATAAGCAGGGTGTCTCCGATGTTAACGGTTATCGATATGAAAGCGATCGGCCCCATGCTGTTACCAAAGTCGTCAACGAAGGAGTAACAACAACCTATGGCTATGACGCAAACGGCAATATCGTGCAGTCTGGTCAGCGGCAGCTGCACTACAATGCATGGAACAAGCCGGTACGAATAGAGCGTGGCGAACGAACAGCTTTGTTCCGCTATGGTCCATCAGGTGACCGGTTTTATCAGGAACAGTATGCAGGCGGCAGCAAAAAGCGCGAAACGTATTACCTGGACGGCGGAAAATACGAAAAGATCGTCAACCTCTCGACAGGTATGATCAAAGAGAAAAGCTATGTGGGAGGACGGCTTCTCCACATCCAGACCAAAAATATGGCGACAGGCGCCCAGAGTGAGGCGATACATTACCTGCACAAAAACCTCTTGGGTTCTAATGACGTGGTTACCAATGCACTGGGAGAATTGGTTGAACGACAGAGTTTCGCCCCTTACGGAAGCCGTCGAACGGGTGAGTGGGAAAGTGGGGAAGACATGGTGTCTGAACTGCTGCCGGATGGAGGGCTTGATTTAACCAGTCGTGGCTTCACCGGACATGAACACCTGGACGACTTTGAGCTCATTCACATGAATGGGCGAATCTACGATCCCGTTATTGGCCGGTTTATGAGTCCTGACCCCTTGGTCCAGGCGCCCACATTCAGTCAGAGCTATAACCGTTATTCCTATGTTTGGAATAATCCTCTGAATGCTACGGACCCAAGTGGGTATAGCGGGCAAAATGTTATCCGCGTCACCGAGTTCGCGGGGATCTTGGGAGAGCCTCGTGGAATGCAAGATTGTCCTGACTCATGCATGGCTTCTGTCACCAGCTCTGGTGGTCGACAAGACTACTCCGACAATCTGGCTCAGACGGTAGATCAAAGTGCTGGTAGTGCATCTCGTGGCGACTCTGGAGGTGTGTTCGTTTCGAATAATGGGTCGGATGTAGGTGCAAGCATTCGAATTCGCAGCAGTACCTCCGGGACAGTAAGCTTCTACAGCGATTCTGGCAACCGCGGAGACGACTATGCTGCGCCTCCAAAGCCGAAGCCTAGCGCTGAAGATATTGCTCAGATGTCTGCTTCTGGTGGGGCAAGTGTTGGAATTAGCAGTCAGGCTTGGAGTGGGAATCGAGACAGTGTTTTTGCCAAAGTGAGCAAGGGTCTTGATTCCATTAGAAGATACTTGGACGACAGTGTTACGGCAACCGCAACAGGTGTACTTGGCCTTGGAGGAGGCGCAAAAGCCCAAGCAATAATTGATCCCTTTGATTTAGAAAATAGCAAAGGCTACGCCGGGGCAGGTGGGGTCTTAGGCGCCTCTGTTACGGCTACTATTGATTTCGTAATACACTCAATAGGTGAGTTTAGTGATGACCAAATTATAACTAAAACTGGACTTATGGGGGGGTATGGATTAGCAATTGGATTATCACTTGTTGCTAGCGATACAGGTGAAACTTGGGTGTTGTCAATAGGAACCGGTATCGGCCTTTCAGGCTCAGGTGTTGCAGGCAAACAGCGTGTTCAATCAAACTCCTCTGGAAACCCAGGAGCTGCTGCAGCGGCTAGGCGAAGGGAGCAACGGAGATGAGCTTACAAGATATTATGCTAGTAGGTTTTCTTTTATCAATTGCATGGTTTGTAATTTCACTTGCTGGATATTTCTATTTTTTGTTTCGTTATCTAAAGTGTTTTAGTGTTGTTGAAAAAAATGAAAAAAAGAGTCCTGCCAAAATTGGTTCTCCTCTTAAGCCTGTATCTATATTTGATGGTATTATGGGTAGAAAATATAAAAAGCTTAACGATGCGGATTTAAACTATAAGGGAGATAAGTGTCGTGCTTTTTTGATGAGTGGGTTTGTGTCATTTTTTTTGTCATTAGTTTTTTTGTTTTCTTCTTCTTAGATTTATATTGGTTTTGACGAATTTTTAAGGCTTTTTCTATGTCGAGTTTGTATGCGCTGTTAGAGTTTTTATGATTTAGTATTTGTGTCGATTGCTGTTATAGGTAACACTTAAATTATCTTGAAATATAAATTTCTGTTCTCATGGTTTTGTGTGGTTAATTTTACCGAGAGTGTTTTGACTATTATCGAAATTTCCGGAAATATGAGTTGGTTAAGATTTTTCCGCAAATGAAATATAATTTTATTTTGGCACAGGTTTTTGTGTAGGAGATTATTGATGATAAATGGAGTTTTAGTGGTGCCTGCGCGGAAAATTATAGTGCTGTCGGTTGCGATTACATTCTTGCTTTGTTCTCCCGGGTTTAGCACTGCTGCTGCAAAGCCTCAGGACTCTGTTTGGCCTATCGTTGAAATAAATATGAACGTCGGGTCTTCTATTTCTATAGACCACGATGAGCTTAGTTTTTATGTTGCTGACTTCAGCGGGCATTTCCATCGATTCACTTCATCGGGGGAACCAATTTCGGGTGTCGATCTCGGAACAGCTATTCAGTCCTCAGCAGCAATCTCGCCAGATGGAACCCTTTTCATAGGTTCCAAAGGTGGCGACGTATACGGGCTAACCCCTGATCTATCCATCATCTGGCAGGACACCCTTCCTGGGGAAGTTACAGTATCACCTACTTTAGGCCTTGGTGGAGAGGTTTTCTTCGGAACATCAAGCGGCTTGATGGTCGCCTATTCTGAGGATGGAGTTCGCCAGTGGACACGTGAAGTCTTTGGATACATTGGTGGTTCGCCAGCGATAGGTGTAGATGGCACCCTGTTGTTTGGTACGGATCAGGGGCAACTTTTTGGTCTGGACCCAACCACCGGTGAAACCAGGTTTGTATATGAAACCGATGAAGAAAAAGGAATCGGTAGCGTCGCTATTTCGAACGATGGGGATATCTACTTCGGCACCTACGACAACGCGTTGATTGCGCTTGACTCCTCAGGCAACTTCAAATGGCGTTACAACACGTCGGGCCGTGTTGCCAGTGCCCCTGTCATCGACAACTCTGGACGAATTTACATTGCTGGTTATGACAGCCATCTCATTGAGGTTCTCGAAGATCAGGAGAACGCTCCCGCTCTTGTGTGGAGCTACGAAGCCGAGGCGCCTGTCTACGCAACGCCAGCGGTAGCAGAAGATCAGACGGTTTACGTAGGTGATACTGAGGGTAACTTTTATGCGTTGAACCAGAATGCGACTGACAAGGTTTCCTGGCAGGTAAGTGGGGCAAGTTCTTATATTGCTTCACCGGTAATTCTCGATAACGGCAACATCTTGATTGTAGATACGGAAGGCACCGTTCAGGCGTTTGAAGGTAACGGATTCGCAAGTGCTGGTGATTGGCCGATGTTTGGGCTGGACCAACAGCGAACGGCTAACAAGTTTGATATCGATGGTGACCAGATTTTTGCCTTTGACGACGAAGACTCAGACGGCGATGGAATGCCCGATTCCTGGGAGCACGAAAACGGTACTCAAGCCTATGTGGCCGATGGTGAAGAGGACCTGGACGGGGACATTTATACCAACAGTTGGGAGCACGAAAACGGTACGTCTGCAAATGAGAACGAATTTGATGACCGGCCTCTCGAACTTCTCAAAGCTTACTCATCCAATTCGCCACCTTCACTGAGTTTGCCAAGCGATATCGTCGATCTGGTTGTCAGCCCAGACGGTGACACATTGGTGATTGTGGGCAAAGGTGGCTATCAGATTCTGGCTCGAGACGAGAATGGACAGCTCATTGAGGTTGAGCGGTCGTACGTCCGCACGTATGGAGCATCGTTTAGCCCGGATGGAAAGGACTTATATCTGTTACACCAAGATCTGTCGTCTGAGCAAGGTATTTCACAGGCTCGGTTTGAAGAAGGTGTTTGGGAACGTCAGTCTTTTCGGAACGTCAGCGTGTTGCCTTCGGAGAACTCACCAGCGATAGCGAGCCTATACAATTCTCAGGTATCAATTCGTCAAACAGAGAACGGTGAGTACCTATATGTCGGGGCTAGGCAATCGGGGATTCTCGTATACGAGCGGAATAATGAGACAGGTGAACTGAGCTTTGTTCAACAGTTTGGGCTGGATGAACTAAATCTTCACCCTCATGTGGGGATGTCATTGTCATCGGACGACTCTGTTCTGCGGGTGGCAGGCTCCGGGCAAACTTTTATCCTTTCGCGAGATTCAGCGACAGGTGTGCTCAGCGCAGAAATCGAAGTTGCGACAGAGTCTAGTCTTAATTCTGCTGCAGGAAATTTCGCAATTTCACCAGACGGCGATTGGCTGGCGAGTTTTAGAACCAGTGACAAGGGGGCCCTAGAGTGGCTAGGGAGCGATAACACTTTAAAATACAGCGTTGACACAGTTCCTTTGTCCAGCTCTGATCTGATTGGATATAACCATAAGCGTTCACTCGTCTATGTGGCTGATGCCCGTACCACCAATACTCTGGCCACGTATTACTTCGACCCTGTCGAAGGGTTTGTGCTCGTTGATCAAGCAACGACAACAGATATATCCGAACTTCGAGACATGAAAGTGTTGGCACCAAGCCCACAAGGCGATCATCTCTATGTGATTGCAGGGAATTCGTTGCTTGACTTGAGTGCGGGTTACAAAGGCATCGGTCGTCCTGATCGAGACGGCGATGGCGTTGAAGATATTCTGGATGTATTTGCGGATAACCCTGACGAATGGGCTGACTTTGATAATGACGGCACGGGTGACAACAGCGACACAGATATCGATGGCGACGGATGTTTGAACCC
>OJHG01000012.1_pt1 | contig 131394 bp, 116 predicted proteins | sample 1594761 | NCBI WGS metagenome assembly OJHG01 (sample SAMN05416786, study PRJEB24817) | seawater metagenome | isolation source: Sea water | place: Canada:Atlantic | collected 2013-07 | reverse complement strand
ATCTATTCGTGATGTTCACCTGGCTATAGCATTTACTTTATTACCTAAGCTTTTGTTTCACTTGAGTTTCAAGCACTCATTATCCAGAGTTCAGGTTAGCTAACCTAAACTCTGGATAAGCAGCGCTTGCTCAATACTCCCTTTTAATCCATTATCTGCGTTAAAACGGGGATAAATTGCGTGCTATTCATAAAGGTTTTGCCATTGTAAATGGTATAAAATGAAGCATTGATGGTGTTTTTTCGTGATGTTCACCTTATTAACCTAAGTTTTTGATTCACTTGAGTATCAAGCACTTATTACTCAGAGTTCCGGTTAGTTATGTGCAATATAGATTCAAGCGCACTGACCTCAAAATATTTAAAGCAGAACAATGAAAATTATTTTACTAACACATGAACGTGAATTGCATAGGGCAACCAACACTGGCAGCCTTGCAATAGAGAATACGAATAATATTGTTGAGCGTATAGTATGGGAGAGAGTAAATCCGAGTAAAGTTATCACTCAACTAATAGAAAATAATGAGGCAGCGCTGTTATATTCCAAAGCTACTCCTGCAACAGATGTAACATTGACTATCTCATCAGAAGTAAAGTTTGAAAAACCTGTGTTACCACCACTTAATATTGAAGCGTATGAGAATATCATTATCATTGATGGAACATGGCAAGAAGCAAAGAAAATATTTAATCAAAGTCCTTATTTAAAAGCTGCGCCACATTTTACTTTGAAAACAGCAGCAAACTCTTTATACAAACTAAGATCGAATCAACTAGAAGGGGGGTTATGCACTATTGAATGTATTATCGAAGTTTTAAAACTTAAAGGGAAAAATAAAATAGCAGCCGAGTTAATAGAAAAGTTTGACCAATTTAATGGCTAAACTTTAATGTATTACATTTATACCTTCGAACGAGTTTAATTGTTCTGATTAACGGTATTGCTTTTGAGGGTGGTTTGTCATGATAAATATGATGTTAAGATCACTAAACCATCATTTTCAATGCAAAATAAGGCGTAAGGTTAAATATTAAAATACTTAACTTATAGTTACCCAAATAGTTAAAATACAACGAAGGTAACGCTTTGGCATCGATCCCCATAATATTACTGTGCAAGTTAGCGGTAAAACGTTTGAACACGATAATCGCTAGTGCTGAAAACAGGTATACAGCCAAATTAATGACCGAACACCAACCCAAAAAAGTTGTAAGCTCATTGATATTCATTATTGCTAAAATCTCCGTAAACATTGAGGAATGTGCCACATAATAAGGCTTTCTTAGGCTGAGCCAATAAAAGCCATTTGATAGTACGTTAAGTTAACTCAACTCAATATATCATATAGTATGAAATGGTAAATAATCTGGGGTACTGGGTACAAAAGTTCATCAGCTTGCTCGTAAAATTGAAGATTGGCTGATACCTAATGTTAATGCGGTATTGCTAATGTGTTTTTCGGCTAATAGCTGCTTTAAAATTATCAGTAGATTGAGATCAAGTTGATTTAAATTCATTATTATCTTTTTATGTTTGTTTTAAGAATTATTACTAGTAACGATGATCATTGGGCTTTATGTCGTTGCTAGTTTTTACTTCATAGTCATAAACCTTGCCATTTTTATCGAGTTTAAAATGGCAACAGCCGTCAAATATTTCTCTTAATAATATTCTACTTTTTTGCACACGTGACTTTAATGTTGAGTAACTAATACCTAATTGCTCTGCATATTGTTTTTGTGATTGATTATTAATGTCAATCGCTGTTAACAAGCGTGCATTTTCACTGGGTAGAGCATTGATAAAAGGTATAATACAGTGAGTTAAATCTCTATTACTTGATTCACTATCATCATGAGGGTTTAGTTTAACCTCTTGATATTCCGTGCTTCTATCTTGCTTGCGGTAATAATCAATAATGCTACGGTTTGCGATTTGAAATAGCCAAGCTTTCACACTTTTTTGCTCTTTTAACGTATGAATATTGTTGTGAGTTTTTATCAATATTTCTTGTAGTAAGTCGTCTACATCAGCTTCATTCGAAACCTTAGCATGTATAAAACGTTTTAGTGCTGCTCGATAAGCTAGCCAAATCTCTTCTATTTTCATTAAGCAGATATTCTCCAGCTTTTTATTTATTATCAGACTCACAAGCTTTATTTACTCTGATATTGTCTACATGCTAGCTAAAAGTTTAAAACCGAATTGAAGTATCTCGTTAGTAGTATTTTAGGGCTAGTTTTTTATTTTTCTATTTAATTATATTCTTTATTTATCGTCTTTTTAAATGTTTGTACGTCTTATGGGTAAATTAATCCTTTGGAAACCATAATGAACTATTTAGACAACCAAGTATTTAACCTAACCCCGACTTTTAACAAAAACAGTACCCATAAACCCCGAGTATTGATTTTATACGGATCATTACGCGAAACATCGTTTAGCCGTTTAAGTGCCGAAGAAGCGGGGCGAATACTGACAAAAATGGGGGCAGAAGTTAAGTTTTTTAATCCTAAAGGTTTACCCTTATTTGATAACAACGACTCTGTTAATCACCCAAAAGTTGAAGAGCTTAGAACGCTTGTAACTTGGTCTGAAGCACAAGTATGGTCTTCACCCGAAATTCACGGCAACCTTTCGGGTGTAATGAAAACTCAAATCGACTGGATCCCATTAACACTTGGTGCGGTTAGACCAACCCAAGGTAAAACATTAGCGGTTATGCAAGTTTCAGGTGGCTCGCAAAGCTTTAATGCTGTTAACAACATGAGAATTTTAGGCCGATGGATGCGTATGCTAACAATTCCAAACCAGTCATCTGTGGCCAAAGCTTATAATGAATTTACTGAAGATGGCCAAATGAAAGACTCGCCCTATAGAGAACGCATTGTAGATGTAATGGAAGAATTGATGCGCTTTACTTTTTTAACACGTGATAATAGTGGTTTTTTAACCGATAGGTATAGCGAACGCCTTGCTGGTGAAGCTAAAAAAATTGCCATGTAAGAACGTAAAATAGCTTAAAGGGTATTTATCAGTTTATTAACAATTTAAATTAAATAAATTTAAATACGTAATACAAAAATGATTGCAACTTACTTTTTAAATTACAAAATACCCTTTAAGAACTGATATAGCGTTGAATTAATAAGACCGAGCAAGATAGCTAAGCCAATATAATTGATGTTTTACCATAACAATTAAGTACACTGTAAAAGATCTATACTATAATATTTTATAATTATCGACGTGTTAGAGTTTTTAATAAAACAGTTATTTTTTATTAACATAAGTTTAATTTTAAAGGGATAAAAAATTATCAAAAGAAAAGTATCTTATTATATTGGACTTACTTCATTACTGCTTGTGCCTAATATTGCTTTTGCTAGTCAAAATAACGTGAATTTACTGGGAGAGAATAGCCGTTGGTCATTTGATATAGCAACTCGCGGCACCCGTAATATAGATCAAAAAAACAATGCTTTTATGCACGTAATAGGTTTAGATTTACATAAAGTATTTAGTGCTAAAACTAACGATATAGGCACATTAACTTTTCAGCCCTATGTCGTTAAATTAAATAATGTTAAAAATCCTCCATTTATATTCGATGATGGTAATGACACTCAACTAACCTGGCGAATAGCAAACTTTAATTACACTGCTTTATCACAGGGAAAATTTAATATCAGAGCAGGGCATTTTGAGATTCCTTTTGGACTTGAGTATCAAATAGATACTAATGGTACTTTACGCCAATTAACAACAAGTGACAGAGGAATAAAAGCCGATTGGGGTTTTTCAATCAACGGGATATTACCAAATGTTGAATACGAAATTGCTATAACACGTGGTTCTGGTAATGAAATAGAAAGTGCCGGAAATCCTTATGTATTTTCTGGCCGGGTTGGCTCTAATACTACGAAAAATTTCACTAGTGGGTTTTCATTGTTTACGGGTGATGTACTCGTAAAAAATGGTATTGTAAAACATAAAAAAATAGCCTTTGATGCCAGTTATTATTACTTACAGTGGCAATTTATGGTTGAAGCATCAGCCGGTAAACAAGCTAATAATAGTACACAAAATACCTTTGCAGAGCTAATGTGGAAGAATCCACAAGAAACATTTTTATCTTATTGGCAATTGGGTTATAAAAATACATCAATCAGTGAAAATAACTTAGAAAGAAACGTTTCAAACAGTTATTGGGTCACGGGGATTAAATGGCAAAGCATTAATGGTTTTAATGTCAGTGCACAATACAAAGATAAATTATCAAATTCATCATCACAAGACTCAATACTGAGCATTCAACTTCGCTACAGAATATAAAACTGAATTGAGAACATTATGATTAAAAACATCAGCATAGTTACGATATTTATTTTTCTTGAATTAGTATCTACAAGTACACACGCCGCATTTTGTTCATTGAGAGATCCTGTTTCAGCAATTCAAATGTTATATACCGATGGCTATGAATTTCGCTCGTTAGTTACAACAGTAACAGAAGAAGATAGAGCGAGAGTTAAAATGCAATTGCCTTTTACTATTCATCAAAGTGAAGTCGGAAAACATACCTTATATGTTGTATATGAAAACGATACTCGCATTGGTTTTTTACAAGCAAGATCTGAGTGGGCAAAGTGGGGTTTAGTTGAAATAGCCTGGGCAATAAATAACGACCGCAGTATAAAAGGATTTTATTTTCAACGATGCCGAAGCCCTCAATGTAATGATACTGTTAGCGAAAAAATAAATACTGTGTTGAGAAATAAAAATTTTACACAATTAAAAACATTACTGAACGACAATGGAGAGACCCTTTCAAGCTACGGAAAAACACAATTTAACCATGCACCAGACTTAGCCTTACTAGCAATACGTTCTGCACTAAAAACCTTAGCCATTACTGACTTAAGTTGGGAAAACGACATAAATAAATTAGCGTTAATTAACCAGAGTAATTAAATGAGAATTAGAAGTTACCTTGCATTACTTGTTTGTGCTTGTTTACTTGGTGCCTATGCTCTTGAACAAGTGTTAACACAATATTTTGTTCATGTGCAGACAATGGCTGATAAATATAATAAAAACCTGCTGTGGGCAAAAGATTTAGAAAGAATAGAAATTAGCACTTCACAATTTTTAGTATCGTCTGATCTTGTTGTAGGGTCTGGTAATACTTACCTTATTTTCGGCGCAAAAAATATTGGCGATTACCTAACTTCTGAACTGTCAACGCTGCATGCACAACATCACTTTCCAAGTCTTAATGACAAAATTAGTCATACAATTACGCAAACTACCACAATGAATTCGATACTTGATGCCGTGGGTCAAATACCGCCTAGTGCATTAAAAACAGATTTGAGAAATTTATTAGATGAATATGATCCGGTCAGTTTAAGGTTATCTAATAACATAATGTTTATAACTAAAGAAGTTAAAAACATTATTTCACAACAAGGCTTAGCACTTGAGCAAGAAAAACAGTTCCAGGCTCAAGTCGTTTGGTTATCCAGAACGGTGTTTTTTCTATTTATTATTGTTTTATGGTGGTGGGCTAATAGAAGGATATGTCGTCCTTTAGATCAACTTATTAACTCATCGCATAAAGCGTTGGCCGGAGAAGGTTTTAATCCAACTATTAATGCACCAACTGAAATTATTAAGCTAAGTAATGACTTTAAAGGCATTACTGAAAGTTTGTATTATCAAGCCTCACACGACCCTTTAACCGAGTTACAAAACCGAAGAGCGTTCGAACGCTGTTTAACTGAAGCCTTGCCAGACAATAAAGCCAATTACTTTTTATGCTTTATTGATTTAGATTACTTTAAAACGATTAATGACAGCTGCGGGCATGCTGCTGGAGATGATATTTTAATCAAAGTAGCCAACATTTTAAAAAATAATATTCGCTACATAGATACGGTTGCACGTTTAGGCGGAGATGAGTTTGCAATTTTACTTAAAGATTTAAATGTAGAAAAAGCCATGAGTATTGCAAATAAGGTAAAATCGCAAATTCACCGCTTAAGTTATACCTTAGAAAATGAAGTATTCTATTTAAGTGCAAGTATAGGTATTGCACAGAAAACAACACAAACAACAATATCAGAGCTACTGCATTGTGCCGATGTTGCTTGTGCTACAGCTAAAAATGCAGGTCGTAACATTGTAAAAATTTATGACATAAATTTTGAATTAGAACAAACCGATACTCCAGATACTATATCGGTTCATCAGATAAATCAGGCACTTGAAAACGATCTTTTTCTTTTATTTAAGCAAGAGATTATGCCTTTAAAATCGATGAATTCAGGTAAGTATTTTGAAGTACTTTTGATGATGAAAAATGCTGCAGGAAAAATTGTTCAGCATACTCATTTCACAGCCATTGCTGATCGTTATCAGCTTAGTATTGATATTGACCGTTGGCTTATCAATAAAACCTATCAATATTTTACAAGTAATTACGCTGAACTAACTACCGTTAAAACCATTGCAATCAAGCTTTCTAGTCAAGCTTTATTAAATGAAGATTTTGAAGGGTTTATTGTACAGTTGCTTAAAAATGGTGCTATACCTGCTGATAAGTTCTGCTTTGAAGTTCAAGAGTCAGATGCTATCGCTCACTTAAAACGAGCCCGAATATTTATGACTAACCTTAGGGCATTAGGTTGTGAGTTTGCTTTAAATGAAGTTGGAAAAGGCCACTACTCTTGTGTTTATATGAATGAGTTTCCTGTAAATATAATAAAAATATCTAGCGCTTTAATTAAAAAATTGCCCAACAATAATAAAGCTTATAATACGGTCACGTCCATCTGTGCTAATGCAACGTTAGCTAATCAACGGGTCATTGCAAAGTCTGTTGATGATGAAAATATGGTTAATTTATTAAATGAATTAGGTGTCGATTTTGTTCAGGGAAACTACTCAGCTTACCCTGAGGAACTGTATTTTTAATTCAATCTTTGTTCACGCCTCAGCCTCATTATTACCAACACTGATAATACAAAAAGTTATCGAAATTATGTTCTAGATCAAAGATGCTAATTTGTTCATATGATAAATATAGTGACAGAGTTTAATCATTAAACTCTGTCACTATATTTACGGAGAATATTATGATCTCAACTTTTTATATGCCTGCATTAAATGTTATAGGTGAGGGCGGCTTAGCAAATGCCGTTACTTACATTAGTGAACAAAAATTTAAAAAAGCATTAATTGTTACCGATAAAGTATTGAATAAGCAGGGTGTTGTTGACCTTTTTACTCATTTACTTACAGAGCAAGGTATTGAAAGCATTATATTTGATCGTGTAAAAGCAAATCCAACGATAACGAACGTAAATGAAGGTCTTAATACACTAAAACAGTGTCATTGTGATTTTGTTGTATCTTTAGGTGGAGGATCACCTCATGACTGTGCAAAAGGTATTGCCTTAGTCGCCAGTAATGGTGGTGAAATTGCCGATTATGAAGGAGTTGATCAATCTAAACTCCCCCAATTACCGTTAATTGCTATTAATACAACTGCCGGTACTGCAAGCGAAATGACACGTTTTGCCATTATTACCGACGAAAAACGTCATGTAAAAATGGCTATTGTTGATAAGCATACAACGCCGGTGTTATCAATTAACGATCCTAGCTTAATGTTAAGTATGCCTGCATCGTTAACTGCTGCAACGGGTATGGATGCACTGACCCATGCCATTGAAGCTTATGTTTCAACAGCAGCAACGCCAATTACCGATGCTGTTGCATTAAAAGCTATTGAACTTATTAATGAAAATTTACCTACCGCGGTAACAGAGCCAGAAAATATGTTTGCTAGAGAGCAAATGGCTTATGCCCAGTTTATGGCTGGAATGGCATTTAACAATGCATCTTTAGGTTATGTACATGCGATGGCACATCAACTTGGAGGGTTTTACGATTTGCCTCATGGTGTTTGTAATGCGGTGCTTTTACCTCACGTTCAACGTTATAACGCACAAGTTAGCGCTAAGCGCTTAAAAGATGTGGCTACTAGTATGGGAGTAGATACTTCTGAAATGTCAGATCAGCAGGGCGCCGAAGCTGCTATTCAAGCAATAGAAACACTTGCAAGAAAAGTGGGTATTCCTGAAGGACTTGAAATACTAGACGTTAAAGTAAGTGATATTCCATTACTCGCAGAAAACGCGCTAAAAGACGTATGTGGTTTAACAAACCCTAAACAAGCTAGCCATGCGGAAATTTGCGCAATTTTTAAAGCTGCACTTTAGTTATTTTCTTAAACTGCCGCAGTAGCAAAGTTCATGTTAATTTAAAAACGTAGTAATTAACTAAGTAACTAAGTAACTAATGTACTAGGTAATACAATTGTTTTACCTAGTACCAGCAAAATAGGTAAGATCGAAAGCATGCCAGTGCCATAATGACAAAGATTAACGTAAACAATTAACAGGTTAAAAAATAAGGTTGCTGTATTAGTTTTGTAATCACCGTATAATTGCCAACATATTATCAATGGCATTTAAGACCCACACATGGCAGCACAAAAGCATCACTCTGAATTACCCATAAAACACATTTCACTGACTGACGATAATATTCACAATACTGTTCATGAAATAGATAAATCTGCTCCTAAAATTATTCTTGCCACCCTTAATGCCCGTTATTTTCACACCAGTTTTGGATTACGGTATTTGTACGCTAACATGCAAGAGCTACAACCGTTTTGTGAAATAAAAGAGTTCATAATTCAAACGCGAGCTATTGATATTGTTGAACAAATACTTGCGACTAAGCCTGATATTGTTGGTTTTGGGGTTTATATTTGGAATATTGTAGAAACCACCGATGTGGTTAGCTTACTCAAAGTTATTGCACCCGAAGTTAAAATTGTTTTGGGTGGTCCTGAAGTCAGTTATGAGACAGAACAACAAACTATTGTTGCTAGTGCCGATTATGTTTTAACTGGGCCAGCAGATTTAAGTTTCTATCAATTATGTAACGACATTATCAATAATGCGCCATTGGATAGAAAAATTCTTAACTCGAATCCTGTTGAATTAAAAGAATTAGCATCGCCTTATCAATATTATACCGATGAAGACTTAACGCATCGCTTACTTTATGTGGAAGCATCTCGAGGTTGTCCGTTCAAATGTGAATTTTGTTTGTCATCTTTAGATAAGAATTCCGTACCTTTTGAGATTGTACTATTTCTTGAGCAAATGGAGATTCTATATAACCGTGGTGCGCGTAACTTCAAGTTTATCGATAGAACCTTTAACTTAAACATTAACACCACCATGCAAATTATGCAGTTTTTCTTAGACCGAATGACTGACGATTTATACCTGCATTTTGAAGTGGTGCCCGATCATCTCCCTAGAAAATTAAAAGAATTGTTAGCGCAGTTTCCACCAGGCAGTTTACAGTTTGAAATTGGTATACAAACGTTTAATACCGACGTGCAAAAAAATATTAGCCGTAAGCAAAATAATGCCAAATCTAAAGAAAACTTAATTTGGTTAAAAGACAATACCCACGCCCATATTCATGCTGATCTTATTTTTGGTTTACCTGGAGAAACCTTCGACAGCTTTAAAGATAGTTTTAATCAGTTATATCATTGTCGACCTCATGAAATTCAAATGGGTATTTTAAAACGTTTAAAAGGTAGCCCGATTATTAGGCATACCGAAGCATTTGATTTACGTTTTAACCCCTTACCACCATTTAATATATTAAGTACCGATAGGGTAAGCTTTGCTACCATGCAACGCATTAATCGCTTTGCTCGTTATTGGGACATGATAGGTAATTCAGGGCGATTTAAGTACGCATTACCTCACATATTATCCGATGAACCATTTGATGATTTTATGGCGATAACCGAGTGGATTTTTAACAAAACCGGCCAAATACATAAAATTAACTTGAAAAAACTCTTTGAGTTAATTTCGCAAGCCGTTGAAGCTTTATATCCAGAAAAACATGCGTTGGTAATCGAAAAAATTGAAGAAGATTACGAAGCCGCGAAATTGAAGAGTTTATTTAGTAGTTTAAATCTCTATGAGAATAAAAAATTAGTAACGCCAAGTAAAAATAAAGCATTAAAGCGCCAGCAACAACATATGAGCTAATATCGCTGTGGTAGTATTTTTCTATGTTCTTAAAAATGATTAAAAAGTTAAATTGTTTTTAGAGCGGTTAATTTTCTAATATGTTCAGCAGATACGCCACAGCAACCGCCAACAATAGAGGCTCCCGCATTTATCCATTTAGTTACAAATTTTTGGTATTTTGTTGGTGATACATCATCTCTAATAATCGATAAGCCTTCATCATTATTTGCTTCGCGTAGTTCACCTATAGGTGGGAAATTATTGGCATAAACACCTAATAGCACCTTATTTTCTAATCCGTTAGCAACTAATGCCATTCTAGCGTTAATTAAAGCCGACTCCATAACTTCAACAGCGCTACAATTAAATAATATGGCTGAAATATTTTGCCCCGCTATTTTACTTACCGCTTGATAAACAGACTCACCAGAACGAAGTGTTGAGTCTGAATTTATTTCATCTTTTATAGTAAAAGCAATCCAGCAGGGCTTGTTTGTCTTAGACGTATGCTCTTTTATCATTTGAGCTTCGGCAATTGAAGATATAGTTTCTGCTAACCAAAAATCTATTAAAGCTTCCTGATGTGCTATTAAAGGCTTAATCAACGGCGTTGCATGTTCAACTGAAAATAGATCTGGGCGATAAGATCCTAAAACGGGAGGAATACAGCCGGCCACTAAAACATCAAAGTTACCGTCAACTTTACTCTTATCAGCACAATCCCTTGCCAATGATGCGGCCAAGGTAATTAACTCAGCACCTTGCTCACTAAAACGCTTCTCACCAATATGAAACGGTACTAGAGCATAGGTGTTAGTGGTAATAATTTCAGCCCCTGCATTAATGAAATTATCATGTACTTGTGAGACATAATGAGGTGATTCAATTAACGCGTGAGCTGACCATTCGGGCTGCTGAAAGGGAGCACCTATGCGCTCAAGCTCTCGACCCATGCCACCATCAAGGATTATGGGCAATGTAGCGGGTAATTTCATACTAATACGTAACTTCTGAACCTAAAAAAATTCAGAATAACCATGTGCTTTATATATAGCAAGTACAGACAGGGCGGTTATTAGCGTTTAACGAAATGATTTATTGAAATTAGCTAAGATATGCGATGTTTTAGCAGCTTTTAATAACGATGACCAGCACACATTGCTTTAACTCACAGCCATATTTTTGCTTTAAAAGGCATTAAAAAGCAGTTTACAGTTGAATTAAATATTGCAGAAACCTATATAATTACTCTAGCTTGTATTTTATAAACCAATTCCCAACAATTTTACATTGAGATTTACTATGTCTGATTCATCTATTTTAATCGTTTGCGCTAACTGCTGTACTAAAAATCGATTAGCTCGCGGAAAACTTAACGATAAACCCGTATGTGGCAAGTGTGGTAAAGCTGTGCTTTCTTCAAAACCTATTGTGGGAAGTGATAACAACTTTAGCCGTTTTGTCACCGGTAATGGTTTACCCGTTGTGGTCGACTTTTGGGCCCAATGGTGTGGGCCATGCAAACAATTTGCACCAACCTATGAACAGGTCGCAAGTGAAATGTTTACCCAGGCTTGCTTTGTTAAGTTAGACACTGAGCATAACCAACAAACCGCGGGGGGCTATAATATTCGCTCAATTCCTACCTTAATGATCTTTCATCACGGTAAAGAGGTTGCTCGCATGTCAGGCGCTTTACCTAAAGCTCAATTTAAACAATGGTTAGCTGAAAATTTACCTGTGGTTTGAAAGATCGATAATTAATGGTATCAGGTGAATGCTAAAATTCTTGAATTAAGAGGTTACACAAACGCTTTAGTAAATGACTAACGAATATATTGTTATCGATATGATTTTTTATTGATTGATATAAAAGGTTTGCTGAATGTAATTCTTGTGAGTCTTTATTAAAGGGCGTTGTTAATCTCAAGATATATAAACAAGATCTGAGAAGAACAACGTCCGAATTTACCTGCTTACTTTACATCAGCACTAAACCAGCACTAAACCAGCACTAAATCAGCGCTATATAGTTTGTTTGGAAGCAGATTCAGGTAGCAAAGAGATAAAAAAGCTCATTTCCAAGGCTTTTTCTCTTAAGCTTTTAAAGCGCCCTGATGCACCGCCATGACCAGCATCCATATCAGTTTTAAATACTAACAGGTTATTGTCTGTTTTAAATTCACGTAATTTCGCTACCCATTTCATGGGTTCAAAGTACTGTACTTGAGAGTCGTGTAATCCGGTGGTTACCAATATATGTGGGTAAGCTTGAGCACTGATATTATCAAGAGGAGAATAGGCTAATATATCTTGATACGCTTGATATTCGTTAGGGTTACCCCATTCATCATATTCATTGGTGGTTAACGGAATGCTTTCATCTAACATGGTGGTTAACACATCTAAAAATGGTACATGAGCACCTATGCCTAAATACAACTCTGGTGCTTGATTTACTATCGCGCCCATTAATAAGCCGCCGGCACTACCACCTGATGCAAATATTTTGTCTTTTGCGCCATAGCCTTGTGAAACTAATGCTTTAGTTACATCAATAAAATCGTTAAAAGTATTTTGTTTATACGACATTTTACCTGAGTCGTACCAATGCCGACCTAACATTTCTGAGCCACGAACATGGGCAATAACGTAAACAAAGCCTCGATCAAGTAAACTTAAGGTTTGGCTAGAGAAGTTAGGATCTATCGTTATGCCATAAGCACCATAACCGTATTGAAGCAAAGGGTTGGTGCCGTCTTTTTTAAATTTATCACTACGATATACAAGTGATGCTGGTACTTCAACGCCATCACGTGCAGTAATAAAAATCCGCTCTGATTTGTATAATTCTTTGTTAAAGTCGCCTAATACTTTTTGCTGCTTTAATAAGGTTCTCTTACCTGTTGCTAAATCAAATTCAAATAAAGAACCTGGTGTAGTTAAGCTTGAATAATATATTCGTGCGACTGTGCTTTCTGGCTCAGGGTTATCCCCCAAACAGGCAAAGTAACAAGGGTCGTCAAACAATAAAGGGGTTTCATCACCGATATTTTCGCCTTCAGTGGTGCGTACAATAAAGCGTATTTGGCCATTTTCACGTTCGGTTACTACGAGGAAGCTTTGAAATATTTCGATACCTTCAAGGAGTACATGATTTCTATGCGGAATTACCTCCTGCCAATTATCCATATTATTGACTAAATCAACGGCTACTTTCATTAATTTAAAGTTTTTAGCTTTGTGGTTACTTACAATATAAAAGTAATCACCCATTTTATCTGCATGATATTCATGTCTTTCTTGGTAAGGTAATAAGTCGATAAACTCGCCACTAGGATCGTCAGCACTTAACATTAAACAATGTGTAGACTCAGTAGCATGTAAACAAATATATATTTGAGAATCGTCACGGCTTTTATCTAAACTCATGTAAAAGCTATGATCATATTCTTCATATACCAGCACATCATCAGCTTGTTTTGTGCCTAATGTATGTCGGTAAACTTTTGTGCCTAATAAAGTATCGAGATCTTTTTTAACGTAAAACACCGTTTTATTATCATTTGCCCATACAATTTGGCCTTCGGTTTCCACCAAAGTATCCGCTAAATAAGTATTGGCGGGCTTGGCCGTTTGGCTTAAGTCTTTAAAATAAATTGTATAAATACGACGACTGTCAGTATCTTCTGCAATAGACATGAGTTGGTCGTTAGGGCTTATCGACACATCACCTAAGTCATAAAATTCATAATTTTTTGCGCGCTCATTTACATCTAATAACAGCGTTTTGTTTTCACCTGTAAAACTCGTTGCACGATAGAAATTAGAGAATTCTTGCTCGCCTTGTATTTCACTGTGATACCAATAGTTACCGTCTTTTGCCGGAACCGTATTATCGTCTTTGACTATGCGTGCTTTAAGCTCTTCAAAAAGTGTGTCTTGCAATGGTTTTTGTTCGCTCAATATAGCGTCAGCATAATCATTCTCAGCTTTTAGGTGTGCAAGGATATTTTTGTCATTGCGTTGGTCATCACGCATCCAATAATAGTTATCAACACGTTGATGATTATGCATGGTCATTTTGTGGGGAATTTTTTTAGCTACGGGGGCGATGATGTTTTTTACGGGTGATTTTGACAGCGCTGAAATAATAGAAGATGGCACTAAGTGCTCCTAATAACTAAAGTAATTTAAACAAGAAAATACAGATAGGTAAGTTTATCGACCTTTTATATATTTAGTTAGTTATTAATCAAATATATCGATAAATATTAGTGGAGAAATCTTGCCATAAATAAGCTTTGTTAATATTAAACGGTAGTTAATATTTTGATACTTTCAGATATATTGAGAATAAAAGTGTTAGTATTTAAAGCATTATTAAACGAGTAACGTTAATTTTAAAGCAATTTTAAAATCTAAAGCGGGTAGGTTATATAGCAGTTTTACACGCTGAAGCAATAAACATATAACCACAAGTTATCTAGTTACAAGGATTCTTAAATGATAAAAACAAAAATTCATCAGAGTAGAAATATTAGCAAGTATGTCCCGGGGCTATTAATAATATTAATGGTGTTTACTACAGGATGCACCGCCTCCAATACCAGTCAAAATGTAAGAAAAACAGACAATGTACCAGCAGTTAAAGGGCCTTACGAGCTTGCTGCCGAGCAAAACATTCCAAGTGTTGTTAGTTATCAGCCTCCAGAAGACACATTACGCTTTATTAACGAGCCAATATTTAAGTTCAACGATATAGCTTATCGTTATGTGTTAAGTCCACTTGCTAGTGGTTACGAAAATATTGTGCCAGAGCCAGTTGATAAGAGCATTAGTAACTTTTTTTATAACTTACGCGAGCCACTTTACGCTATAAACCATTTACTTCAAGGCGATATAAAATCATCAGGAAAAAGTATTGCAAGAGTATTAATTAATAGCACGGTTGGTGTTCTTGGCTTGTTTGATGCCGCTGATAATTTAGTCGATGTAGAAAGAAACAAAACGACCTTTGGCGATACCTTAGCTAGTTATGGTGTTGGTTATGGTACTTATGTTGTTCTGCCTTTACTTGGCCCATCTGACTTACGCGATACGGCTTCTTTAACCTTTAACTACTTTGCTCATCCACTTAATTATATAAATGACGATGAAGTAGCTACTCAGCTTCTTTTAGCCGATGGTGTACAAGCACAAATCCCTATTTTAGCTCAATACCCTAATGTATTGGCCGATGTTGAAAATCCTTACGAGTTTGTTAGAAACTTATACATGCAAAACTTACTACGCGATGGCCAAACTCGCAGGAATGAAGTGTTTAAAACTGAAGAACAAAAAAAGACATCATTAAACCCAGTATTAAAGCCTGATACAACAGTGGAGTAATAATGTTTAATAAAAATTCAATGATATATGCCTATATTACCTGTGTTTTATTTATTTTACTCACGGCTATATTTGCATGGCAAGCACAGAAATTTGAGATAGATGCATCAGCCGATACCTTATTAGTTGATAACAACAAACACTACATACTAACGCAACTGGCTGATCAACGTTATGGCTCAGAAGAGTTTATTTTGATTGCGTTTAAGCCTAATAATAGTGAGCTATTTGCAACCAAAAACTTAAGTGCTGTTTCTAAAATAGGCCACGAAATTGAAACCATAACCCGTGTTAAAGCCGTAAAAAGCATTGTAAACATGCCGATTTTTACCGCAGCAAAGTCAGTTTCTGCTGATGTTGAAAATTTAACCTGGGAAAATAATAAGTTCAGTAAAGAGACCTTATCACTTAGTTTAAAAAAACATCCCTTATATGAAGATTTATTGATTAATGAAGATCAAACGGCCATGTCATTGCAAGTTGTCTTTGAAACTGATCCTAAAATAGCACAAATCAGTAATGATATTACCAATATTAAACAGCACCTATTAACGCGAGAACTTACAGAAGAGGAAGTTAAGTTACTAACAGAGCTTAAATCTCAACAACAAAAACTCACTAAAAACTTAGAGCAAGTAAGAATAGATGAAATTGAAAGTATTCGAGATATTTTAAAACCGTATAAACAAGAAGGTGACTTCTTCCTTGGCGGTAATAATTTATTGTCTTACGAATTAATTCAAATTATTGAAAATGACTTAGTCCTTTTTGGTGCATTAATTATTATCGTTGTTATCGCTTTACTTTGGTTTTTGTTTAGGCAGTTAAGTTGGGTAATATTACCTATTGTATGTTGTGCCACCAGTGTTGTGATCACCATAGGTTTATTAGCAGCGCTAGCGTTTAAAGTTACAGTAATATCGGCCAACGTTTTTGCACTGCAAATTATATTATCTTTAGCCATGATAATTCACCTTATTGTGCATTATCAGGAATTGGTAGTTAAACATAGCAACTGGCCGCATACAAAGTTAGTTATAACCACTATTAAGCAGAAGTTTAAACCTTGTTTTTATGCTGGATTAACCACCACTATAGGCTTTGGTTCATTAATATTTAGTGGTGTACAACCTGTGATCAGTTTTGGCTGGATGATGGTTGTTGCTATGCTGGTTAGTTTTGCTGTTAGCTTATTATTTTTCCCGGCATTGCTTTTAGGTCTGTTTAAGAAACAAGACTATGTCAAACAGCATAAAACCATTGAAAATAAAATGGGCTCAACGGCCAAGTTCGTAAAGCAACAACCCAAAGTAATAATCTTATTTTCTACGATAATTACCTTTATTGGTGTGCTGGGCTGCTTACAACTAACCGCTGAAAACAGTTTTTTAAATTATTTTGATGAATCGACAGATGTTAGACAAGAATTAACCTATATTGATCAAGAGTTTGGTGGCTCTACGCCTTTTGATTTATTGTTTAATATTCCCGATGAGCAAGTTAAAGCAGGCTTAGTTATTTCCGCAGACACTGTTCAAACTGTAACCGCTATTCAGAATATGTTGGCAAATCAACAAGCAATTGGCGCTATCACGTCAATTGCAGACTTTACTAAAATAGCCCAAGTTGTTAACGGCAAACCACTGACTGAATATGAATTAACAGCACTTTACAAAAGTTTAGATCCAAACTTACAACAAGCATTATTTGGTGCTTATTTTTCAGAAATTGATAACCAAATACGCATATCTATGCGGGTTCAAGACAGCACCGCTAATTTAAACAGAGCTGATTTATTAGCTGAAATACATTTACAGTTGTCAGAGTTAGGGATTGAAAAACAGCAATACACTTTAACTGGCTTATTTATACTATACCAAGATGTTTTGTCGCGATTGGTTGATTCACAAATATTAACTATTTTGATTGTTTACTCTGCGATGGCAATTACACTGATGATTATATTTTCGTCGCTTAAAATCGCGTTAATATCTTTAATACCCAATTTAATTACTACCTCAGTTATCATGGGGATATTAGGTATTTTTGCCATACCGTTAGACTTAATGACTATCACGATTGCTGCGGTAGCTATGGGGATTTCAATGGATGACACCATTCACTATGTTCATCGGTATTTAGAAGAAACTAAACTCAATAAAACAGATAGTAATGAATGGGTTAAACGAACTAATTTATCAGTGGGTTATGCATTAATCTATACCACAACAGTTATTGTTGTTGGTTTTGGATCTTTAATATTTTCTAACTTTGTACCGAGTATGCTTTTCGGTTTGCTCACCAGTATTGCTATGATTGTGGCTTTGCTGACTGATATAACCACTTTACCGGTATTATTGAGAAAGTTTGTCGGAGAAAAAACAGTAAGTAAGTAAGTAAGTTGTATAAAATTTACACGCTAATTTAATATTCCCTTTTCTTACACATAACGAAATTAACCAATATAAATCGTTATGTGTAAGGAGATAGAAGAGGACTAGAATTAATTCGCTAATTTACTCATTTATTTCCAGATCAAAATTACAAACAGATTCAAACTGATATAATCCCATTAATAAAGCCTAGTACCTGAAATAATTCAGTTCAAATATTAAATCACCTGGAAATATACTTATTATGCGAGTAGCTGTAGCGCAATTTGCCACGTCTTCAAATACCCAAGAAAACTTAGCGACTTGTATTAGAATGATAAAAGAGGCTGCTAAATGTAAGCCAGCAATAATTGTCCTTCCTGAATATTGTAATACCCAAGCTGATCAGCAAAATCATCAGCAAGCATGGGATGAAGCGCTTAACCTTGATGGTGAATTTTTACAGCAAATTGCTGCTTTAGCAAAATTGCATCACTGTAATATCGTACTTAATGTGACGTTAAGAAGAGACTTAGTAAGAAATGAAGTCAATCCGCTTATTAAATCTAATATTAGTATTACAACTTGTACCTTTGCTGAAACCGGTGAGCTTATTCATCAAGCAGATAAACAAACTTTACAAGCACACGAAAGTGAATTTTTTATCAATACAAAAACAGTAGACAGTTTATTTACTTCTTCATTAGGTAAATTAAGTGTTTTAACCGGCACTGAAATTACAAGTTATAAAGCCAGAGAGCAATCACGCCAAGGTGCAAAATTATTGTGTAATCTACAAAGGACAAAAAGCCAAATACAAAACTCTATATATTCTGCAGCTTGGGCACATGACAATAACGTGTTTATTGCCAAAGCTAGCAAGATTAGTGATTGCGGATCTGTTAAATCAAAAGCCATAAACAACGAGGACAGCAGCCAAATAGTTTCATTAAATGGTAAGATTTTAGCAACATTAGCCAATGATAAAGAAGGGGTTATTTTTGCAGATATTGATCTGGATAAAGCAGGATTAGAAAAACATCAACGTCCAGATGGCACAAACTTTACAAGCCAGCACCGACCTGAGCTATATCAGCAACTTGTTCTAACATCAAAAACACCCGCGTTAGAAACGTTAAAGAGCCAAATTCCTGAAACCGTTAATGTGGCTTTATTTGCAACATATAAATCCAATGAGCAAGCTATTGAAGATGTTTGTTATTACATTGAAAATAATTTATCAGATATAATTCAATTACCTGAACTATTTTTTCTATCTGATAAAACTATTGCAAACAATGCAATACAACGTGTTGAACTAGAAGCTCTTTGCCAAATAATGATTACAAAAGTAAGCGCTGTACTACGTCCTTTTCAATATGTGTGTACAAGTTTAGTGATTAACGGATCGCATCAAGCGGTACTCATAAATGAAAATGGAATATTTGCAATACAGCAACAATTACATTTTTGTAATAGATACCAATGGACAAGCTTAGGCAATAATCTGAACATAATCGCATTACCTTTAGAGCAGGGGTTTATTAATATTGCAATGCTTACTGCAGACGATGCAAACATACCAGAATTAAGCAATATTGCCGCGCTTAACAAAGTTAATGCGCTACTTATACCTTTTGATATTCAAACATCAAGTGAAGTAAACTTTGGTCTATTGACTCGGGCGGCAGAAAATCAAATTTGTATTGTTGCTTCTAGCCGAGAGAAAAGTTTTAGCGAGGAACAAGCTAATAATGACATTGAAAAAATTAATCCTGGAAACATAAAAAAAATAAAGCCACAAAAATCAACAGGCTTAGTTGTTGATATTGTAAACGGTAATACAAATAACCTTGATGGTAAATTGAAGATCAAACAACAACATGGAAAAATTACTAAAGCGCTTATACATCCGCGCGAAACTATTCAAGGTATTTATACCTAAAGGCATGATTAATTAGTTTTTTTATAAAGTTCTTTAATAAGCTACACTCTATGTTAAGTACCTCTACAGTTACTTAACATATTCATCAAATAAGTTAAATCGAGGTAGGAATTCCTTTACAAAATAGCTTATAGTAAAACGAAGTTGTTGGACGTAATGCTTAAATTCTATGGCGCTGTAAAGGGGGGCAATGACTAATTTTATCGATATTTATGCTGCATTTTATCATTTATATCAGCGCAAATATGGCCATTGACGATACGTATTTCAACATCAGTCATAAAATTAACTAGTCATTGTTTGATAACTTTCTCAGACTTAAACGAAAAAGAATACTGAGCTAGCATACTTTAGTTTCATTGTATTCTTACTATACGAGCCACTCAATTTATTGGAGTAAATAATGTTAGAACATGGATCGTTTAACTTGAGTCTCATTGACCAAACTATCATTAGCGAAGCATTTGGTTCTTGGAATATCGAAACAGCAATACGTTGGGCTGATGAGTTTAAATTACTTGTTGGTCAAATTAGTAACGCACCTTGGGCTTGTATCGTTGATCTATCAAATTTTGAATTGGCTCCTCTAGATGTATGGTCTTATTTAGATGAAATTAACCTTTGGTGTAATGCAAATAATCAAAAATACGAAGTCCTTATTTGTAGTTCATCACTTCAAAAAGCTATATTAGAAAAATCGAAAGGGAACCTAACCAATGTACAAACACATTTTTGCCTAAATTTAACAGAAGGAAAAAAATTACTCAGTAAGTATGGCGTTATAAATAACCTGAACTCTGGATAAGCAGCACTTGCTCAATGCTCCCTTTCAAGCCATTTTCTGCGTTAAAACGTCGATAAATAGCGCGCTATTCATAAACGTTTTGCCTTGGAAATGGCATAAAATGAAGCATTGATGATATCTATTCGTGATGTTCACCTGGCTATAGCATTTACTTTATTACCTAAGCTTTTGGTTCACTTGAGTTTCAAGCACTCATTATCCAGAGTTCAGGTTAAATATATAGATCTTTGAGAAAGTACTGCTAATCGAGAGTTCAGGTAAGTTACGTTAACTTTTTTATAACCACACTTTTAATCATGCGTAGCCACTTAATCAATTAATTTACTTTATTTTGACTAAAATAATACCTGCCTAATATCACCAATAAAATACCACCTAAGACGAGTATTGATGACTCAATTAAACGCAGCGTTATCGATTCGCTAGTAAAAATCACTCCGCCTAATGCTGCAATTATGGGAACAAACAATTGCAAAACAGCAGCTTGAGTAACTGACAATCCTGAAAGTGCTATGTACCATACAAAGTAGCCAATACCAGATGCTATAGCACCAGATAACACCGCTAGCAAAAAGCCGTTTGAGCTAATATGTAAGTTATTAAAACTTAGCAGCACTAAAATTAGTATAAAAGGTAAAGTACGTAGAAAGTTAAAAGCCGTATCACTCAGGGCATGTTTAGATTTCCTGCCAAGTAGTGTGTAAAAAGCCCAGGCCATTCCTGAAACACTCATTAATATAAAACCGGTAAGTGAAGGAGTCGTAATACTCGGTAATATTAAATAAACAAAGCCGATAAAAGCACAAGTTAAGCCCAACCATTCTGAATAATGTAGTCGACTGCCAGAAATAACATTGAATAAAATCATAGTTATTTGCACAGCACCAAATAAAATTAAAGCCCCCGTTCCGGTGTCTAAAGATATGTAGCCAAACGAAAAAGTTACTGCGTAGGTAAATAACATTATTGCTGCTAACCAACTTCCTTTAGCGTTAGCTTTTAAACTGCTTTGAGGTTTTGATACATGGGATGTGAACTGCATCAGAATAAATAAAACAATAATGCCTGAAAATAATCTCACACTCGTAAAACTAGTTGCATCTATCGCTTCATCGCCAAGTGCTAATCTACAAAACACTGAATTAGCAGCGAAAGCAAAAAGTGCAAAAACTGTGCTTGCTATGATTTTGATATAAGTACTTTGCAAGACCTAAAACCTTTTAAAAAAAAATTGCTAGTTAAGCATGCACTATAAATTATTTTAGCTTGTAGTGTTTACAATATTTTTAATCTTAATAGTTCTATTTAATCATAGTTATACTGGATAAATTATTATTTGATTTTACTGACATCATTTTGAACAAAAGTGTTAACAAATTAAATTTGATAAAAGGGCACTTACTGGTCAACACTTGGCTTAATCCAATTTTTTTTAAGATTTGTTACCGATTTAAATAGCGTTTACACAAAACCTACACAAACGATAAGGTATAATTATTTATCAGTTATTTTTAGAGTTAAGATTATCAGCCAGAAAATTAATAAAGAGTGTGTCGAGTCTACCTCTGTAGATAACATTACAGTTGAGAATATGCAGTTAAAAGTGGCTACTTTTAATTTATTTAATTATCTAGAGCCGCCTGATGCTTTTTACGAATTTGAACGTATTTACAGTGCAGAGCAATGGAAAAAAAAGCAAAGATGGATCACTGCTTACCTAGATGAGCACCAGCCCGATATTATAGGTTTCCAAGAGGTTTTTAGTATTGAATCTTTAAAAAATCTCTTGTTAGCAGAAGGTTATAATTATTTTGCAGTGGTTGATCAACCTCAAGTAATTGATGATTTTATTTATAAAAGCCCAGTTGTTGCCATTGCTTCTCGATTTCCAATTGTGGCGTCAGATGCTGTATTACCAGATAAAGATTTAGCTCAAGCTTTAGGTTTAACGGATAATTTTAGTTTTAGTAGAAAGGTGATCAGAGCAACAATCGATGCACCGCATATAGGTCATTGTGATTGCTATGTTGTGCACTTTAAATCAAAACGTTCTATGTTTGATATGGAAGAAAGCGAATTAAAACGTACACCAGAAAAAACAATTGTTGATACTTTAAAAGCACAAGTTTCTGGCAGTTGGGCCTCAACCATTCAACGTGGTAGTGAGGCTACGTTGCTAATGATAAACATGATAGGGCGGCGAGAAGTTACCAACAATCCAATGATATTAATGGGTGATTTTAACAATACTCTTAATGACGGTATTTTAAGTCATTTGCTAACAAATTCGTTAAGATTCGTTTCTGTTATTGACCAAAATGCCTATCTTGCCAAATACTGTTTATATGACGCTTGGGATTTATACAAAACAGCTTTATATAATGAAAATCCATATAGTACTGATAATAAAGAGCTTTGTTATAATTCCATGGTTACGCGTAACCCAACACATTACTTTGGAGCCAGTGGATCTGTACTTGACTACATTTTATTATCGTGTGAATTTGATGCTAGCTACCATGACAGTTTATACCAAGTAAGTGATTATAATACTTATGACCGACACTTAATAAACCCAAGTTTTGAACGTGATGATCAGAGTACCGACCATGGTATTGTCTTAGTTACGTTAACCTTAAGATCATAATAGCTAAACTTTTAAAGCTTGAAAAATGAAGGCAGCAGTTATAAATACTTTCGATAAATAATTCGGTGAATAACGCTGCTTCCATCTACTTTTTAAATAGGTTAATCAAAGCATTTACTAGGTTTACCGATAAGTAACTCAGGTTTACTGGTTAAGCGCGGCATCCAAGTTAGCGAGTTTTACAACATCACCAGCCTTTAAACTCTCTAAATGGATGTCGCCAATGCGAACTCTTACCAATCTTAATGTCGCAAATCCAACAGCAGCGGTCATTTTTCTTATCTGACGGTTTTTCCCTTCACAAAGCGTAATAGAAACCCAACTTGTAGGGCCATGTTTTGCATCACGTATTTTCTGCCCACGAGCTGGAAGTTCAGGCTCCAAATCTAGCTTAAAAGCTTGGCAAGGCAGGGTGGTATATTGAGTACCTTTAATAGTGATCTCAACGCCATTTTTCAGTTTTAGTATTGCTTGTTCAGTTATATCGCCATCAACTTGCGCGTAGTATTCTTTTTATATGCCTTTGTCTCTGACTTTGTAGCTCATCATGCCGTTTGTTGTTAATAGCAATAAGCCTTCAGAGTCGTGATCTAATCGGCCAATCGCCATGGTTTTATCTGGGAAATTAGATAGCTCTCCGAGTAAATGTTTCTTCTTTCGTGACTCAGGTAAAAACTGGCTTAGAAAACCATAGGGCTTAAATATTTTAAAGTGCTGGTGGTGTTGATTTGACTCAATACGCTCTGTTGAACCGGTCTGATTCGAGGCGTTGTTAGCTGTTTTGTTAGGGTTTGGCATTAAAGCTTGAACGTAAAGTTTTTGAATGGGATGACATTATATCGTTACTCTAAATCAGATGCACGGCTCCTGTAGAGTGGCTTGTTTGAGCAAGTAAATAGGTTGATAATTAAGAAATTAGGCAATTAAAAGATGAAACTTTCACGAACGTGTATTTACTAAGTAACTGTTATTATGTGATATTAGACGAGTAAATTACTATTACAATGGAACAATGATGCACAAAGGACAATTAAAAAGCTGGAAGGATGATAAAGGCTTTGGTTTCATTCAATGTAATGATCTTAAACAAGACACCTTTATACATATATCTACCTTAAAAGCCATGAGTAGAAAACCCAAGGTTGGTGATTTCATCTATTTTGAGGTAGAAACACAAGTCAATGGTAAGTCTAGAGCAGTTAATTGTCGCATTGAAGGCGTTGCAGCTAAAGCAAACTCAGCACATAAGCCAAGATATCAGCAAAGACACAAACCTCGTATTCATAGAAATAACACTGCACCTAAGAGTAAACTTGTTTTAATACTTGTTGTAATCGCTATTTTTGTTTTTGTATTTCAACGCTTTGGCTTAGTAACTCAGTCTTCGCCAGTACAGCATCCGGTCGACACTCCAGCACCTAAGGGCTCATTATTAAATCGTGCTTTCACGGAGACAAATTCACAATTCTCTTGTGACGGCAGACAGCATTGCAGCCAAATGACATCACGCGCAGAAGCTGTGTATTTTATTAATCATTGTCCGAACACAAAAATGGATGGTGATAGGGATGGAATTCCTTGTGAAAGAGATACGAGATTTTAAAGTGATTGCATTAGAAGTGCTGCCACAGATAAACTGATTTAGTTTCCCTGGTAAATGATTAAAGTAACATCTTACAAAACTTCATATAAATTGATGATCGGTTATCTGATAGAATTGTTTAACCCTAAAGGTCATGAAGTAATAAAGGCACCATTTGGTATCAATTTTAAATTTTTCATTTTGGCAGTAATTACGAGATAGAGAGACACAGCATTCACATATCCCACTATGTCCGATACTCTTCAGTATTGGACATAGTGTATATAATGCATTAAACTCGTTTCATTACGATAATCATACTCAGAATGAAAAATTAAAATGCGATTAAATAAGCCTGTACCTTTATATCCACCGTACCTAGATTTGTGTGAATTCGATCTTGAAGATTATCCAGAGTTAAATGATATATTCTGTGCAAACGAACCCTGGTGGCTTGAGCAATTTAATTGGGGAAAAGTTTTTCTTACTTACATTGGCCGAAATAAATCTGAGCATACTTATGACAGATTTAGAAATGACGTTGAGCGTTTCTTATTATGGTCGTTCATTGAAAAGCAAAAACCTATAGACCAATTACGTAAATCTGACTTTTTAGAATATGCAGACTTTTGTTGGCAGCCGCCAGTAACTTGGATCGGTACTTCAAATCAAGAACGTTTTAAAATAGCTAACGGATATTCCTCAGCAAATGAACATTGGTTTCCATTTAAGATCCAATCGCCAAAAAGTCAAAAAACTCAATTTGTTATTGATAAAAAGAAATATCGACCATCACAGCAAACACTAACGTCAATGTTTACCGCGATTATTGCTTTCTACAATTATCTGATGTCTGAAGACTTTTGTGTTGGTAACCCTGCACAAATTGCTAAAAAAGACTGTCGGCACTTTATCATTGATTCTCAAGTTAAAGAAATCAAGCGTTTAACGACTAGCCAATGGCAATATGTGCTCGATACTGCAGTTGAAATGGCTGATGAGAACCCTATTTTTGAACGTAATTTATTTGTTATTGCGGCGTTGAAAACGTTATTTCTACGTATATCTGAATTATCTGAACGACCTAATTGGTCTCCTGTTATGAGCCATTTTTGGCAAGACGAAGATGAAAACTGGTGGCTTAAGGTATTCGGTAAAAGCAGAAAGCTCCGTGATATTACGGTTCCTGTCGATTTTTTACCCTTTTTAGAACGTTACCGGAGTTCACGTGGCCTTATTGGTTTACCCGCGAGTAACGAAAATTCAATATTAGTAGAAAAAGTACGTGGCCAAGGTGGCATGACCTCACGCCATTTGCGACGTTTGGTACAAAGTGTTTTTGACCAGGCCTATGAAAACATGAGAGTTTCTGAAAGTGCCAATAAAGCACTCAAACTTAAAGAAGCGTCTTCACATTGGCTAAGGCATACCGGTGCTAGTATGGAAATTGAACGTGGACGCCCTCTTAAAGACATTTCTGAAGATTTAGGCCATGCAAGTATGGCAACGACTGATACGGTATATGTACAAAGTGAAAACAAAAAACGTGCAGAAAGTGGTAAGAAGCGAAAAGTAGACTAGCAAATAATTTATATAGACAGAAAATATAGTTGTTAATAAATTTCAGTTACTTGAGTATGTTTACATGCTAAGCAGTTCTTTTTATTTACAATTAATATCAACTTTTAACATGGGCTACATTGTTTTCACTCTGGTCTTAGCTTAATGTAGTTATTATATTTTGATAAGCAATTGGGGCAAAAATGAGTGATGAAAGTTCTTACATTCCACCAAAAGTTTGGCAATGGGATACTAGCAGTGGCGGCAATTGGGCAAAGATTAACCGTCCAATTTCCGGACCTACACACGAAAAAACATTAACAACAGGTAAACACCCTTTTCAGCTTTATTCTTTAGCTACGCCTAATGGTGTCAAAGTCACTGTGATGCTTGAAGAGCTACTAGCAATGGGCATTAAAGAAGCTGAGTACGATGCGCATTTAATAGACATTAGCAATGGCGATCAATTTAGTAGCGGATTTGTAGAGGTTAACCCTAACTCCAAAATCCCTGCGTTATTAGATGTAAGCAATGGTAAAACACGATTATTTGAATCAGGCTCAATTTTACTTTATCTTGCTGAAAAATTTGATGTGTTTTTACCTAAAAATATTGAAACTAAGGCAGAATGTATGTCGTGGCTATTTTGGCAAATGGGTAGTGCACCTTATCTTGGCGGTGGATTTGGTCATTTTTATGCTTACGCACCTGATAAAATTGAATATTGTATCAACAGATTTTCAATGGAAGTTAAACGTCAGTTAGATGTTCTAGATAAGCATTTAGAAAATAATCAATACATCTGCGGTGATGAATATACAATTGCAGATATTGCTATTTGGCCTTGGTATGGTGCGCTTATGTTAAATCGATTATACGATGCAGCTGAATTTTTAAATGTGACTTCTTATAAAAACCTTATGCGTTGGGCTAAAGAAATAGACAGTCGCCCTGCCGTTAAGCGCGGCGTTATGGTTAATAAAACCTGGGGAGAATTATCCACTCAGCTACATGAAAGACATGAAGCAAGTGATTTTATAAATAAAACCCAAGATAAATTAACCGATGACAAATAACCCGCTAATATAGTGAATTTATTTTACGGTTAGAATAAGCAGATCAAAAAAGAGCGTATTTATACGCTCTTTTTAGTTAATTTAAGTAATTATATACCTAACGATTTGCACCAATTACTCGCATTTACAAACTCTTTATGAATAAAGTTAGCATCAAGTCTATATAAATCAGTGAGTTGTTGAATGTTCTCACCGTTACCAGTAATGTAATTTGTCGTTAATTCTAATAGCTCACCCAACAAACCAGCATGATTTACTAAAGCATCTACAATAGGTTGCGCTAATGGCATAGTTTTTACTATTTCGTCGATTGGCATACTTAAAATAACTTCTATTGAGCTTAACAAACCAGTAATAAAAGCAAAGTCTTTAATTTCAACAAATGCACTTTCTGAGGCAAGCGATGCCATTAATCTAGCGGTGATTAACGATTGTTTGGAAACTTCACTAAATTTATTTGTGGTTAATTTAGATAAAGCAAGTATGGTAACAAACTGCTTTAATTTATCTTCACCTAAATAAGCTGCAGCTTGTTTCAAAGAAGTAATTTCTATTCGTGTACCGGTTGATACGTTGTTCACCAATTTTAGTAAACCTAAAGTTAAGTTTACATCGTGGCCAATAATTTCTGCTATATGGTCAAAGTCTAAAGGCTTATTAAATGTTTCACTGATTAAATGTAACATTTGCGATTTTATTGGCGCTAAACTTTGTCCTTCAATAATTTCAGGCTCGTGGTAGAAAAAACCTTGGTAGTAATCAAAGCCAACTTCTGCCAATGATTGTAATTGGTAGTTTGTTTCAACTTTCTCGGCAATGAGTTTGATGTTAAAAGGTTTAATGCGCTCAACAATAGGCCGAATACGTTTTGCATTTGTCACTTCAGTATCAATTTTTATCATTGAAATATAGGGGAATAAACTATCCCACTTATCATCAAGATCATATTCTGAGAGTGCTATTTGGTAGCCTTTGTCATGATAATATTTAACTATTTTTAATAAACGTTCTGTCGCTGATTGATGACCAACAAGTTCAATAACTATGCTCGCTTTATCAAACATCAATGGATACTTGTTTATTAAACACTTTTCTGTAAAGTTTAGAAAAGCTAATTTACCTAAGCTGACAGAGAGAATATCGCCTTGAAAATGATTCTGAATAATGAGCTTTGACGTTGCAATATCTTGGTCAATTTCAGGAAATTTATTATTTGGGCTATCTCTAAAGAGTAGCTCGTAACCAACCGTTTGATGATTTCTGTCGAGTATAGCCTGACGGGCGATATAACTTATTTTCATAGGTAGATTATTAATATTTTTATTGTATTTAAAACATACCTTATTATGCATGTTTTTGAAAAGCTATTTAAGAGGAAATAACGCAAGTTTTTGATTTTTATCTATGCTACTGAATAAAATGTTTAATAAGCGCGTATCTGCAATTATTTTGATAATATTATCGCATGCTTTTTAACTTTTAAAGTAAGTAATTCGCCATAGTGAATATCTTCTATGTAGGGTGCTAATAATTCTAATTGATTAGCCGGCTGAAAATGTTCAGTTTTAGTTTCAATTTGTGGCTGATATATAAATGCTGGTATTTCATTACTGCCTTTTAAGATAAAACACCGTAAAAATTTAAAATTTTCTGCTAGCATATCATTATGCCATTTTACTTGCTTAAATAAGTAGTCGTGTTGATTTAACGTAATGCACTTCACAAAAAACTTAGCGTTAATTGTCGCGGGATAAAACGCTTCAATACTTAAGCCCAGTGCTTTAAATTTATCCACTTGAGCCTTAATCGTTCCGTCAGGAAACCTAGCATCACCTGCTTTACCCGAAGCAACTTGATGTCCTTTAACAACAATAAAATTAAACATTTCTATTTGAGATGACATGATATCGACCTATACAAGCATGAAAGACCTAACACCAAATAGGTGAATAAATTATTATCTTTAAATGCCCTACCTATGTTAATTCTACTTTCTGTTAGTTCGAAAACAGGTAATAGGGAAAGTAAATCAACTAGCTTAATTACTTTATTAAATGTAAACATAAAGTTTTAATGCGCTAGGTATTAGTTAACAATTTTTGATGCAATATTGTATTTTCCATCGATATTTTCAACATCCTTTAATCCTAGCGCACGTGTAATTATTGGCAAAACATGAATATTTTCAAATGGCTCTACTTGTTTATCTGTTGAAAAATCGGGGCCTGTGGCAATAAAAATAGCATCAATATCTCGATTGAACTTTGGATCATAACCATGTGTTTCAGCTGTATCGTAGTGTTTTTTACTCCTAAATATGTAACTAGGGCTAGCTTCTACAATTGCATTAGGTATCACAGAATTCTGTCGGTTAAAGTGCCAGTATGCTGGATAATCTTCATATATATACAAGCGATAACTAGGATCACTAGTATTAGACTGCTTACTTTTAAATAAGTTAATACTTTGTGTTAATTCTGCTTCATTATCGCTGTACAAATATAGTTGTGTTGAACCGTTTATCGCTTTCACATTACCGACAATATTTTCTTCCCAATCAATAACATGATGCTTTTCAATTTTAGTCATACCATGATCAGAGACGATAACTATATTCACTTGGCCATTAAATTCTTGATTAATTTGAGCGACAAAGTTAGCCAGTAAATCATCAAGTTCATGAATTGCCGTGATCAGTTGCGGTGAATTTTCTCCATATTTATGTCCGGCATCATCAATGCTTGCAAAATAACCGGCAATAAAATTTGGACGTTCAACTGCAGGTAAACGTAACCAGCTAATTATCTGATCAAGTCGTTGCTTATTAGGCGTAGAGTGTTTGTAAGGAAAATAATAACTCGGCGTTTGATTATTAATGGGGGTTTCTGATTCTGGCCAAAAGTAAACTGCTGATTTATTGCCCTGCATTTCATTGATATACCATAAAGGCTCAGCGGTTAACCAACGTTGGTCGTTTTTACCATCACCTAGTTTATATACTTGCTCGATTTTGCGATGATAAAATGCATTATGAACAATGCCATGATTTATTGGGTAAACTCCGGTAATAATACTCAAATGATTAGGAAAGGTTTTACTTGGATAAACCGGTAATAACGCTTTAGCGCTAGTGCCCTGCTCTATGAGTTTCATTAATGTTTTTGGTTTATATTGCGTGATATAGCGTTGAGCAAAACCGTCTATAGATAATAGGACTAAAGGGGCTTTAGCCAAGGCGACTGAAGAGCTTAAACAGCACAGAAAAATACTCGCTTTTAAATACATTTATAAGGCCGAAATTAAATGAGTTTTATGGAAACTAATTTAATTTATAAACTCATTTTTTACAAGCGAGGAGTATTTGGATGTCTGATAATAATATGAAGATAAATAACTAACGCGTAATATGTCGCATTAGTTATTTATTATAGTTTTCTAGCAAATAGTGAAGCTTACTCGAATAGATCTAATATATTAACGAGATCTTTTTTACCATTAGAAATTTCGTCTGGTGTTAAACCTGATAATTCATGTGGGAATACTAACCAATCTTTTGACTCATGAATAAAATAATCAGGAACCAAATCGACTTTTGAGTTGGTTGGTTTATACCAAGGACAAGCAATTCTGACATCTTTTGGCATATTATTACGGGTTAATTTTTTCATTTGTGTAATTAACGCTTCAATACTACGACCTGAGTCAAAAACGTCATCAACAATTAGTAAACCATCATCGGCATTTGCGTTTTCAATAATGTAATGCAAACCATGAACTTTGATTTCTTTACTTTGTTGATTAATACCATAATAAGAAGATGTACGAACAGCTATATGGTCAGTTTCAACTTTTTTAAAATCAAAGTATTCTTGAACCGCAATACCAATAGGTGCGCCACCGCGCCAAATACCAACAATAAACTGTGGTCTAAAACCGTCTTCAAATACTTTCGCAGCAACACGAAATGAATCTTCAAGTAACTCTTGAGCCGTGATAAATCGCTTTTCCATTGATGGGCTAGCCTTTTTCTAATTAATGTATCGTAAAAACATTATAACGTGTTTTTCATTAAGCTGAGTACCCTTGTTATTAATTTTATGTTTTATCGATTAATTATTAAGCGCTAAATAATATATTTTTAAAATATATAAATGTTAACGATTTAGTCTTTAATGAACGCGTTTTAGTATATTTAGTTTTACTAGGTATTGATTATCAAGTTGAGGTACTTTATTTTTAGCAATTGCCTTTTTTATATACTGTTGAGCTTTAATCTTGTCATCTAGCATGTAATGCACTTTAGCTAAGCCAAAATAAAACTCATGAACATTATTGTTCAGTTTTATTGCTTTTTTATAGTGATTTATTGCCTGTAAATAATAGCCTTTATGAAAATTTTCATCGCCAAGTAATGCATAATAATATGGGTTATTTGCACGTTTTTGTATAATATGACTATCGATTAACTTAGCTTCCTCGGATGCACCTCGGCTATGTAAAAGTTTACTTAAATTCTCCATAGCGGTTAAGTTCGCTTGATTTAGGTATATTGCATGTCGATACGTTGATAGTGCAATTTTATCTAATCCTTTCATACGATAAAGAATGCCTAAGTTACCCCAAGCTGATGAAAAACCAGGATCAACCTCTGTCGCTTTTTTCAAATAGGCATAAGCAGCTACATAATTATTGTTTACAAGTGCATTTGCTCCTTTGTTATTGTAAAACATAGCAATAACGGTATTTTTATTAATTCGCTTTTTAGGAAAGACCTTTTTCTTCACATAAGGGTCAAAGTCAATTTCGATGCTTTGTCTATCAAAAAATAATAAGGTATTAGGGGATTTATTTTGTAATACAGATAGGTTTATATGTCCTGTTAACATATTCGCTTCGCCATTTCTTACCCAATACTCTGGCACTTCAATACTTTGAAATACCACATCTAACTGAGCCTCTTTAGCAATAGCGTAAGCCATTATCGTTAAAGATAAACAATTAGCCTCTTTATTTCTAAAAGCTTGTGAAGCAATGACATTAGCACCCGACTTATAGGCTAAATTTATATTTTCTGCGCCAAAAAATTGAGTGATTAGTTTTTTGGCTTTTGTTTGAGGATCACGCAGTAAACTAATGTTTTTAGCCATTTGTTTCATTTCGTCATTTAAAGCAAAAATCTCCCGTTCCGTTTCAATGGCGATGCGTTTATACCCTTTGAATTTTTTATCGACTGACACTGGTGCATGTTTATTTGTGATATATTTACTTTGAATTTTGTGAGCAGATTGGCATGCAGATAAACAAAGGCAGAACATAGCCAGAAATAAGATTTTAAGTGCTATTTTCATTTGAGCTCCTAATAAAGTTACTACCGGACCTTATATAAGCATAGACAAAATCTTAAAAAATAGCCCAATTTATAATCAGCACTTGCCTTAAAAGCCGTTTTATTAGTGAAAATAATGCTAATAACCAATAACTAACTGAATTAATTACAAAATGAGACAGAAATAATTATCATTCCCTGTTATTCTTTAAGGCAATTCAATCGTAAAATTTTGTGGCCATAAATATATGAAAAAAACACTCGCCGGATTTTTCACCGGAAGTGCTATAGCAGTTGTCATAATTGTAGCGACCAATAGTTATAAACTTTATAAAAACAAATATGCCACTATAGATCCTCAGCTTAAGGAAATATCAGGTATAGAGTTCGATGTGCATAAAAACCTTTGGGCCATTAATGATGGCGGTGATGATCCTAATTTATACCTCATTAATGATAAAGGCAGTGTAGAGAAAACGATAACCGTTACAAACGCTAAAAATATTGACTGGGAAGATATGACTCAAGATGATTTTGGTCATTTCTTTCTCGGGGACTTTGGCAATAACGATAATCTACGAAAATGGCTAACCATTTATAAAATAGAAAATCCTATTGATATAAAAGGCGACACTACCCAAGCAGAAATTATAAAGTTTAAATATCCAGAACATGTAAACTTCCCACCCAAGCCCAGTGAAATGGAGTTTGATGTAGAAGCATTTGTTTTTTATAAAAGGCACTTATACCTTTTCACAAAAAATCGCATGGTACCTTTTAATGGCATAACTAATTTATATAAAATTGGTGATCATGCTGCTAATTATGACGCGAAAAAAATTAGTAAGTTTAAAACCTGTACTTTAGCAGTAAAACTGTGTTGGATAACATCAGCTGCACTAAGCCCTGATAAGAAAAGATTAGCATTGTTAGACTCACAACGAATTTGGTTGTTTGAAAACTGGCAAGGTGACGATTTCTTTTCAGGCGATAAATACCGAATTGATTTAGGTATTGTCACTCAAAAAGAAGCCATTACTTTTCTAGATGAAGAAACTATTATTTTTACTGATGAAGAATTTCATGGTATTGGTAGAAATGTTTACGAAATTAACCTCAATGAAGTTGAAAAGCATAAGCTTTAATAATGACTAGATTTACTAAGCCATATTTAATTAATTCAGCATTTACGCACTTTTAGCTAAAAAAGTGCGTAATAATTTTGTTTAAAAGAATGCACTAGTTATCTTGCCCCATCGAAATAAACCCCTTTTGCCCTCTAACCCGCGAAATCCAAGCATTAATAGCGGCAAAGTTTGATAGATTAAAGCCCCCTTCATTGGCAACATGTGTATATGCAAATAATGAAATATCGGCTGTAGTTAACTTATCACCAACTAAATATTCACTACGTTCAAGTTGTTGGTTCATTAAATCTAAGGCTTTATAGCCACCTGCTTGTTTTGATAAATACTCGTCACGCCTATTATTAGGCAAGCCTAGATACTTTTCTATAAAACGTGCAACGGCGATATAGGGTTCATGGCTGTATTGTTCGAAGAATTGCCATTGTTGCACTTTAGCTAAAGAAAATGGATCTACTGGTAATAAATAGCTGTCATTTGCCAAATAATTAATAATAGCGTTTGATTCCACTAAACACCGACCATCGTCAAGTTCAAGCAACGGAATTTTACCACTTGCACTTTTGTTTAAAAAACTAGGCGTTTTATTATCGCCTTTGAGAATGTTTATAGGCTGGTATTGGTATTTAATATTAAGCAAAGCACAAGTTAATTGTACCTTATAGCAGTTCCCAGACTGACTATCACCGTATACCTTCAAAGCAATCTCCTTTATCAATAAATGGTTAGGAAAAATAATGACCGAGTTCTATAGTTAATCATATAACGGTTTATATTTATATATACATAGGACCACTATCATGATTATTCCTAAAGGCTTTGTTAAGGGCGAAGTAGTCAAGCTTAAGCAATGGACACACAATGAGTTTTCTATCACAGTAAATGCCAATATTAGCTCTTATACTGCAGGACAATTTACAAAATTAGCTTTATTAGACAGCAATGGTGAATGGCTAAGGCGAGCATATTCATTTGTAAACTCTCCTAATCATAAAGCTGGACCAAGTAATATGGAGTTTTTAATTATTAACGTACCCAATGGCAGTTTAAGCCCAAAACTCGCAAAGTTAACAATAGGAGATGAGGTGTACGTAGGAGATAAGCCCAGTGGGTTTATGACACTTGCTGAGATCCCAGCCAAGGTAAGTGAACTGTGGTTACTTTCAACGGGTACTGCCATCGGTCCATTTTTGTCTTTGTTAGATGAAAATGAAACACAAACGAGATTTGAAAAAATCGTATTAGTACACGCAGTACGAACTAAAGCGGAGTTGGTCTATCAAACGTTAATTAAAAAACTTCTACAACGTTATGCTGGAAAATTACGTTATTTCCCTATTGTTTCCAGAGAACAACACCCTGACATAATGTCAGGACGAATTCCTGAACTATTAAAAAATAAGAGATTAATGCAAGCGATAAATATTTATCCACACAAGCACAACAGCTTTTTTTACTTATGTGGCAACCCGGCAATGGTACATGACACGAGAGATATTTTAATCGAATTAGGATTTGAAAAACATTTAAGACGCTCACCTGGGCAATTTAGTTTTGAAAATTACTGGTAGTCTTATAATTAATATTTAGCGTTTGCAGTGGCCATTTACAAATGTTGCAACAGGCTAAAAAGATAACGGTTTAAAAGCAAAACGAAATAGATTTCGTTTTAAAATAAATATCAAAAACAGCGTAGTTTACAGTTTGCTTATTGCTCAGTTCACCTCAATATTTCTCCTACTAATTTGCTATGTTATACCCAAACTTTTTACTGAATTCTGCATCTTCAAAAGGCTTGGGTATTTCTAAAAAACAAGGCTTAATCTTTACCGGTTTTAATCAAAATTTGTCTTAAATAATGATGTTTATTTAGCTACAAACTGAGTTGAAATACTGAGCTGAATTACTTAAATAAAGTTTATCTATTTTGCATGTTTATCAGTTTTTTTTCGGGAATTTGAATAACCAAACATAGCCAGTATAAAGTGGTTAAATCGCTTAAAAGTAAAATTTGATGTATGTATTACTGCATTAATCCCTCAGCATATCTCACTAGAAATATAAACAATTTAGTCATTAAATACACCTGATAACCCTATTTTATTGGCATGGTTCTATAAGCTGATTTTATAGAAATATTGTCCAAACAAAAATATTCATTAATAAAACTTATCTTTTTTTAAGACCTTTAATTGTAAGTGAATAGTCACTTCATATAAAATTTAGAGTTGTTGGAGTTATTTAACCGTGAGAGCCCGGGGTTGTCAGAGTTATTGAGCAAAGAGGTATAATAACCCCTAGAGTTATTTGGTTGTTGTAATTTAGAGTTACTGGGGTTAAGCTATAAAAAGGAATGATTAAGGAGTTAATTGATGAAATATCCGGTTTTGGTTTCACGAAATAACCAAGAGAATAATTACTTATTTTCTGTTGTAGATTTACCTGGTTGCCAAGTTAAAGCATCAACAATGGATGAAGGTTTTTTGTTGTTAAATGAGGCGATGGTTTCGCACTTAAAAATACTTGTTGAATATGGTGAACAAGTACCTCATGCAAAGACAATTGAAGCGCACATGTCTGTGTGTTCTGACCCCTCTCCAATTTGGGGAATATTAGATTTTGATATCGTTCCGTATATGGGGAAAAGTCATAAAATTAATGTCACCTTACCTGAGTTATTAATAAAGCAAATTGATGATCGGGTGGCTAAATCATCTGAGTATAAAACCCGGTCGGGCTTTATAGCGATGGCCTGCTTAACAGAGCTAACGAATTAAAAAGCTTTTAATACGATAGCGAATAACGGATCGAAAAAATAACAATAATCTAAGGTAAAGGTATTAAGTCAGACATTTGCTTTGGTATTATAGGCATAACAAATTCAATTTATAATTTTGAAGGTAAAGACATTGTCGATAGAAAATTCAAACCTTTTGCTACTGAGCAGCTCTCGAGTTGGCTCAACAGAATATTTAAATCACGCGTTAGAAATGATTAAAACTAAGCTTAATGGAGTAACCGAACTGTTATTTATTCCTTACGCTGGAGTTTCATTAAGTTATGATGAATACACTGCTAAAGTGCAAACGGCATTAAATGAGATAGGGATTAAGGTAACAGGTATACATGAATGTGATGACCCTGTTCTTGCCGTTAATAATGCGCAAGCTGTTGCTGTTGGTGGTGGTAATACTTTTCATTTGTTACATCAGTTGTACCAAAACGAGTTAATTGAATCTATCCAACATAAAGTGTCAACGGGCATGCCTTATATAGGTTGGAGTGCTGGGTCAAATATTGCGGGGCTAACTATTCGTACAACCAATGATATGCCGATTATTGAGCCAAAAAGCTTTAACGCCCTACAACTTGTAGATTTTCAGCTAAACCCACACTATACCGAGCATAACCCTGCAGGACACAATGGTGAAACACGTGAACAACGTTTAGCAGAATTTATGGTGTTAAATCCTTCAACCCCCATTGTAGCGATTGTTGAAGGCAGTGCATTAGATATTAAGCAAGATACCATGAGATTAACTTCGGGTTTATCTGGCCCATTATCACAGGCGAATGGATTTGTGTTTAAATCAGGCAATAAATCTGTAATAACCACCGAAGATAGTTTAAACCACTTATTATAAACCCTATAAATTATTTTAAGCTGATATAACTTTCATACGTTATAAATAATTTTAAACTATGAAAGTTATATCGGATTTATACAGAACATTGCTATATAGAGAGTAATCGCACGTTGCTTAAAAAATGGTGATTAATTAAGTGCAGTAAATAATGAAATATCTATTCGTTTGGCAGCAGTTCTAATATCGTTATCAAAAGGTAATTCAGCTAGTTTAGGAACGGGTAATAATTGCGTTAGTTCATTAATGTTTTCTGATAAATACGGCATATTTTCTGGACAATTAGCTATCCAACCTAAGCAAGGTAAGCCATCGGCTATTATAGCTTGATAAGACAAAACAGCATGGTTTAAACAACCCAGTTTCATATTAACTACCAATATCACACCTTGAGCACTAGCTTGTACAAAGTCAGATAAAAATTTTCCCTGCCCAAGTGGCAAGCGCCAACCTCCGGCACCTTCACAAACAATTACGTCAGCATTTAAATCAATTATTTCATTGTAGCCATCCTCAATGTCATGAATACTGATCGACTTTTGTAAAGTTGCAGCAGCTATATGAGGGGCTATTGGTTGTTCAAACGCTATGGGATTAACTTGCGAAATTGTTTGGTCGCAATTCGATTGCTTAAGTAACAACATAGCATCTTCATTAACCAGAACGTTATTAATTAACTCGCAACCGGCGGATATAGGTTTGTAAACCGCAACTTTTTTACCCGCTGTTACCAACGCTTGCACAATAGCTTGTGCGGCATAAGTTTTACCAGCATCTGTATCCGTTGCAGAAATGAATATTTTTAACATAGTGACTAGCTCTATAGCTTAAAATTTATAAAAGTAGGGTTAAGTGCGTTAATCACTTAACTTTACAACCACACCAGAAAACGCTTTGTAAGTTGCTGGGTATATTCCAGAAGGCTCTATAAAGTCTTGATAACTTTTAGTCATTCTTTGCCAATTGTCTTTACCCGCAAGGCCTTTAGCCTGCTTTTTAGGAACATGGTTGGCACCTAAGCTTTTTAATTCATGGGCAAGATGTAAAACATTTTCATATTCTAAAATGACATCTTGTTGCTTAGCATCGAGTAACTTACGATCTGGCCCGCTTAATAAAGGTCTAATTTCGCATTCAGGTTTAAAGTCAATTACATGTTGGTCATTATCTACTTGCGCCCAAGCCGATTTCAATTCAAATAAAGTACCATCAATTAAAGTACTAAAAACAAATAAACCACCAGGCTTTAGTACCCGCATAACTTCATCTAGTACTAAATCGAGTGGATCACACCATTGGATCATCAAGTTCGAATACACTAAATCTATACTTTTATCTTGTAACGGTATTTTATATGCATCGGCTTCTAACCAATAAATAGTATTATCCCGATGGTCTTTAGCATAATTTAACATTTTTTTCGAAATATCTAAGCCAATAACTTGCTGATAACGACTGGCTAAAAGCTCGGTAAAAAAACCTGTGCCCGCGCCTAAATCTAATGCAGTTAAATCGTTACGATTAGGCAACCATGGCATTAAATGTTTGCCACAATAACGTTGTAAACGTGCAGAAGTGTCGTAAGAACTACTAGCAGAACCAAAAGATTTTGCTATCTTAAAACGATTCGTCTTTTCAGACATTATGTTATAACCTCATTGATACAATCAGCTAAGTAATTGATATCTTTATCTTCGTGACTCGCCGTTACGGTTACGCGTAACCTTGAGCTTTTATTTGGTACCGTTGGTGGGCGTATAGCAGTCAGCCAAATCCCCTTTTCTCTAAGCTTTTTACAAACCTCAAGCGTAGCAATTTCATCACCAATAACTATGGCATGAATTGATGAAGAATTTGTTATTAATTGTATTTTATCACTGAGTTTTGACGCCAGTAATTGACTTAGTTCTGCAATTTTTTCTCTTCGCCAATGCTCATGTTGAATAATGGCAATACTCTTTTTAGTTGCCCATGCTAACGCTGGCGAAATAGCGGTTGAATAAATATAGTGGCGTGAGAAATTAACCAGGTAGTCAGCGAGCAATTCATCACAGGCGACAAATGCACCACTCGTTGCAATACTTTTACCAAAAGTACCCATGACAATATTAACTTTGGCGATACTACTACTGCCTTGTCCTTTGTCACCAATAACACCAATACTATGTGCGTCATCTAAATAAAGTAGCGCCTGATGTTGCTGTGCAATTTTGGTAAGATTAACAACATCAGCTTGGTCTCCATCCATGCTAAACACACCTTCAGAAACAATTACGCTATTTATATTAGTGTCGTGTTCTGTTGCTAATGCTTGTTGCTGCGTTAAAAATCGCTGAAGTTGTGCGGTATCGTTGTGTAAAAAACGTTTTACTTTAGCATCGCTTGTTAAAGCACCATCAATTAAAGATGCATGGCTGAGTTTATCTAAATAAAGGTGGCAGCTTTCATGCCCTAGCGCATGCATTAAGGCGTTATTTGCTGAAAAGCCACTTGCAAAGAGTAAACATTTAGGTTGGTTGAGCCAATCACAAATATCATTTTCTAATGCTTGGTGCGCATAAGAATAACCGGTAATTAAACTAGAGCCACTAGCACAGGTACCAAAACGCTCAGCGCCTTCGGTGAGTGCTTGGTTAATTTCTGCATGATGATTTAAACCAAGATAGTCATTTGATGAAAAATTTAAATAACGTTTATCATCAATAGTGACATAGCGCCCGCTTTGCTCAGCTACATTTTGGCGTACACGATAACGTGCACGCTGTTTTTGCTGTGCTAAATTGGCGGATAAAAACTCAAACGCCATACAGGTTAATTGACAGCGTTATAAAATAAATCACTGTTTTGTTGATCAACAACAGCGGTTTTAAGTTTAGCTTCGTCAATCTCTGAACTTGCGATAGTTTCCGTGTTAATACCTAAACGATCAAACAACATCATATCTTTGTTCGCTTCTGGGTTACCAGTAGTTAACAATTTACAACCGTAAAATATAGAGTTAGCACCAGCTAAAAAGCACATTGCTTGCATTTGTTCATTCATAGCATCACGCCCTGCTGACAAGCGAACATGACTTTTTGGCATCATAATACGTGCTACGGCAATACAACGAATAAATTCAAAATGGTCTAAATCTGCAACATCAGAAAGTGGCGTCCCTTCAATTTTAACTAACATATTAATAGGAACACTTTCAGGCTGTGGAGAAAGGTTAGCCAGTTGTGCTAATAAAGAAGCGCGATCTTTACTTTCTTCACCTAAACCTACAATACCGCCACTACAAACTTTCATGCCAGAGCTACGTACATTGCTTAAGGTGTCTAAACGATCTTGGTATGTGCGAGTTGTAATAATTTGATTATAATGCTCAGGCGATGTGTCTAAGTTATGGTTGTAATAATCTAAGCCTGCATCTTGTAATTCATCAGCTTGTTCTGCTGAGAGCATGCCAAGTGTCATACAAGTTTCAAGCCCTAATGCTTTAACACCTTTAACCATTTCAACAACAGCCGGCATATCTCTTGCCTTTGGATTACGCCACCCTGCACCCATACAAAAACGTGTTGAACCTTGGTCTTTAGCTATTTGTGCAGCTTCAAGTACTTTTTGCACTTCCATTAACCGTTCTTTATCTATGTCTGTTTTGTAGCGAGAGCTTTGCGAACAATATTTACAATCTTCGGGACATGCCCCAGTTTTAATTGACAATAAAGTACTAACTTGTACTTCATTAGGGTTAAAGTTTTCTCGGTGTATAACTTGGGCTTTAAACATCAAATCATTAAATGGCATTTCAAACAGCGCATTTACCTCTGCTGCTTGCCAATTATGGCGTACTTCACTGTTACCTTGGTTGCTATTATTAGCGGCTGTATTGGTAGAAGATTGACTTACCGCTGATGTTTGCTGTGTCATAATTATTCACTCGTTTTGAAATTGCATCTAGCATTATTAACGGGTAGTCTATGCGTCAACTGCAATATGTCAACTAATTTACTTAATCAAACCTTACATATGAACAATAAACAAACAGAATTACTCGAATTTGATAAAAACCACGTTTGGCATCCCTACACTTCTATGTCGAAACCATTACCCTCTTATTTAGTTGAATCAGCGAATGGTGTTCATATAAATTTAGCCAGTGGCGAAAAAGTTATTGATGGTATGTCTTCTTGGTGGTCAGTATTGCATGGTTATAATCATCCAGAATTGAATCAAGCATTAATTAATCAAACTGAAAAATTTTCTCATGTTATGTTTGGCGGCTTAACGCATGAACCTGCTATTACGCTATCAAAAAGCTTAATCGAAATAACACCACCTGGTTTGAATAAAGTGTTTCTAAGTGATAGCGGCTCTGTCGCTGTTGAAGTAGCATTAAAAATGTCGTTACAATATTGGCACAGTAAAAATAAGCCTGAAAAGCATAAAATACTCACCGTTAAAAATGGTTACCATGGCGATACTTTTGCCGCTATGTCGGTTTGCGACCCGGTAAATGGCATGCATCAACTATTTGAACCTGTGTTAATGAAAAACTTATTTGCACCTGCTCCCTCTATAGCTTTTGATGAGCAATGGGATGTTAAAGATATTGAACCACTCGCTGAAATGTTTGCCAAACATCACCATGAAATAGCAGCCTTTATTATTGAACCTATCGTGCAAGGTGCGGGTGGTATGCGTATATACCACCCAAATTACTTAAAAGCCTGCCGTGCGCTTTGCGACCAATATAATGTTCTATTCATCGCCGATGAAATTGCTACCGGCTTAGGCCGCACCGGAAAACTATTTGCTTGCGAGTGGGCGGATATTAGCCCAGATATTATTTGTTTAGGCAAAACACTAACAGGCGGTTATATGACACTTGCTGCCACCTTATGTACAGATGAAATAGCTAACACAATAAGTAATGGTGAAGCTGGCTGCTTTATGCACGGACCTACATTTATGGGCAACCCACTTGCATGCGCTGTGGCTAACGCCAGTTTAACTATATTAAAACGTAATGAATGGCAGCAACAAATTGCTGATATTGAAAGTACATTTCAACAGCAGTTGTTACCCTTAAAAACTCATAATCGAGTTGCAGAAATTCGAATTTTAGGTGGTATAGGTGTCGTTGAGGCAACAGAAAATGTTGATATGGCAGAAATACAAAAACGTTTTGTTGAGCTAGGGGTTTGGATTCGCCCATTTGGCAAGCTTATATATATTATGCCGCCTTTTATCAGCAATGAAGCCGAATTAACTACTCTGATAAAGGCAATCTCTATCGTGCTAGATGAAGATAAGTGTTTTATTCGAAACTAATATCCCCTGATAATGAATAAACTAAGCAGTTAATACATTTAAGAAAATAATTAAATGATTAAATGATTAACTGCCACTTACCTATTTAATCTTTAAATTATTTTAGACTCAGCAATTTGAACTAAAATAAAGCTTACCCAGGCGATAGTTATAATAAGTAATAACAATATATTAAAGTGCTTACTATCACTTTTTCGGCGACTACGATACTTATCTAAAATCAAACAAAAATAACTACTTAGTGCACTTAGCCATAACACAATATATAAATAGCCAGTTAAAGGTGTTAACCAGAATTTCCGAATTTCAATATCATGGTAACGTAATATGCCGTAATCCGACTCAGGTGCTGCGTAGTAAGAAACTATTAAAGCGAAAATAAATAAGCCCCAACCAACGATGGCTAAAAATCTCAATAAATAAGTCCAAAAATCAGCAGTATTCCTTCGCTCTTCTCTCGTATTTTTCATACTTCATACCGCCTTTTATCTCTAATTGTCATTTTTCTTTTTATAAAGACAAGATTTAGCAATTTTTACTTGTTAAACCTTACAAGCAAGGTAACATATCAATCCTTAAAATTAGAGAACATTTTTGACAAAAAAGAGGTTTAAATGTCAGTCATTGCAATTACTGATATCTTGGCAGGAAAATATCCTGTTAATGAATCAATTACTATCCATGGTTGGATCCGCACACGTCGCGATTCGAAAGCAGGTATCTCATTCTTAGCAGTTCATGACGGTTCATGTTTCGACGCTATTCAAGCAATTGCTCCGAATAACTTGGATAATTATCAGACTGATATCTTAAAACTTACCACGGGCGCTGCGGTTAAAATTACCGGTATCTTGGTAGAATCTCCAGGTCAAGGTCAGTCGTTTGAATTACAAGCAGAGCAAGTTGAAGTATTAGGTTTAGTAGAAGATCCTGATACTTACCCTATGGCAGCAAAACGTCACAGTATTGAATTTTTACGCGAACAAGCACATTTACGCCCTCGCACTAATATAGGCGGTGCAGTTACTCGTGTTCGTAATACCTTAGCGCAAGCGGTACACCGTTTTTTACATAGCAAAGGTTACTTCTGGATCAGCACACCATTAATTACCGGTAGTGACTGTGAAGGTGCTGGCGAAATGTTCCGCGTTAGTACCCTAGATATGGAAAACTTACCGTTAAACGACCAAGGAAAAGTCGATTATAATCAAGACTTTTTTGGTAAAGAAACGTTCTTAACTGTTTCAGGCCAACTTAACGTTGAAACTTATTGTTGTGCCCTTTCTAAAGTTTATACTTTTGGACCAACATTCCGTGCTGAAAACTCTAACACTACTCGACATTTAGCTGAGTTTTGGATGATCGAGCCTGAGATCGCTTTCGCTGAATTATCAGATGCCGCTGACTTAGCTGAAGAAATGCTGAAATATGTTTTCCAAGCTGTACTTGAAGAACGCGCTGACGATATGGCTTTCTTCCAACAACGCGTTGATAAAACAGTTGTAGACAGATTGAACTCTGTTATTAATAACGACTTTGTACGTTTAGATTACACCGACGCTATCACTATATTAGAAAACTGTGGTAAAAAGTTTGAAAACAAAGTTGCTTGGGGGGTTGATTTAAACTCAGAACACGAGCGTTACTTAGCTGAAGAACACTTTAATGGCCCCGTTGTTTTACAAAACTACCCGAAAGATATTAAATCTTTTTACATGCGTTTAAATGACGATGGTAAAACCGTTGCTGCTATGGATATTTTAGCTCCGGGTATTGGTGAAATTATTGGTGGTAGTCAACGTGAAGAACGATTAGATGTGCTTGATAAACGTTTAGCAGAAATGAATTTAGATCCAGCAGATTACAGTTGGTATCGTGATTTACGCCGTTACGGTACTGTTCCACATTCAGGTTTTGGTTTAGGTTTTGAACGTTTAGTTGCTTATGCAACAGGTATGCAAAATGTACGTGACGTGATCCCTTTCCCTAGAACACCAAATAATGCGGCATTCTAATCTCGATTAATACCAATTAATGTTATTTCGACATTAAAAAACCCTCTTTATAGAGGGTTTTTTATTAAGCTAAATAAACTGAACTCTGGAAAAGCAGCACTTGCTCGATGCTCACTTTTAAGCACTTTTCAGTGGAACATTATCTCGATTGAAAACTTATTTAATGTTGATCTACTACGTTAAAAATAACTAACGTATTCTTGAAAATCTTTGCTGGTTTTTAATGGTAAGTCTTTAGCTGCTTCACCAATATATAAAAAACCAACAATTTCTTCATGAAGTTCAATATTTAAACGCTCTTTAACTAACGGATGATAACTCATTTCACCTGTGCGCCAAACCGAACCAAGGTCTAAACATGTAGCGGCCATTTGCATGGCATGTACTGCACAGCCCGCTGCTATTAATTGCTCTTGTTTAGGCACTTTAACATGTTGATGAAATTTTGTACTTACGACAATAATTAATGGTGCTCTAAATGGCATTTTAGCCGCTTTTTCTATTTTGGCTTCATCAGCACCACCAGTGATAACAGCAGACTTAAATGCCTTACTTAACTTAGTTAAGCCATCATCTTTAATAACGGTAAATAGCCAAGGTGTTAACCCTGCATGGTCTGGAACGCGCATTCCCGCCTTGAGAATATTATCAATAACCTCTTGTTCTGGTGTATCACCGTGTAAATGAGGATTAGATTGGCGAGTATGTAAAAACTCTAATACATTCATAAATTCTTAAATTCCTTTAGTTTGGTATCCTTGGAGCCAAAATTAACTGGTAAATAAAACGAAAAAAGCACTGACTTCCTCCTATATTACCGGCATAAATAAGTTTCTAACTGCCTGTAATAATATAGGTTAAATCATATTTGTCATTAAATAATATAGCTAAAATTTATATTTAATTTAGCTTCAACTTTACCATTAATAATACAATTATTCATAATGATATCAGTACAAAAATAGAGAAATTCTTTCTAAATAACATTTGGACAAAATTAGTTACATTTGCGACTACTTAATTACAATAATATTCAGTAGCATGTAGCATATATAATACAAAACGTTTTGCAGACAAGCTTTATGAAAGAAAATAAAAGTATGGTAGCTCGAATCACCTTCGGTTTTTTTAGCCTACTTAATACCTCAAGAAAAATTATTATTAATTTAGTGTTTTTTACCGTGTTGTTAATTTTAATACTCACTTTAACTGGTGGTGAAGAAACCATAGTGGTGAAACCAGGTTCGGCATTAGTATTAAACATTACTGGCGATGTGGTAGAGCAAAAGCATGAAATAGATCCAATAGATGCTTTTGTCAGTGAGGCACTCGAACAACCTGATACCGCGCCAGAGGTACTATTAGCCGATATAATATCGGTAATAAAGCACGCTGAAACAGATAACAACATTAGTATGATCGTGTTAGATCTAAAAAATATGAGCGGCTCAGGCATTACTAAATTAAGTGATATTGCCCAAGCGCTAAGCCAATTTAAAGATAGCGGTAAAAAAATTATTGCTGTTGGCGAACAATACAGCCAAAACCAATATTATCTCGCCAGTTTTGCGGATGAAGTTTGGTTAAACCCTAAAGGCTGGATGTTATTAGACGGCTATGGTCGTTACCAACTTTATTTTAAATCTGCATTAGACAAGCTATCTATAAGCCAACATGTATTTCGCGTTGGCACTTATAAATCAGCCGTAGAACCATATATTAGAGATGATATGTCTGATGCGGCAAAAGAAGCCAATCAATTATGGTTAACTGATTTGTGGCAACAATATAAATTTGATGTTGCTCTACAACGAAATTTCGATGTCAGCAATTTTGACGAAGATGTTGATGTGCTCGTAGCAAAATTAAAAGCGGCAAATGGCAATATTGCTGAATACGCATTAGCGAACAACTGGGTTGATGCATTAAAAACAAGAGAACAAATTAACCAAGAGTTAATTGGTATGTTAGGTAGTGATGGTGAACAAGGTTATAAAAAAATAGCTTTTAACGATTACTTAAATGTTATTCAAAATCCATTCGCCACGCAGATTTTTAACGGCGATAAAGTTGCGGTGGTTGTAGCCAAAGGCACTATTTTAGATGGTGAGCAAAAACCTGGCACCATAGGGGGTGCTTCAACTGCTGCACTGCTTCGCAAAGCAAGAATGAATGAAGAAGTAAAAGCTGTTGTATTAAGAGTTGATAGTCCGGGTGGCAGTGCTTATGCGTCAGAAGTAATTCGACAAGAAGTTGAATTACTAAAAGTGGCCGGAAAACCTGTTGTAGCTTCTATGGGCACTTATGCTGCCTCGGGTGGATATTGGATTTCAGCACCAGCTGACAAAATATACGCTTCCCCTACTACAATAACGGGTTCAATCGGAATATTTGGTTTTTTTATGACCTTTGAAAATACCTTAAGTAAATTAGGCATTTATACTGATGGTGTTGGCACTACAGACATTGCCGGTTTTGGTTTAACCCAAGAACTAACCCCAGGTATGGCAAGCATAGTGCAATTAAACATAGAGCGCGGTTACCGTGACTTTATTGAATTGGTTGCGCGTAATCGAAATATGAGTACTGCAGAAGTTGATGCCATAGCACAAGGTCGAGTATGGTCAGGCAAAAAAGCGATGGAACTTGGTTTAGTTGATGCTTTAGGTAATATTGATAACGCAATTGAAGCTGCTGCAGAGCTTGCCGGTTTGCAAGATTACAATACAATACTTATTGAAAAAGAAAAAAGCTCAAGAGCATTATTCTTACAGAGTTTATTTGGTCAAGCGCTAACTTACTTAGGTGAGACAGAAACTAAACAGCATAGCGAAAACAGTATTACAAAAATTATCAGCCAGTTATCACTTGAGTTAAAACAGCTGGCTCAATTAAATGATCCTCAAGGCATTTATTCTTTCTGCTTGGCGTGTGACATTGACTAAGTAAATCGTCAATATACGTTTAACAATAGCCTCGAAATGTCGGGGCTTTTTTTTTAATTTAATCATGCTTTATCTAGAAAGCTTATTAACACTGTGTGATACAATTATTTGTAATAATAATCCTACTTTGACCAATTTCTAATTAGGTCACTTTATCATAAGATTTACGCCATGAAAAAACGTATATATATCGCTTATACCGGCGGTACAATTGGTATGAAACCAAGTAAAGATGGATACATTCCACAGAAACAGCATTTAACTGACGCAATAATGAAAACGCCTGATTTTCATCGAGAAGAGATGCCAGAATTTACAATTAATGAATATCACCCATTAATTGACTCATCTAATATGTCACCTACTGACTGGCAACACATCGCCAACGATATAAAAAAACATTACGATGATTACGATGGCTTTGTTGTACTTCATGGAACCGACACCATGGCTTACACCAGCTCGGCTTTGTCGTTTATGTTAGAAAATTTAAGTAAGCCTGTTATTGTTACCGGGTCACAAATACCATTTAGCCAATTACGCTCTGATGGTAAAGAGAATTTACTCAACGCACTATTCATTGCTGCTAATTTCCCTATAAACGAAGTTGGTTTGTTTTTTAATAATAAACTCTTCAGAGGTAACCGAAGTATCAAAGCTTATGCTGATGGTTTTAATGCTTTCGATTCACCTAACTTGCCGCCTTTACTTGAGGCTGGTATTAACATTAAGTTAATCGAGGGTAAAATAACTCAGCCTATTTCTCAGCCATTAAAATTAGCGCAAATTACGCCACAGCCCATAGGTGTGGTTCATCTGTACCCAGGCATATCTGTTGAGTTAATTAAAAACATTATTAAGCAGCCGGTTAAAGCTTTAATTATTCGAAGTTATGGCGTAGGAAACGCACCGCAAAACCAGGCAATGTTAGATTGTTTAAAACAAGCTAACGATAATGGCATTGTTATCGTTAATTGTAGTCAGTGTATTAAAGGTACAGTGAATATGAAAGGTTACGCAACAGGTAACGCGCTAAGTAAAATTGGTGTAATTAGCGGAAATGATATGACCTTAGAAGCAACATTAACCAAACTTCATTACTTATTAAGTAAAGACTATAGTCATGAGAAAATTTGCCAACTATTAGAAGTAAGTTTACGCGGCGAATTAAGTTAACGCATAACAACTTTTATAAGCGCTATCAATTTCAAGTGATCAGCTGTCCGTTTATGGACAGCTGATAGTTAAAGATCAGTTTAAATTTTAATTGATGTATTATTGAAAGATAGGTTTAACTCTATCTAATAAAACAAGATCGTTCTGCTCAAACTTTCCTAACATTAACCAATGTGAAAATTTATCTTCTAAATCAATTGGCGTTCCCGACAACATTTGAGTCTGCATTAAATTTACCTGCACTTCCATTCTACTTTGTTGTAATTCACTAGGAGAAGGAATACCAGATAAAATTTCTAGCTCTAAGGTTGCCGTTTTACGATCTGCCACAATATCTTTATTGGCTAAGTCTTTTAATTTCTTTTGCCAAAATGTACTTAAATTCTGGAATTCATCTTGCTCGGTGAACTCAGTTTTATTGGTAACGCCTTGTTCAAGTGTTGCAAATAAATGTAACCATTGCTGTTTCTCATTCGCTTGTTTACAGTCAGCTATTTTCTTAGATAAAGATTTATCTTTAGCAATAATTTGTTTTTCTAACTTAAGCAACTTAGGTTTTTGTTGCATTACTTCAAGCAGCAATGTTTCTAATGCTTGTTTAAAATCTTGTAAGTCAGGTAATTGATCAACTTGGGAATATTGCGTTAGTAAGGTTTGTAAACTTAACTCTAACTCAGTCGCTTTAGCTGTACTTACCGATTTTTCAAGCGCTGATTGTTGATCGCGTTTAGCAAAAATATCATCATTAATTTTTCTAAAATTTTGCCAAAGTTTATTTTCAACTTTATGGCCGGCATAACCAATACTACGCCATTTGTTTTGCAACGCTTTAACTTGGTTAACCGCGGAAAAAACATCGTCTTGATCTAGCAACTGTTTAGCCGAACTAATAAGCTGCTGTTTCAGTTGCTTGTTTTGTTCATGAAAAACTTTAATGGCTGACTTAACTGGCTGCAACGTGTTATTAAACTGTTGATTTATTTCCTGATAAATGGCGCGATCAACTTGCCCTGCACTTTGCCATTGTTTAATCAGTTGATTTAGTTCAAGTTCTAAAGACTTAAAGTCTACCGTTGAAATTTTATCTGAACCTTGTTCCGAGCTTTGATCTACAGATTCAACAGGTAAAGTGTTAGCAAGCAAAGTAGCTTGTTCGAGGTAAGATTGACGTGTTTGCAAATGTTGCGCACGTAATTTTTCTTGTTCTGCAAAAAATAAACGACATGGCGCAAAAGCTGCTTCACATAGTTGATTAAACTCGGTATTTAATTGTTGTTCAGCTTCATCGTCAGCATGACCTAAACTATTCCAAGTTTTACGGTATTGCTTCACCTTTTCAGCTTGCTCGTTTGGATTATCAAGGGGTGTTTCAACAATAATTTTTATATCAGTTAACAACTGTTGCTTGCGCGGAGTTGCAATATAATGTTCCCAATCAGCCAACTCGGTAATTTTTTCATTAATCGCATCATAGTCTTTTTGAATGCGGTTTTTTTGTTGTTCAGATAAAGCATTAAACAATTGCGTTGCTTTTTTGAAAACACCAAACGCGGCATTGTATTTACCTGAAGCAATTAGTCTTTTAACATCGTGCAGTTTTTTCTGCGCTAAACCAAACTCTTGCTTTTGAATTTGTTGCAAAGGTTTAACAGCTTGACGCCATTTACGTTGTATTTCACTGGCGGCATTCTTAATTGAGTCAGGCAAAATGCCTGCCGCGTTTTTCTCAACATCTTGCCAATTGCTTAACCAATCTTGATATACCGGCAAACGTTCATTCATTTCTAATACCGAGGTAGGCATAGATAACTGTGAAATTTTTGATATTAAATGTGTAGCGTCACTTACAGACTGGGCAATTTCAGGTAATTTTTGTAGCTTTTGTTGTTGTTGACAAATTTTAGCAATAAAACTATTTTGCTCTTCTTTGGCTAACGGTGAAGCTATAATTTCACTGGTTAATTTATCGAAAAGCGTTTGATATTGCTGCTCTTCAATATGATCATTCTCAAAAATACTGGTCGTTAGCGTTTGATCAATAATCGTTAATGTTTTATCAAAATGAACGCGTGACTTTTCTTGGCTATCAAGTAACTCTCTAGCAATTTCAGCTTGGGCATGTTGCTCAGCTTTTGAGGCAAAAAGTTTATCAAGTTGCACAGTAATGGTTTTATGTTTGGAAACAAGAACGTTATCTTGCAAAGATTCAAAGTTGGCAAACTCTGTTATTAATGTTTGCCATTCAACATTTAAGCTAGTGCGTTTTTCTAAATATACTTGGTAGTCGTATTGATCTTTTAAAGCTTGTAGTTTAGCTAAAACTAAATCTATTTTTTTACGCAATATAATCGGCTGATCAATACTAAATTGTAATTTCGCTATCTTCTCATTTAACTGCTGTGTTATTGCGCTAAGTTGAGATTTTTTCTTTAATTTTTCTAGGGTATCTAAATCATCAACTTTATTAAGAATATAGCCTTGTACTTCTTCACTTTGCTTATGACTAAATAAGTTAATTAGTAGTTGTGGCTTTATCGCTAACTTACTTGTTTGGTCATTGTGCTGTGATTTACTGGCTATTTTTTCAAATAATGTAATGATCAAAGCAGTTTCTTCTGCCGTTTTTAACCAAGATTCAAAAAAACTAAAATTGTTCGAGTTTTCAATAAAGGCGAGCTTCTCTGCTTCAGAAATTTTAATTTCGTCTTCATTCATTAAAATGCTAGCAACTTTTTTTGCTGCATATTGCTGCACTTTTAATATGGTATTTTCTTGGCTATGTAATAACCAAGATTGATAGTTATTAAGCTTTATAAGTGCAGCACGACGTACATTTTCACTTTCATCATTAGTCGCAAGATCTTGAATAACCGCTAACTGTTCTGGTTCATTTATTGATAAGCTTGAATTAATTGCTTCTACACGTACGCTACTATTTTTATGTTGCCATTTCTTTTTTAAAAACTTAGAAAAAATCATATATCTGAAAACCTAGCAATGTCATTGCTGTCTAACGCTGAAGGGAAATCTGAACGAAGTTCACGTTTTGTTTTAATGATCATTTCACCTTCTGAGCTAATAGAAAGCGTTTGATCTGAATTTAAATGTTTAGCTTGATAGGCCATGGTAATTTGTAAAGCACTTAATTGCTGTTCTTTCGCCACAACTGTACCTTCTGGCCATTTGCCAGTTTCAGCTGCGCATTTTAAACGTAAATACATATCTTCTGACATAGTGTCAACTAACTGCATGATATCCATCAATATCTCTTTATAAAATTAGGTTAATTAAGCTTTGCTGCGTTTGGCTAAAATAAGTCTGACTCGGGTAATAATGTAAAGAATAAAACCTAAAATAGTGCTGGTAATTGCTGCTACATACTGCCAAGTGCCTGGTTGGGCATCTTGCCAATATAGAAAAAGAAAACCACCACAAAATAGTAACATGGCGATAAAAGAATGCGTCATCAATTGTTGCGATTTTTCTACGGCACTTACACGTTTTATATTCGCTATTTTTTCAGCATCTAAGGTTGTTAAATCAATTTGGCAATGCTCACAACTTTTTGCTTTATCTGATATTTTTTTCTTACAACTTGGACAATTTATTACGGCCATTTTCATACCTCTGTTTCGATACTTTATTTTACCTAAAAAAAACGCCCTTGCGGGCGTTTTTTTTCAGTAATTAACAATTATTTTTTATTTCGCTTTTCAAAACGATCTTCCCAGAAATCGGCATTTTCTATTTCGAGACTTTTTGGATCAAAAGTGTATTCTTCAACACCCGAATTTTTTTGTCTTTCGTAATCTTTTAATGCTTTAATCGCAGGTTTAGATATAAAGAATATCACCAAAATACCAATAATATTTAACCAAGCCATCATGCCAACACCAACATCGCCCATACCCCAAGCAATATCAGCAGCTTTAACGGTGCCATAAAATGTTGCCACCATAATTAACAATTTTAATAAAAACGTTAAGGCAGGAAAGTTAAATGTGCGTTTTATGTAAGATACATTATTCTCTGCAATAAAGTAGTACGCTAAAATAGTAGTGAAAGCGAAAAAGAATAATGCGATAGCAATAAACGGTTTACCAAAGCCGGTTAACATACTTTCTACCGCAATTTGGGTATAAGCAGGACTGTTAGCCGCAATGTCGCCAGCAATGTTTTGTACTATAAAACTTCCCGAGCCTTGTAGTTGTACATTGTAGGATTGGGTAATTAAAATCATAAAAGCAGTTGCGGTACAAACGAACAAGGTATCAATATAAACTGAAAATGCTTGTACTAAACCTTGTTGAGCCGGATGATCAACTTCTGCAGCAGCGGCAGCATGAGGACCAGTACCTTGGCCAGCTTCGTTAGAGTAAACCCCACGCTTAACACCCCAACCAATAGCGGCACCTACACCAGCCATAGGAGAGAATGCATCAGTGATGATCAACATAAATACATCGCCTAAACGATCTATGTGTAAGAAAATCATCACACAAGCAATAATAATGTAGGCTAATGCCATAAATGGCACAACAACTTGGGTGAATCTGGCAATACGTTTAACACCACCAAATATGATAAAACCAAGTATTAACACAATAAAAACAGCAGTATAAAGCTTGGTCATTTCAATTGGACCAAGCGCTGTATCCACAATATTACCAGTACCAAACACCATAGTAACGGCAACACCTATACTGTTAGATTGCACCGTTGGTAACAAGGCTCCACAAGCAATAATGGTAGCAATAGCGAATATCCAAGCATACCATTTTTGTCCCATGGCTTTTTCAATGTAATATGCAGGGCCACCACGGTATAAACCGTCTTGCTCTTCCTTATAAATTTGTGCATTTGTAGATTCAATATAAGCTGTAGCTGCTCCAAAAAATGCAACAATCCACATCCAAAATACCGCTCCTGGGCCACCAAAGCCTATGGCTGCTGCAACACCGGCAATATTACCTGTGCCAACACGGCCCGATAACGAAACCGCTAGTGCTTGAAATGAAGATATACCCTTCTCTGAACTTTTACCGGATATCAGCAAACGCCACATTTCACGAAACTGTCGAACTTGCACAAACCGAGTGATTACAGAGAAAAATAATCCAGTACCCAAGCAAAGATAAATCAATGCTGGGCTCCAGATAATGTTATTTAATGTATTTACAATTTCTTGCACTAGAGACTCCTAATAATTATTATTTTTTTTAAAGTATATCTGTTGTAATTAGTTTTTATATTTAAGTATTATCGTAAATCATCAACCACATGATAAATAGCGGTAAGAAAGTCACGCCCGAACAAGCTACTGCGCTCGTCTGACCAACCCACACTAAAATCAGGTAATAAATCATTGTCTTTAAATGGCATTTCAACGGTGTAAGCTAAACATTTAAATTGCTCACCTACCCAGTTTGCTGCAACCGTTAAATTCGCTTTACCTGGTTCGTCTTTATCATAACCTTCGTCATCTTGAAATTCAGGGGTAATAGCTAACAATACATTTTTAAAATTATCTTCAAGATCTTTAATTCGAGCATTATAAGAAGGAACACCTTCGCTGCCGGCAACAAAGTTAAACGGTAGTGCTTCATCGCCGTGAATATCTAAATGCATATCTACGCCAGTTTCGAGCATTTTTTCTCTAACAAGATAAACTTCAGGGCTATTTTCCATGGTTGGTGTTTGCCATTCGCGGTTTAAATTAACCCCGTTAGCATTAGTGCGAAGGTGTCCACGAACCGAACCGTCTGGATTCATGTTAGGCACTAAATAAAATACAGCGCTATTGAGCAACGAACGCGCAACACCGTCGTCTTCATCTAATAAACGATCAATAAAGCCTTCCATAAACCATTCAGCCATAGATTCACCTGGATGCTGACGCGCAGTTATCCAAATAACTTTTTTACCTTCGCCCTCTTCACCCACTTTTAATAGCGACATATCACGGCCATCAAGGGTTTGTCCTAACACTTGTAATTGGCAATCAATATCTAATTGAGCACTGTGAATTAAATCTTGATGACGCTCGTAACTATATGGCGCAAAGTAAGCAAAATAAGTTGAGTCATATTCAGGGGTAAAAGTTATTGAAAGGTTTTCACCATCAAAAGATGTAGGAACACGAAACCAATGTTGGCGGTCATAAGATGCAACCGCTTGATAGTCTTTCCATCCTTCTACATAGGCAGATTTACCAGCATTAGTTAAATGCATTACATGTTCTGAATGTTCGGTATTATGAAGTTTGAAATGAAACCATTGATAAAATTCTGAATTATGGTCTTTTTTAATGGCTAACTGAATATTGTTTGGGGTTTCTGCTGAGATAACATCGATATTACCTGAATCGAAGTTTGAAGATATTTGCATAAAGTGATCTACTCATTAATTTTATGATGGCAATAGTGTACACAAACACTTAAAAGATCAGAAGTCTAAAGAGTCCTTAAATACAACCCTATTTCAGTTGAATAGCCTAAAGAACGAGCAACAACCGTGTTTTGGCCATCTAAAACATAATAACTCGGGTAACCTTGCACCTTAAAGTCAGCTTTTACTCTTTCATTACCTAAAGCAACCGGAAAGGTTAATTGGTGCATTGAAGTGAAAGCGAGCACCTCGTCATCATCAACAAAATCTAATGCGACAGCAACAACATTTATTTGAGGATTTTTTTGATAAATATTCTGTAAGTTATCAATACTCATATTACAAATTTGACACCAAGGAGCAAAAAAATAAACAATGGTTTTTTTCCCGTTAGCAGTTAAAGCAATATCTGTATTGGCAGTGGTTTTAAGGTTATGTACATTAGGCACAACATCATCGCTGCTTGATAACATATCAGTTTCTCGCAGCATAGAAATTGCATTAAAAATTAAGAAAAACACCAACGCCTGTAAAAGTAAGCTTCGCAACAAAGTTATTTAATCCTGTAAAATCATTGAGTACTTAATGAGACCGGATAAAGGCTTTTATTATTCAAGATAAATAAAACTATTTTGTAACTTTGATTTTATTAAGTCATTAAGTTTTAATCACTCATGATGTAATGAGCAAGTTAACTTGCCATTCACCCAATACACCTTTGAACCATACAGGTTTTATGATGACAGCAAATATGAAAATCGGTATTAAATACCAAGCGGCACTGAACATCATATTTAGATAAATTGATAATTCCAGTTAATCTTATAATAAAAATAAACAGTATCTCCGCAAACACTTGCCCATAAATACAAGACAATATCAGATACTTACGTTGGTTCAATATCTAAAAACCCAAGATATGCACTAACGAACTGTTCCATGTTATCTATCAACTCTTCATCCATATACTGATATTCATCAGGGATATCTAACACTTGAATATCTTTATATTTAACTAATTTGGTGAACTCAGCTTTAAGTCTACTTTTATGCTTTTCTTCCATCACAAAGATAATGTCAGCCCATAGAATGTCTTTTGCATTTACCGTTTTCCTGGCACTTGCACTAGTACCTGCTGATCTCACATTTAGTTCCGCGTGATTTTTAAATATTTTTTCTCCTGTAGGGCTACGCCACTGATTTTTACTACAGATGAATAGGATGTTTCTCAATTAATGTTCCTTCCATATATACTGCTTCTAATGAATCGAAAGTTCTGAATGAGTTATACTTACCGCTGATATTACTTTTATTTTTCACCTTCCGATTTAAGAAATCTATTTTCATTCTCTTTAGTTGGAATCATACAACTATCGTATTTGCCAAATAAATTATATCGATTTAGGGCTATACGATCATAAAGCCAATTTCTGATTCCCGTTGGGATTATTTTGAATACGTACAATATGCGCCATGGGAAACCTAGTTTATTAACGATATTTAAAAATGCATCACTTTTATCAAAGTATTGGTTACCTTCAACATATAGCATCGTATCAAAGTGACCAGTTGGCATATTGAAATGCTTTAGTATGCTCTGGCCCTCTGGAGATTGTACGCTGCACAGTTTGAAGCGCTTTTGTCTATCATACTTGATAATGAATTGACTCCAGGTATTACATAACTTGCAAACACCATCAAATAGAATCACACAATCATTTACACCAATGTTAGGAGGATACTTTTCAACGCTCACACCTTCTCCTTTTTATCTTCATTTTCCAATTCGACAAGTAAGATCAAACTAAAACCAATTAAAGTAATATTGGTGGTAACAGGGTTAAATGCTTCAACAAGCAATTGAGGCTGTAATACTGCTACAAAAGCTAATAAGCCAGTAAGTCCTATAATGTTTAAAATAACCATCACTTTATTACGATAAAAAATAAAGAATAAAACTCCGAAAATAACTTCACCAACTCCCGCTGATTTAGTCAACAAATAAGACAACTCACCTGAAAAGCCTAAACTGGATGTCATTAGTTTTTCTAGTGGGGCTATATGTACAAGTTTTGGAAAAATCCCATGATATAACCAGCTAAAGCAAATGATGAATCTTGCAATTTGTATTGATGACAAGGTTTACCTCGTTCTATTCTAGATTATGGTTGAATTACTATTAACGTTAGTTGCTCATATATGGATAACACTTAAAAAGATCATGTTGGTTCTATGTTTTCCAGTTCAGGTCTATTTGGCAAATCTTGAGGTAAAACCAACGCCCATACTAAGCCTAGTTTCCGTAGTAGCATCAAAACAGTCCAACCTAAATCAGATTGACCTGATTTGATCCCTAATTTTGCAGATCCAGGATACGCATGGTGGTTGTTGTGCCAGCTTTCCCCCATAGTCAATATCGCAGCAAAGCGTACATTATAACCTTGAATATGTGCACCTTTAACATGCCAGTCTCGCTCACCTTGATTGTGCGCAAAATAACCTACAAACCAATGCCCTAGAATGGAAATACTCACCCTCATACAGATGCCCCAAATAACCCAAGATATACCGCCTATTGAGAAAAACAACAACGCCCAGGGAAGTTGTTGTAGCATCCAAGTTCTTTCCATAAATCTAAACACTCTATCGTCTTTGACTCTCTTTTCTAGCAAAAATTTTGGTGGTTTATCTAATTTTAAATCACAAAATAACTGCCAATAGGCATCTATAAGCATTGGTTGTTTATGACCAAAGTAGTCGTGACATTCATGCTGACGTTGCGCCCAATCACGCATATCATGTGTTTTTATCATCCCTATAGGACCTGCTAAACCAACAATGACTCCAAGATGAACGAAAATATACTCAAGCCATAGCGGGCATTGATAACTATGATGAATTAACTTTCGATGCATACCTAAAGAATGCCCTAAGCAAAGTGAGACTGCCGTTGAAATAACAAAGACAAGAAGAGCTTCGAGAGAAAATGTTAATACGCCACCAATTATCGAAAATAGCAACATATTGCCGAGCCAAAACAATTTAGTTTTCGATAATACAACTTTGCCATCATTAGCATTGCAAAAGTCTGAATCGTCTATGCGTTCGTTATGATACTTGGCTACTTTTTTGTGGTCATTCATGTGTCGTTACCTAAATGTTTAGGTGTTATCACTTCGTCCAGAAGAAATTGAGCTGACTTTCCAACAGCATATTCTTGTAATGGACCGAAATACCAAACGGGATCTAGAAAACGGTGATATTTTATCCGCAGAATGACTTTAGTTTTATTGTTACCTGTTGGCTCTAGGTTAATCTCAGTACCATAAAGTTTCAGGTAGTTTGATATATAACTGGTATCTTCAACAAATCGCGTTCGAATGTAATTATCTTCTACTTCACTAATTTCTAATTTCATACTACCTTCGTGTGTATTCGTTACAAACCATCGGTGGTAGCGAAAGTTAATAGTATGCACATCTCCTGCAACAAGTGTTTCTGCATCAATATCATAAGGCATGGGAAAAAGAGTTAATAACCAATGTCTGGACTTATTTAACTCAATAGGCTGTTGTAATTGTTTTTTAATATCATCGATATTTGCGGAGACTATTTTTTCACTGACAACTTCGTATTCCCTCTCAAAACTAAATTCGGGAACCACGCCTTCAAATGCGCTTAATAGTATGACGACTGGCAACACATGTGCATAGTTTGTCCCTTGATTCTTACTTTTTCTATACCTCTTAAATGCTTCAAGTAAAAACATCAAAAATATGATAAAAAAGTAAATGGGCATAAACATTACGACACATACAAACCCTTCAAACAGTATGATCGAGCTGCCAAGCATTATGACCAACGAAAGTATAATTATATTTACGTAGCGCCTTTTCCAATTATGAGGAGGTTCGGGTCTTTCAATGAAAAGAAGAGTGATAGCAATTAAAAATGGGATTCCGACATACAACAATGCTGAACGGTCAAAGTTGTACTCCATAAGTAACCTTATTAATACAGAAACAACACCAATAATCACTAGCAATAGGATGTTTCTGTTTCTGATTTCTTTAAAAATAGGCTTAGTCATGGTGCTCTTCCTTATTGATCATAATTAAAGAAATCAAAACAACAATAGGAATATTCTTGGTATTCGGTCCAAACGGGTGTAACCAAAAGTTAACTTGCCACTCACCCAATATGCCTTTAAACCATGCTGATTTGATGATTACAGTGAATATGTAGATCGGTATTAAATACCAAGCGGCACTAATCATCATATTGAGGTAAATTGATAAATCCATTTAATTATTCTCTGTTATCTCTAGTACCCAGGTTAAGCTGCCTTGCTTTTTTTCTTATCTCTGATCCAAAATACCGAGCCGTTTGTTTTTTTCATTTCGAATAAATCGATTGCAGCAAATAAGTCACTTAACTTTTTGAAACCGAAGTTGCGTGGATCAAAGGAAGCATGGTTTGAAATATGCGAACCGATAGTGCCTAACTGTGCCCAGCCTTCATCATCTTCAGATGCTTCTACTGCCTGGCGGAGCATATTCATTAACCTCGTATCACTTTTAATACTTGGCTTTCGTTTTTGTACAGGTTTTTCTTCTGTTTCAATATCGTCTAAGTAAAGGAACTTAGAACAACTGTTTACGAAAGCTGATGGCGCTTTACGCTCACCAAAGCCAATAACAAATTTGCCATCAGCTAATGCACGTGTAACAAGTGGAGTGAAATCACAATCTGAAGAAACAAGGCAGATAGTGTCAACATCTTTGGTGTAAAGAACATCCATAGCATCAATAACTAATGCTATGTCAGTAGCGTTTTTACCTTTGGTTAAATCAAATTGTTGAATAGGTTGAATTGCATATTCGTGAAGAACATCTTCCCAAGGCTTAATACAGGAGCTTTTCCAGTTACCGTAAGCTTTACGAATATTAACGACACCATAACGAGCTAGCTCTGAAAGTATAATGTCTATTTTAGCTGCTGGCGCATTATCAGCATCAATAAATAATGCTATTTTTTCCTTATCTTTCAAAACTTGATTCCTTTCAATATGTTATATATTAACTATTTATGACATAGCATAATTAAATATCAATAATTTTATTGTATCAGATTGTATTCATGAACAATTTAAATTAATTCTGCAGGTTATATGTAAAGTAAGTTTGATATGTGAAAAGAAATTGTAAGGGTTATATTAAAGCCGCATTAATGTAACGATGAGATAACGATTTGAACTTAGGCATAGACTTAGCACTAGAAACCCTCTTCATATGCCTGAGATGCAAAAAGCCCGCTAATCTTTCGATTAACGGGCTCTTCTTAATATGGCGGTGAGATAGAGATTTGAACTCTACTCGAAGGTTTAGCGCTATAAACCCTTTTTAATAATTCTTGAAAAGCAAAAAGCCCGCTAATCTTTCGATTAACGGGCTCTTCTTAATGTGGCGGTGAGATAGAGATTTGAACTCTACTCGAAAGATTAGCGCTACAAACCCTTTTTATTCATTCCTGAAAAGCAAAAAGCCCGCTAATCTTTCAATTAACGGTTTTCTATAATATGGCGGTGAGATAGGGATTTGAACTCTACTCGAAGGTTTAGCGCTATAAACCCTTTTTATTAATTCTTGAAAAGCAAAAAGCCCGTAAATCTTTCGATTAACGGGCTTTTCTATAATATGGCGGTGAGATAGAGATTTGAACTCTAGAAGGGCTACAAACCCTTGCCGGTTTTCAAGACCGGTGCTTTCGACCACTCAGCCATCTCACCTGAAGTTCAAAAGCATTGCTGCTTGAGAACGGAGCGAATAATAAAGGCTCGAAATTCTCTTGTAAAGGATTTATTCTATAAAAAAGTTTGTTTGCTAAAAAAATCAACAATTTGCCATTTATTTAAGCAAGTTTTGCTATTTTCGATGTTAAGGAATAGATGTGAGTAATAAAAATCTTTGTCGCTGTCCATGGTTAGATACTACAAAACCTGATTACGTTGACTATCATGATGAAGAATGGGGAGTGCCTGTTTATGATGATCAAAAAATATTTGAAAGCTTAACCCTTGAATCGGCGCAAGCGGGCTTAAGTTGGTACACCATATTAAAACGTCGTGAAGGCTATCGTGCAGCATTTGAAAATTTTGATGTCAATAAAGTTGCTTTATTTAACGATGAAAAAGTAGAAGCACTTGTAGTAAACCCAGAGATTATTCGACACCGAGGTAAAATTAAAGCGGCTATTAATAATGCTAAGCTATTTATTGAAATACAAAATGAATTTGGCAGTTTTAGTAAATATATGTGGGGCTTTGTTAATCATAAGACAATTATTAATCAGTGGAGCAATATGGCTGACTACCCTGCCACCACGAAAGAATCAGACGCTTGGAGCAAAGATTTAAAAAAACGCGGTTTTAAATTTGTTGGTTCTACAATTTGTTACGCACATATGCAAGCCTGTGGCATGGTAAACGATCATAGTGTTGGTTGTTACAAACGCTCGCAAATAATCAATGAATTTGAGCAAGTTTAAGTATAGTAATTAAAAATATAGCGTGCCATAATATGTCAATATGGTGATGGGTTAATTGTTAGCTATACAAATGAATTAAAGTTAAACATTTGATTTACTCTTGAACTTTTAACATTTGACCATATCTAAAGAATATATATTTAGCATACTTAGAGGAAATTTTATGCAATCAAATATTAGTGTAAATGCTAGTAGAAGTTCAGCGATTGAAATTAACAAGGTTTTGAAAAATACCTACATGTTACTTTCTATGACTTTGGCATTTAGTGCCGTAACAGCTGGTGTTTCTATGGCGATGGGCTTGTCTCATATGGCTGCCTTAGTAATGACCCTTGTTTCTTTCGGTTTATTATTTGTTGTTAATAAGAATGCCGATAAAGCGAGCGGTATTTTTTGGATTTTTGCGTTCACCGGTTTAATGGGTGCTTCTTTAGGTCCTATGCTTAACCACTATGCTGCGATGCCTGGCGGTCCGTCATTAATCATGCAAGCATTAGGTGGCACAGCATTAATTTTCTTTGCACTTTCTGGCTACGCATTAACCAGCAAAAAAGACTTCTCATTTATGGGTGGCTTTTTAATGGTTGGTTTAATTGTTGCGGTTATTGCTATGGTAGCAAACATATTTTTCCAAATACCTGCATTATCGTTAGCCATTAGTGCTGCAATTATCATGATCATGTCTGGTTTGATTTTATTTGATACAAGCCGCATTATTCATGGTGGAGAAACAAATTACATTCGTGCAACAGTTTCTCTGTACTTAAATATTTATAATATTTTTGTACATTTATTGAGCCTTTTAGGTGTTTTAGGCGGCGATGACTAATTAACAATTAAAAATCCTTCAATGTGATTAGTAATTGTTTATACTTACCGTATAAAATATAAAGCCTCAGTAATGAGGCTTTTTTATTTCCTGTTTTTATTTATCATCCTTTTTTAAATATTGTTCGTAATAGTACAAGGTAAAATATGCAACAAACTTTGGCTTTAGTGGTTACTACCCCACCGAATAGCAACTTAACCACTAGCGCAATTAATCTTATTCGCGCTGCGGCTAAAAGCGGTGTCGATATTGTTGGCGTGTTTTTCTATCAAGATGGCGTATTAAATGCGGCAAAAAACTTGTCAATTCCGAGCGATGAATATCAAACCTTAACGCAGTGGCAAACACTAAACCGTGAATATGCTGTACCGCTATATTTATGTATTACGGCGGCAGAAAAACGTGGTTTGAATGATGACCTTGATAAAGACGTTGCTTCAAGCATTGACTCAACATTTACTGTGTCTGGTTTAGGTGAATTGGTTGAGCTAACCAGTAACGCTGATCGAGTGGTGCAATTATAATGTCTGAAGCTATTCCTAATAACATAACAGATAACATGACTAGCAATAGAACGGTTGCAATTCTTAATACCGAAGCACCCTTTTCTTCAGCCACGGGTAAAGAGTCTTTAGACGCCGCGTTAATTTTTGGCTCTTATGAGCAAGCTATATCATTATTTTTTATCGGTGATGGCGTATTTCAGGTGATCGGGGATCAAAATGCGACAGAAATTGAAATTAAAGATTACCTGAAAACATTTTCTGCATTGGGCTTTTATGACATAGAAAATATCTATGTTTGTCAGGAGTCTTTAACAGAAAGAAATTTACCTGAAAATTTTAACATCAGCAATATACAGGTATTATCGAACAAAGATTTTAGTCAACGCTTACATCAACATAATGTAATTTTTAGGTTTTAACATGGCAATGCTACATATCATAAGAAGTTCAGGTTACAACAACAATGCATTAGCGCAATGCCTAAACATGTTATTACCCAACGACAGTATTTTATTAATGGATGATGGTTGTTATAACGTTAACCATAAACTATTACTAAAGGCACAATTAGCTGCACCTGAATTAAAAATCTACTTTATTGAACAACATGCTACTGCGCGTGCTCAAAAAAATACCGCACAGACTTTTTCACCGACGACGTTAACAGATGTCGTTACTCTACTCTTTCAACACGACAATTCAATTACTTGGTCATGACAATACTTTATAAGAATCAATCTATCGCGACGGATAAACAAGGTTATTTACTCGATTTTACCGAGTGGAATGAAGACATAGCTGTTTTATTGGCAAACGGAGATAACGTTGAGCTTTCAGAGCCGCACTGGGAAGTTATTCGTTTTGTGAGAGAGTTTTACCTAACTTACAATACGTCACCGGCAATACGCGCTTTAACCAAAGCCATGAAGGCTGAGTTTGGTGAAGAAAAAGCAAGTAGCCGATATTTGTACCGTTTGTTTAAAGAAGGTCCTGCAAAACAAGCAACAAAGTATGCCGGTTTGCCTAAACCTGCTCGTTGTATTTAAACTTTAATAATTATCTGAGAAAAAACGTGCTGTATTTTAGCAGCACATCGTTGCAATGATTAAAACGTATCGAAGAAGCCGTATCTTATATTTTGATACTGATATTTTGACCGATATTTCCAACGACATTACTTGATGCAGGTAAGCTTTGGTCGCCAACAGATGCTGATGCAATAAGCGCTAAAGCCATTTGCCCTGCTAATTCTGTTTGTGATTTTGTTATTTTTGCACTTTGAACAGCAAGTAAAGTTTCAGTGTTCATAGCTACGGGGTTGTTGGCATTTAGTTCTACTGACATATTTACCTCACTTTTCTCAGTTAGTTCATGTAATAGGCTATTTTATTGACTTATAAAGACAGATAAAACTTTATAGAATATATATCGACATATAGCTTTATTACTTGAGCTAATAATTTTTTGCAAAAAAAAACGCTTACCTATGAGGTAAACGCTTTATATAAACTATTCACACTAAATGAAGTATAGCGTTGTTTAACTTACCTTAACTTAGTCTAGTTTAATGGTAATGTTGGAACGTTAATATCTGCCATTGCTAACATCACGCGAACAACCTGACAGCTATAACCAAACTCGTTGTCATACCATACGTAAAGTACAGCACGATCGCCATCAACAATAGTGGCTTGAGAGTCAACAACACCTGCGTAACGTGAACCAACTAAATCTGTTGATACAATTTCTGTTGAAGCTGTGTAATCAACTTGGTTTTGCAATGTAGAGTTTAATGAAATGTTACGTAAGTAATCATTCAACGCCGCTTTGTCAGTGGCTTTTTTCAAGTTCAAGTTCATGATAGCCATTGAAACATTCGGCGTAGGAACACGAATTGCGTTACCCGTTAATAAGCCTTTTAACTCTGGTAATGCTTTAGCTACCGCTTTAGCAGCACCCGTCGTACTGATAACCATGTTAAGAGGTGCACTACGTCCACGACGAGGTGCCGGATGGTAGTTATCAATTAAGTTTTGGTCATTGGTATATGAATGAACTGTTTCAACATGGCCGTTACGAATACCAAACTCATCGTTCAATGCTTTAAGTACAGGCGTAATAGCGTTGGTTGTACAACTTGCCGCTGAAATAATAGTGTCATCGGCTAAGATCATATCGTCGTTCACACCGAAAACAATATTTTTAATATCGCCTTTTGCTGGGGCTGTAAGTAGTACCTTAGCAACACCTTTAGATTGAAGATGCTGACCTAAACCTTCTTCATCGCTCCAAATACCTGTATTATCAACAACAAGTGCATCTTTAATACCGTATGCAGTGTAATCAATTTCTGCAGGAGATTTAGCATAAATAATTTTTATGAATGCGCCGTTTGCTTTAATAACGTTGTTTTCTTTATCGATAGTAATACTACCGTTAAAAGCACCATGAACAGAGTCACGACGCAATAAACTTGCACGTTTTTCTAAATCATCTTCTTTACCTGGGCGAATAACAATAGCACGCAGGTTTAATTTAGCATTTGGGCCTGCACGTTCAATAAGTAAACGGGCTAACAAACGACCAATACGACCAAAGCCATATAGCACAACATCTTTAGTCTCTTGTACATCGTTGCCTTTAGCTGTAATGCTTAACAATTCTTTTTCTAAAAATTGTTCAATTGACAAGCCATTAGCTTCACCTTTAAATAAATAACGGTACGCTAATTTACCTACATCGATACGAGCAGGTGCTAGTTCCATTTTGGCTAACGCTTGTAAAAACGGGAAACTCTCGCGTAAACGCAACTTGTTTTCTTCGTGTAAAGCTACTGATCTATGAGCTTTAATGATGTCGATAGCAGAAGCATTAACTAGCGGGCGACCATAAATAGAAATTTCAATTCCTTTATTTCTAAATAATTGTCCAGTGATAGGCTGCATGTTTTCAGCGAATGTTTGGCGCTCTTGCCAACTAGTTTGATATTGTTCCTCAAGATGAGAAGTCATTACGTGAACCTTTTATTTCAGTCAATTGAAGATGGGTTATTAAAAATGTAAAGCTGCAATTCGTAAGTATTAATTACTAATTTCGGCGGATATTGTAATTGAACATGAAATATTTCTCTACTGGTTACAGAGCTTTTTCCAATAAAATTATTAAATAACCTGAACTCTGGATAATGAGTGCTTGATACACAAGTTAGTCAAAAGCTTAAGTAGTAAAGTAAATGCTATAGCAGGTATACATCAAGAATAGATACCATCAATGCTTCATTCTATGCCACTTGCAAGGCAAAACGTTGATGAATAGCGCGCTATTTATCGACGTTTACCGCAGATAATGGCTTAAAGTGAGCATTGAGTAAGTGCTACTTATCCAGAACTCAGGTTAATTAAATACAGTTTATTGCAACAGCAGCAGTTTATTTTTTATTTCAAGTAAAACGAGCAAAAAAATCAATAAAGAAGAAGTTTTAATACTTGATAACACAGGTAATTAAGTATCAGCGCTAAATGTGTATATAGCTTGATGAATTGGAATGCAGTGCCCCGTTAAAGCACTTAGGCTATTAATTACCACTAGTTTATATAATATCAATTAACCTAGTGGTAATTAAAACTTCGCCATTGCAGCGAGGTTAATTAAGCTTAAGGTATTTCTATCATATCACGCGCTTCGCTTGACCAATTAACATGATATTTTTTACCTGTGTTTTTATCAATACGTTCAAAGGTGTGCGCACCAAAAAAGTCACGTTGTGCTTGTAATAAATTTGCAGGAAGCACAGCGCAGCGAATAGAGTCATAATATGATAATGCTGAAGATATTGCGCCTGTTGGAATACCCATTAGCGCTGAATTTGAAACCGACTTACGCCAGTTAATTTGATGCTTACTTAATTGCTCAGAAAAGTAAGTATCTAATAACAAGTTATCTAAATCTGGTTCGCGTTCAAATGCTTCGGTTATTGACTGTAAAAATGCCGCTCTAATAATACAACCTGCACGCCAAATTTTTGCAATACTGGCAAAGTTTAACTGCCAGTTATGTTCTTTTTCAGCCAATTTCATTAGTTGGAACCCTTGAGCATAAGCACAAATTTTAGCACTGTAAATAGCGCCATGAAGCTGCTCAATAAATGCTTCTTTTTCAGAAGCGTCAACTGCAGCAATCTCTGGCCCGGCAAGAATTGCTGAAGCTTTAATACGTAGATCTTTAAAAGATGAAATAGAACGCGCGTAAACTGCTTGAGCAATAGTTGGTGCCGGAGTACCAAGTTCTAAACTACTCACCGCTGTCCACAATCCTGTGCCCTTTTGACCGGCTTTATCTAAAATTAAATCTACTAATGGTGTTTCTTCTTCGCCAACACGGTGACGTAAAACTTCTACAGATATTTCCATTAAATAGCTTTCTAGTGGCCCTTTATTCCAACGTGAAAAAATATCGGCTATTTCATCGCTACTCAACCCTAAGCCATCGCGAAGCATTTGATAAGCTTCACAGATAATTTGCATATCAGCATATTCAATACCGTTATGTACCATTTTTACATAATGTCCGGCACCAGCAGGTCCTATATAAGCAGCACAAGGCTCGCCCTCTGTTACTATTTCACCGGGTTTTTTACGTTCAATTGGCTTACCCGTTTCAGCGTCTACTTTAGCGGCTATTGCTTCCCAAATAGGTTTAATTCGAGTCCAAGCATAAGGAGAGCCACTTGGCATTAACGCCGGACCAAAACGTGCGCCCACTTCACCGCCTGAAACCGCTGAAGAAAATAAAATAAAATTGCTTTTATATTTCTTTTCACGCGCAACGGTATCCACCCATAAGCTATTACCAGTATCAATAACAATATCGTCAGGTTGAACACCTGCACCAATTAAGTTTTCACATACTTGGTCGACAGGAGCACCTGCCGGCACAGATAATACAATAAGGTGTGGAGGCTTTAAGCGTGACAGTAATTCTGTATAAGAAGTACATCCAACAACACGTGCGCTAGGTAAGCCACTTTCAGCCTTATCTTGCGCTATAACATCGTCAACTTTACCAAGATCAAGATCAAAAGCAGCAATACTGTAACCATTATCAGCTAAGTTCAGCACTAAGTTTTTCCCCATAACGCCTAAGCCTATAAAACCAATATCGCATACACTGTTGTTTTTCATTATAAAATATCCAGTAAAGTTAAAAATAACGCATTATAGCATCATCAATTAATAGAGATAATTCGTTAAAGACTAACGAAAAATAATTATTTCTTTGTATTCTACTCTTAAATGCAGACATTTTAGTAACAATACGTAACAAAACAAGCATTAAATCGATGTTTAGAAAGATTAATCGATTTAAAACTTGTAATTCCCGACAAATGGTGTAATTTTACTACATAATATATTTGAATTTTGTTTTAAAGGTTTCATTATGACAATTAAAGTAGGCATTAACGGGTTTGGTCGTATTGGTAGATTCGTATTTAGAGAAGCATTTGCTCGAACAGATGTTGAAATTGTAGCCATTAACGATTTGATCGACGTTGATTACATCGCTTATATGCTTAAATATGACTCTACTCACGGTCGCTTTAATGGCACTGTTGATATTGTTGATGGGCATTTAGTTGTAAACGGTAAAAAAGTTAGAGTGACTGCAGAGCGTAACCCACTAGATTTAAAGTGGGATGAGGTTGATGTTGACGTTGTTGTAGAGTCAACGGGTTTATTTCTAACTGACGAATCTGCTCGTAAACATATAGCAGCTGGTGCGAAAAAGGTTGTGCTTTCTGCTCCTTCTAAAGATGCGACTCCAATGTTTGTTATGGGGGTTAATCACACTGAATATAAAGGACAGGACATTGTTTCAAATGCTTCTTGTACGACTAACTGCTTAGCACCTATTGCTAAGGTATTAAACGACAACTGGGGCATTAAAGATGGTTTAATGACGACAGTTCACGCGACTACAGCAACGCAAAAAGCTGTTGATAGCCCTTCAGCTAAAGATTGGCGTGGCGGTCGTGGTGCAGGACAAAACATTATTCCTTCATCAACCGGCGCAGCAAAAGCTGTTGGTAAAGTAATTCCTGAGTTAAACGGTAAGTTAACGGGTATGGCATTTCGAGTACCTACCCCAAATGTTTCGGTTGTTGATTTAACGGTGAATCTTGAAAAGCCGGCTACATATGAAGAAATATGTGCAGCAATGAAAGCAGCTTCACAAGGTGCTTTAGCAGGTATTTTAGGGTACACAGAAGATGCTGTTGTTTCTAACGACTTTATTGGTGAACGTTGTACTTCAGTTTTTGATGCTGAAGCCGGTATTGCGTTAACAGACACCTTTGTTAAAGTTGTTTCTTGGTATGACAATGAAATTGGTTATTCTAATAAAATTTTAGACTTAGCGACTTATATTTCTAAATAAAGCATCGTTTGTTAGGAATAACTGAACTAAAGCCAGATTTAATCTGGCTTTTTTAATTCTACTGCCGATACAAATATAGTTAAATTTACATCTCCTTAAGCTAGCTGCCGACTGTTATCTAAAGTAGAACATGACTTTCGACTCCCTTAATAAGTATATTCACATTCTCACTAGTACGCTTCTATAACAACACGGTAACACTCATCTAATGAAACAATGCTGCGACAATGGAATGTCTTGGGTTATATATATTTTCGGGTAGATAAGTCAGTTAAAATGAATTTTTCATTGTTAATCTGGCAAAAATAATAGCGGTGTGTGGAAACACCTCTAATACCAATTGATATAAATACTTTAGAGATGGAGTGTTTATTTACCGTATGTTTGCTCGCATTCTAAAAATAAAATTAACACTTATAAAAAAGCCGCTCACCTTAAGTGAGCGGCATAATTAATATCTGGCTAATAACTAACTAACTAAAGAAATACGATTCAAGTTAATTGTTTACCTTCAATTATATTTAACTAGGTTCAGCCTTTACTATTTAACATGCTCAAGTGCTTGCTTGGCTAAACGCGTAATCTCTTGCCAATTTGCCTGTTGTATAATTTCGTCAGAAACTAACCAAGATCCACCACAACAAGCAACATTAGATAAGGCTAAATAATCTCTAATATTATTGATGTTTATACCACCCGTTGGACAAAACTTAATGTCGGGGAATGGGCCGCCAATAGATTGAAGTGCCTTAACACCGCCAGAAGCTTCAGCAGGGAAAAACTTAAGGTGATCATAACCTGAATCTATACCGTCCATTAACTCTGATATTGACGAAATACCAGGAATTAGTGCCAAGTTACCTTCTTTACCCGCTTGTAATAAATCTTTGGTCAAACCAGGGCTAATGGCAAACTTTGCGCCAGCGTCGTAAGACTGTTGCAACAATTCACGATTAGTAACCGTTCCTGCGCCAATTACTGCTTCAGGTAAGTGTTTAGCTATGGTGCTGATCACTTCTAAAGCCGCTGGAGTGCGCAGTGTAACTTCTAAAACTTTTATATCCGCAGCTAATAATGCTTCTGCAATCGGCAGTGCATCTTTAACATCTTTGATCACTAAAACGGGAACTATAGGGCCCATTGCAAACAGATCTGACGGCTGAATTTGCCATTTATTTGATAAAGTCATAATTCCTCTTAATAATTCATAGTGTTAGTTGTTTGGTTTATAGTATTGGCTTGGTTTTGTTGTGAGATAAACTGTTTAAGATACGCTGATGCGCCAAGTAAACCAGGCTGTTCCTCTGTAACGACAAATGTTGGAATGGGCTGATTAAAACTTGATAATCTACCTTTTGCTTCAAATCTTTTTCTAAACTCACTGTTTGAAAAAAACTCAATAAAACGTGGAACAATACCGCCGGCAATATAAACGCCACCGTAGCTTCCAAGCGTTAAAGCTAGATTGCCAGCAAAACTTCCAAGAATTCGACAAAACTGCGCTAAGGTTTCTACACATAAGCTGCAATCGTTCGCTAATGCTTTTTCTGTGATCTCTTTAGCCGGCAATACAGTTGCTTCGCCATTTTTTACAAAGCTCAACGCCTGATAAATTTGTTCGATACCTAGACCTGACAATAACTGCTCGCTAGAAACTCGTGCATATTTTTTTGATAGAAACTGTAATATTGCAATTTCTTGTTCATCAACAGGAGCAAAATCTACATGACCACCCTCACCGCTTAAGCTATGCCAGTTTGTATCTACAGGAATTAAATTAGCAACCCCTAAACCTGTACCAGCGCCGCAAATTGAAATAGGCTTGTTGGCAAGTACTTCTCCAATACCAATTTGAACTTTTTGATTGGCACCTAAATGCGGAATTGAATGAGCGATAGCGGTAAAGTCATTAATTAATATCAATTCATTAAGCGCAAGTTGTGCTTTTAATTGTGATTGTGAAAACTGCCAAGGTAAATTGGTCATCACAATAAGATCTTTATCTACTGGGCAAGCAATAGCTAAACAAGCATTAACTTTTTTACCCATTAACTGATGCTTAGTCATAAAGTCGGTTAATACAACTGACAAGCTTTCATGTTCAGCACATGCGTAGATGGTAATATCGGCAATATTGCCGTGCGCGTCGACTTGGGCGACACGCATATTGGTTCCACCAATATCAGCAATAATGTTTAATTCGTTTAGAGGCATAATTATGATTCGCCTTGAAAGTTCTCATCAAAAAGTGAACAGGCACCTGTTTCAGCAGAGCTTAAGTTACGACGCATAAAACCAAAAAGTTCACGCCCCATACCTTGGTGATGGCCATTGACTTTAAAGGTGGCGTTTTCACGTTTTGCTAATTCACTTTCTTCAACTAATAATGTTAGCTCGCCTGTTTCACCATCAAGTAAAATCATGTCACCGGTGTTAATTTTAGAAATTAATCCGCCATCTAACGCTTCTGGGCATAAATGAATGGCTGCAGGAACTTTACCTGACGCACCTGACATTCTGCCGTCGGTAACTAACGCAACTTTGTAGCCTTTGTCTTGTAGCACACCTAATGGTGGCGTTAGCTTATGTAATTCAGGCATACCACGCGCTTTAGGTCCTTGAAAGCGAACAACCGCAATAAAGTCTTTCTCTAATTCACCTGCATTAAAAGCAACGTCTAGTTCATGTTGATCTTCAAATACAACCGCTGGTGCTTTAATCACAAAACTACCCTCACGAAGTGAAGACGTTTTTAACACTGACACACCTAAGTTACCTTTCATTACTTGCAGACCACCATGGCTACTAAACGGTTTAGCAACGCTAGCAATGATTTCGTCATCGCCTGAAGTTGTAGCACCGTCAATCCACAAGAGTTTGCCATTTTCTAGCACTGGGCGCTGGGTGTAACGTGTTAAGCCACGTCCACAAATGGTTTCAACATCTTCATGCACTAAACCAGCATCAATAAGCTCTTTAAATAGCAATGCCATGCCACCCGCTTCTTGAAATTGATTAATATCAGCATGACCATTTGGATAAATACGTGTAAGTAATGGCACAGCATCAGATAAATCATTAAAATCTTGGAAGTTAATAATAATACCTGCGGCTTTAGCGAAGGCTATAATGTGCATGGTTAAATTGGTAGAGCCACCCGTAGCTAACAAAGCAACAATTGCATTAACAATTGAACGTTCGTCAACCATTTTACCTATTGGCATGTAGTTGCCCGATTGCTGAGTTAAACGGGTTACTTGGCGTGCAGCGGCTTTGGTTAACTCTTCACGTAGTGGTGTATTCGGGGCAATAAAAGAAGCACCAGGTAAATGTAAACCCATAACTTCAACCACTAATTGGTTTGAATTTGCCGTACCGAAGAAGGTACATGTACCTGCACTATGATAAGACGCAGATTCAGCTTCTAATAACTCTTCTTCACCCACCTCACCTTTTGCGTACTGTTGACGAACGCGTGCTTTGTCTTTATTAGGTAAACCAGAAGGCATAGGACCAGCAGGTACAAATACTGTAGGTAAATGGCCAAAGGTCATACTTGCGATTAGTAAGCCTGGTACAATTTTGTCACAAATACCTAACATTAAAGCGCCGTCGAACATATTGTGCGACAAGGCAACAGCTGTAGACATTGCTATTACATCACGGCTCATTAAACTTAAGTCCATGCCTGGTTGACCTTGAGTCACCCCATCACACATAGCAGGAACGCCACCAGCAAACTGTGCAACACCACCTGTTTCTTTAACCGCAGCTTTAATAATATCAGGGTAAGTTTGGTAAGGTTGATGCGCAGAAAGCATATCGTTGTATGCAGATACAATAGCAACATCAGAATGATTAACACCACGTAATGTTGTTTTATCGTCTTTACCACACGCGGCAAAACCATGTGCTAAATTACCACAGGATAAATTAGCACGGTGTACTGTTGTTGATCTTTCACCTTCAATTTTTTCAAGGTATGCAGCGCGACTCGCTTTACTGCGATCAATTATGCGTTGAGTGATACTGAGAATATTTTTATTCATAGAAATTTTAGTCATAATTAAAGTGCCCAATAAACTTGTGTATTTACGTCTGGTGCTTGTAAAAATGCTCTGATCGGCATTTCACGGCATTCTTGCCCGGCAATAGCAGTTGCTAACACTTGCTTCTTGCTTGCACCGCTTATATGTAAAAAGGTATTTTTACTTTGCGACAATGCAGCAAAGCTAAAACTAATACGCTGATATGGTGCAGATTTTGGTGTAACTTTTATCAGTGCTTCGCTATCTTTAGCTAAACACTGTGTTATTTCGTCACTGCAAGGAAATAACGAAGCAGTATGACCATCTTCACCCATGCCTAGAATTAATACATCTAAGGGTAATAACTCTTGATTCGCCACTATGTTTAAATCATTAAGCGTTTCATCAGCTAATTCATCACCTTGTTTCAGATGAAAGAAATTCGCATTTACTGCTTCATTTTGTAATAAATTTTCGTGTACTAACTTGGTGGTACTATCGCTCGATGTAATATCCACCCAACGTTCATCTGCTAAGGTAATAGTAATTGCTCGCCAAGCCAGTTTCTTCTTTGATAAAGCTTGAAAAAAACCTTTAGGGGTTGAGCCCCCTGAAACAGCAATACTTGCTTTTCCTTTCGATTCAACTGCAGCGGTTAATATCGCTGCAACTTTATCTGCTAGATACTCATCTAATAATTCACGTTGTTCGAACTCGTTAATTTGATACATTATTCTACCCAATGGCGATCATCACGCGCTATTAAAGAAATTGATGAAACAGGTCCCCAAGAACCTGCTGCATATGGTTTTGGTGCACTATTTGTTGATTGCCATGCTTCAATAATGCTATCAGCCCAGCTCCAAGCAGCTTCAACTTCATCACGTCTCACAAACAGTGATTGATCGCCTTTAATCACTTCAAGAAGCAACCGTTCATAAGCACCTACAACACGCTGGTTGTCATATGTTTTTGAAAAGCTTAAATCTAGCTTGTTTTCATGAATTTGCATTTGTGAAGCAATACCTGGAATTTTGTTCATCATTTCAAGCTCAACGCCTTCGTCTGGTTGCAAACGAATCGTTAATTTATTTGATGGCAATTCAGCATAGCTCTCGTTAAAAATGTTATGCGCTTGTTGTTTAAAGTGTACAACAATCTCGCTGTGTTTCTGTGGCATACGTTTACCAGTTCTCAGGTAAAATGGAACACCCGCCCAGCGCCAGTTGTCTATTTCTGCTTTAATAGCCACAAACGTTTCCGTCGTACTATTTGCTTTTGCACCTTCTTCATTTAAATATCCTGGTACAGCAACACCGTTTAAGTAACCATCTGCATATTGGCCACGAACGGTTTTTTCTTTAACATTCTGTAAAGTAATAGGCTTAAGCGCTTTTATTACTTTTAACTTTTCATCTCGAATACTATCAGCACCTAAATCTGCCGGTGGTTCCATTGCTAGTAGCGACAACACTTGTAATAAATGGTTTTGCACCATGTCACGCATTTGACCCGCTTCGTCATAAAAACCCCAACGCCCTTCAATACCAACACTTTCGGCTACAGTAATTTGCACATGGTCGATACAGTTACGATCCCAGTTATTGGTGAATAAACTATTAGCAAATCGTAAAACTAACAGGTTTAAAACAGTTTCTTTACCAAGATAATGATCAATTCGATAAATTTGATTTTCTTTAAAGTAACGTGAAACTTGATCGTTAATGACCTTAGATGACTCTAAGCAATGACCGATAGGTTTTTCCATTACGACTCTATCAGTATCAGCGATGAGGTCAGCTGACTTTAAACCTTCGCTAATATCACCAAAGATAGCAGGAGGTGTTGAATAATAATAAACACGAGCGCCCTCAAATGTAGCTAAGGTTTCTGCAAGGTTTTTATAGGCATTAATATCTTTAAAGTCGAGTTGTTGGTAGACCAGGCGTGAAAGAAACTTGCTTACGATATCTTCATCTAACGCTTCAGGAATAAACTCATTCAAACTGTCATTTATTTGTTTTGTAAAATCTTCCAGCGCAAGCTCATTACGAGCAACAGCAATAATGCGGGTGTCATCACTTAATAGCCCTGCGAGTTCTAATTGATATAGAGACGGTAAAAGTTTGCGACGAGATAAGTCTCCAAGTGCCCCAAAAATAACAATTTCACTTGCTAAAGGTTTATCTAAATTTTTCATAGCATGTATTCTCAATTTTTTATTTTACTGTAACTAAACTACATATATAGCTAATTTATCTGCTATGGCTTCGACAGTAAAGGACTTTCTGTAAGTTTATTACATTGATGGTTTTTCATTTAAAAACAGTCTGTACAGAGCTATTTTATATACAGATATATATATAAAGTTTGCAAAAACTACTACTTTTGTTTTATATTAGCGTAAATTATGAAATTAATTTTCATATTTTCTGTTGTAAAGACAGAAAACAAATTACAGTTACGCTTAATATAGACAGTATAGTACTAATTAAGTAACCCGCTAAGGCTAAAACGTAATGAATATATTAGAAAAAATCGCCAACGAGTTAGAAACTTTCAGTAAATCTGAACGTAAAGTGGCAGAAGTTATATTATCATCACCCGGTACTGTTATACATGCCAGTATCGCCGCCTTGGCGAAGCAAGCAAATATAAGTGAACCAACCGTTAATCGATTTTGTCGCCGTCTTGATACTAAAGGCTACCCTGACTTTAAACTTCATTTAGCACAAAGTCTTGCTAACGGTACGCCTTATGTTAATCGACATGTTGACGAAAATGATTCAGCTGATGAATACACCTCAAAAATTTTCGAATCTACGATGGCTAATCTCGAATTAGCTCGTAAAAGTTTAGACACTTCTACGATTAATCGCTCAGTAGATTTATTAACCCAAGCGAATAAAATATCATTTTTTGGCTTAGGCGCTTCAGCAGTTGTGGCACATGACGCACAAAATAAATTTTTCCGCTTTAATGTCCCTGTTGTTTATTTCGATGACATATTAATGCAACGTATGAGTGCTATTAATAGTCGTCAAGGGGATGTTGTTGTTGTTATATCTCATACCGGTAGAACTAAAGCTTTAGTCGATGTTGCAAGTTTAGCGCGTGAAAACGATGCTACCGTCATAGGGATAACAACTGCAGGTACCCCACTAGCAAAAGAATGTAACTTTGTATTGTCGGTAGATGTTGCTGAAGATACCGATCTTTATATGCCAATGGCTTCACGTATTGCCCAGCTTACATTAATTGATTGTTTAGCGACTGGGTTTACCTTGCGTCGTGGCACAAAATTTAGAGACAATTTAAAGAAAGTTAAAGACAGTCTGCGCAGCTCTCGGTTTGAACGTAAAGACTAATTAGTAGCTATTGGTGATATAAGCCAAATGCTTTATAACAAATAGAAATAGATAACCTTAAGGAATACCATGCCTAGAAGAACCAAGATTGTCGCGACCTTAGGTCCGGCAACTGATGACAGAAACGTATTAAAACAAGTATTAGCTGCAGGTGTAAACGTTGTTAGATTAAACTTTTCTCACGGCATTCCTCAAGATCACATTGATCGAGCAAATACTGTTCGTGAACTATCAAAAGAGTTAGGTATATACGTAGGTATATTAGGTGACTTACAAGGGCCTAAAATTCGTGTATCAACGTTTAAAGATGGTCCAATCAAATTAGCAATTGGTGATAAATTTGAATTAGATGCATCTTTAGCCAAAGGTGAAGGTTGCCAGGAAAAAGTAGGGATTGATTACAAAAAGCTTCCACAAGATGTAAGACCTGATGATATTTTGCTTTTAGATGATGGTCGCGTGCAATTACGTGTACTTGAAACTAAAGGACAGTCAGTATTTACTGAAGTAACAGTAGGTGGACCTTTATCAAACAATAAAGGTATTAATCGACAAGGTGGTGGTCTTACTGCACCTGCCCTTACGGATAAAGATAAAGAAGATATTAAATTAGCTGCAAAAATTAATGTTGATTTCTTAGCTGTTTCTTTCCCTCGTGATGCTTCAGATATGCGAGAAGCTCGCTTGTTAGCACAAGAAGCCGGTTGTGACGCGCGTTTAGTCTCTAAAGTTGAACGCGCAGAAGCAGTTAACGATAATGAAGTATTAGATGGTATTATTTTAGCCTCTGATGTAGTTATGGTTGCTCGCGGTGATTTAGGTGTTGAAATTGGCGATGCTGCACTCGTTGGTAAACAAAAACATATTATCGCTCGTAGTCGCCAATTAAACCGTGTTGTTATTACCGCAACACAAATGATGGAAACCATGATCGAACAGCCTATGCCTACACGCGCTGAAGTTATGGATGTAGCGAATGCGGTACTTGATGGCACAGACGCTGTTATGCTTTCAGCCGAAACAGCTGCGGGTAAATACCCTATTGAAACGGTTAAAGCGATGGCAAGTGTGTGTATTGGCGCTGAGAAAGAAAGCTCTGTTACTACGTCAAAGCATCGTGTTGAAGCAATCTTCACTGAAGTTTCAGAAACTATTGCTTTGTCTGCTATGTATGCTGCCAATCACTTAGATGGTGTAAAAGCAATAATTGCACTGACTGAGTCTGGCCATACCACAAAAATTATGTCTAGAATTTCATCTGGCTTGCCAATATTTTCATTATCTCGACACAGTAAAACTTTAACTAAAACGGCTATTTATCGTGGCGTATATCCTGTAGCTTATGATTCTACTGTTGCTGTAAATGCTGAAAAAATGGCACAAGATGTATTGTCTGCTGTTGTTAAAGGCTCTGAATTAGTTGTTGGCGATAAAGTTATTTTAACCCACGGTGATTTAATGGAAACCGTTGGTGCTACTAATACACTGAAAGTACTTACGTTAACTAAAAAACATTTTGCTTAATATACCTATTTAAAAATGGTATATCGGTAACTTGTGATATTGTTAATGACGATAAATAAAATAGGCAGTGTTTAAACACTGCCTATTTTTTTATCGCTATTTAATAGCTTTTATCTCAGTTGTTGTCGTGCTTATTCATTAATAAAAGAGGCGAATTAAATACCTACTTAAAATAACTGCATAGATAAATACACAGATAATTACCGAGATGACTAAACGCCTGAGTACACTCCCTATTTATCTGATTAATAAAATAAAAGTTTTGACTAATCATTAGCCATTAAGTATTCCAGATCGCCTATCACTTTATTAAGTTTTTTGTTTATTCGTTTTCGTTGTTTATCACTAATTGTACTCACCATGTAGACAAAAATTTCAGCAAAAACCTTACTGTTGTTCTCTGTAATTTCGTTTAGTTGTTCGTCTCTTAAACTTCTTCCGTTGACAAATAAGCGATAAAATTCAAACTTGAATTGATGTTCAGGTAAGTCACCATTTAAAAGTTGAGCAAATTCATTACTCCAACGTTGACGATAAGCCATGCGAGTCATAAAAGATTGTTGATACTTTTTACTCATTTGGGTTACTTGCGCTTTCTGTTCTGAACTTAGCTTGCCAAACCATGATTTGAGCTGGTCTATTTGCTCATCACTTCGCTCTTCATGCCAATCTTTATCATTTAAATTTTCATAATCGTCGATATTATCTTGGTTATTTTCGGTTAATGCGGTTAATAACTGCTGCTTTTGACTCTTAGATAAACCAAAAGCTAAAGGTTGTAGTTTAGGCTCTGCAGCAATTAAAAAATTTTGCCAATGTTGTAACAATTGATCGAGGTTATTGCTGACCTGTTCAGGACTCATTTCACTATTAATGAGTAATTTAATATCATTAAGTTGCTTTAAATATAAAGGCAGCTGTGTTTCTCTATGCCATAGATGAAGTCGCTCAAATTCTTCATCAAATATTTTTTGTTGTTGCTCGTTTAGCGTTATATAGTCATCCAGATACCAATTAGTCCACCAATCTAAATGATTATATATAAACCGGAAACTACAGCCAGAAACAAGTACAGCTAGAACTAAGCAAATGAGTATTGATTTTATTCTTAACATTTTGTTAATCCTTTTGTTTTAGTTTTGTAGAAATACGCTTATGCATAAATAAAGATCATTATTAAACTTAAATCCTGCTAAATCGTTTAAATTCAAATCTAACATTTAAATTTTTCGCATCAACTAGAAACGATTAAGAACAATAACATTGCGCTGATCATCAATGAAATTTATTTAATACCTTATTTAATGCAACGGATTACGAAGTAACCGTTTCCCTAGTATATCGTCTATGAATTATTACCTATAACGCATAACTCATCGGCACCTTCGCTCATAGTCATATTTTCCTTTATATCGACTGTAAAGGTTAACTCAGACTTTTCATAGCGCTTAGTCAACGGAAGCCATTAGCAAATATAAACACCCTAGAATGACAAACGCCCAGCGTTAAATGCTAGGCGTTTATATTTCATTTATATAAGGTCAAATAGTTAACTAGAGGTTCAACCCGCCGTAAACGAAGTTAGCCACTGATCAAATGTATCTGCTGTTTTTTCAATAGTTTGCTTATGTTGATTGTAAAACCATACAGCTATATCAGCTTGCGACAACAAACATTCACTCAGTTTGAAACAAAACATATTGCCCTTGCAATCAGAGGCAAACAGAATATGTCCTTTTGGCATGCCACTGAGTTCATATAACTTAGATAATGAATATACGTCTTCAAGGCTGAGAAAATCCTGCACTTGAGTAAACTCAACTGATAAATCGCAAGTTTTTGTCATAACATTAGGAGAATGAAGCAAACCATAATTTAGCAGAAGGTATTTATATGCGTTTGGTAAATTTGCAGCTAACCGTTGTTCAAGTTCGTCAATATCTTCAGCTGCTATCGGTGTCATTTTTTGTCGATTAGAAGAATTGTTGATGAAGTTTTCTATGAAATTATCAATACTCAACACTTATAACACTCCGCTTAAAAAGGTTTATATAATAGATTTTTAAACTAATAATCAATTGTTCAGTGAACATAATTAAAGTTCAACTGTAATTTGGTCACTGTCGTTATTTTCAGATTCAATAAACAACCATATTTTTAATTAACGACATTTAAACCAAGGCTTTGTTATATAAATAATCTTTTAAAATTAAGTGGTAACAGATTTTTTCACTTTTTCTTTATAACTTCGACTAACTTTCAACTCTTTACCATTTGACATAACTAAGTAATATTCACCATTAAGTTGACTGCAAAACTTATCAACATAACTTTTATTGACTATGGTGGAGCGGTGGCTTCTCAAAAATCGTCTGGGGTCTAACACTTCTTCGAGTTGCTTCATGGTTTTACGTAAAATATGAGTATTATCATGCGTATGAACACACATATAGTCGCCAGCAGCATCTATCCATAAAATGTCTTTTACGGGTACCCTACTAACTTCACCTGCATCTTTTATCGCAAGTACATCAGAGTAGCTTGATATACTAACAGGTTCATTGTTTTCTAGTTCTTGGAGGATTTTTTCACAATCATTACCCGTAACATCACTAACAAGTCTTACGAGTTTAGATTTATGCTTCGCATTGACTTCACTGCTGATGTTCTGACGAATTTTATCTAAAGTTTGTGCAAGGCGTTGTTCATCGGCAGGCTTTAGTAAATAGTCTTGTGCATGTACTTCAAAAGCTTGCATAGCATATTGATCGTAAGCAGTAACAAATACCACCATAGGCAAATCCAAACCTTGAGCCAATATAGCCTCAACCACTTCAAAGCCATTCAAGCCTGGCATTTGAATATCAAGAAATAACAAATCAGGCTGGAAAGTTTTAACCGCCTCTAATGCTTCTCTTCCATTGCTGCATTGTGCAACAATGTTTATATCTGGATGTTCTTGTAAACGAACCGCAAGACCTTTTCTAGCCAAAGGTTCGTCATCAACAATTATTGTGCTGAGTAGCTTGCTCATATTCGGCCGCCAACTTCATAGGGAATTCTTATGCTGATTTTAACACCAGTTGGTACATTGTTGGCAACAACTAAAGAAAAATCATTCTGATACAAGGCTTGTAAGCGCTCTCGAGTATTGACCAAACCTACACCATTTTCTCGAAATAGATTACCATTTTTAATATCTGCACCTGGGCCATTATCAGCCAATTCTATTAGTAAATCGTTACCAAAACGACGTACTGATATATTGATGGAACCACCTTCTTCCTGCACGGCAACAGCATGTTTAATTGCGTTTTCAGCTAGAGGTTGCAGTATCATGCTAGGCACTAAAGCTAGATTACAGTCAGTAGCAACTTCACAAATCACTTGTAAACGTTCTTCAAAGCGTACTTTTTCAATATCTAAATACAGTCTTAATGCTTGTAGCTCACTATCGAGGGTTACCCGCTTCATTGGATCTTTATCAAGTGAATAGCGTAAAAACTCACTTAGTTTAGTCACCATACCATTAGCTGTTTTATTTTCTTCGACCAAAATTAACGTTGATATAGCATTTAGGGTGTTAAACAAAAAATGTGGATTTAACTGATAACGCAACATTTTTAATTGGGCTTGATGAGCAACATTATTGGCACGCAATACGTTTTGCTTTTCTTTTTGCAGCATTTGATAGTACTTAGTACCAAAGTATAAACCACTCCAGCTTAAAATAATGAAGAAAGAGAGGAGACTGTTTTTGGTGTAATAAAGCCAAAAATCAGGTCTGTAACCGTGCTTGTATATTTCCCAGTAATTAATATTTTTAACTACCTGCCAAAGCACCCCCGTACAATAGGAAGTTAAAATAACCACGAAGGCTATTTTTAACGGGGTAAAATTCCAGACACGACGATATATATATCTAAGAGGAGCAGTAAACAACCAACCCGCATAGGCATTTAATAAAATAATAACAAGGAAAATATCGCGTAAATCATGCAGCAAAGAACCTAGGTAATGTACCAAGGCAAAGCCACACCAACCAGCAGTGTGTACTAGCCAAAATAAGCGATTTCTATTTTCTATAAATTCTTTCCAATTCACATAAAAGACCTATTAGTGAGATTAGGGTAATTATGCGCTATGCAACTTACTCTCGCACTACCACTAGTCTTAAGATTAATACGGCTTATCTCATTTGATCTAAAATCGTATTTGCTTGTGAATAACAGACCGATAATAACGACATCTGATTTTCAGCTAAAATTTTGTAGCTTTGCTGCTTGTTAGCTTGATATTTAGTGAAATACCACAAGTAATTGACTAATATGGATAAATCATAGTAACACGTAACCGCATCACTGGATATATTTGCCTCAAACTGGCCGACACCTAGTATATTGTCGACAATTTCTGATAGGTTCTCGCAGTTGTTTGCACTACTTTTGTGTTGCAGGCCAAATAAATTAAATGTTTTAATTTTATTACGCTCAATCTCATTAACGGCCAATAACATTGCAATATCATATTCTCTGGGAGCAATACATGCACATTCAAAATCGATTAATTGATATAAAGCTGTCGAACTTTTATGCTCACTTTTTATTCGCATCGCATTAGCGAAATTAGCATCTCCATGGCACAACACCTTTTCGCTACTTAGCACTATATTAGTTATCTTACTTAAATTATGTTTTAACACCGCTAATAACGAATCTAGGCTATGTTTTAATGTTTCATCGCACTCTAAGTTGGTTAATAACGGCTTAATAGTGGTAAGAATATCTAAGGTGGGTATTGGCTGAGTTGTTGTTATTTGATCATCATTCGGTAGATTTAACCCTACTGATTTTTCAAGGCCAAAATGTTGGGTATTTGATTGCTTGTAATCAATAGTATGGCAGCGTGATATCAGCGCTAGCATAATGGCTATTTTTTCACTTTCGCTTACTGGTGCAGTATTTAAGCCCTCACCGACTATAAATTCGGTTATTAACCAGTTATGCCCTACATAAATTAAATCAGGTGATATACCTTGCGTAGCAGCTAGCTGAGCAACGGTTGCCTCAACGCTTTTAGAGTCGAGATACTTCGCGAAATATTTATTATTGTTATAAGCAACACAAAAACAAGGCTGACTTAACCCTGCTGCAATTATACTGATGTCATCTGCCCTAAGGTTTTTAAAACAAGGCAGCTGACATAGTTTTTGAATTAGAATTTGTTGATCCATGGTTATGAGCTCACATTCAAAGTAGATCTTGCTGTTTACTCAATTTATGTACTACTTAGCTGATAACTGAATTATTCATACAAATTTCGTCATGTTGTTGACGAAATTGCATTTTATAATACTTACGCCACTGCCAATAACCATAAATAGAAAATATAACGAATCCAGCAAATAAAGCAGCCGTTGGTAGCAAGCCTTTTTCAATATAAAGATAAATTGAAACTATATCTATAACAATGAAGTAGAGCCAATTCTCTATAACTTTTTGGGTAATTAAGTAAGTAGCAAATACTGAGAAAACCGTTGTAGCGCTATCAAGATACGGAAAATGTGCAGGAGTATAGTTTGCCATTAACCAACCCAAAGCTAAAGACACTAAAGCCAAGCTCAGAATTATCAGGCTATGTCGCTTTAACGACCACTGACTATAGAGTAATGCTTTTGTTAATGTTTGATTTGTTGATTCAGTATTTTTATGCCAACAAAACCAACCATATAGCGCCATTAGTAGGTAATACAGCTGTAACAGGCTGTCCATCCACAAATACACGTTATAAAAAATAACTGTATATAATATGGTGCTAACTATGGCCGCTGGCCAACACCAAATATTTCCTTTTGCAGCTAACACAACATAGAGCACTGATGTTAATACCGCGAGTAACTCGAATAATGGCAAGGTAGTGAAATAATGAATAATCTCACTTGTTGCGCTCATTGAACTGTCCATTAAGACTCAGCTTCTACTTCAGAGCGGTCACCGCCAATAAATTTACAAATAAAAACAGCAGCATTCAGCTTTTGGTGTACATGCTTTATTTCAGTCATCACATGAGAGGTAGCAAGATCGTAGTCTCCAAATACTTGCGTGCTCATACCATTCGTTACAACCGTTAAGCCTTCAACTAAACGCAAACGTTTAATAAACGCCCAAATTTCTGTTTTAAACTTTTCTTCCGCCAATGGGTATAAGCTAATTTCAATTGATATTTTCATAATTACTACTTAATCATATTTAAATAAGGAGCACGCTAACCTTGATAAATGCGTGCTCGAGATAAGCTGTAAATCCAACTTATAGCAATTATTGCTAGATAAAAGCTAATAAATTGCAATACGTTGTAAGTTATAGCGTTTAAAAGTTGTAGTCAAATGTTGCGCCAAAAACTGCAGGTTCAGCCAATTGATAGTATGCTTTTGCCGTGTATTCATCTCGTGGATCATTACCAAAATAAAAGCCACGTGTTGCATACGTTTCATCAAATAAATTACGTGCCCATAATTTTACTTGCCAATCATCTTTAGTGTAACTAAGAGATAAATTTACAATCTCAATAGCTTCTGACTTTTCTTGATGGGTGTCAGAAAATAGAAACTCATCTTTACCGTCAACTGAAATATTTAATAGTAAATGATCTGACAGTTGATAATTCAAACCAAGGTTGAATTGATAACTTGGCGCATGCGCTTGTTCGTCTCCTGATTTATCATTACCATCTGAATCAATAAAACCTTTATATTCAGTATCTAACAGCCCTAAAGCGCCATAAAGTTCAAGTTCAGGTGTGATTTGCCAGCCAGCTTCTAGCTCTAAACCAAAGTTGGTCCCTGTTGCTGCATTACCTAAATATGAAACAAAGTCTGTACTACCATCTTCACGTAACGCTAAAGAAGAGGTACGCACTTGCATATCGTCTCTGTCCATGTAGAAAATAGCGCTGCGAACATAAGCTTGGTTATTTAATAAATTTACTTTATAACCTAGTTCGTAGTTCCATAAATATTCCGGTGAAAACTCACGTAAATCAGCGGGTAAACTTCCTTCTGTATTAGCACCACCAGCCTTGTAACCTCGATTAATGGAACCGTAAAATAGGTTATTTTTATCCATTTGATAAGACAACACAACTTTACCACCCACCATGGTATCGTTTGGTGAAAACGCTAGCATTTCACTGTCGTTGTAATCCGAGTTTCTTCGCTCTAACCTAAGACCTGTAGTAAGACTTAGCTTTTTATCAAGTTGGCTATCAAACTGAACAAATGCGGCAATATTATCGGTATCAAACGTTGATGTAAAATCAGCAGAAAGGTAAGTATATTTTCTTAATAAATCAGTTTTCTCTTGCTTGAAATACAAGCCTGTTACCCAAGCGGTACTCTTGTTGAAAATTTCTCCACCCGGCTTTGACACAGCTCTTAACTCAGCTGTAGCTGAGGTTTTATCACGAAAATACTGATCTTCTGAGCTATATTCCCAGTCGGGACGTATACCAACAAAAGCCCAATCTTCATCATAACCATAATCTAAAGTTGAGTCTGCGTAGCTAAAAATGCTCTCTAAGGTAAAGTCGTTAAAACCTTGATAAGTAAACGTTGTTGCTAGGGCTTTGGTGTCTTGACGATCAAAACCTGGTTGGTCAGATAATGTTTGACGAGTATTATCAAGTGAGAACGCATCATAACCATTATCAAAATCTGCAACAAAAGTTGTTATATCAATAGTTAAGTCGTCGGTTGCTTGAATAGCCAACTTACCACGCATAGTAAATTCATCGCGATTATTAGTATCGTCACGATTTAAAAAGTCATTCTCGATGAAACCATCGCTACTGTACTGCTCAACCGCCAAACGATAGTTTACTTTCTTTGTTGCCGGCCCTGATAATACCAAACCAGCACTGTAACTATCGTAATTACCAGCAGATAATCTAACTTTACCTTCAAAGGTATCGCTAGGTTTATTTGATGTAATATTTATCATACCCGCCATGGCATTAGCGCCAAAGCGTGTACCTTGCGGGCCACGGTAAACCTCTACTTGTTCAACGTCAAACGTTGACGCTATGCTACCAACACTTGAAAAATCAATACCATCAATAACTAAACCCACAGATGGGTTAATGGGTTCTTTAAATTGGCTACGTTCCCCAATACCACGAATTTGATAATATCGAGCACGTTGCGTACCACTAGAAAAATTAACATTCGGTGTGCGAGCAATAATCTCTTCTAAATTTTGTGCGTTTCGTGCATTAATTTCATCGCTGGCGATAACAGATAAAGAGCTTGCAGTTTTTTGTAGTGATGTTGCACGAAAGTCACCATCAATGGTGATGACTTCTGTTACGGGTGTAGCAATATCATTTGAAGTTTCTTCAGCAAATGTTGTTTGAGCAACAAGGCTAGTGAATATTGCTAAAGCAACAGGTGTTTTTATAAATGTCATTATGATCTCATAAATTCGACTAGGAATACGTTATGGGATCCGGCATATGGGAAGATAGCTTAAGGTGTATAAACTGTATAATTAACAGATACCTCAAGCACAATTCGAGGCAACAAAAGTTAACATACAGAATGGTAATACGATGAGCTTAACCATTCCTACGCCGGTACTATCCGGTTCAGGTTCTAAGGGTTCGCTTCGCATCTCAGCCATTAAAATCGTTAAATTTATCAGGCACCCCTTGGTTCGGTATGCATACTAACAATTTTTACTGGAAAGTACAGAGTAAAAACTTTAAAAGCTACAATTAACTCAGCTTGCTGCCTCTATTGAGTTAAATGATGCTAGCGCACTCACATCTTACAATAGTCGCTTAAATGCCTTAGCAATATTGAGGTTTTATAGATTGATTCGGGTTAACTATGAAGAACAATAGTGAGGAAAAACGAAGGGAAATAACGAGTAATACTACAGCAACTGTTTTGTCTCGCCTGAATATACACTCACCTCTGAGCATAAAAAATAACACAGAGGTGAAAATATAAATTAGATTTTAATCACTACACTTTATGAATCCAGCCGAATTTATCTTCATGCGTACCGTATTGAATTCCCGTTAATTCATCATACAAATGCTTAGATACTGGGCCGGTTTGGTTACTATTAATAATATGTTTATTACCTTTAAAACCAAGTTCTCCAACAGGTGATATTACTGCAGCAGTACCACAACCAAACACTTCAGTTATTTTTCCACTGTCAATATCTGCTAAGATTTCGTTTATATCTAACTTCTGTTCACTTACTTCATAACCAAGCGTAGGGGCTAGTTTTAAAATTGAGTCTCTAGTTATACCCGGTAAAATGCTACCGCTTAACGCAGGGGTTACTATCTTTTTCCCTTCGTAAACAAAGCATATATTCATCGCGCCAACTTCTTCTATATATTGGCCGTTAACTGCGTCTAACCACAACACCTGTGAATAACCAATTTTACTCACTTCTTCAGAGGCTAAAAGACTTGCAGCATAATTTCCACCTGTTTTAGCTTCACCTACACCACCTTTTACAGCACGTCGATATTCGTCAGAAACGAAAACGGCAATTGGGGTTAATCCGCCAGAAAAATAACTACCTGCAGGTCCTGTAATTATAAAGTGACTATAAGCACTACTAGCTCCAAGGCCAAGTTTAGGACTTGTTGCAATCATGGTTGGACGAATATATAAAGAGGCACCCTTTTGATCTGGCACCCAAGCCTTATCAATTTTTACTAATGATTTTATAGCGTCAAGATGTAGAGCTTCATCTACTTCTGGCATAACCATACGTTTTGCTGAGCGATTAAATCGTTTTATATTTTCTTCAGGACGAAATAAATTAATACCACCGTTAACATCTTTATATGCTTTTAAACCTTCGAATATTTCTTGGCTGTAATGAAAAACTGCCGCTGATGGATCAAGTGAAAGTGGACGATAAGGGCCAATATTTGCATCATTCCAACCGTTATCTTGGTCAAAATTTTGTAGGAACATATGATCAGAAAATGTTACGCCAAAACTGTATTCTTCAGGGCAGGCATTACATTGTTCTATCGGTAGAGAATTTATTTTTATCATCATTTATACGCTCATTTTAATAAAGTAATATTTCAAATATTGTATGGTTAGCAAACTAGGCTATTGCTTCAGCGAGACGTTAACATAGGCAACGAACTTTCTATTAAGTCATGTCATTTTATTTAACTATTTTCGGAGAAATCACTCAAGCATAATGTTCCAATTTTTCGTAAAGTTTTTAAACTACGAACTTTTTATAATTCTATCACTTGGAATATACGCTAAATCAGCGCTTATTTGGCAAATATAAAGTAAATTTATGTAATTAAATTGCGATTAAATCGGAACAATTATTTTGCACCATCACTTTATTGGAATCACTATGGTTTTTTCTTGAATAATTAAAAATAAGCATAGACATTGCAATGTTGATTAGTGCCTGCAGCCTAAAAGCTTATTTACTGTTAAGTTTATTGTTTCAGGCTGATATTTTTTATGACTACTTCTCTGAAATAATCCGTATTTCAGGTTATTCATAATGGTTTAAGGCAATAGCTAGAGATAATGACTAAAGATCGAAGCTAAATTAGCTAATATTTAGCATTTTACCCAAAGGTTCTCCGCCTACTAAATGTAGGTGGATATGATAAACTTCTTGGCCACCATGTTGATTGCAGTTCATGATCAAACGGTACCCGTCTTCTGCAATACCCTCTTCTTTTGCCAGTTTTTTAGCAACACTAAACATACGACCTATGGTCAACTCGTCTTCTTGTTCAATATCATTAGCTGTGGCAATGAGTTTATTTGGGATCACCAAAATATGACTTTTGGCTTGTGGAGAAATATCGCGAAATGCAGTTACTAGATCATCTTGAAAAAGTAATGGGGTTGGTATTTCCTGGCGAATAATTTTAGAAAATATAGTTTCTTCTGGAGAGTTTATGTCGGCCATCAGATTATCTCAGTTGGGTTAAATACTATTTCACCTTAGTTTAACCAAGAGTTAAACGAATAACAAAGGCTTATCATTCGTTTAACTGCATTAGATTTTATATATTTTAGCTATGTAAACTGATCAATCAATTTTTGCTTACCTTTGTTTGATACTTTTTTTATGTCTTCAACTAATAAGTAATTTACTGGCACTAAAATTAACGTAATAAAGGTTGCAAATATTATCCCAAAACCTAATGAAACCGCCATAGGTATTAAGAATTGGGCTTGTGTAGCTTTTTCAAACAGTAAAGGCATTAAACCAATAAAAGTAGTTAACGATGTTAGCATTACTGGACGAAAGCGAGATTGAGCCGCAATTAATACTGCGTCATAAGCTTTAATGCCAGAACGAACTTTTGCGTTTATAAAATCAACTAAGACTAAACTGTCGTTTACTACAACGCCAATAAGCGCCATTAAACCTAGTATACTCATTATGGTTAAATCCATACCCATGATCCAATGCCCTATGATTGCACCAATGGCCCCAAACGGGATAACCGACATAACGATGATCGGCTGTACATAAGATTTAAAAGGTATCGCCAATAAACAGTAAATAATAAAGAATACAAAGACTAAGCCCCAAGCTAAACTACTAAAAGAGTCGGCTTGCTCACGCGCTTCACCTTCTAAACTATAAGAAACCCCAGGGTATTTGCTCATTAACTCGGTTAAAAATTGATTAAGATCAGCATTTAACGTGGTCATATTAGTGGCATTTTTATCAACATCAGCGGTTACATTAATCGTACGGTATCGGTCTATACGAGTAATAGCAGACGCACTCTTACCGGGCTTTAATGTGGCAACATGTGATAAAGGTACTTTGCCACCACTTGGAGTATTTATCAGCATATCGTTTAGTTTGGATATAGATTGTCGCTCTGACAATGGAAAACGCAACATAACGCGTAAATCATCACGGCCACGTTGAATACGCTGAACTTGTGAGCCAAAGTAAGCATCTCTGACTTGTCTGGTAACCCAAGTGTTATTCATACCCATGGCATATCCCTGCGCAGTTAATTGTATTTGCAGCTCTTCTTTACCATTGGATAAACTATCAGCTATTTCAAAAGCGGTAGGGTAAGTTCGAATACGGTTTTTAACTTCATCAGAGACCAGTTTCAATGTTTTCAAATCTGTTGCGGAGAGCTGAACATCAATGGGATCGCCCCCCCTACCTAATTCTGCTCTGAACGTAACACTTTCAGCGCCCGGTAATGGGCCAATTAATTCTCGCCATTCTTTAACTAATTGTGCAGTACCAATGCCGGTGGTATTTTTATCAGCAGCTAATATTTCAAAACGCACACGACCTTTTTCTTCACTGGTGATAGCTAAGGTATTTAAAATCAAGCTTTGGCCTTGTTCATCACGATATTTATCTTGCAGTAATTTCGCAGAATTAGACATTTTTTCAACATATGAATCTACTACATCAAAACTCGTACCCACAGGCATAGTGACACTACCAAGCGCTGTTTCACTAGCAATACGTGGGAAGAATACAAAGCGAGTCCAGCCACTAGTAATAAAGGCTACAATTAGAATAAGAACACCAAAAAACAATGCCACTGTAGTTAAACGATTACGAATAGACAATGCCAACAATGGTTTATAGTATTTAAGGATCGCATTTTCAAAGCCATCAGCAAAGCCTTGTTGCCAAACACTAAATTTAGATTGTTTGGTACTTTCACTGCGCAAACGTAGCGACTTTAAATGTGAAGGTAGTACAAACTTAGACTCTATTAAACTAAACAATAAAACCGGGATAACAATAACCGGAATTTGTGCAAATAAAGCGCCTCGCTGCCCTTCAATAAAAGCTAACGGCAAAAAGGCTGCTACTGTGGTCAAAATACCAAAAGTTACTGGGGTTGCAACTTCTTGTGTTCCTTTAATGGCGGCCTCTAAACCGCTAGATGCCGTTTGGGTATGCCGATAAATATTTTCGCCGGTTACAATGGCATCATCAACAACTATACCCAACACCAAAATAAAACCAAATAAACTCATGATATTAATAGAAATATCGAAGAATGGCATAACGATAAATGCGCCCATAAAACTCACCGGTATACCAATTGACACCCAAAAAGCTATCGAAGGACGTAAAAATAATGTCAGTAGAATTAAAACAAGAAAGCCACCTTGTAACGCATTGGTAATTAATGTGTTAAGTCGACTTTTTACAATTTCAGAATCATCATCCCAATAACTAAGCACAAAGCCTTGAGGTAAGGTATCTTGACGGTCATCGATATATTCTTTAACCGCATCAGCAACGTCAATTGCGCTTTGATTACCAATTCTATACACGTCTATTAACGCACCTTGCTGACCGTTAAAACGGGCGCGCAGTGGCGTTTCTTCAAAACCGTCATTTACTGTTGCTATATCTTGTAATAAAAGAAACGTACCATCGGTATTAGTTTTTATTACAATTTTTTCAAACTCGTCACGACGATAGGCTTGACCAATATTACGTACTAGTACATCCCCCCCATCGGTACGCACATTACCTGCTGAAATATCCACAGAGCTATTACTAATGGCTGTTGATATTTCACTTAGGGTTAATTGATACTGTTCTAATTTACTTTGATTAATATCGATACTAATTTCATAATCACGAACAGCATCTAACGCTACTTGCGTTACCTGAGGTAATTTCAGTAAATCATCACGCACTTGCTCGGCAAATTCACGTATCTCTTTTTCACCGTAATCAGAAGCAATAGTAACTGAAATCACATTACGAATACGTTGCGCGATTGCGGTAACGGGCTTTTCTGCGTCAACGGGAAAGGTATTTATCGCATCTACACGGCTTTTAATATCAGCCAGTAAATCTCGAACATCGATACTCGAGTCTGCTTCAATTCGAACCGAAGCGCCACCTTCAACAGAGGTACTAATGATTTTTTCTATACCTTCAAGATCTTGAACCGCTTCTTCAATGCGTATGGCTACGCCTTGCTCTGCATCTTCTGGTGTAGAGCCCTGTAAAGTAACAGAAACATTCACTATTTCAGATTCAAAAGACGGAAAAACTTCTAATGGAATACTACTTTTTATTGAGAAAATACCGGTCAATAAAATGGTGATCATCAATAAATTAGCCGCAACATGATTTTTAGCAAACCAATCGATCATGACTTAGCTCCTTTATCATCAAACGCTTGCTTTTCACCCTGTTTAGATCCTCCATTTTTTTCAGGTCTTTTCTCACGCCTTTTGTCAGCGTTAGCTTTTTCTCTGGTTTTTTTAGCTGCTTTTACCGGCTTACCATCGATACTATTTATACTCACTATTGTGCCTGAAGTAACTTGACCTAAAGGGGTTAACACTAACAATTCATCAACTTCTAAACCCGACTTAATAACCGCAACGTCTTCACTTTGCCAAGCGATCGAAATGTTTTTACGTTTGAGTATATTATCATCAACAACATAAACGTAGCTGCCTTGATAAATCGCTTTATTTGGAATACTCAGTGCATTTTCAATAGTTTTACCCTTAATTTTTGCGCTCACATACTGGCCAATTTTTAAAGGTAAGCCATTGCCTTCATTTTCTCCGTACGGATCGTCAATTTGTGCTACAACAAATAATTGTTGCGACTCTTCATCAAACGCTCCTTCTGTTCGCACAACTTTACCTTGCCAACTTTGACGGGTGGCTAAATCTGAGAATATTGTCACGTCTGGTTGTTCTTGGACTGCAGCATTTTCAAAACGATTGCTTTCAGGCAATATCATATACGCTAGGTCTTTATTTTTTAACGGCAAACGTATTTCAACATAATCAACGGCATAAATTTCAGCAAGTTGAGTACCTATACTCACCACTTGTCCAACGTCAACAGATTTGCTTAATACTCGGCCTGTATAGGGTGCAATAATATTACTACGCTCAACCGCTAATTCAGCTTTAGATAAACTGGCTTCAGCTGAAAATACTGAGGCTTGCGCCGCCATTAATTGCGGCTTACGAAGCACTAAGTCAGGTGCTTTTTTGTTATTACCTAAGCGCTGCCAATCTTGCTCTGCCTGCTCTACTCGGGCTTGCTCTTCACTAAAATTCTGTTGTGCACTAAATAAATTTGCTTGGGCAATTTTAACTTCAGCGAGTAAATCTCTTTGATCCAATTGCAGTAAAATATCGCCTTCTTCGAAAAATCCGCCCGCTCTAAATTTAGGATTAATACTGATAATTTGTCCTGACACTTGCGGTAATAACACACTCTGAGTACGCGGTTTTATCGTGCCATAACTATCGATCCCAATAGGAAGATCCTTTCGTATTAATTTTGCAACTTCAACGCTGATCTGTGGCGTTGTACTTGGCTTTCCTCGCTGTGCAGAGGGTGGATTACTCGTGACGATATACGCAGCAAATAAAAGCGATAATAAAACAATAATTGGCAGGAGCTTTTTTTAATTTTAACGACATTACTTTTCCATGCTTGTTCGGTTAATTAACGATGTGGGTAATGAGTTACCGCTAGTTTTTGGGTTATCAATTCTTTGGTTATCATTTTTTGGGTAATTAGCTATCTGGCTGTTCTGTACTTCCTTATTGCTCAATTGATTCTTGGTATCAAGGTAGTCACCACCTAACGCCAGATATATTTCAATTCTATTTTGCAGTAATTGATTAGTTAACTGTATAACGGTGGTTTGTGCGTCAAACGAACGACGTTGAGACTCCAATACTGTGGTATAGGTTACTAAGCCACGCAAATATTGATCAAATGAAAGCTTTTCTGCCGCGATGGCATTTTCTTGCGCTTTTAAATAAAAACTATATTGTTGATTAAGGGATTCTCTTTCGCTTACGCTATTTTCAACATCAGCAAACGCTTGATAAACTTGCTGTAAATATTGTTTTTCTTTTTGCACAACAGACAATTTTGCTTGTGCTTCTAGTGACTCTAATCGACCTGAATTAAATAACGGACTGGTTATCCCACCAATTAAAGACCAAGCTAATGCGCCGCCATTAAGTAAATTAGTGAGTTCATTGGCACTATCACTTAGCCCTGCATTTAAATTAAAACTAGGAAAACGTTGTTTATGTGCTACAGCTAACCCAGCATCTAACGCTAACAATTCTAACCACCCTGCTTGAATGTCTGCTCTTCTGGTCAGTAGTTGTGCAGGTAAACCTAGGTTGATTTCTTCACTAATAACAGGAAGGCTTTGCTCACTTACTCTATTTGCTAGCGGATAATCACCCATAAGCAACTCAAGTGCTCTACTTTTAATGTTTAAGGTGTGCTGTTGATCTGCCACACGCGCTAATTCTTGATTAACGGTATTTTTAGTTAGGTAAACATCTAACGCATCATTTAAACCCAATTGATAAGATGATTGAATCATTGATAAATTGCGTTGTAAGTTATCTGCTCGTTCTTGATATAAGTTAAGCAGCTGTTGTGCCTGTGTTAAATCAAACCAAGCTTTAGTGATATCAGCGACTAACGTGAGTTCACTGTGTCGATAATTAGATATTGCTGCGGCATAATTTAGTCGGTCTTGATTTTGTTGGTCAGACAGCTTTCCCCATAGATCAAGCTCGTAAGTTAAATCAACACTGAGGTCAGCGCTGGTTTGATAGCTAGCAGTATTATTTGTTACTTGTTTGCGTCTTGAATTTGCTAAAGATAAAGAGAGTTCAGGTAGATCAGTTGACGAGCTTATGTTTATTCTTTCTTTTGCAAGTGCCACACTCACTTTTTCAGCATTCAGTGTGTAGTTATTTTGTAACGCGTAACTTATTAATTCTTCTAAACCCCTGTCATTAAAGCTTTTTATCCAGCCATCATTTACTTGGATTACTTCATTCGTTATTACATCAGATTGCCATTTAATAGGTATGTTTTTATCAACTAGAGCCTCTGGTTTTGAATGAGATAGTCCACTTGGGCTGCTGCAAGCGCCAACGAGTAGCGCTAAGCTAATAGCTAAGCAACACTTAGAATTTAGCTTGTTTTTTGGCGAACTAAGTTGCCTCGAACTCTGAGAAAACCCCAGCTCTACCAACTCTGTTGCTTTGTTAAAACGAACGTTCAAAATCCTTCCTCATAGTAACAATTACATTTTTAAACTATTGATTTAACAATATAGTATGACTGAGTAAAGTTACACACAATATTCTTTACACTGCTTTACATAAGTTTTTGAACAATAAGACGAGTGGTTGATTTCATTCGATAAACAACGTTTTTAAAGTGAGAACACGAAAAGCTTAAAATGAATATTTTGTTTTTCCGCTGTTATTATTTTACTGCTATTAATAATTTTCTTTTCTAGTAAAGCTATAGTTCAGATGACATAAAAGCGCCAATCAATGGTTAATTGATTGGCGCTTTTATGTCTTTTAAAACGACAAAACTCAGTAAAAACAATTAAAGTGTTTTAATTGTTTACTCAGTTTAAAGTTTATTTATTAGCTCTGCGGTCTGTAACGGCTTGATCTAATTCAGCAAGTAAGGTTTCTGTATCTTGCCAGCCTATACAAGCATCGGTAATGCTTTGTCCATAAGTACCTTTTTCACCTTCCGCTAAATCTTGGCGTCCTTCTACTAAATGACTTTCTACCATAACACCAAAAATGTCATCATTACCGCTACGCATTTGAGCACAAACATCTTTACACACCAACATTTGGTTTTCGAATTTCTTACTGCTATTGGCATGGCTAAAATCAATCATTATATTAGTATTTAAACCTGATTTTTCTAGCTGCTGAGTAACTGATTTAACACTATCGGCATCAAAATTAGTTGTTCTGCCACCACGTAAAATAATATGACAATCTTCATTACCTGTAGTTTCAACTATCGCTGAATGGCCATACTTAGTCACAGAAAGAAAGTGATGAGGCGCACTTGCAGCACCAATGGCGTCAATAGCAACTTTAATAGTGCCATCAGTACCATTTTTAAAACCCACTGGGCATGATAAGCCTGAAGCGAGTTCACGATGAACTTGGCTCTCGGTTGTACGCGCACCTATAGCGCCCCAACACATAAAGTCGGCCATGTACTGCGGAGTGATCATATCTAAAAATTCACCCGCAGTAGGTAATCCTAAATTATTTAAATCAAGTAACAATTTACGGCCAATGCGCAAACCATCATTTAGTTTAAAACTATTATCCATATAAGGGTCGTTAATAAGCCCTTTCCATCCTACGGTTGTTCTGGGCTTTTCAAAATAAACACGCATGACAATTTCTAACGAGTTTTTATATTTTTCGCGAAGCTTGACTAAACGTTCGCCATACTCCAAAGCCGCTTTTGGATCATGTATCGAACATGGACCAATAACGACAAGTAAACGATCATCTTTGTTATTAAAAATGTTACTGATGGCTTGTCTACCAGTAAAAACCGACTTGGTTGCCTGCTCTGAAGAAGGGTATCGCTCAAGTAATGCGATAGGAGGTAAAAGTTCTTTAATATTATTAATACGAACGTCGTCGGTTTGCTCAAACATATTGCTTCTCTTTATACTAAAATTTTGTTTATTATTTACGTCTAGACACCTAGATGATTATTCCAAATTTAACTTATCAGTGTTCTTACACTAATAGCAACCTAAAATACGAAAAAAGCGGTATAATAAAAATATTCGACTTTAGCGCATAATAAAATAGCTTTATTTTATAAGATGCTTGTCGTATTTTTTATCAAACAAATATATAGGTTGCTCAGTATTATGAACCACTCTCACCTACCGTTAATTGATTTACATCGTCATTTAGACGGAAACATTCGCCCTAAAACCATATGGGCATTAGCACAACAACACAACATCGCTTTGCCTGAAAAAAACTTTGAAGCATTTATTCCTCATGTACAAGTTCAGGGTAGTGAAAGCGATTTATTAGCCTTTCTAAGTAAACTTGATTGGGGTGTGGCTGTATTAAAAACCCTAGATGACTGTAAGCGCATTGCCTATGAAAACGTAGAAGATGCTTACAACGCTGGTATAAATTATGCCGAATTACGTTTTTCACCTTACTATATGGCGATGAATAATAACTTAGTTATTGCTGATGTTGTTGCGGCTGTAATCGATGGCGTTAATGCAGCGTGCAAAGTTTACGATGTAAAAATTAATCTCATTGGTATTTTAAGTCGTACTTTTGGTGTTGAAAAATGCCAAGCAGAATTAGATGGCTTGCTCGCGCATAAACAGCACCTAGTTGCGATTGACTTAGCGGGCGATGAGTATAATTTTCCTGGCGAAATGTTTGTTGAACACTTTAAACAAGTCAATAACGCACAATTACAAGCCACTATTCATGCAGGTGAAGCAGCCGGCCCAGAGAGTATATGGCAAGCCATTAACCAATTAAACGCTAAACGCATTGGTCATGGAGTTGCTTGTTATCAAGATGAAAAGCTGATGGATTATATGTTAAAGCATAACATTGCTATCGAATCATGCCTTACTTCTAACTTTCAAACCGGTACGATTAAAGACTTAAGCCAACATCCAATTAAAGAGTTTTTAGCACGTGGACTTTTGGTATGTCTAAATACCGATGATCCGGGTGTACAAGGCATTGAACTGAAAAACGAATTTAAAATAGCACGTGAGACGTTGGGTTTTTCAGATAAAGATATAGACCAACTTCAAGAAAACGCATTAAAGGCATGTTTTTTATCAGATAGTGACAAAGCGCTTTTAAAACAGAAAGCCGCAAATAAACAGTAATCCGTATTGTTGAAATTGTTAATGATAGGTTAAAATAACTGATTAACAATCAACTAGGAGAACACGTGTTCGAAGTTATAATTGCGATAATCACAGGTATATTTGTTGGATTAATATTTTCATTATTGAAATTACCTATACCTGCTCCGCCAGTTTTATCTGGCATTGCTGGTATTTTCGGCATTTATTTAGGCGGCATCGGTTATCACTGGATTATTGAACGCTTTTTCAGTTAGAATCCTACTTTAAATATTTAAAAGACATATCAGTAAAACACCCTTGATAGCAGCTGTATTATAAAATACCAGCAAAGGCTAGAAACTTACTGTGATTGAACACCACTAACAAAGGTTAACACTCATGGCAACAGCACATATTGAAGCAAACAATGGCGATTTCGCAAAAACGGTACTTATGCCGGGCGATCCACTTCGCGCAAAATACATAGCAGACAACTTTCTTGACGACGTAAAATGCGTAACACGCGTACGTAACATGTTTGGTTATACAGGTACCTATAAAGGCAAACCTGTTTCTGTGATGGGCTCAGGAATGGGTATTCCGTCAATTTCAATCTACGCAACAGAGCTATATAAAGACTACGGCGTTGAAAGCATTATCCGTATAGGCTCTTGTGGCGCAGTGCGTGATGATATAAAAGTACGCGATATAATTGTAGGTATGTCAGCAAGTACAGACTCAAATGTCAATCGCTCACGTATGAATGGTTGTGACTTCGCAGTTACAGCTGATTTCGATTTACTACATAACGTTGTAAAAACGGCTGAAAAAACCGGTAAAAAAATCCGTGTTGGTAACGTATTTACCTCTGATTTATTTTATACCCCACAACCTGAAATGTTTGCATTAATGGAAAAATATGGCATTTTAGCCGTTGAAATGGAAGCAGCAGGATTATACGGTGTTGCTGCAGAATACGGTAAAAAAGCATTAACGGTATTAACGGTAAGTGACCATATTAAAACCGGTGAACAAACGACGGCTGACGAACGTGAAACTACGTTTAAAGGTATGATGGAATTAACATTAGATAGCCTGCTTTAACTTGATAGCTAATTTTAATAGTAGAAAGCCAGTCGAATGACTGGCTTTTTTAATTTTGATAGCTTCACTTCACACAACTTCACTTAAGATTGACTGAGCCTATACAAATCTATTTAATAAAGTAATATTTATTAAAGTAATATTGATAGATTCAAGTGATTAAATTTATATGGTCTTTTGTTCACGCTTAGATCATGAAAAAACATCGAAGCGCTTTATCACCCTACCATAAGAAAGTTGAGAAGCCATCGGTATTACAACTTAATTCTTCCTTTATTGAGTTGTAAAGTATGCTCCCCCACGCCTTTTACATTCAGTAAATCATCAACAGAATTAAACTGGCCATTTGATTCACGGTACGCGACGATAGCTTTTGCTCGTTTTTCACCTACACCTTTCAATAAGGCTAAAGTTTCAATATCTGCAAGGTTAATATCTACCACTTGTATTTCTGTAACGGCAGCAACGTCTGGAACGTCATTAAAACCTGCTGCTTGTAGTGGCATTGATAGTACTGTAAATAAAACAATAAGAGCGTAATAGATGTGACTTTTCATGTAACTTTCCTTCTAAATAGAGTTAATTTCCTTATAAGTGAACCATTATAGATAATAATTCACTGCATTAGGTTTAGAAGTCTTGTTGATATTTGTCAAATATAAGTCAATTAAATTGACTTATATTGGTTTTAGCTTATCGATTGGTTAATTTCTTGCAAAACGCTATGTGGGTTTTCAGATTTGGTGATCGGACGCCCAATAACAAGATAATCAACACCAACATCTAACGCTTGACGAGGAGTCATAATACGTTTTTGATCGTCTGCATTGCTCCCTTCAGGTCGTATTCCTGGTGTTACAAGTTTGAAATCTTTCCCTAACAAACTTTTTAATGACTCTGCTTCCATTGCAGAGCAAACCACACCATCTAAACCAGCCTTCTTAGTTAATGTGGCTAAGTGTTGCACATGCTCAGCTGGTGATTTAGTGATACCGATACCAGCCAGATCTTCTTCTCCCATGCTAGTAAGCACTGTAACAGCAATTAATAAAGGTGCTTTGTCACCATAAGGTATTAAGGCCTCTTTAGCCTTTTCCATCATTTTAAGACCACCTGACGCATGAACATTGACCATCCAAACACCTAACTCAGCAGTAGCTGCTACTGCTTTAGCAACGGTATTAGGAATATCATGAAATTTTAGATCAAGAAAAACATCAAAACCACGATCGACCAGTGCTTTAACAAAGTCAGGGCCAAAATGTGTGAACATTTCTTTACCTACTTTTAAACGACAGTCTCTCGGTTGAATTTTATCTACAAAAGATAATGCCTTTTCTTTGTTATCAAAATCTAAGGCTACGACAACTTTTGCATCTATCATGCGATTCTCCTCAATAATTAATACTTTAATAATACAGCGCACTTTGCGCCAAAAAGCCTGTTATAAAACAGGCTTTAATTAGTTACGAATGCAGTAAAACCTACATAAACTATTTATTCACCGTCTAAACCACGAATAGGCTTTAATTGCTCCCAGTCATGACATGAAGGGCATGACCAATAATGTGTACTTGAATTAAAGCCACAAGTTCTACAACTGTAGCGATGCTTAACATTCAAATAGGCGGTAACGAGCTCACGAATAACTTCTAGGTTATCAGCCGTATTTTCAGATTGATTACCATCCATTTGCATTTTAACAAAATGTTTGAAGCCACGAATAGTTGGTCTACGTTTCAACGCTGTTAATATAAAGGTTTTTGCGTGGCTACCACCTTTAGCTTGCTCAATGTGTGCTAAGTACTTAATAAGTGCACTAGTACTGCCAGTTTCTTCGTAAACTTTTCGAATAAATATAAAAAATTCTTTTTCTGCATTAAGCGCTTGGTAACAGAGAAACATTTTCTCAATCACATCAGGGAAAAATTCTTTATCTTGCTCATAAATGGCTTTATAGCATTGGCATGCTTCATTGTATTGTTGATGATTTTCATATATTTGTGCCATCAACCAATTTGCACGAGAAGAATTAGGATCATGACTTAAAGCATTATCTAAAAGCTCTATAACTTCAATAAATTCGTCTTTCTCAAGAGCGGAGGTAGCAAGTTCACAATAAAAATTTGCTAAGGTATGTAAAAGTTTAGTATCACGGGTTTTAGCAATCGCCTTTTTGAGCGCAATACCCTGCTTCCAATCCTTAGTTGATTGATAAATCTGCATTAATGAAGTTAATGACTTTAAACCGTATATTTTTGACTTTAATAATTTGTGGAACATGTCTTCAGCACGATCGTAAAGACCAGCACTGAGAAAATCTTTTGCAAGCTCAAATACAGCTTGTTGTTTGGCACTGTTAGGTAAATGTTTCTGACGTACTAAATGCTCATGCACTTTTAATGCTCTATCAAGCTCGCCGCGGCGTCTGAATAAATTTGCCATAGCAAAATGTGCTTCTACAGTATCATCTTCAACTTTTAAAGCTTCAAGAAGATAATCAATAGCTTTATCTTGCTGATTTGAAAATAAATAATTTAAGCCTGTAGAATATTTAATAGAAAGTTCTTGCTGTGCGGAATGATTGTTTTGTTTAACGCTATTGCGTCCCATAAACCAACCATAACCCATAGCAACAGGAAGTAATAAGAATAATAACCCTAGCATATTAAGATTTCTTTCCTGTTAACGCTTGTTCACTTTTAGTTGGCTTAACCATGCTAAGAAGTTTCCAAAACAATACAAACAGTAAGCCTAATAAGAAGCCGATTGCAGTAAATAATCCTACAGCACTCGCCACAGAAATTTGCGTTTGTGCAATCAAATAATTCAAAGTAAACATTTGATCATTTTGACTACCAAAAATAAAAGCGATAGCAAGTAAAATTAGAAAAAGTATAACGGTAATATAAAGTCGCATAACAGTTCGTCCAAAACAACACAAAAAAAAGGCATGCTGATAGCATGCCGTTTATTCATTAATTCTGCAATTACGCTATTGAAAGATTAACTCTTTCACGCAATTCTTTACCAGGTTTAAAGTGCGGAACATATTTACCGTCAAGCTCTACTGACTCGCCAGTTTTTGGGTTCCGTCCCACGCGAGGAGCACGATAATGCAACGAAAAACTGCCAAAACCTCTAATTTCAATACGCTCACCTTTTGATAAAGTGTGCGCCATCATTTCAAGAATTTCTTTAATAGCTTCTTCAACATCTTTCGCAGCTAAATGATTTAATTTATCTGCTAATCTTTCAATGAGTTCTGATTTGGTCATTTGACCTCCAGTGTTCACTATAGCTTCGCGCCATCGGGGTTAAACATTAAGAAGAACTGCTTAAATGCAGTTCTTCACTTGGTATAGCTAGGGATTAAAGCTTAGCGTTTTTAAACGCTTCTGCCATTGCACTAAGACCAGAATCTTCTTCTGGAGCTTGGTTCAATGTATCCATTGCTTCACGCTCGTCTGCTTGATCTTTAGCTTTGATTGATAAGCTGATTGTGCGGTTCTTACGATCAACACCAACAAACTTAGTTTCAACGCTGTCATCAACAGATAATTCAGTAGTCGCATCTTCGATACGCTCACGTGAAATATCAGCAACACGTAAGTAACCTTCAACACCTTCGGCTAATTCAATTTTAGCGCCTTTAGCATCTACTTCAATTACCTTACCTGTAACAATAGCACCTTTTTTGTTATCTGCAAGGTATTGATTAAACGGATCATCTTCAGTTTGTTTAACACCTAAAGAAATGCGCTCACGCTCAGGGTCAACTTGAAGTACTACAGCTGAGATTTCATCACCTTTCTTGTATTCACGAACAGCTTCTTCACCGCCAGCCCATGAAATGTCAGATAAGTGAACTAAACCGTCAATACCGCCGTCAAGACCAATGAAGATACCAAAGTCAGTGATTGACTTGATCTTACCTGATACTTTATCACCTTTGTTGAAGTTCTTAGCAAACTCTTCCCAAGGGTTCGGGATACATTGCTTAAGGCCAAGAGAAATACGACGACGTTCTTCGTCAATTTCAAGCACCATAACTTCAACTGTGTCACCTAAGTTAACAACTTTAGATGGGTGGATGTTTTTGTTAGTCCAATCCATTTCAGAAACGTGAACTAAACCTTCAACGCCTTCTTGGATTTCAACGAAACAACCGTAATCAGTTAAGTTAGTTACGCGACCTGTAAGCTTAGCGCCTTCAGGGTAACGTTTAGCGATAGCAACCCATGGATCTTCGCCTAACTGCTTCATACCTAGAGAAACACGCGTACGCTCACGATCGAATTTCAATACTTTAACTTGGATTTCATCACCAACATTTACGATTTCACTTGGGTGCTTAACACGTTTCCAAGCCATATCTGTGATGTGAAGTAGACCGTCAATGCCGCCTAAGTCTACGAATGCACCGTAGTCAGTAAGGTTCTTAACGATACCTTTAACTTCAATGCCTTCAGCAAGAGAAGCAAGAAGCTCATCACGTTCAACACTGCTTTCTGATTCGATAACAGCACGACGTGAAACAACAACGTTATTACGCTTTTGATCAAGCTTAATAACTTTAAATTCTAAGTCTTTACCTTCAAGGTGAGTAGTGTCACGAATTGGACGAACATCTACTAATGAACCCGGTAAGAAAGCGCGAATGTTGCTAACTTCAACCGTGAAACCACCTTTAACTTTACCGTTGATAACACCGATAATAGTTTCTTTTTCTTCGTATGCTTTTTCAAGCACTTGCCATGCTTCGTGACGTTTTGCGTCATCACGAGAAAGAATAGTTTCACCGAAACCATCATCTGTAGCTTTAAGCGATACATCAACTTCATCACCAACAGATACTTCAACTTCGCCTGTAAGGCTTTTGAATTGATCGATTGAGATAACAGATTCAGATTTTAAGCCAGCGTCAACTAAAACGTTGTCTTTAGTGATAGCAACTACAGTCCCTTTAATGATTGAACCAGGGCGTGTTTCGATTGTTTTTAAACTTTCTTCAAAAAGTTGTGCAAAATTTTCAGTCATAACTTGTATATAAACTCAGTTATTAATCCAGTCAACGTCATTGTTTCATGGGGTAATTAAATAATTGCCCAGTGCATCCGTACAGTAGGCATAAGGTTAATTTTCAGCTTACATTAATTTTTCATTACTAAATGAAAGGATTTTACCAACCACTTCCTCAATAGAAAGTTCAGTAGAATCAATAATTAATGCACCTTCTGCAGGGACAAGCGGCGCAACCTTGCGGTTTTGATCTCGCTCATCTCTTAGACGTATATCATCCAAAAGGCGCCCGATTTTAACATCAAAGCCCTTGCCTTTCAACTGATTAAATCTTCTTTGTGCTCTTTCTTCTGCACTGGCTGTTAAAAAAACTTTAACCGGTGCATCAGCAAATACAACGGTACCCATGTCACGACCATCGGCCACTAAGCCTGGTGTAACTTTAAAAGCACGTTGGCGTCTTAGTAATGCTTCTCTAACACGAGGAAATGCCGCTACTTTAGAGGCCAATGCGCCAATTTCTTCAGTACGTATGGCATTTGAAACATCTTCGCCCTCTAAAATAACACTACCTTCACCGGCAGTAGATATTTGAAACTGAACATCAAGGTGCGCAGCAACAGGCAATAAAGATGCTTCATCTTCAACACTAATATTATGGTGTTGAGCGGCAACCGCTAATACGCGATAAATTGCGCCACTATCTAATAGGTGCCAACCTAACTGTTCAGCAACAATACGGGCAACTGTTCCTTTACCGGCACCACTGGGACCATCTATAGTGATGACTGGAATGCTTTCCTGCATTTATTTATCTCCTAAAGTCGAAAATCGGCGGCATTATACGGGATTTACAATTCAAAATCGCGTAATAAATTATTCTGTAACACTTTTTAAGATGAAACAGTCGATAACTTCTCGAAATAATCAGGAAATGTTTTAGCTGTACATTTAGGATCATTAATCGTTACAGGCGTATCACTTAAGGCCACAAGTGAAAAACACATAGCAACTCGATGATCATTATAAGTATCAATATCAGCATGTTTTAAAGCAGTTGGTGGTGTGATAGAAATAAAGTCTTCGCCTTCTACTACTTCAGCACCCACCTTTCTTAGTTCGGTTGCCATGGCGCTTAAACGATCAGTTTCTTTCACTCGCCAATTATAGATATTTCGAATAGTTGTTGTGCCGCTGGCAAAAAGAGCTGTGGTAGCTATAGTCATTGCTGCATCAGGAATGTGGTTCATATCCATATCTACAGCCGTAAGCGGCTTACCAATTACAGTAATAGATTCATCATTCCAAATAACTTCTGCGCCCATTTTTTCCAGCACATCAGCAAAGTGTTTATCACCTTGGACACTTAATTTACCCACGCCGTGTACGGTAATTTCGCCACCTTTTATAGCACCAGCAGCTAAAAAATATGATGCAGATGATGCATCACCTTCTACCATGTACTTATCAACAGCTTGATAAGATTGTTTGCCTTTTACTGTAAATGATTGATATTCATTATTTTGTACCGTGACGCCAAATCTCGACATAATATCGAGCGTAATATCAATATAAGGTTTTGAGACTAACTCACCTTCTATAACAATATTGGTATCGGTATTAAGTAAAGGCGCTACCATCAAAATTGCTGTTAGAAATTGACTTGAAATAGAGCCATCAATACTAACAGTACTGCCAGATAGCGCTTTACCATTAATTTTTACCGGCGGGTAATCTTTGTTTTCTAGGTATTCGATATCAGCATTAAGCTGAGCTAATGCATCGACTAAGTGACCAATAGGTCTTTCCTTCATTCTTGGTTCACCCGTTAATACAAACTCACCTTGGCTTGCGGCAAGTGCGGCACATAACGGTCGCATTGCAGTACCTGCATTACCAAGATATAGCTCTAACGATTCACTTGTCTTAAAAAAGCCATTATTGCCAATAACAGTACACTCAGTACCACAATCACTTAAGGTATATTGAATACCTAAAGTTTTTAAGGCGCCTAACATGTAATTAATATCGTCACTCACTAACAAATTAGTGATTTTTGTTTCACCCTTAGCAAGCGCTGCTATTAATAAAGCACGATTCGATAGGCTCTTTGAGCCAGGTAAAAACACTTCACCATTTATTTTATTAATTGGTTGTAGAGTTAGTTGCTCCATATTATTTAGCCTCTGCTGCAAATTTTTTCATAAAATTAATTAACGCTTCTACACCTTCAATTGGCATTGCGTTATATATACTGGCTCGCATTCCGCCAACCATACGATGACCTTTTAATGCTGTTAATCCTTCAGCCTCAGCTTGTTTTACAAAGTCTGCTGATAAACTGTCGTCAGTTAACCAAAATGGAACATTCATCAAGCTTCTATTCTCTGAAACTATTGAATTTGTATAAAAGCTACTTTGATCAATATACTGATATAAAAGCTGTGCTTTTTGTTGGTTAATATCAGCAATAGCGCTAACGCCACCCTTTTCTTGTAACCATTCAAAAACCAAACCTGCTAAATACCATGCATAAGTAGGTGGTGTGTTATACATAGAGCCATTTTCTGCTAAAACCTGATAATTCATTATCGAAGGGGTATCTATATGTGCATTACCTAGTAAATCTTCTCTAACAATAACGATAGTTAAACCCGATGGGCCGATATTTTTTTGAGCACCGGCATAAATCAAACCAAATTTACTGACATCAAATTCACGAGACAAAATAGTAGAAGACATATCGGCAATTAGTGGGATCTCCCCGGTATCTGGAATATCAAAGATTTCGATGCCATCTACAGTCTCATTAGGGCAGTAATGAACATAAGCTGCATTAGCGCTTAATGCCCAATCATTACTAGGTTTTACACGTTGTTCGCCATTAACATTATCGATAGCGTTGATAACGTTAATATTGCCATAATGACCTGCCTCTTCTGCTGCGGCTTTTGACCAAGCACCTGTGACTATGTAGTCAGCATTTTTAGTCTCACCTAAAAGGTTTAATGCTACCGCTGAAAATTGACCGCGACCACCACCGTGACAAAACAACACTTTATAATTATCGGGAACTGCCATTAAAGATCGTAAGTTGGCTTCAGCATTTTCGGCTACAGCAATAAACTCTTTGCTACGATGACTCAACTCCATTACTGAGCTGCCTGTATCGGCAAAATTTAAAAATTCACTTTGTGCCTTTTTCATCACATCAACAGGTAACATTGCAGGACCTGCGCAAAAATTGTAAACACTAGACATCTAAAACTTCACCTTTCGTTAATTTAATTTATCACCCGATAATGATATAAAATGAGTTAACACTCTTTAAAATAGTTAACGCCATCATTCGAACATTATGTCTTTATTGAAAACAGTTAGTTGAATACCAAATTGATTAATGAAGAGCTCTATTCTGTCATAAGTAATATGAATAATTACAGGGTATAAAATCTAGTTAGGCGTATATATTCTTATAAATTCTATAACCGTGTAGTTATTCATTTTTACCGTTAAATATGAACTGCTAATTTATCAAGGTAGTTTAACTGTTTCATTTGATTTTTAAGGACTCTAGCATACCTATTTAATCGTTATCATCAATTCAAAAATCAACTTTGATATAACTTTTATCTCAAATTTTGCTCATAAAAAAAGGCGGTATAAACCGCCTTTCTTAATTTAATAACGGTTACTCTGCAGTATCGTCATCATTGAGCTTAGAATCTTCACCTTTACCCTCATCAGATTCAGGTGTTTCAACTTGTTCACCTGCTTCTATTTGAGTCGTTGTTGGCTCACCATTCTCATCTACTTCAAAGGTCTCAACTTCTTCAATTTCATCGATACGTTGTAAGGCAACTACATGCTCGCCTTCAATGGTACGGATAATACGAACACCTTGAGTATTACGACCAATAACGCTGACTTCGCCTACACGAGTACGAACTAACGTACCGTTATCAGTGATCAACATTATTTCGTCTTGTTCTTCAACTTGTACTGCACCAACCACTGGACCATTACGTTCACTCACTTTAATTGAAACAACACCTTTAGTCGCTCGACTTTTCGCAGGGTATTCTTCCAATGCCGTACGCTTACCGTAGCCATTTTCAGTAATAGTTAATATCGGACCATCATTTTTCGGAACAATTAAAGACACAACCTTTTGATCGCCCTCTAACTTAATACCGCGAACACCAGTGCCGGTACGACCAATAGGTTTTAACGCCCATAATTGCTCGCCAGTTTCAGGGTCAACTTTTATCTCACCCGTTTCACTGTCACGTTTCTTCTCGTTGAAACGTACCACTTTACCAGCGTCTGAGAACAACATAATGTCGTTATCGCCATCGGTAATATCAACACCAATAAGAGTGTCGTCGTCACGGAGGTTTAACGCAATAATACCGTTAGCTCGTTGGTTTTTGTATGCCGTTAATGCTGTTTTCTTAACTGTACCAGAAGCAGTCGCCATAATAATGAACTTGTCTTCTTCGTATTCACGTACCGGTAAAATTGCCGTAATACGTTCACCATCTTCAAGTGGTAAAATATTAACAATTGGACGTCCACGTGCTGTTCTGCTTGCTAGTGGCAATTGGAACACTTTTAACCAGTAAAGTTTACCGCGATCTGAGAAACATAAAATAGTATCGTGGGTATTAGCGATTAATAAACGTTCGATGAAATCTTCTTCTTTCATCTTAGTTGCCGCTTTCCCTTTACCACCACGTCGTTGTGCTTGGTAATCACTTAATATTTGATATTTAACATAACCTTCATGAGAAAGTGTTACGACCACATCTTCTTCTGTTATCAAATCTTCCATCGATAAATCATGTGAAGCATTGGTAATTTCAGTGCGACGTTCATCACCAAATTCATCACGAATAACTTCAAGTTCTTCACGAATAACTTCCATTAAGCGAGAAGGCGTTGCTAAAATATGAAGTAATTCAGCAATAACTTCTAATAATGCTTTATATTCACTTAAGATTTTTTCGTGTTCTAGACCCGTTAATTTATGTAAACGTAAATCTAGAATAGCTTGTGCTTGTGGAGGCGTTAAAAAATATTGACCATCACGAATACCAAACTCATCTTCAACCCACTCAGGACGAGCAGCGTCATCACCAGCAGCAGCTAGCATGTCAGACACAAGACCTAAGTCCCAACCTTGAGCTAACAATTGTTCTTTAGCTTCACTCGGTGTTGGTGAGTTTTTAATTAAGGCAATAATCGGATCAATATTTGAAAGCGCAATCGACAAGCCTTCAAGTAAATGTGCACGCTCACGAGCTTTACGTAATTCAAATATCGTTCTACGTGTTACGACTTCACGACGATGCAAAATAAAGGCGTCTAGCATTTCACGTAGGTTGAATAGTTTAGGTTGACCATTAGTCAGGGCTACCATATTCAAACCAAACGATACTTGCATTTGGGTAAGCTTATATAAGTTATTTAAAATAACTTCGCCTACTTCACCACGTTTTACTTCGATAACCATACGCATACCGTCTTTATCAGACTCATCACGTAAGGCAGAAATACCTTCTAAACGCTTCTCTTTTACCAAGTCAGCCATTTTTTCAATTAAGCGAGCTTTGTTAACTTGGTATGGTAATTCGTGAACAACAATGGTTTCTTTGCCCGACTTCTCGTCAACTTCGATTTCTGCACGAGCACGAATTTTGATTTTGCCACGACCGGTCAGGTAAGCTTCTTGAATACCCGCACGTCCACTGATAATACCCGCGGTTGGAAAGTCTGGTCCTGGAATAAACTCTAAAAGCTCTTCAAAGCTAATATCGCTATTATCTATAACTGCCAAACACCCATTAATAACTTCAGTTAAGTTATGTGGTGGAATGTTAGTAGCCATACCTACAGCAATACCTGAAGTACCATTAACTAGTAAGTTAGGAATTCGAGTTGGCATAACCGCTGGTATCATTTCCGTGCCATCATAGTTGGCAACATAATCAACCGTTTCTTTATCTAAGTCGGCTAAAATAGAGTGGGCAATTTTCGCCATTCTAATTTCGGTATAACGCATTGCCGCTGCTGAATCACCATCAACAGAACCAAAGTTACCTTGGCCATCTACTAACATGTAGCGCAATGAAAATGGTTGCGCCATACGAACAATTGTATCGTAAACAGCCGTATCACCATGCGGGTGATACTTACCAATTACATCACCAACAACACGTGCTGATTTTTTGTACGGCTTGTTAAAGTCGTTGCCTAATACGTTCATCGCAAAAAGTACGCGACGATGCACTGGTTTTAATCCATCACGCACATCTGGTAGTGCACGACCTACGATAACGCTCATTGCGTAATCTAAATAGGAGCTTTTTAGCTCATCCTCAATATTGACAGGAGCAATATTATTCGCCAAATCGGTCATAAATTGATGGTATCCCTTAACGTAAATCTAATTCAGAAAATTTCGAAATTATTATTTTTAATTAACACGGCATACTAGCATAAATATTTGTCATGCCATACCGCTTTATTTTGCTTAATTCTGCCGTTAAAAAGCTAAAGTTTCAAGTAAATGCTAGATATAAAGCATTTAGGCAATACCGATATGATTTAAAAGATATTTTTTGCGTTATTTTTATATGCTGTTTTGCTTAAAATTGCTGTTTGTATGCATTTTAATCACATGTCGATTTAAACAGCGAATCTACCACTGACCATCTTATTAATGTCAGCATTGTGCAACTCGCCTTAAGCAGAACAAATACCGTTGGCTGAACGAATATAAGATGGGCTTTATTTACAGTGAATAACCTTTGCCACTAGGCTTGTCGTAATTATTGGTTTAGAATCTTAATCATTAATAGACCAACAACGATAAATATTTATGTCTAACACGTTTAATGTTAATCCTGATGAAATTGCCAAGTTTGAACAAGTTGCCAGTCAATGGTGGGAACTAGATGGTGATTTTAAACCTTTACATCAAATCAACCCGCTACGCCGACAATTTATTTGTCAGCATGTTGGCGATATATTTTCTAAAAAAATTATTGATGTTGGCTGTGGCGGCGGTATTTTAGCCGAGAGCCTAGCGCAGCTTGGCGCTGAAGTAACAGGTATTGATATGGGGCAAGAGCCACTAAATGTCGCTAAACTACATGCATTAGAAACAGGTGTAAGCGTTGATTACCAAAAAATTACCGCTGAAGAAAAAGCGCAGCAACAACCAGAACAATATGATGTAGTAACTTGCATGGAAATGCTTGAACATGTGCCAGACCCAGCTTCTATTATAAAGGCCTGTGCACAAATGGTTAAACCCGGCGGCTTTGTTTTTTTCTCGACCTTAAATAAATCGTTAAAGGCTTATTTGCTCGCAATTGTTGCTGCTGAGAAAATTTTAAAGTTAGTGCCTGATGGTACGCATGATCATAAAAGCTTTATCCGCCCTTCTACATTAATCGGTTGGGCTGAATCGTTTGATTTAAAATGTATAGACGCTGCAGGCATTCATTACAACCCATTAACTGAAAACCATAAATTAACCTCATCACTAGATGTTAATTATATTTTGTGTTGCCAGCGTCTTTAATTTTTATAAGACATGCAATCATCGCGTTGTGTAATGTTTATATTAAACCTTTAAAAACAACGCGCCTTCCCTTTTAAACTTACCTTTAACTTAGAGCTGCATTATGCCTTCAACAAACAATAAAAAACAAAACTTAGCAAGCGTACTATTTGATCTCGATGGCACCTTATTAGATACCGCTGATGATTTAGGCGCAGCTTTAAATTTTGTTTTAGCACAACACAATAAACCGCAAGTGGCGGCAAAAGATTATCGACCTGTTGCCTCAGACGGCGCATTAGGCTTATTATCTCTTGGTTTTGGCGATGCTATTAAAGAGTTTAATTATGAAACATTGCGTAAACAGTTTTTAGATTATTACCAAGAAAACATCGCCGTACATACTTGTCTATATCCAGGTGTAGCTGAATTACTGCTGCATTTAGAGACTAATAAAATACCTTGGGGTATTGTAACCAACAAACCTGAAGGGTTAACCAAAACGTTGCTTCCTCACTATGCTGAATTTACTCAATGTGCGGTTATGGTAGCTGGTGACACATTACCTCTGCGAAAACCTGATCCTGAGCCACTTTTATATGCTTGTAAAAAAATAGGTGTAGATCATCAACAATGTTTTTATGTTGGCGATGCACTTCGAGACATTCAAGCCGGAAATAGTGCACAAATGGCTACCTTTGTTGCTAAATGGGGCTACATTGCAAGTAGTGAAGATTGTAAAACATGGCAAGGTGATCACATTATCGCAAAGCCAACTGATTTAATTGCCTTTATCACACAATAAAATGCAGAAGAACAAACCAATTTAACGCGAGTCTTAATATATTTTATGGCTAGATTTTTATTGGTTTCTTCGGTTTATTTTAGCTTGATTAAATGCCATAGTTTAATGCAATAACTTATATACCATTGGCTAATTATTTTACTCTTCCTAAGTCGCTCAATTATCTAATACCTCTGAGCTAAGCACTACATTCCTAGTTTGATGATGTTTTTAACGTTATAACTACACGTTAACCTAGCAAATAAGTGCTTTTGTATTATGTATTAAAGATAATCTTAAAGCGTTGATAAAACAATCACTCGTCAATTTGACTGTTCAATAACTAAACTAAAAACATAAGCAATTGAAAAATATAAATATTAACCCCTATATTACCTTTAGTCATATAAAACTAAAAAAATAACTTAAAATAATTTAGTCGATAAAAATAATTTAAAATAACCGTTGCGTTTTACAAAAACCAAAATTAAAAAGCACTACTAAGTTAGTTGTTACTAACAGATCTTTTACTCTAAAAAAATCAACCAAAAAACGATATTTTTTATCGCTTGCATTGTAAGGCAAACCTCACTATCTTGTGATTAGATTTTTAAAAACCCCAAGATATAGTGCATTTTTCATTCAGGGACACATTGAGTGATATACGACTTATATCGTATAAAGGACATCTTGAGGCATTTAACATTTTAATTACCTATTGTGGGTGATTAAAAACAACAAATAGATTTACAGGTCATTCATGAATAACAACCTTTTTGTTACAAAACGCAACGGTTCTAAAGAGCCAATCGACTTAGAGAAAATCCATAAAGTTATTGCTTGGGCTGCTAACGGCTTAGACAATGTCTCGGTATCTCAAGTTGAACTTAAATCACATATTCAGTTTTACGATGGTATTAAAACTGCTGATATTCATGAGACCATTATTAAATCAGCTGCTGATTTAATTTCAGAAGAAACACCAGACTACCAATATCTAGCTGCTCGCTTAGCGATATTTCATTTGCGCAAAAAAGCTTATGGCCAATTTGAGCCACCAAAGCTATATCCTCATGTTATAAAGTTAGTAGAAGCCGGCAAGTACGATGAACATTTATTAACTGATTACACGCCTGAAGAATTCGAGCAACTAGAAAGCTTTATGGATCACGCACGTGATTTAGATTTTAGTTACGCGGCTGTAAAACAGTTAGAAGGTAAATATCTTGTACAAAACCGTGTAACGGGTGAAATTTATGAAAGCGCGCAATTCCTTTACATATTAGTAGCAGCGTGTTTGTTTGCAAAATACCCTAAAGAAACACGTTTAGAATACGTTAAAGGTTTTTACAACGCTATTTCAACCTTTAAACTTTCATTACCTACACCTATTATGGCCGGTGTACGTACACCTACACGCCAATTTTCATCATGTGTACTAATTGAATGTGGCGATAGCTTAGATTCAATTAATGCAACGTCTAGCTCTATCGTTAAATATGTTTCTCAACGTGCAGGGATTGGTATCAACGCTGGTCGAATTCGTGCATTAGGTAGTACCATTAGAAATGGTGAAGCTTTTCATACCGGTTGTATTCCTTTTTACAAACTCTTTCAAACAGCCGTTAAAAGCTGTTCGCAAGGTGGTGTTCGTGGCGGCGCAGCTACGCTATTCTACCCATTGTGGCATTTAGAGGTTGAAAGTTTATTAGTACTTAAAAATAACCGTGGTGTTGAAGAAAACCGCGTTCGCCATCTTGATTACGGCGTGCAGTTTAATAAGCTTATGTACCAACGTTTAATAAAAGGTCAGTCAATTACCTTATTTAGCCCTAGCGATGTACCGGGTTTATACGACGCATTCTTTGAAGATCAAGACAAATTTGAAGAGCTTTATGTTAAATACGAAGCGGACGAGTCAATTCGTAAAAAGTGTATAAAAGCAATTGAGTTATTTACGCTATTTGCTCAAGAGCGTGCAAGTACAGGTCGAATTTATTTACAAAATGTCGATCACTGTAATACACACTCACCTTTTGACCCAACTGTTGCACCAATACGTCAAAGCAACTTATGTTTAGAAATTGCCTTACCAACTAAGCCAATGGAAGATGTAAACGATCCAAACGGTGAAATTGCTCTTTGTACTTTGTCAGCATTTAACTTAGGCGCTATCGACAACTTAGACGAGTTATCGGGTTTAGCAGACTTAGCCGTACGTGCTTTAGATAGTTTATTAGATTACCAAGACTACCCTGTTCCTGCAGCACACACAGCTACCATGGGACGTCGTACACTCGGTATAGGTGTTATTAACTACGCTTACTACTTAGCCAAAAATGGTGTTTTCTATTCAAACGGGAGTGCGAACAACCTAACACATCGTACGTTTGAAGCGATTCAATACCATTTATTAAAAGCATCTAACGAATTAGCGATTGAACAAGGTGCTTGTCCTAAATTTAATGAAACGCGTTTATCACAAGGTATTTTACCTATCGATACTTACAAAAAAGAAATCGATAACATTACCGGTGAGCCTTTACACTTAGATTGGGAATCATTGCGCGCAAGCATTAAAAAGCATGGTGTTAGAAACTCAACAGTATCAGCATTAATGCCGTCAGAAACATCATCTCAAATTTCTAATGCAACTAATGGCATTGAACCACCACGCGGTTTAATCAGTATTAAAGCAAGTAAAGATGGCGTTTTAAAACAAGTTGTTCCTGAGTATCAACGATTAAAAGACAACTACGAGTTACTTTGGAATATTCCAAATAACGAAGGCTACTTGCAATTAGTTGGCATAATGCAGAAGTTTATTGACCAAACTATATCTGCTAACACTAACTACGATCCTGCGCGATTTGAAGGCGGTAAAGTACCCATTAAACAAGTTTTAAAAGACATGTTAACTGCCTATAAACTCGGTGTTAAAACTATGTATTACCATAACACTCGCGATGGCGCTGACGACAATCAAATTGAAGTTGAAGACGATTGTGCCGGCGGTGCGTGCAAGATATAACGTCTACAAGAGGAAAACAGCAAGTTTTCCTCTTTTTTTACCAGCCAATTTGTAAAAAATTAAACATAATAACAACTAGATTAACCAACACTTAGTAATGAAATACTGCCCTATGAGCGTACTATTTCAAGGAGAAATAAATGTCGTACACTACGTTTAACCAAACAGCTAACAATGCTTTGTTAGAGCCAATGTTTTTGGGGAACAGTGTTAATGTTGCACGATACGATCAACAACGCTATATGGCGTTTGAAAAACTGATTGAAAAGCAGTTATCGTTCTTTTGGCGTCCAGAAGAAATTGATGTATCTAAAGACCGTGCCGATTGGCAGAGTTTAACTGAGTCTGAAAAACACATATTTATTTCTAATTTAAAATATCAAACCTTATTAGACTCTATGGCAGCACGCTCGGTAAATGCTGTTTTACTACCACTTGTGTCTCTGCCAGAAGTAGAAACGTGGGTAGAAACTTGGGCATTTAGTGAAACCATTCACTCTCGTTCATACACGCATATTTTGCGTAATTTATTTACTGACCCAAGTGAAGTATTCGACGACATTATGGTTAACCCGGCAATTTTAAAGCGTGCTTCAAGTATCGCCCAATATTTTGATGCCGTAATTATCACTACACAGTTGTTGCAGTCTCAAGGCCCTGGTAGTTATGAAGTTGACGGCAACACTATTGAAGTTAGCGAACGTAAACTAAAAGAACGTCTTTTCTTAGCAATATGCTCTGTTAATGCCCTAGAAGCGATTCGTTTTTATGTTAGCTTTGCCTGTTCATTCGCCTTCGCTGAACGTGAGTTATTAGAAGGTAATGCAAAAATTATTAAACTGATTGCTCGTGATGAAGCCTTGCACTTAACGGGTACTCAACACATGTTAAATAACTGGATGTCAGGCAGAGACGATCCAGAAATGCAAGAAATTGCCACTACGTTACGTGAAGAAGGCAAACAAATATTCATGGACGTGGTAGATCAAGAAAAAGAATGGGCTGATTACCTATTTAAAGATGGCTCTATGATCGGTCTTAACGCTGCAATTTTAAAACAATATATCGAATACATCAGTAATCAGCGTTTGGCTGCAATTGGTTTCGATGCTCCATACGACGTGAAAAGTAACCCATTGCCTTGGATGAATTCATATTTGGTTAGTGATAACGTGCAAGTTGCTCCTCAAGAAACTGAAATTTCAAGCTACCTAGTTGGACAAGTTGACTCGTCTGTATCTAGCGATGATTTTGACGACTTCGATTTATAGTATTTATGTCTTTTAGTATAACCATCGAGGAACAAGAAATAACGTTTCTCGATGAAGATAAAAATATATTGAACACCCTAGAAAGAAAAAATATAGAATCACATTTTCATTGCCGAGATGGTTTTTGTGGTGCATGTCGTTGTACCTTAAAAAAAGGTAGCGTTGAGTATCACGAGTACCCACTCGCTTTTATTGGCGAAAATGAAATTCTCACTTGCTGTTCCTACCCTACTTCTGATATTGAATTGGTTATTGAATAATACCAATGAATAACCAAGTACAATTAATATCATTAACCAAGTATTAGCGGGCTAAAGGTTATTTGCTTAGCATTGTCAGATATCGGTTTTAAAAACGTAAGATAAAAAGGTTTACACATAAAAAAACAGCGTATTAACGCTGTTTTTTTTGTTATAACCGACTAACTACTCAAAAGTTAACCTGTAATAGTTTGATAGATAACAGGGACTTGATCAGCTTGCTTCTCACCAATTTCTAACGCGGCTAAATATTGCTGGCTTGCTCTAAGTGCTGCATCTTCATCTTTAGCATGAACGCGTGCTAAGACATCGCCACGATTGACTAATGTACCAGTAGGTAATACTCGGTCAAAGCCAACAGTATGATCAATTTGCTGACCATTAGCTGTACGGCCACCTTTTAAACCTACAACCGCTAAACCAATATCACGTGTTTGCATGCCATTAATGTAACCATGATCTGAAGCAATTATATCTTGAATACAGTTTGCACGTTCCATTGAGCGCCATGGATCTTCCATAAAGTCACTTGGTCCACCTAACGCATGGATCATTTTGTTGAACTTTTCAGCAGCAGCACCAGAAGATAATGCATGGTTAATTTTTGTTAAAGCCTGCTCTTCATTCTCAGCAACTTTAGCACTTACAAGCATAGCTTTAGCTAATGAAACAACCACAGCATGTAAACGAGGCTCACGTAACGAGCCGTTTAAGTATTTAACTGTTTCAGCCATTTCTAAGGCATTACCAGCGGTAGCGCCTAATACTTGGTTCATGTCAGTAATAATGGCTTGTGTTGGCACACCAGCGCCATTAGCAACATTTACAATGCTTTGCGCTAAGGCTTTTGCATCATCAATATTTGACATCATGGCGCCATTGCCAACTTTTACATCCATTACCAAGCTGTCTAGACCTGCCGCTAGCTTTTTCGACAAAATAGAAGCGGTGATCAATGGAATAGACTCAACCGTAGCCGTAATATCGCGAATACCGTATAAACGTTTGTCTGCTGGTGCTAAATTATCAGTTTGCGAAATAATCGCCATACCTAAATCTTTTACAATACCTTTAAACTCAGCAATACTTGGCTGAACATTAAAGCCGGCAATACTTTCTAACTTGTCTGCTGTTCCGCCTGTATGACCTAAGCCACGGCCAGCAATCATAGGTACATAAGCGCCACAAGCTGCAACTATAGCGGCGAGCATAAAGCTCACTTTGTCACCAACACCACCCGTTGAATGCTTATCAACAACCGGACCATCTAATTCAGGCCAAGATAACACATCGCCTGATTGTTTCATTGCCATAGTAAAGTCAATAATTTCACGCGTTTCCATACCTTGTTGGAAAATCGCCATGGCCATTGAGCCAGCTTGAGCATCATTAAAATCTTTTGTTACTAGGCCATCTACAAAGCTTTGAATTTGTTCTTTAGACAGCGAGCCACCATTACGTTTGGTGCGAATAATTTCTTGAGGTAATAACATTAACTAGAGTCCTTATATTTCCAGTAAATCTTTAGGTGTAAAAGCATCTGGTAATAGTTCGTTAACTGTCCATTGCTTTTTATCATTATTATGGTTAACAGCCATCACGAGTGCGTCAGGTGCTAAAAACTCAACAATAACTTGTCGACAAGCACCACATGGTGGCGTTAATTTTTCTTGATTGGTATAAATAACTATCGCTGAAAACGACTTCTCACCTGAGATAACGCCTTGTGCTAAACAATTGCGTTCAGCACAAACCGTTAAGCCGTATGAGGCATTTTCAACATTACAGCCTTTAACTACCTTGCCATTAGCTGTTAACGCAGCAGCACCCACATGAAAGTTGCTATAGGGCGCATAGGCATTTTCAAAGCCTTCTTTTGCAGCATTAACGAGTGTTAATAATTTATTTTCTTCTATCTTCATCATTAAAAAGCCTTTATCTGACCATGTGGTCAACTTATATTCTATCCTAGTAAATCACTAGAGGAAAAGCAACCTATATAATCAATAATTACGGGCTATGATGTGCCAATAAACAATTTCCAATACCGTGAAAATAAAAAAGCCAACATAACTGTTGGCTTTTTAAAAAGGTATTACTTAGTAGATATTAGAAAGTGTATTTAACACCAATCTTCATACTCCAAGTAGACTCTCTATCTTGGAATCTAGCTGGTGTCTCACCTTCACTAACATTTGCAGATTCATAAACGTATTGACCCGCATCGTTGATACTATAATCTAATATCTCTGTTGCTGATTGACCAAATGGTAATTGGTAAACACGTGCAGCACCTTCATCAAAAATAGCTAGCGCATTTTTAATGTCGATATAGAATAAACCTTTATGACCTTCTAAGAAACCTGGGATTTCTTGTTCAAAACGTAAGTCCATAGTCGTTGTCCATGGCGCAGTATAGTCGTTCTTACCAAGGTAGCCGCCATCAGAGCTAATACCAGCCGTTGCTAATTCAGCCATAATTTCGTCGTAGCTTAAACCGTTAGCAAAATCAACCGCACCATCGCTAGCACTTGTTGGAATGTAAGGTAAATTAGCTGTAGTAAGATCTAACTCGCCAGATAAACCAGTACGGTTATTGTAGCCTAGCAAGTAGCTAAATGGACGACCTGATTTGCGTTCCCAGAACATGTGCATGCCAGTGTTGTAACCTTCAAACATTTCAGTGTTATATGAAAGGTTGAACGTTAAACGATGCTTAACTTGGTAAGCTGACGTACCAATAGTTGGGTTCTCAGGATCTATAACTGGGTTAAAGTTGTATGCCGTATTTGAAGAAGTACCGGTTGCATCTACACGATTACGAATAGTTGAATGCGTGTATGAAAAGTTTGCTTTAAAGCCATTTTTCCAATTTTTAGCTACTGATAATGTCTCAATCATTGTATGACCGCCAGATGTATTAGTTAATAATACATCTCGTGCATCTCTATCAGCGTCAGCAAAAGTATAAATTGGACGACCTTCAACAGTTAAACCGCCATTTCCTTTTGAAGTATCTAAAGTACGAGAAAGATCAGACCATGCCATATCTTTCTGAATATCTTTATAAAGAATTTCACCACTTATGCGCCAGTCATCACCTAGTCCGATATCACTTAAATCAGCAACGTAATCAGCTGCTAAGCTATACTGCCATGTTGTAGGAACTTCGAAGTTTGGATCAATTGCGTCAATATTTGAATTTGGTCCACCTAACTCAGATTGAGCAATTTGATCTTGTGCATGTTGTGGAATACCACTTGGATCAGCATTTTGTAAGAAAGTATTAGCGGCTATATCATCACCGAAGCTTCGATATAATGCGATTCTTGAGCCATCATTTGTAAATGCATTAGAGATAAATACATTTGGTCGGCCGCCACTAAATAAGCCAGCACCACCACGAATGGTTAAATCATCAGTTGCAGTCCATGTAAAGCCTAGACGAGGTAATAACACATCTAAACCATCAAGGTTTTCATTGTTTGAAAAACCATAACGATCATAAAAACTTTGGTTAAAGTTAGGAGCATCATCATTTACAGTTAATTCATAACGTAAGCCATAAGTTACGTTAAGTGAGTCATTAACATCCCAGCTATCTTCAATGTATAATGCATGGTTACCAAGGGCAAATTCAGCGGCTGCATCATCACGGTTTAAGCTTGGGTTATTTTGGTATTCAAACCAATCAGCTTGACCTGCTTCAAAGTCATCTATGCTATCGAAATACCATGAACCTAAGTAATGTTGCATGAAAATGTTATAAACTTCTACTTCTTCGTATTCCCAACCAAAAGAAATAGCATGATCTTCGTATAAGTATTCACCACTTGCACGGAATTGGAAAGTTTCATTAGTTAGTTCATTTGCATGACGACTGTCATCAGAACCTAACATAATTTCGCCACCGTTTACGGTGTCAATTTTAACTTCACCAAACTCATAACCACCAAGTGAAACTTGTCCGTTAACAGATTCTTTTTTTGAAACTTTAATTTCTGTTGAGAAATCTTCAGTCCAGTAAGAGAATAATTGAGCAACGTAAGTATCAAATTCATTCGAACGGTTATACCAATGAGAAGAAAGGTATAAATCATCTGAATTACCAGAGCCTTGGTTACCCGCACTGTTACTAGAACCGTGTGAATAGGTAAAGGTTGCACGATGATCTTCGTTGATGTTCCAGTCTAGTTTCAATGAGTACTTTTCATCTTCTAGTGGAATAGAATCGTCCCAGCTTCCAGCATCATAGCCATATTTGTCACTAGCAATGTTAATTACACGATCAACTTCAGCTTGAGATACTTGAGTAACTTCATTAGCAACACCAGATCCTAAAGGACCTTTGTCAACAGAACTTGGTGATTCAAAAGTTTCGTAAGATGCGAAGAAAAATAGTTTATCTTTAATGATCGGACCGCCAAACGTAGCACCCCAAGTTTCTTCATCAAATTTTAAATCAATTTTGTCGCCATCGTCTGTTTCAGGAGTACCAGCCCAAGCATCTTTTGCTTGTTCTATAAACATAGAACCATGGAATTCATTTGTACCTGATTTTGTAACAACGCTTACTTTACCACCAGAAAAACCGCCTTCTTTAGCGGTAAATGGTGCAATGGCAACACTGATTTGATCAATTGAATCAAAAGAGATTGGTGAACGTTCTGTAGGGTAACCATTACCGGCTAAACCAAAATCATCATTAAGGTTTACACCATCAACAGCCAAACTGTTATATCTTGGGTTACTACCCGCTAGAGATAAAGTATTGCCATCATTACCAACAACAGCCATTGGGTTTTGACGAACAATGTCTTTCAAGTCACGGTTGAAAGCAGCTGATTTAGTTAAATCGTCGCCACTAAATACACTAGATGAACCTTTTGACGGGTCAAAGAATGTTGAAGAACCTGTAACAGCAATACGTTCAATATTAACATCGTCTAAAACTTCATTAAGACGGAATACATCGCCTAACGAGATATAAATACCTTCTAATTTTTTATCAGCATAAATATCAGAGTCAATCGTTACCGTGTATGGACCACCAACACGAAGACCTTGTGCAGAGAAGTTACCCGTATCGTTAACTTTTAAAGTTTTACGAGTACCTGAAGGCTCATGAACTATGGTAATCGTTGCATCTGTAACTACATTACCGCTTGCAGTTAAGATATTGCCACGAATTGACGATGACGTATCATCAGCCATAGCTGATGTTGACAACCCTAACGCAAGTACAACTGCGCCAGTAATGCGTGAGAGACGATGAGTTTTCATCATAATATTCCTTGGTATAAGTTAGTGTTTTGTTTTGTAAATATTTTATTAAAATGTTTTTTAAAGTTTTACTTAGCTAATTATTCATCTTTTTATTGTTTTATAAGCTTCTGCATGTGAAATTAAAACAGAGTTTTATTACATTTTCATTACAAAATTTTACACCTATTTGTTTAAAAATTTACATTTTACAAACAAATAAAATACAAAAACACAGAGGCACCTAATAAACACTTCAATAACAATAACTTAAACAATCAATTTAAACATAACAAAAAAACACTTATAACCATAAACTGCTCATTAGACATTGATTATAACAAAAAATGATAAAAACATACCGTTTGGTCAAGATAAAATAAAGTATGATTTTAGCTCTATTTTTTAAGGGCTGTATTAGTGTAAAGAATATAACCATGACAAAAAATGAAATTATAAGTAGGTATATTTTCTTGTGAAATCCTACAAAACGTATTAAAACAGTGCCTTAAATATGTATTTAAATTAAACTGACCAAGAACTGTCGAGCCTGGCTATATTACTTGAGAATAATCAACCCGATTAATTGGCAACACATATAGCAAGATTACGCTAAGGTTCGTATGGACCGAATAAGTGTAATATTGGCTTAATAGAATTACGTTAACAAAAATATAATTATAAAAAGGTTAATCACGTGAGTAACAATAACAGCAATGAAAAGCAAGGAAGCATTCGCGCTAGAAGTGAGGCTATAATTTTAAAGGCCGCCCAAAAAGAGTTCATATTACAGGGCTTTAAAGGTGCTACCGTTCAGTCTATAGCCGATAACGCAGGGCTACCTAAAGCTAATGTTTTGTATTACTTCAAAAATAAAGAAAATATATACCATGCTGTATTACAGTTAACACTTGATACTTGGGACCAAGGTATCGGTGAACTTGATGTTGAGGACGGCCCTGTTGTTGCTATTGAAAAGTTTATTGCCTCTAAAGTTAAAATGTCTTTCGAACATCCAGAAGCCTCTAAAATTTATGCAATGGAGATTATTCAAGGCGCCTTGCACTTAAAAGAGTTTGCACGTACGTACCTTCGTCAATGGGTTCGTGAAAAAGCGAAAGTATTTCAAGTATGGATTGATAGTGGCGAAATGAAAGATATTGATCCCGTAAAGCTTATTTTTTTAATTTGGTCTTCAACTCAACATTATGCCGATTTTGAACAACAGATATTAACGATAATGAATCGCGCTGATTATGAAGAAGATGATATGACTCAAGTAACACAATTTTTAACTGACTTTATATTGCGTGGTTGCGGGTTAAAGTAGGAACTTTGATGAAATTATTTACATTTTTATTAACAACGTCCTTATTAATAAGCCCAGGGATAGTAATGGCAGAAAGAATCAGCAAAACAACATCTTCCATACGTATTGCCACTTTCAATGTGAGTATGGAAGCTTTAAATTATCTCCCCTCTGAATTAGGTAGAGAAGCTAAACCTACGGGTAAAGAATTAGCGCAAGCATTGAAACAAAACCATCAACAAATTAGAAATATTGCTGAAATAATCCAACGCGTAAATCCTGATATAATTTTGTTAAATGAATTTGACTCAAATGATAAAACTCATCAATCATTGAAGCTTTTTTTAAGTGAATATTTAGCAAAGAGCCAGCAAGGTGAGAACGCTATAAACTTCCCTTACTTTTATCAAGGGCCTGTCAACACCGGTGTTGCATCAGGTTTTGATTTAAATAATGACAACAAAATAGGAGAATTACCCAGCGATGCCTTCGGTTATGGACTTTTTCCCGGACACTTTGGTATGGCATTATTATCTAAGTATCCAATAGTAGAAGATAAAATAAGAACATTTCAGCTATTTAAATGGCGAGATATGCCTAATGCCATGATGCCTATCGATCCAGAAACAAAAGCACCATGGTTTAATGAAAAAGCCTGGAACAACTATCGCCTATCTTCTAAATCTCACTGGGATATTCCTTTAAATGTTAACGGAGAAGAGTTGCATATTTTAGCAAGCCACCCCACTCCACCCGTGTTTGACGGACCTGAAGATCGCAACGGAAAAAGAAACTTTGATGAAATACGTTTTTGGATTGATTACTTAACCCCAAGTGCCGCCAGCTATATTTACGACGACAAAACCCAATATGGTGGCCTTAGCGAAAATAAAGCCTTTGTTATCTTAGGCGATTTAAATGCTGATGCTGTCGATGGAGATGCGATTAAATCTGGTATTCAAAGCTTAATTTCCCATGCACGTGTCAATGATCCTACACCTTTTAGTGAAGGCGGAAAACTTCACAAAAAGGACAACCCTAACGCAAAATATCACACAGCCTATTGGGGCATGCGTGCCGATTACGTATTACCTGCTAAACAGCAACTACAGGTCATTAACTCGGGTATTTTTTGGCCCACAGTCAAAGAAGCTGAGTTTAGATTAATTAAAGACCGTGCTGCTTCATCAGATCACCGACTAGTTTGGGTCGATGTAGCATTTAAAGAATAAATTTATGAACAAACAACAGCTTAACTTAAGCTGTTGCACTTACCTTTTACCCTTATAAAGTTAGCGGATATCAATATGAAAAAATTCATTCCAAGCTTATTAACCAGTTTGTTAATCATGTCTTGTAGTCAACTTCAAGCGGCACCAACCAAATTAAACACCAGCGCGGCAGATAATATGCCCAAGAATATTATCATGGTTGTCGGTGATGGCATGGGACCAGCTTTTACCACAGCTTATCGTTATTATAACGACAACCCAAATACTCCTGAAATTGAAAAAACTGTGTTTGATCGCAATTTCACAGGTACCAGTAGCACCCACCCTGATCCTGAATCTGGCTATATTACCGACTCAGCAGCAAGCGCTACAGCGTTATCTACCGGCATAAAAACTTACAATAATTCGATAGGCTTAGATATAAACAGATTGCCGGTTGAAACCGTTTTAGAATATGCAAAAAAACAAGGCAAGAAAACCGGCGTTGTTGTTACCGTACAAATAAATCACGCAACTCCTGCTTCGTACTTAGCTCATAACGAACATCGTTATAACTATAACGCTATCGCTGACAGCTATATTGATGACGGTATAAAAGCAGATCTATATTTAGGTGGCGGCTGGAAATATTTTATCCGTAAAGATAGAAACTTAGTTGACGAGTTTATTGGTTCTGGTTTTCATTACATCGATAAATATAGCGAAATAGACTCTATTCCTAACGATAAGCCGGTATTAGGGTTATTTGATAAAACCAATTTACCTTGGGCATTAGACGATACCAACAAACACCGTTTATCAATGATGACCAAAGCAGCTACCAAGCAATTAGAAAACAAGCATGGTTATTTCATGCTAGTTGAAGGAAGCCAAGTAGATTACGCCGGACACGCGCGAGATATTGCTGCGGCAATGGCAGAAATGGACGACTTAGCAAAAACCATTGAATACCTTGAAACTTATGTAGCAGATAACCCAGATACATTAGTAGTGATCACGGCAGACCATAGTACTGGTGGTTTAACTATTGGTAAAAAAACAGCACGCACAGACCCAAACATTAATAGTAAATACTTGTGGCGACCTGAATTTATTAGAGCCATGACTATGTCACCACAAACAATGGCGAGTAAGTTTGTTGAAAATGATTTAAGCATAGAAAAAATTAATGAATTCATGACTTTTGATATTACCGAAGCTGACTTAGCTAACTTAAAAGCAGCAAAGGTTATCGACCTAGATATTATGACGCAATTCAACCAATTATCTGCTGCCGAGAAAAAGGGCAAAAGAACGCCAAGAGCTTATCAATCTGTACTTAACGTAATGACCAAAATCATTGATATAAAAACGAATACTGGCTGGGGATCAATTAGCCCATCAGGAACGCATACTGGCGTTGATGTCCCCGTATTCGCTTTTGGTAAAGGTAGTGAAAACTTCAATGGCTTTCAAGATAACACCGATATTGCTAAGAAAATATTTACCTTGCTAGGTAAGAAATAACTTAGTATTCGTTAGCCATAGGCAGCCAAAATGCATGATTTTTTAATACAGTTATATAGAAATTAATCATTAAACGCTAATATTGAATCAAGTTAAAAACGTCGAGTAATTCACTCGGCGTTTTTGTTTATTAAGCTTAAATGATTAAAGCTTAAATGATTAACCTTAAACGACTTACCACACAATAAGTCAAATCTATAAAGCCAAATATTAAACATAATAGCTATCAACAGCTCAACGCCTAAATTTCTCACTGAAATTCAGAGTATAAAAAGCCATCATCAATTTCACACTTTGATGATGGAATGATGGCTAGCAGGATTTCGAAATTAAGCTTCTTTTAAAGCAGATAAACTAACAAAAAATAGTGAGTTACCAGCTTGCATAAGCCTTAATCTTTATTGAGCTCATCATGCAATTCAATATTAAGCTCTAAAACGTTTAAATCGCCTTCTTTTTTATCAAGATTTATCGAGAAACTTTCATCTGATACTTTAATATATTTACGTAAAACCTTCAGAATATCTTCGGTGAGTTGCGGTAAATAATCAGGCTGTTTATTACGGCTATTACGTTCGTGAGCAACAATAATTTGCAGACGTTCTTTAGCCTTAGAAGCTGTTGTTACCTGCTTTTCTTTTTTAAAAAAATAATCAAGCAATGCCATGTTAACCTCCAAATAAACGACTAAGAATGCCTTTTTTCTCGGCTTGTATAAATCTAAATTCAACCTCTTCGCCAAGTAAACGTTCAATAACGTCCTGGTAGGCTTTACCTGCATCGCTTTCAGTATCTAAAATTACCGGTTCACCGGCATTTGACGCTTTAAGTACCGCTTGGGATTCAGGTATAACACCTAGTAAAGGTATTGAAAGAATATCTTTAACATCTTCAACGCTGAGCATCTCACCTTCTTCTACACGTTTTGGTGAGTAACGTGTTAGTAATAGGTGTTCTTTTATTGGCTCTAAGCCAAGTTCTGCTCGGCGAGAGCGACTAGCTAACATACCTAAAATACGATCAGAGTCACGTACTGAAGAAACTTCAGGATTGGTAGTTACAATGGCTTCGTCAGCGTAATACAGAGCCATCATAGCACCTGCTTCAATGCCTGCAGGCGAGTCACAGACAATAAAATCGTAGCTTTTGCCTAACTCTTCAAGCACTTTACCCACATTTTCTTTATTTAATGCATCTTTATCACGTGTTTGCGAGGCAGGTAATATTGACAAGCTACTAACACGTTTATCTTTAATCAACGCTTGATTTAATGTTGCTTCACCATTGATAACATTGACAAAATCATAAACAACACGACGTTCGCACCCCATGATTAAGTCAAGATTTCGTAATCCAATATCAAAATCAATTAAAACAACTTTATGACCCTTCAACGCAAGGCCAAGGCCAATAGCAGCACTTGAGGTAGTTTTACCCACACCGCCCTTTCCTGATGTAACAACTATTATTCGTGCCATAGACCGAATATCCTTTATAAGTTAAATGTTAAAGTTAAATAAGTTTTGACGACGTTAATTCGCTGTCAGTCAAATGAATATATACAGGTGAGCCCCAGTGCGCTTCCATTGACTCACTAAGCCAATAGTTGCCATTAATAGAAACCAACTCTGCTTCAAGATTTTGGCAATATATTTGTGCTTTATGATGACCTTTAGCACCTGCAATTGCTCTGCCGCGTAGCGAACCGTAGATATGTATATTACCATCGGCAATGACTTCAGCGCCGGCTGAGACTGAACCAATAATGACAAGGTTTTGCTCTTTCGCATAAAGCTGCTGGCCAGAACGAATTTGCCCTCGATGAACTTTATCGGTATATAAATGACAAGTTGTTGCTGGAGTTGTTGAACCTGCTTGTGATGCTGAACTTTTTTTAGCTGCAGTGTCTTTAACTATCGTACTTTTATCAGCAGCACTAGCTTTTGCAGTGTTAACAAAAGAAAAACCTAGTTGGCGAATAACTTGACGCTGTTCTTTTTCAATTGCACCGGTAAAACCAACAAAGATAAAATTAAACTCTTCTACTAAGGATTTTATCGCTTGATAATCAATTGAGCCTGCTAGATGCTCAATACTGACGACAACAGGAACTAAATAAAAAAAATCAGGAGCTTGTGCTACTTTATTTGTTAAATCAGCACGAATATTCGCTAACGAGATTGTTTTTAGATGTAAAACAGATAGGGTAAAGCTTGACCCTTTAAATTCAATACTGGCATCAGCCATAATGAAGTTATTCCTAAATGAAGCAACAATCTGTATTTAGACACTCATTATTTACAATGATAATATCTACATTGATAATATTTACAAAGTGTTGCCAATATTACCGTTATCTTAACTAACCGATAACGGTAATACTAATAAATGAAACATTGCTAATCCAAGCTATTAATAAACTTACTTATTTACTTGGCTTAAACTATTTTTTAAAGTCGAAATTAAAGCAGCTTGCCCATCTTGAATACAATTAACTTTATTATTTGCTACAAGTAGTGAATAACTTAAATTAATTGACGCAACTAATAATGTACGCTCATTGGTAGCCATACCTTTTTGTTGCTTGATATCATCACATATAACAGCCAGGTTAGCCGCAGCCTGCTTAAAATCTTCTGCTTGCTCTGCTGAACAAGAAAACTTGTGCTGCTTGCCCATAATTTCAACGTTGATACCGATAGGGTCTTCAGCAAACATTAACTAAGCTCTTCTACACTTTGTAATTTGTCTAAAATGCTTGTTACAGCATTGCTGGTTTGCTTCTGCTTTTCTTCACTTTCAAGTACTTCGAGTTGCAACATTTCATTTTCATCAGCCAATAATGACTTTTGCTGCTCTAAAGTTGCCACTTGGCTTTTTAGTAAGGTATTTTTCTCAATGATCTGTTCAATCAGTTGTTCGAGTTGAGGGAGAGTATTTTCTAACATAAGGCGCTCTTGTTAACTGTATAAATAAAAGCGCAAACTTAATCTAAACTGAGACAAAATGCTACTGTTTAACAAGATTTAAAGCTGAATTTATGTAACAAATATTAACGACAAGCCAAATGAACACACAGAGTATAAAAAACAAACATTTATAACAAAAAACATACAGTTAATTTAACTTTACATAGCAGTGGCTGTAACGGTTTATAATCTGTTAACTCGGCTATAAAAATCAATTAATTAACCTTAAGTAGTGTTTAGCCATATAAAGCTACAGTAACAACAAAAGAGTTTTTTGTCCTATCTAGGTAATATAATCTATTCGCGAGTCATTACGTTAAAATCTAGCTTGTGAGAATTGAGTATAATAGCTAATATCAACATAGTTAATAGCCATAAATGGATAGCATCACTATGAAGAATAAGGTCAGTCTATCGGTACTAATGCTTTTCTCAATCTTATTCAGCATGACGAGTGCAGCAGAAAAGTTAACGGTAGTTTTTGGTGAAAAGTTAGCACCTTGGGTTTTAGCTGATACCGATGAAGGAATTATCATCGATATATTAAAAGCCACACTTACCCCCTTAGGATATGAAATTCAACCGTTATACATGCCTTATGCGCGACGAACACATGCTTATAAATACGGTAATGTAGATGCAGTTTCTGATATGAATTTGAATACGATTAACCAACACAATTTAAAAGGTTACTTCTCAGATAATGCTTATGCTTATGAAAATTTTGCTTTTAGTTTGCATAAAAATAAATTTAATTTTACCCAAATAGAAGATCTTAAAAACCATAGTTTACTTTCGTGGCAAGATGCTGCAATTCATTTAGGTGAAGCATACGCGAAAATGGTGAATAGTCATGACAGTTATAGCGAGACCTTTGATCAACTAGTACAAGTTAAAATGCTTTATTTAGACAAATTTGACGTTGTACAAATGGATGCGAATATTTTTGATTACTATCGAGTGCAGATAATAAATGATGGCAAAATAAATGCCACTCAACAAGTTGACCGTTTTGGGCTATTTGGTGAAAGTCCGAATGGTTTTTTATTTAAATCAGAAGCGTTACGAAACAAATTTAATACGCAGCTACTACGCATAAAGAAGTCAGGTGAATACCAGAAAATATTTGATCGTTACTTAACTGTCGGTAACACTGGTACGGAAAAGATAAAAAATTAAATCACTTAATTTGTACTCAAGTACTCAAGTACTCAAGTACTCAAGCTAGAGATAATTTCTTTCAGCTAATCAATAACGTAATTTTTAAAGTTTATTTTGCATTTAGATTTTAATAAGTCATGCATCAGTAAAAATAACACATACCATAAATAATCTAACTAGCAACAAAGTCATGCTAGACACAAAATATATTATCCCCTTATTAAGCCACCCATATCCCCTTATTGAGCTATCCCCTTATTGAGCCACCCATAATAACTTGTTCATATTTTTCTGAGTAAACTACACTTAGTTCACAATTTTAAATGTGGTGTTTATTATCCTCTTATTAAGCCACCCATAATAACTTGTTCATATTTTTATGAGTAAACTACACTTAGTTCACAATTTTAAATGTGGTGATTATTATGCCTAAACCTCGTTCTCAACAAATCAGTTTAACCGATACGCCGAATTA